>Ga0272441_10001496_pt1 | contig 49850 bp, 48 predicted proteins | sample SSMProp6N_FD_193582 | JGI IMG/M metagenome (GOLD analysis project Ga0272441, IMG submission 193582) | Marine sediment archaeal communities from Little Sippewissett salt marsh, Falmouth, MA, United States - SSM-Prop-6N | ecosystem: Environmental > Aquatic > Marine > Wetlands > Sediment ... | reverse complement strand
ATGACGGAACGTATTCATTCATCGCTGGATTACCTCACGCCTGTTGAGTTTGAAGCTGTTTATTACAGCCAAGCCGATTCCCTCTTAGCATAGGCTTGAAACTGTCCAATTTTCCAACCGCACTACATGTTCCTGTGGTTGACGGGAATCAGGGCTGGTGCTTTTGTGAGCTTGCCATTGAAAGCGGTGGATCTGGACAACCTGGAGATTAGAGTATTTCCAAGTCTGGGTGTGAGGGTAAAGAATAAAAAGGGCAGGATTGTATACATACCAGATTTTCCTGAATTGATGGCTGTTGTCAGGGAGTGGGATTCCAGGATCAAGGAAAAGCTTCCAGGGAATGGGTTATGGTTTGCTCCATTGCTCCCGCAAACGGGCGAATTGGATTTGAATAAGACAATCGAAACAATAGGGGGTAACAGGTACAGGATGCTGCAGCGAAATTCCAGGGAATGGATGAATAAGGCGGGATTGGAATATCATTCTCCGCATAAGTTCCGTCACGGTTCTGCTGTCAATGGGATGAAACATGCCAGGACGGTGGAGGAAATGAAGGCAGTTAGTCAAAACCTGGGGCATTCCAGTTTGGTAACAACAGATAGTATTTACGGAGAATTCTATAACCAGGATGTCAAGGAAACGATCTCCAGGATGGGCAGAAGCAACCCTGGAGCATTGGGGGATGTATCAGAAAATGACTTGAAAATGGCTATGGAAATCGTCCAATTGATGCGGTCAAAATTAACGTAAATATCCTCAAACAAAGAAAACGCAATTTATCTATTAAATTTTATGGGTTTATCAGATATCACCAGGTAACTTCTTTTTGCGGGTGTGCATCTATCTGGTGGTCTAGCAATTGTTGAGTTCAATGAAATTGTTAGAAGTGCAACTCCATAAATAAATCGATTTCTTGGTTTATTCAAATCGATATTATTAAGCTCTCTTTGAAGAATATCCACCTTAGTAAGTTTTTTACATTTATCAGCAATTGATTGACTGGAAAATGATAGCCCTGCTTGTTTATGTGCAAAATCATTGCGAATCTTCTTGATGATTTTCAAATCATGGAACTCATCATCGGGAAGTAAGCCCAAACAATAAGAGCATAAGATTTTTGAGTGGAATGAATAAAGAGGGGCATTAAAACCATATAGAATGCTCTGAATATTACTTTTATCTTTTATGAAGAAGTTCTCAAGAATTGTTGCAAGTAGATTTTCTAAAAAAGCGCCTGCTAGAACCGCTGTTGCTCTGTCACTTTCATGTTGAAATTCATTAATGAATTCAGACCACGCATTGGTGTCAATATTGTCATCAGTAATTATTTCAGACATTGGAACCCCTTGTTTTTTTCTAATATCTGTAGCTTTGATTATACATTTGAATATTAGTTAAACCCCCTTTTAAGTCGACAAACCCCCTCGGCGTATGGGAGTTTGTCTCATTGTCAATAGTATAGAGAATAGAGCGCAGCGATATTCTCTTAAACATAAAACTCCGCTTTTGGAGTTTTATGTAGTGGGCGCGGAGGGACTCGAACCCACGACCTCACGGATGTGAACCGTGCGCTCTAACCAGCTGAGCTACGCGCCCGAATGTGCACACATTATACCGCGGGTATGCCCGACATCAAGGCTGGATTACGACTTCTCTACTCGTATCCCCCGAATACTATACGCTTGTTAGACTGTACTTATTGCCTCTCTCCAATTGTTTTTCCTTTAACAATAATGCATACAGTACTTAAGTCCCATACGAGAGGGTCGGTGCCATCCTCTATGATAGAAAAGCGCAGGCTTATTTTTCGGCTACGTTCTTTTTTTCTACTTATTTCTATCCGTTGTTCTTTTTTTTTCATATTTCAGGAGGGACATTATGAGAACTTATCGACAAAACCAGCACTTGCTTTCGGCGGCATTGGTGCTGGCACTCATCTTTGCTGCAGTCACGCCGGCTTTTTTCAGCGTCTACGCGGATGAACCACCGGCGGAGCCTGCTGCAGAATCCCAGGAATCAGGTGATTCGGGCGAAGATGAAGCGCCGCCGCCTGCACAGGAAGCACCACCCGCGGATGCAAGCACCGGCTCGGAGGAAGAAGGTCCGCCTCCAGGCGAGGAACCGGCGGCTCAAGAGCCGGAAGCAGAGGGCTCTTCCGGGGAAACTGAAGCTGAAGCACCGGCGGAGGAACCTGCTGCAGCCGCATCGTCCGGAAGTTCAGAAGGAGAGGACGCATCGGAGGGTGAAACACCCGCTGAACCCCTGCCTGATCCATATTTCTACATCAGCGGTGCGCTGAACAGCTTTGGAGCGATCCAGGATGCTATCGATTACCTGTCAACCAATGATCTGACACCCGATGAGAACAGGGTCTATGTCGAGGCACAGAATTTCAATGAAAGTCCTGTGATCGACGGGTCCAGCTGGGATGGCGGTTCAACAACTCCTGATACACTGGAACTTGTAAGTGATGGAAACAGCTCGAACACAACGATCACGGGAAGCCTTACCATCCAGAACATGCTGAATTTCCTTCTTCAGGGTTTCACCATCAACGGCGGCGTAGTGGCAACTGGCAACACCGGCACATTCACAATCAATGATGTAGTGGCCAGTAATACCACAACGGACGGAATTGACGTAAACAACCAGAATGGCGAGGTTATTCTCAGCGATGTTGAGGCAAACAACAATGCTGGCGTAGGTGCGTCAATCGATAATACAGACGGCACTGACGGCGTAACCGTAACAGACAGCACATTCAATGACAATAACACAACTGCTGCCGGCGGTATGCAGGGCGGCTTGCAGGTGTTTTCCAACGGCGATGTGCTGCTGGATAATGTGGAAGCCAGCGGCAACCTGGACGGCGACGGCGCCTGGGTTGAGGCGAACGATATCACCGTCTCAGGCGGCAGCTACAACAACAATACCAATTCCAGCCCCGGAGACGAATACGGGAACGGCCTCTTCCTTGGGAGCTACGGCACCCGGATTACACTGAATGGTGTTCAGGCAAATGACAATGAAGAGGACGGAGCAGCCGCTGTATTCTGGGCGGCCGATACCGAGAACATCATCGAAATCAAATTCAGCCAGTTCAAGAATAACGGCGGCGCAGGTGCTTATGCTGATCCGGAAACCGGATCGGTCACGTTCAAGTGCAATGGCTTCGCAGACAATGCCCTTGGCCCGACCCTGGTTCCTGTCGGAGAGCTGGTGTACTACCTCCCGTGCCCGTGTGAATGCGAAGAAGAGGAGGAGTGTGAGTATCTCGGTGTGAAACTCAGCGAAACAGAACCTACCATCATCAATCCCGGCAATGGTACGCTGGTGATTGTTCCACCCATCGTAAAAACCGATGAAGAGGAAATCCCGAGAGGGAAAGTCCTGGCGCTCCTCGAAAAGGAACTGCCTGCTGAACTGCTTGAGGATGAAACGTTCCTCGCCGGCCTGGAAATTCTGCTGCTCAATGCACTGCTTCCAGATGATGCGTATGAGAATGAAGAGCATCAGATCACAATCGAGTTCTACATTCCAGCCTACAGGATGGAGCGCACCTTTGCTGTGCTGTTCTGGGATGCAGATGCGGCTGAGTGGACAGAAGTCCCATTCGAGCTGATCCCCCATGAGCGCAAGCCGGGCGGGAAGATTGTAGCCCACTGGCCCGAACCGGGCATCTTTGTGCTCGTTGAGAGAGACACAGACAAAGAGTAGCGTATAATCTAACTGCTCTCCCATACAACGGGAGAGCAGTAAAAACTTATATTCAGAAGACAGGACAGTGATTTTCTCTGTCCTGTTTGTTTTTTTTTACCAGCCGCGTTTTTCCCTTATGCGGCGTTTTTGAACGGAATCGGTTAACGGGCGCTTGGCTACTGCCAAAATTTTATTATTACTGTTGAGTTGGTGGACAGCAATAACTTCCCAGCCCTGCTCCCCGAGGTTGTTCAAACCGGCCTGAATTTCCTCGGCTTTTGCACTTCGTATTCCTCCGCCATAGCTTTCAACGAGATATTCCCACTTGTCTGTATCGGTCATTTGCGTTCCTTTCATTCTGCCTTCAGCAGCTTTCAGGTAATATCCAGGGGACTACTCCTCGATGGGTGCATTCTGTGCCAGGGATACCATTCCGCTCAACCCGCCCAGGTTCATGGTGTCCACTGCACTGCTCGGAACAATGACCATGGCGCCTTTTTCTTTGAGGCCTTCAAAGAGCATATTCATAGCACGCAGATGAAGGGCTGTGGGGTTGTTGATATACGCCCGTGACGCTTCGGCAAAACTGTCGGCGATCTGCTTTTCCGATTCGCCGAGGATCACACGTGCCTGGCGTTCACGTTCGGCCTGTGCCTGGCGTGACATGGCGTCTTCCAGTTCCTGCGGAATGACTACATCACGAATCTCAACGGACTGAACGGTGATGCCCCATGGGGTTGTGCGCTCGTCTATGATTCGCTGCAGTTCAGCATCCATCTTGGCACGCCCTACCAGTATGTCGGCAAGGTCCATCTGGCCAATCACTTCCCGCAGCGCTGTTTGCGCTGCCCAGGAGATCGCCATGCGGTAGTCTTCCACTTCGAGAGCCGCTTTCTCTGCATCCCACACCATCCAGAACAGCACTGCATCAACATCCACCGGTACTGTATCCTTTGTGAGAGTCTTCTCAGCGCTGAACGGTGTGACCATAACACGGTGATCGATCCATTCAGCGACTGTATCAATAATGGGGATGATCCAGAATAAACCTGGCCCCATGAGCCCGCGGAATTTCCCAAAACGGAGTACGACAGCCTTTTCCCACTGTTTGGCAATCTTGAGTGCAATCATAAGAAGCAAGCCAAGAAGTGTCATTCCGATTGGATACAGGACCAGAACCCAGACCTGTGCCTGGTTCAAAGCCAGCCAGAGTTCACCCAGCGCTGCTGCGGTGACGGCAAGGCCAAAAAGCGTGCCTGCAATTCCGTTGACACGGGCGTTTTTTTCTGCTTTGTTCATCTGTCGATATGTCAGGTTGTTCATCTTTCACCTCATCCTTGTTCTTTGTGTTCCGGGGGCGGTGATCCGTCCTCCAGCCATGTGTTCAAGTGTTTTTCGAAAATCCTGTGTACTTCATCTGCTGAATAATCAAGGCTTGCGGCTTCATTCAGGAAGTGCCGGGTCAGCCAATCAAGATCCTGGCGTCTCAGAGCTTCCCCATTTGCTTCGCTGGCTGGCGCAAGTATGTATGTGCCGCGACCATGCTGTGTGGATATCAGGCCTTCTTCATCAAGCATGCGGTACGCCCTGGCGATGGTGTTGAAGTTGACGCGGAGATCGGCAGCCATCTGGCGAACTGTTGGCAGCTGGTCACCTGGTTCCAGTGTTCCGGTGGCAATCATGTGCTTGATCTGATCGATTACCTGGACGTATATCGGTATTTTGGAGAGCAGGTCAATTTTGATTTGCATGCAGCCTCCAGACTTAATGTATCTTTGTACAAATGTATAATTGTATCTTTGTATAATTGTATTACGTATTTGTGTTTTGTCAATCCTTTTCGCTGTTGATATTTATCCGGGTTGTATGTGGGAGGTTTCAGGTCTGGCGTAAAGATGGAGGGAATAATTATTCCTGTACCTTTGCGCCTGGGCGATAGAAACGACCAATTACCTGCAGCAAGCAGGTTTAGGACAGGGATAGAAGGATTTGGTTTCACCACACTGGAATGCTATAATGCGGCCATATCAATTTGCAGTGACAAGCTTTGTTAATACCGGAGCAAGAATGATAGAAATTACTATTCCCGGTGTCGGGGAACTGTCAATCTCACATCTCGTGTCGGATGTAAATGGAACCATTGCAGTCGATGGCATCCTGCTGCCCGGTGTTGTGGAAGCATATGAAAAACTGTCAGGCCAGGTGGATATTCATCTTCTGACTGCGGATACCCACGGTAAACAGAAGGAGCTGGACAGGCAGCTGAGTCTCGAAGCCGTACGGATTCCCCGAGGGGCAGAGGCACAAGCCAAGGCGGACTATGTGCGTCAGCTGCATGGAGGCGTGGCTGCAATGGGTCAGGGAGCGAATGATGCCGGTATGCTGGAAGCAGCTGACGTGGGTATCTGCATTGTTTCTCCGGAAGGCACTGCCGTTGGAACGCTTATAAAAGCGGACCTGATAGTACCGGATATTCTGGCGGGATTGGAACTGTTGTTAAAACCCGTTCGTTTGACTGCAAGTCTAAGACGATGAAAAACGAATTTCCTGAATTCACACACGAACCGGATCAAACCTCTGCAGCCCGGCGGCGCAGGGCAAAACGCCGTCTGACGCAGCTGCAGGCGGATGAGCGCGAGCGCTACCTGGAGGATCTGGGCCATTTTGTCACGCCGGATGTGATGGTATTTCTATCCGCGCTGATATCCGGTGTATTAATGGGAATCGGCCTGCAGTACAACCTGATGCCGCTGCTGATTGCTTCTGTTGCCCTTGGCCCCCAGATGGTGATTCTCTTCGGACTGGCACTTTCTGCTATTTCCGGCTCGGTACAATTTTTCCTGCGGCAAACCCTCAGCCTGGGTGTTTTACTTGCTGCGATGGCTGCCCCAATATGGCTGTTGACTTTCTTGCTGCCGCCGGTTGAAGCCGGCCCGGTCCTGGCGTTGAGCCAGGCTGGAATACACCTCATTGAATTGGTCCTGGTAGTTGCGGCTTCTGTCTGGCAAACACTGCAGCTGCAGCGTGAGAAGAAGGTGGTCTTTCCAGCCAGTGTAATTCTTTTATACGGCATCCTGTTTTCACTTGGAGCCGGGATGCAGGGCCTGGCTGCAGGAATCAGTGAGTTGTGGCAAGGGGCATTGCTTGCAGCAGGTGTGTACCTGGCGGCGGCAGTATTTTCGTCGCTGCTGACTCTTGTGTTATCAGGCTTCAGGCCGCTGATAGGCGGAGGACATTCGCTTGCAGCCACGATCGTGCTGATTGGCGTGATTGCTGTAGCTGGTGTGGCCGCAGCGGGAGCATCCGTTGCTGCTGCGATGCCGACTCCGACACCTACCCCGACGCAGACACCAACTGTTACACCTACAGCAACGGTAACAAACACACCTCTCCCCACAGCAACACCATCGCCCTCGGCAACTCCGACTGGCACAGCAACCTATACAGCAACAGCTACAAGCACACCGATGCCTGCGAACATTGTCAACACAGGGGGTATGGGAGTCTTCCTGCGCATGGTTCCGGATGGTGAAGTGATACAGGGTGTGATGGAAGGCGCGCTGGTTTATATACTCGACCAGGTTGTGGATGAGAGTGGCGAACGCTGGTGGCTGGTCCAGACAGTCGATGGAGAAGAGGGCTGGATCGTGGATGGTTATCTGCTGTTTGACGAAGAAGCCGCAACGGTTACCCCGTCCTGACATCAAGCGGTTATAATACGGCCGTGGGAATCCTTTACCTGGTGGCAACACCAATCGGAAATCTTGAAGATATAACCTTGCGTGCACTCCGGATCCTTGGCGAGGTTCAGGCAATCGCGGCTGAGGATACACGCCAGACTCGCAAGCTGCTTTCTCATTACCAGATCCACACAGACCTTATCAGTTACCATGAGCATAACAAAGAGGAGCAGGGTAAAAAACTGCTAAAGCAGTTGGAAGCTGGTGATATCGCGCTGGTTTCTGATGCAGGTATGCCGCTCCTCTCCGATCCGGGCTACGAGCTGGTAAGGGATGCACTCGAGGAGGGGCATGATATCCGGCCCATTCCCGGGCCCTCCGCACCTTTGGCTGCGCTTGTGGTTTCAGGCCTTCCTACTGATTCATTTGTATTCCATGGTTATCTGCCGCGCAAGGCAGGCGAGCGGCTAAGAGTCCTCGAAGAAACGGCTCGGGAAAGGAGCACGATCCTGTTTTTCGAAGTCCCCCACCGGCTGCAGGATACACTGGAAGCAATGGAAGATGTGTATGGCGCAGGACGCAGAGCAGCTGTATGCCGTGAGTTGACCAAAAAATTTGAAGAAGTCCAGCGAGGTACGGTTGCTGAATTGGGAGCCTATTTCAAAGAGCATGAACCTCGCGGTGAATTCACCATAGTTGTTGAAGGAGCTGCGTACGTTCGCTGGGATGAGGAAAAACTCAGGCTTGCGGTTTCGGAACTGCTTGCAGACGGAATCAGCCGCAAGCAGGCAGCAAGAGAACTTTCAGAATTCTCTGGTTGGACTCGCAACCAGATCTACGAACTTTCATTGGAGGAAGCATGATATCGAGCGATATTGAGATCACAAGGGAAAACGATCCCCAGGACATGATCGGATATATCTCCGATCTTCCAGATCAACTTGGGCGGGCATGGGATATGGGAAGCCGGTTTCCGCTGCCAGCAGCGGATGAGGTGCGCCAGATAGTCATAGTAGGAGTGGGGGGATCAGCTATTGGAGCGGATCTGCTTTCCGCATATGTACAGCCGATCTGCAAGGTACCGGTGATTCTCTGGCGGAACTACGGCATTCCACTGCACGCACATAGTGCAGGGACCCTGATCGTATTTTCCTCGAAATCAGGCAATACAGAAGAGGTACTGAACGCCTTTGAGCAGGCGCGCAGCAGCAGCGCTGCAAAGCTGGCTGTCACAACCGGAGGGAAGCTGGCAGGGCTCGGAGCAGAGGCCGGCGTTCCTGTCTGGCAGTTTGATCATGACGGGGAGCCGCGCACTGCTGTAGGGTATTCCTTTGGTTTGCTGCTGGCACTGCTGCAGCGTTTGCAGTTGATCCCGGATCAGGATGAGGCAATACATTCAGCTGTGAAGGCAATGAAAAAGCAGCAAAAGCAGCTGGCTCCTGACCAGCCTCTGGATTCAAATCCTGCACTGCAGTTGGCCCGGCGAATGCAGAATACATGGCCTGTGGTACTGGCTTCGGATTTTCTGGAGCCTGTAGCCCGCCGCTGGCGAACACAGATTGCTGAATTGGCAAAAGCGCTGGCTCAGTTCGAAGCGCTGCCTGAGGGGAACCATAACATGCTGGAGGCCGTACATTTTCCCAGTGAACTGCATCCGGCAAGCCTTATGATTTTCCTGCAGGCCGGTAAAAACCACAACAGGAATCTGCTTCGAAGCCGGTTCACCAGGGAAAATTTTGATCAGGCAGGACTGCCAACTGCGGTTGTGGAAGCTGCTGGTGAAACACGGCTTGCACAGCAGTGGACGAGTTTGCATTTCGGTGATTACGCGGCGTATTATCTGGCGCTTGATTACGGCGTCAATCCGACACCTGTACCATTGATGCAGGAATTCAAGGCTCGATTGCATGATGCCTCCTGAACCGGGCAGGATTGAACCAATGCATATTGGCTGCCGGATAATTTTGAGTGTAAACATGTACCTGAACCAGGAAAGCGTGTGATGTTTCAGCGAAGAAAACGAATGCCTTCGATATTCCCTTTCCTTATCGGGGGTATGGTCCTGATAGTTCTGGGATTCATTTTTTCTCCAAAGGTTTCAGAGGCTACACCACTGAAAGCCAGTCTGCGCGTTCCAGCACTTGTTCCCGTGAGCCTTACCTTCAGCCAGCCGATGGATACAGTCTCTGTTGAGTCTCGTTTCCAGCTCGATCCGTGGACGGAGGGAAGTATTTCATGGCAGGGGCGGACGATGATTTTCCAGCCCTCTGAACCATGGCCAGCCGGGACAGAAGTAACGGTAACGCTGCAGGCAGGGGCACGTTCGAACAGTTTCCTTCCACTGCTTCGCCCCTTTGGATTACAGTTTACAGTAGGCAGCCCGCGGATTGCTTACTTGTGGCCGGACGGTTCTGCCGCTGATATCTATGCACAAACTCTTGAAACCGAAGAGGCCATTCGACTGACTGAAACACAGTATGGCGTTTCGGGCTTTTCCATCAGCCCGGGTAAGTCTTATCTCGTATACAGTGCGATTCAGGAAGATGGGGGCAGTGACCTGGTGTTGTATAATCTCGCCACCGGGGTTGAAGAATTGTTGTACAGCTGCGAAGGTCCTTCACTATGCAGCCGCCCGGTTCTGTCACCGGAGGGAGACACTCTCGCTTTCCAGAGAGAAATCCAGGGAGATCAGGAGGAAAGCCGGTCCATCTGGATCTTCTCGCTGGAATCCAGTGAGGCTATTCAGATAGGTCAGCCCCAGCACGACCTTTCCAATCCCACCTGGTCTATCTCAGGTGAACTGGCCTATTATGACCAGACTGTTGAGGCGATCGCAGTAGTGGATCCCTATCTGGATCAGGGCATTTCGCCGCTGCAGCTGATCCCTGCGACTGTCGATTCTACGCCTGAGTGGCTGCCTGATGGATCAGGGCTGTTGTTTCCCCAGGTATTGTTTGAAGAAGATCGTTATGAGTTGGTGGGTGTGGACAGGATCCCGGTGTTTCACAGTCATATTTTGTACCACGACATTGGAAGTGACGTGGAACTGGATTTAAGCGGAGACCGGGATGGATTAGTCGAGGATTCAGGACCTGTTTATGACCCTTCAGGTCAGTGGATTGCATTCACAAGGAGATACCTCGATCCAGAACGCTGGACCTTGGGGCGACAGATATGGGTTATGGCGGCAGATGCATCGGAAAAAACAATCCTGGTCAATGAACCGGATTTTAATCACGCTTCCCTCATATGGAGTTCGGACTCAAGCAGGCTGGTTTATACGCGTTTTAATCAATCCGACCTTTCTGAGCAGGTTGAAATATGGATGGTATCGCTGGAAACGGGTGTAACAGAGCTGCTGGTGGCGGGGGGATATGCTCCTCAGTGGATTCCCTGAAGTTTATCCTTCTTGCTGGCAATTGCAGTTTGAACCGCTTCACTAACTGATTGGACCTGAACAGGTTTCTGAATCCAGGCGGCAACTGCGTGTTCTTCTCTTATTCCTTCATTTTCAGCCAAAGGATACCCACTCATTACAACCATTTTTACCTCAGGGTTAATTTCCTGAAGACGTTTAAGAAGTTCAAGTCCACCCAAACCGGGCATCACAAGATCACTAAGAACAATAGCAATTTCCTTCCATGATTTGCGATAGATATCTATGGCACTCATGCTGCTTTCTGCTTTAATACATGAATAGTTCAGGCTGGTGAGAACTTCGGCGACGGCGTCACGTACGGCTTTGTCGTCTTCGACAATGAGCACCTTTTCTCCACTTCCGCTCATGGATGAGTTTATTGGCTTGGGGACGTACACGGCCTCTTTTGTATATTCAGGCATATAGATTACGAAGTGTGCCCCGCTGTCCATAAGGCTTTCAACGTCAATATAGCCATTGTGCTGTTTGATGATTCCATACACCTGGGCGAGGCCGAGGCCGCTTCCTTTATCGGGGTCCTTCGTAGTGAAGAAAGGTTCAAAAATATGAGGTAGATCTTCTTCAGGTATCCCGGTCCCGTTATCAGAGACATGAATACGGATCCATTTATGAGGCGGCATGTCAGGAAGCGGTGGATGATCGTCTGTGGTGGTTTCGATGCTGTCAAGCACAAACGACAGTTCCCCTCCTTCGGGCATGGCATCCTTGGCATTCAGGGCAAGATTGAAAAAGACCTGCTGCATTCGGGTAAGATCAGCGAGGATGACTGGTTCGTCAACCTTGATCTTCAGGTTAATATGGATGTTTTCCGGAAGAGTCCTTTCCAGAAGGCGTTTCATCTCCTTAAGGAACGGCTTTAGATTTAACGGGATGGATTCGATCATGGATCTGCGGCTGAAATCGAGGATCTGCTGTGTCAGAGATGCCGCTCTGTGGGATTGTTGGAGGATGATCTCAACACGTTCTTTCAGGTCATCTGCAAGAGCTTCGGATTCCTGCATCATTTCAGCGTAAAGGACAATGGGTACCATAATGTTATTGAAGTCGTGTGCGATGCCTGCTGCGAGTTGGCCTACAGCTGCCAACCGCTCCTGCTGCTGGATGCGCTGCTGAACTTCCCGCTCCTGTGTGACCTCACGTATGACCAGGACCCACCCTTCAAGCGGGTACAGGGTAGAAAGGGGGCGTGCAAGGGCTTCGAAATACCTGGGGTTTGACTGGTGTTCAACAAGGAGCTCATGCCAGAGGCCTTCCGGGGGCTTTTCGAGTATATCTTCAATCGATCTGTTACCTAAAGAATTCAACGGCTCCCCGTGGGCTGGCTCGCCAAGGATTTCCAGGTAACTATTCGCAGCGGGATTTGAAAGGATTATTTCATAGTCAAAGGACAGAAGTATTACACCTTCCGGTACAGCACGGATGATTTGCTGGACCTGCTGTGCCTGGCGCTGCGATTGAGCCAGCAGGTTCGTGTTTTGAATTGCAATGGCCGTCATACCAGAAAGGGCTGACAGGAATTCTATATCAGCCTGGTCGTATGCATTAATTTCTGAACTCGAGACCTGCACAACACCTATGGTGATACCACCGATTTTCATAGGAGTCAGCAGTAAAGATCTAATGGACCTTATTTCTTCTTCATTCAGATCAGGGTGTTTGAAAGTTTCTTCTGTCTTTAAAATCTTCTGGAGTTCTTCTTTCTTATCCGGGTCTGAAGCCGTGAGAGAAACCGGAGCACCTGATTGGATTACCTGACTTCGAATGTCGGTTGTCTTGTTATTATGGTTAATACTCGAAATATTTTCCGAATCCAGAATTCGATTCTTTGAATAGAAATATTCGGTGTTAATTATTGAATTCTCAGGCTGGAACAGCGATACCTGGAAGTTGAGGGTATCCAGTGATTCTCGAATGTGATTGCATATAAGGTCATAGATCTGATCGGTGCTTGTTTGGGCACTGAGTGCGACTGAGATTTGAGTGAGAGAAATCTGTTGGTCGAGAAGTCGTTTGATTCTTACTTCGCTCTGTTTTTGGTCGGTGATGTCGATGCTGAATACGGCGATACGGGAAAGCTCGCCACCGGTATCATTGACAGGGTGGACGTAGTTTATATACTCCCTTTTCCCTCTGCTTTCTTCATAGGCGACAGGTTTTCCTTTTGCTTTCACAAGCTCAATCATTGCCTGCCTTTGTTCTATGATTTTTTCTGGCAGAAGTTTGTAAATGGAATTATTCAAGATCCGGGACGAATCCTTGCCGGTTGCTGTGATGAATGAGTGATTTGCAGCAAGGACACGGTCATCAAGATCAATAAGATATGTGGGCTCAGGGAATGCGTTGATGAGTGAAAGCAGTCTTGCCTCACTTTCCCGAAGGGCTTGTTCTGCACGGGTGCGGTACGATATTTCTTCCTGTGCCCGTTCGAGGAGGACTGCTTTTTCCATGGCTGCTGAAAGCTGTTGGGCGAAAAGACTGATAGCCGGGGAATCTCTTTCAAGCAGCGTTTCTGAAAAAACGCAGAGAATTCCCGTCGTCTTGTTCCGGGTGATAATGGGGGCTGCAATCAGCCGATCGTATCCGAACAACTTGAGTATATTCCGTATAACCACATCGGGTACGCCTGGAAGGGCGTTCTGCGCGATTTCCTCCAGGGATGTGTGGTAGGTGGTGATTCGGTTCTTGACGATTTGATCAAAGGGGTAAAAACCCTTGATTGGGAGCTCATATTCTTCTGTGCGGGATTGAGTTAGTTTTTCAGCCTGGTTGATCATTTTACTTGGGCTGCTGACGTAGGCCGGGTAGAGAGAGAACTTTTCTTCATCCAGGAGAAAAATGATGCTCGAAATACCGATTTTGGAAAAGATGTCTGCCAGTGACTGGTAAATCTCCTCGGGTGTTTTTTTTACTGTAATGGCGGTGGAGGCCTGTTCAAGTGCCTTGAACAGCATTTCAGTCCGTTTTTTCTCTGTAATATCCCGTACAATTGCCTGGATCTGCCGGTCACCATCCATATCGCGCATCAAGCTGACATAAGCGTCTCCCCAACGCCTTGATCCATCTGCATGTTTCCAGCGGAACTCGTAATTGCGATGGATTTCGCCCTTGAGTACGCTCATCAATACTGGGGCATACAGAGCAACATCCTGACGGGTAAGTGTGGGAATCCTCGAGAAATGTTTTCCGATTATATCTTCCAGTTCATATCCGGAAAGATCGAGAAAGGCCTGGTTACAAGATGTGACGACCCCTTTCTCATTGGCGGTGATAATTCCGTCTGGAGCCAGATCGATAATGCTGTGATATTTCTGTTCGGATGCTATAAGCTGATTCTCAGCAAGCTTCCTTTCAGTAATGTCGCGAATTGTCAGAACAAGCCCGCCAATTTCCGGGTCATCTTTCAGATTCTGCCCGAGAGCTTCGAGGAAAACCCATTCCCCATTTTTGTTTTTGAAACGGAATTCTGTAGGAATTCCTGGCTGCATGTTTTGATCTACTTCGATGAGCGCCTGAATGGAGGATTCAAGATCATCCGGGTGGATTAATTCAAATCCATTGCGGCCAATCAGCCAGTCCACCTCATAACCGAGGATTTTTTCTGTGGAAGGGGTTACAAAGGTGAAGGTGCCGTCTATGTCTACGATCCAGATCATTTCAGAGAGGTTCTGTAAAACAGCATTGAACCGTTCTTCACTGGTAGACAAAGACTGCTGCAAAGCTTTTTCAGAAGTCAGATCGCGTACGACAACAAAATCTGCCGGTTTCCCGTCATACGAGATCAAACCTGCATGAAGTGCTATATCGATTTTTTGTCCATTCTTTCCTACCAGGCTTGTCTCATACTCTCGCGGCACATTTTCCCCTGCCATACGGCGTTGGTAATGATCTACAACGCGGGCAAGTTCATCCGGATGGATAAATTTTGTATAGGGCTCACCCTTAATCTCGTCAACTGTATAGCCAAGAAGTCTGGCAAGCTGCATATTCAAAAATCGAATTCGCTCATCCTGGATAAGAAACAGGCCGTCATACATTTGTTGGATAACAGCCTGGTGCATATACTCTTGATAATGACGTATTATTGTGCTGTCGGATGGGGATATCTCGTTCAGAAAGAGCAGTTTTAATTCGGGATGTTCCGGGTCAGGCAACAGAGTGTTTATCTGAAAAGGAATTCCATGCAGATTAGTTGAAAGTTTGATGGTTTCAGGGTTTTCTGAGGCAAGAATTGATTCAATTTCCGGAAGCAGGGATGTGATTGATTTATCAGAAACGGAGGTGTTGTCAATATCAAGAAGATCCGCAGCTTCTTTGGTGGCCCACAGAATTTGATCTTGCCTGATAGAAAAGATTATGCCTCCATCCTGTTCAAGGAAGGAATATCGTTCTCTAACAATTTCGTTTTCAGCAGCGGTCTGCTTTTTATGTTTTTTTACCATACCAATACTATACTTGCGGATTTGTCTGTCTGCTGCAGAGGAAAATTGGGAGAGAAATGGTTTGCAGCATTATCGGGTTGTCTTTCTATAAGTTTTATATTGTAACTGGTTCGGGCCCTGAAATCTCCCAATTTCCAGCCGGGAGATTACAGGCCGGCATCCAGATCCAACACATACCCGAGGCCTGGTTTAGGCAGACCCCTCATAACAGGATGGCTTGGCCCGGTCATCCCTGACCTTATTATCAGGGTTTTATACAAGAATAAATGCTGTATGCTGAAAAAAGTATAAAGTATCTGTAAAATACAGGGAGGAACAGGATATTTTCAGGCACCAGTGTTCAAGTATAAGCGCAGGGCATTCTCAGCCCGGAAATCAGGAGACAGCAGATGAAAAAAAACTCAACGCAAGGAAGCCGGGATCTCCTTCTTGCGGTCGATATCGGAAATACTAATATAACCCTTGGTTTATATCGTGAGAGCGAGCGGACAGCGGCATGGCGTCTTGCGACAGTGCACAATCGGATGCCGGATGAATATGGCTTGCAGATTCTCGGGCTGCTGGAATTTTCAGGTGTATCGCCGATGGACTTGACCGGGGTTGCACTGGCATCTGTGGTCCCTGCATTGACCAGGACATTCAGGACTGCCATCCAGAGATATTTGTCCCAGGAGCCGTTTGTTGTTGATCACACCGTCAAAACCAGCATCCAGATAAAGCTGGATCAGCCCAAAAGTATAGGAGCAGATCGGATTGTGGATGCGGCTGCTGTAGTGGAATTGTACGGTGGACCGGCTTGTGTGGTGGATTTTGGCACTGCAACGACATTCGATATTATTACGAAGGAAGGGGAATATCTTGGTGGGGCAATTTCACCGGGAGTGGGGATTGCAGCGGATGCATTGTTCCACCGGGCCGCCAAACTTAGTAAAGTTGATCTTGCGTTTCCCCCGGAAGTCATTGGGCGAAACACGGTTCATGCGGTCCAGTCGGGATTGATGTATGGATATGTATCTCTTGTGGAGGGAATGGTAGCCAGATTCCGGGCTGAACTTGGCGAAGAATTAAAAGTGGTTGGTACTGGCGGGCTGGTCTCATTGATTTCCACACAAACCGATGTTATTTCTATTGAAGCTCCATGGCTGACTCTGGATGGTTTGCGTATTCTCTGGGATATGAACCAATAATTCAGCCAGAATAAATATGGCAGAGGCATTACGGATAAATTTCAGTCTTAATCCGAAAACGCCGGCAGTCTGGTCTGACCGCCTGCCGGCGTTTTTATGCACTATCAGCCACCTGAGTATGTGATTGGTGCCGGGGGCTCACTCTGCTGATAAAAAGGCTGCATCCTCGCGACGGGCGACTTCATTGCCGGCATCCACATCCACTCTTGCAAGCAGCAAGCCGCCAACAATGAAAAAGGTAATTACACCAAGAACGGCCGGACGGCTGCTGCCGAAGATAGAAGCAGCTCCAGCAAACACAAGCGGGCCCAGTATGGCAGAAAATTTCTCCATGATCCCGAAGAGGCCAAAAAATTCACCGCTCTTGGATGCCGGGGACATGCTCGCGTACAGACTGCGGCTGAGCCCCTGGCTGCCTCCCTGTACAATCGAAACCATCCAGGCCAGGCACCAGAACTCTATTACTGAATCCAGGATGAACCCCCAGACCGCAATCACAGAGTATACAAACAATGAGAGAAGAATACTGCGTTTGGTGTTGAAAAGTTCCGCAAATCGGCTGAACAACAGCGGGCCGAGCAGCCATGAAAGAAGCAGGCCGACTGCTTCCACAGCAACGATCATACCGATAATGATTCCGAGATTGCTGCTGCGGATTGGTGCGAGGACTTCGAATTCCGAGATCGACAGGAGTGTTCCTGTACTTTCCTGATTGCTGCTTTCCGCCGGGCGCAGGAGGACAATATGTTCGCCAGGTTCGGGCGCAGTCATAATTCGGGCTGCACCATAACGTACGGTCGGGTTGTATGAATCGATCATGAGAACTTCACCGGTATTCTCGTCAACATACGGCTCGCCGTCCAGCAGTACTTCCCAGGTGCCGTACTCAGGGCCGGTACTGAAGCCGATGCTGAATTTTTGCCCATTGAATGAAAAACTCAGGCTGGCCTCCGGGTCTTCTGTCTGGGCGTAGGTTACATCGGTGTCTGTTTTCAACTCACTGGCGGCAAGTGTAACGTTATCCCATGTTCCGGCGAATTGGAGTATGCTGTTGTCGACGTTGTAGATACCTTCACCGGCGGCGATATCTGTGGATTCAAAAGCCGGGAGCGGTCCACCAGTCAATTCTCCAGGCAGTGAAGATACACCGATGAGGCCGAGTGCCGGCAGCGCTATCACGTTGAACAGAATAAATGCAAGAAAGAACGGCCGTTGTTTGTTTTTGGCATCGGGAAGGCGTCCAAAAATCAAACTGTATGGAATGCCTACAAACTGAACCAGAAGAAGGGCGAGGATCAGCTCGATGCTGCCGAAACCCAGTTCTGCACCGTAGATTGCTGCCACACCGATGATCGTGCCAATGCCGTCGTTATAAATCAGGAAAGAGAGGAGGTATTTGAACAATTCCTTATACTGGCTGATATCCCTGAATGTGTTCGCCAGGCGTTTGAAGCTGATTGAGAGGACATTCTCGCCGGTTCCCAGTTCGGCGGTAGCAGCGGGTGGTTCGGGTATGCGGGTGAAAATGGGAATGGAGAATACTGCCCACCATATACCAACGCTGAGGAAAGACAATCGGGAGCCCCACAAGCCGGGGAGGAACTGGATCATGACAATATTGATGGCCAGAAGGATGCCGCCGCCCAGATAGCCAAGTGCATAGCCTCGGGTGGAGACAACATCCTGGTCTTCCTCACGGGCTACATGGGGAAGCAGTGCATCGTAAAAGACATTGGCGCCTGTGAAGCCGATCCGGGCAACAATAAAGAGTATGGAGGCAAGCAGCCAATCCCCTGTTTTTACCAGAACGAGAAGGCCTGTCGCCACAGTCCCCATTCCAACAAAGATGCTGAGGAATCGTTTTTTACCTCGAATTACATCGGAAATTGTACCCAGGATAGGAGAAAGCAGGGCAATGATGAACAGGGAGATACTGAGGCCAAAACTCCATTTTGCAGTTGCTTCAGCAGGGCTGGAGAGTGTGGCTCCAGCAACCTGGCTGTAGTAGACCGGCAGCACCGCTGCCAGGATGGTTGTGGCAAATGCTGAATTTGCCCAGTCATACATTGTCCAGGCTCTGATCCTGCGCTTGTATTCCTGCTCGCTTATATTTTCATGGGACTGGATAGCAACGCTCATGGAGATCTCCTTACGACACAATTGGAATAGGTTTGAATCTAATAACCGCCTCTCGAAGTATACGTGTTATCAGATCCAGGGAAAAGCCGCTTCATCTCCTTGTGCTTGCCGAAAATTTCATTTATATTGCCATGAACTATTTCAAAGTAAAAGTCAGCGGTTGATTATAATAACCCCGAGCCGTGGAGGAAGGATACGAAGTCATGTGTGATACGATGGTCGCTCTTGGAAATGCTGCTGCAAATGGGAAAACGCTGTTTGCAAAGAACAGTGATCGGGAACCAAATGAGGCACAGGCGCTCGTATATTTCCCGCGTGCCGTACATCCGGCTGGCAGCAAGGTTGCGTGTACATACAGGGAACTTCCACAGGTGCGGGAAACAAATGCGGTGCTGCTTTCACAGCCTTTCTGGATATGGGGAGCAGAAATGGGGGCTAATGATAAAGGTGTGGTCATCGGGAATGAGGCGGTATTTACGAAAGTCCCCTATGACAAGGGACCGGGATTGATAGGTATGGATTTTTTGCGCCTGGCACTGGAACGGGGGGACACAGCTGAAACAGCCATGCAGGTTATTATTGAGCTTCTGGAGGAATACGGCCAGGGCGGGAACTGCGGCCATACCCATCCGCTTTTTTATCATAACAGCTTCTTGCTGGCTGATTCTGAGGCCGCTTGGGTCCTGGAGACAGCAGGCAGACATTGGGCTGCGGAAAAAGTACGGGAAGTGCGAACAATTTCCAATATCATCACAATTGGTTCTGAATGGGATCTTGCATCAGATCAGTTGGTTGATTTTGCTCGGAAAAAGGGATGGTGCAAGCGGGGTCAAGAATTCGACTTCGGACGCTGTTATTCGGATCTGATCTTCTCTCATTTTGCGGACGGCCGTTCGCGCCATAAGCGCAGCTGCGCGCTGCTTGAAGCCAGGAAAGGCTCGCTGACTGTTCAGGATATGATGGCAATCCTTCGTGACCACGGAGAAAATTCCGGAGAGACTTTCACGCCTGTAAAAGGAATAACGGGTGCGACGGTTTGTATGCATGCTGGTTTTGGGCCTGTTCGGGTCAGCCAGACCACCGGTTCGTGGGTGTCGGAACTTGATACGGATACTACTGTTCATTGGGTAACTGGAACGTCAACGCCATGTACAGCAGTATTCAAACCGGTATGGATGGAAGCCGGCTTGCCGGATATTGGCCCCGGACCGGCAGGAACGTATGACAGAGAGTCTTTGTGGTGGCGGCATGAAATCCTGCATCGAGAGGTGCTGCGTGATTATGTTTCCAGGCTGGCGGTCTTCAAGGAAGAACGGGACCTGTTGGAAAGCCGTTTCCTTGAAGAAGTGGAGTTCTACCAGAATATGCCGTTGACGAAAAAGACGCAGTTCAGTCAGGCTTGTTTTTCTGATGGAGATCGAATCGAGCTGGAGTGGTTGAATAAGATCAAGGATCGGAGTCTGGAGTCGCATATGCCCGTTTATCATGCGCTGGCATGGAAGGGATACAACAGAAAAGCGGGCTTGTAATCTGTAGAAACGGATAATCGGTTCGTTTAATATGGAAATGGAGTCCGGATTGGAACAATTCTGCGTTTGTAGTTGTCTACAAGGTCTTTGAGTGTTTCTTCAAGTTCAAGGAAGGTTTCGGAGAGAAGGATCGTTTCAAGTGTTTCCGGGTCTGGAGCGAGGAAGCCGGTGAGGCGAAGCGGGTAGCTTCCGTAGGCGGTATGCCAGGAGTCACAAAGTTCCAATCCCATGTACTCGAGGGTTGGCAGGAAACGGCCAAGGATAAACTGGACATACTCTTCTCGCTCATCAAAAGGGGGATCATACGTGAGGATCAATTTAACTTGTTGGCTCGGAAGAGACATTTTTCGTTTTCCTCGGAAACAAATCCAGAAGATGATTGATGCTTAAACACCGGAAAAATTTTTCCCAGAAAGACATTCCGGTTTTCGAATGATCCAGAGAATAAATATGTAATGAAGCGGTTTAACCACCGGAGCAGACGAATGTTTGCCCTTATTATACCTGCTGTCTGCACAAATAGGAGATAAAGTACAATAGTCGTATGGTCACAATTGTTGTCCAGGCAGGCGGGACTTCCTCACGAATGGGCAAGGACAAGGCGCTGATTCCACTTGGAGACAAGCCTCTGATCGAGCATGTTCTGGAACGTGTGCAGGGCTTAGGCACAGAGGTATTGATCACAAGCAATAATCCTGAACCGCTGTCGTATCTTGGTATCCGGTTGGTACAGGATCGGGATCCTGGCGCTGGTGCTTTGAGTGGATTATTAACAGCACTGGAAGCCGCACACGGCGATTATCTGTTGATAGCAGCTTGCGACATGCCTTTTATCAGTACTGGGTTGTTTCAGTATATGCTGCAGCGTACAAAAAACTTCGATGTGGTAATCCCCTACTGGAATGGCTATTATGAACCCATGCATGCAATCTATGCCAAAACATGCATGCCGGCTGTAAGGCGAACTATTGCCTGCAATAATCAGCGTCTGGTCAGCTTCTTTCAGGAAGTACGGGTTCTTCAGATTTGTGATCCTGTGTTAGGAGCATTTGACCATTCAGGGAAAACATTTTTCAATATTAATACCTCGCAGGATCTCAGGGAGGCGGAACGCTATCTCGCATCCAAAGATTGAAGGAAGCCGAATTTCTTTCTGAATTCTGATTGGAGTGGAAGAAGCCAGTTAAAATGCAGAGCAGACATCTAGATGAGGGGGGCATCCAGATGTCTGCTTGCATAAATTAATATAACCAAAGTTGTCGCAAACGTCAAGAGGATATTTGCGAGTTGGAATAAATTAAATATAAAGGTTGATGGGGTTGTTTGAGTTATTCGGGCGTTAATCGGTGCCGCAAGTCCGGATGTCAAACAGACTACGGCCGCAGTTTGCACAGTTATCCGTTTTCCTGAGAACAAGATCCACACAGGGCGCGTCCATGGCTGATCGTTCCTCTTCTGTAAGATGATGCCACCAGCTATCATCCATATAAACGTACGAATAACCTGCCTGTGCAAACGCAGCAGGATCAGCAGTTTCAACCAGCTCCCGCCATTCCTGCAGCCTGGTAAAACTGGATTGCGAGGATTTGATAAGCCGCCCGGTGACCACAACAGAACGCCATTCGTGAGAGTCCAGAACGAGTGCCCCGGGATCAAGTTGATCCCAGAGTTCACGAGTCATTGCAGCATCAAGCGGGGCGATTTCGTCTCCGAATGTTGCAGCAGGAACAGCTGTCAGGAGCGATCCAAAAATGACCACTCCACCCAGGCAAAGGAAACCTGTCCAGCTCGAAACTACAGCAAGAGCTGTGTGCTTTTTTATTAGCCTGGTCCATGTTTTCAATACCGGAAGTGAAAGCAGGACAAAACCCGTCATGGCATACGTGCTGAGGCGGGTAATATCACGATCGACATCATAAGCAAGGAACAGCGGCAGGAGAATACCGGTCAGTGAGCTTAACGCATATATGGTTGGCGCCGGATCACCATTCTTAAGCCATTTTTTCAGATTCCAAAGAACCAGGGGAATCATGAGCAGGGCGACGCCTATCTCGCAAAGGCCGACAAGAAACTGGAGTGGGGAGGTGATGGAAAGCTCTCCAAGATGTGAGGAGACAATGGCAGGTGTACTGCGCAGGGTAAAGGGTAAGCTGCCGGTATTTACTGTTTCCGGGCTGGCGTTTTTAAGGAAAAGGTCTTTTGCGATTTCTGTAAAAGTTCCACCCTGGAACAGGCTCAGCAAGCCTCCCAATACAAAAGCCAGCAGTAAAAGGTACCAGAGTTTTCTGCTGGTATTTTTTGCCAGGCCAGTCCAGATGAGCAGGGTGTAGAGTACGAAACCGATCAGAATCAAGCCAAATGCAGCTTCTGCGGCAAGCGCCCAAAGGGCGAAGATGAGGGCAAGCAGCCCTGCACCCTGCCAGTTTTTCAGACGGGGAATCAGAAGCAGAGCCAGGAACATCGTGACACATCCCAGTGAGCGCGGCCCTGCCTGTGTACTCAGAATAAAGGGCGGAAAAACGCCGCTGTTAAATACAAATGGAATTGGAAACGGAGGGCCTCCCTGCAGTACCCAGGGAGAGGTAAGAGCTTCAAAAAGCGTCTCACCGCTCAATGCATTGTTACCCCAGAGGGATATCTGCTCGCTTGCTTTTATCAGCAGTGATTGTGGGACGAGCAGGAGAAGCCATCGTGATCCGGCAGCAAAGGTAAACAGGAATGCTGCCCGCAGGCCCCAGCTTCTGGATTCAAGAAAGGATTCTGCCCAGGTGTAGCACATCAGGATGGCAAGGGCGGCTGTGAATCCCTTGCTGAGGTCGAAAGCGCTCCAGGGGAAGAATCCCCCGGTACGCATAAGATTGGCTCCAATCATTTGAAATCCATAGTGGTAAGAAAACAGGGATTCCGGGTTCATATAAAAATGCGGCGGGATATCTCCGGCAGCCATAATGGAAATCAACGAAAGGTTTTTACGGTCGTCGAAAATGCTGACACCCCGCCCGATCAAAGAAATCATAAATGTAAATACCAGGAGCCAGAATATTGACTGGAACTCAGAAATGGAAGGACGGGGAAGCGACTCTCTTTCCAGAAATGCTGCAGCAGCTCCCAATACCAGTATGAGAACCGCAGATGCCCAGAAACCTGTACCTGCGGGTATGATACGGATCAGCAGATTGGAAAACACGAGGTGCATGCTCAACCCAAGGCTGATTCCGGCAAGCAGGCGGTTCTTTTTAATAGAAAAATATACGCTTGAGAGCAGCCAGCCGCCGACAGACCAGAGAATACACTGTGTAAGAAAAAGCAGCGGATTGATCATGTTCCCTTTGAGCAGCCAATACATTTCCTGCCTCACTTCAAAATATGAATGCTCCATCAAGCATACATGAAACCTTGTCGGTTGACTATGGTTTTGAATAAGGATTGTTCCTGGTTTAATCCTGGTATACCCTGGCTCGAAGTTATGTTTAGTTACTTAGATTTTTACACCATGGAATGCCTTGCAGAACAATATCTATCCGTGAGGGTTAACTCAGGCAGGTTCGGGAAGGATGTCACTGAAATAGGGATGGTTGCCACTGATATATCGATACTGGTTTCGTTAGACTAGTGCATTAATATGGCTGTTGACGTAAATGAGCTTGAATCCATTCCGCTTTTTTCGGGAATGGACAAGCAGGACCTGAATCGAATAGCATCAGTTTTCCGCCAGGAGCATACTGCAAGGGACAAAGCTTTATTCTTGCAAGCGGATCCGGCGGAAGGATTTTACGTCGTTCTTACAGGGACGGTGGCTATTCGGTTTAAGCCGGATGATGGTGAGCCGTTAACCATAGCGGTCATCGAACCAGGCGGCGTATTTGGTTGGTCCTCTGTTTTGGGACGGGAGCGGTACAGTTCAAGTGCTGTATGCACAACTGATTGCAACCTCATCCGCACTGATGGAGTGAAGTTCAGAGCCCTGTTCGAGACGTTCACGGATTCAGGGGTGATGATGCTTACGCGATTGTCCGAGCTTGTAAGCCATCGCTACGATGAGACCAGGGAGCAGATCATGCATCTGATGCAGGACAATGTACCTTCACAGCCCTAACAGGAATTTGCATAGCTAATTTGGATCACGTAGGGAAGCTGGTGGACAGGAATTCATCCAACCGGGGGATAAGGTCTTCGATCGCCCGGTAAGGGGCGAGTGAAAGTCCTGGTGTCGTATTGCCGGTTATCATTTTTGAAACCACCGTGTCTTCCTTGAAACAGCACAAGACAGGTTTTTTCAGTCCAAGTGCATAGGCTATTTCATATCCGACGCCATGTGATGGGGTGCTGACTTCGGCGACAACGGCATGGCAGCCATACAGCCAGTCGATATCGCGTTGATACACTTCGAACGGGTCCACCACTCTTTCCAGATTCATAATATCCGGATGGGCGAGGTGCTGGGTAGGGACTTCAAAGCCCTGTTCAAGCAGGTGAGCAACGATTTCCTGGTAAACCGGAGCATCGTTCCGGCCGCCAGTAAGTGAACAAGAAAAATAGATTTCCATAACAGCTCCATTAGATAAATTGGAACAGATCCTGGCCAGGCTGGATTGTTCCGGTCAGCAACTTGACATTCTTTATCATAACCACTGCAGCTGCTGGAAGCAATCATCAGGAGGTCAGGATGGATCAAAAAGTGAAAGGGACAGTCTTATGGTACAACGAGGCTCGAGGGTATGGTTTTTTGAGCCAGGGCGAGGGAGACGATATTTTTGTTCACCATAGTGCGCTTTCAACGGAGGAGCAGGCTTCACTCACACCCGGTAAGAATGTAGAATTCAACATCGTTATGGGACCGAAAGGTATACAGGCAGCAGATGTAATAGAGCTATCCTGATAGCTGGATAAGTACCGGAATATCGTTTCGGGCAGCCGCGAGGCTGCCTGTTTTGTATTAATATCTGCATTCCCTGGAAATATTCCAGAGGTGATCATAGAGTAACCCGGAGTGAAAAGTCATGCTAAGATGGAAGCATCAAAGCAGGAGGGTTGCCAATGGACTCCAGATCTCCGATACGGGCGCTCCAGGCTGAAGTTGTTCGGCTGCGGGATGAATCGCGATACCTCAGGGAAGAGCTGAGTCTGATAAAAGCATATATTCATAATCTGTTCCAGCTGCAGAATCTAAGCCGCAGGCTGGAATCAGATACGGATGTAGTTGGTTTTCTTGATGATGTGCTTTCCTCCTCCCTGCATGCCGTCGGTGCGAGGGATGGATCCCTGCTTCTGCTTGATGAAGAGACTGAAGAGCTGGTATTCGCAGTTGTGCGGGGAGAAGCCAGAGAACGACTGCAGGGATATCGCATCTCTCAGGATGAGGGGATAGCTGGATGGGTGCTGGCTCATGGCACACCACGCATCGTCCCTGATGTCCATCTTGACCCCCATTTTTCGCCAAGCGTTGATCAGGAAATCGGTTTTCAGACAAGAACGATGACCTGTGTTCCTTTGATGGATGGTGAAAGGCGGCTGGGGGTGATCGAAGCTGTAAACAAGGCTTCAGCCCAGCTTTTTGACGAGGAAGACCTGGACTTTATCATGGTTCTTGCAGCGATGGTTACCCAGCTCCTCCTGCAAGCAGAGAAAGTAGCAGAATAGTTGGATTAGCCATTGAACCAGGTTTCTTGTGAAGAGAAAACCTTTCGGACAGCGGGATCGTACATGGCTCTTATGTTTTCAGGGGGAGTGTTTGCCTGTATATGGTGTGAACTGGCCATGATATACCCTCCGTTTTTCCCAAGCACCTTGATTCGGGATTGGACTTCTTCCTTTACTTCCTCAGGTGTACCAAAGGGAAGTGTTTGAGCAATATCAATCCCGCCGTGGAAGGAAAGCCGGTTCCCGTATTCAGCTTTCAGTTTTTCCGGGTTCATACCACTGGCATCAGTCTGAAGAGGATTGAGGAGATCGATTCCCAACTCAATCAGATCGGGAAGCAGGGGATACAGCGCTCCATCACTGTGATACATTACAGGTTTGCCGTGTTTTTTAGCAATCTCAATAAGGCGTGCATGATGCGGCCGGATATACTCAGCCCACATGGCTTTTGAGATCAAAAGTGAGTTCTGTGTTGCTATATCATCGTAAAAATATACCATGTCGATCCGATTCCCTGCTGTCTCCAGGAAGTGGTCGGTAATTTCCACATACACGTCCGTTAACTTATGCATGATCCGACCGGGGACCTCAGGGTTGATAGCTAAAGCCATCAGAAAAGCCTCCAGGCCGTAAAGCTGCCAGGCGACTTCGAATACGGAGCCAATCCGGTAGCGAAGATGGTATTCTCCTCCAGAGTCCAGTTTGCTGAGCAGTTCAGGAACCCCGGAAAAATCCCACCAGTCCGGTTCCGGCCAGATGTGGGCTTCCACGTCCGAGACGGTGTCAGCAGAGCCAAGCGGATACGCAGATAGTTCCTCGAATTCTCCGGAAGGATGCTGAAAGACTTCGAAGTGTCTTCCCCAGATATCATGGATAGTGCCGTCCGGTGTACGCTGCCGCCACATACGATTTGGGGTGGAGCGAGCCAGGGATCCGTACCAGTCAACAACCGCATGGGGTTTCAGGATGGATTTCGGTGGGGCACAGAACTGGTCGTAGGAAATGACCCGGCAGTCGATTTGTAATTCCTGGAGCAGGTTCTCCCAATCGGGATCGAAGAATTCGTTATCTGCCGGTTTTTCTGCCAACGAATCGGTTCCGGTCAGCATCTGCCAGATTTCAGGGACAGCCAGGAAGTCTACCGGCGTCCTGTCAGGCTGTTCATGGGAAAGGGCTGCAGCTACACGTTTCCTGGGGGTTATGCTTTTTTGATTTTCTGTCATGTTTTTTTACTTTTTTATTAAGACATGTTTTTCAATCATCATGATACCAAATAACGCTTCAATCAACGTCACGAGATAAAAACAGAAGAGACAGCGAATTCGCTGTCTCTGCATGAATGTGAATAAACTGAAAACGCAGCCGAATCAGCGTCTGGCCTGTGAATTACGACCTGAGTTCAGCGTTTAACTCCCGCTCCAGGAGGTGGATGATCTTCTTGCGGATTTTTTCCACAGCCTTGTCTGTAAGTGTCCGGTCGGCAGCCTGATAGACAATGGAGTATGCCAGGCTTTTCTTGCCGGTTCCAATCTGATCGCCGCGATACATGTCGAAAAGGCGCACGTCTGCAATGAGTTTTCTATCTGCCTTCCGGATCACGGCTTCAACGTCTTCGGCCAGTGTGTCTTCATCAACAACCACGGCCAGATCTTCCAAAACAGGTGGATACGCCGGTACCGGCTCAACATCGAAACGATCGGAGAAGCCGAGCAGCACATCGAGATCCAGGTCAGCTGCAAAGACTGGCGAAGTGAAGTCGTAGCGTTTTGCGATCAGCGGATGCAGTTCTCCGAATGGGCCAAGACTCCGGCCGCCAATTTCGATTTCAGCACACTTGCCCGGGTGGAACGGTAAAGCCTGGGCAGGACTGTATTTCACGTCACGTTGCTTCAAGCTGCTGAACAACTCGGCAAGAATTCCCTTAAGATCGTAAAAATCCATCACTCCGGGATCTCCGGCCTGCCAGTGCGGCTGGGTACGTTTGCCGCTGAGAGCGATTACCAGCTTCTGTTTTTCATCCGGAAGCTCCCTTTCAGGGTCCGGCAGAAAAACCGGACTGATTTCGAACAGCGCCAGGTGTTCACTTGTACGTGCATTACTTTCCACAATTTCAAGCATGCTGGCAAGCAGGCTGCGGCGCATGACGGTCCGGTCTGTAGAAATTGGATTGGCGATCTCGATGTAGCTGTCCGGCAGCGAGGCATCCGGATTGAGATGGACTTTCTTCTCTCTTTCAGGTGATGTGAGCCTGTAGGTGACCACTTCCTGCAGCCCCAGACGGACCAATATATCGCGAAGCATTTCCTCTTTTTCGAAAATCGGATTCCCGATTTGGGGAGGGATTGTATCGGAGATCATTGTTTCTGGAATACGGTCGTACCCATACAGCCGTGCGATCTCCTCCATGAGGTCTGCTTTGCCGACAATACCCTCGCCGATATCGAGACGAAAATCAGGCGGGGTGACGGACAGGCTTTCCCCGCTGATGCTGACATCGAAATCAAGCTTTTGCAGGATATCGCTTATCTCACTGGCCTTGAGGTCTATCCCGAGGCTGCGGCGGACATCTGCAGGAGTAATGGTGACAGCAGCAGGTTCCGGCGGAAGCGGGTATTTGTCCACAAGCCCTTCGGCAATCACGCCGCCTGCCATTTGGTGCATGAGGATCAGGCAGCGGCGGGTGCCCAGCTCAGCCATAGCCGGGTGGACGCCGCGGTTGAAGCGATAGGAGGCCTCGGAATCCAGTTTGAGCGCACTGGTTGTGCGGCGGGTGTTGATAATATCCCAGCTTGCGCCTTCAAGCAGGATGTTCTTTGTGTTCCCGGTAACTTCACTTTCCGCACCGCCCATTACACCGGCGATAGAGAGTGCGCCTGCAGTATCCGTGACAAGCTCCATATACTCTTCCAGTTTGCGATCGATATCATCCAGTGTTTTGATCGTTTCGCCGGGTTTTGCCTGCCGGGTAATGATCGTTGGCGTTTTGCCTTTTGCACGTTCCTTGAGGATGTCGTAGTCAAAGGCGTGGAGCGGTTCCCCAATTTCGAGCATGGCGTAGTTGGTCGCATCGACAATGTTATTGATCGGGCGCATGCCGGCCATCCGCAGCCGAAGCTGCAGCCACATCGGGCTTGGTTTTATGGTGATACCCTGAATAAGGCCCAGAACGAAGCGTGGATTGAGTTCAGGATTGGTGATTTCCAGATTGACAAGCCCTTCAATCGATGGCCCTTCCCAGGGAACCTCGTATTCAGGCTGCCTGAGTTCTGCACCCGTCAGTGCAGCAACTTCCCGGGCGACGCCCAGAATGTTGGCATTACGTGCGATGTTTGGTGTGATGGCGATATCGAGCACTATATCGCCGATTGCTTCCACCAGAGGCCCGAATGGTGTGTCCGGGTCGAGGATCATGATTCCCTCGTGTTCCTCCGAAATGCCGAGTTCCTTTTCCGAACAGACCATGGATGCCGACCTGACACCGCGGATCTTGGTGGCTTTGAGTGTGGCAGTCTCCCATCCCTGCTTATGCCCGTCATACAGGACAGAGCCTTCCTTGGCGTAAGCCACCTTCAAGGGCTCTTCCAGTGGGCCTTTCCCTTTATATTCAAACAGATTTGGTGCGCCGGTAACAGCGGTCTCTTCCTGTTTGCCGTCGTTTACACGGCAGAGGACAAGGCGGTCGGCGTTGGGATGCGGCATAACTTCAACGACTTCAGCCACAACGATTTTTTCCGGATCCCACGCCAACCCGCTGATTTTTGTCCCACTTTGTTCCGGCAGCGGGTATCCGACATATTGGACTTCTTCCACTTCCAGGCCGGCAAGTGTCAGCCGGTGGAGCAGTTCTTCAACCGGTATATTGATTTCCACATAATCTTTCAACCAGGAAAGAGGTACTTTCATTGTTGTTTTCCTTCCGCGAATAGCATTTTCTCACTTGTAAACGGCAGCCTAGAACTGCTGCAGGAAGCGTAAATCGTTTGCCCAGAAATAGCGTATATCCTGAATACGATACTTCAGCATAGTTATCCGTTCGGGGCCCATTCCAAAGGCGAATCCGGAATATTCTTCAGGGTCATACCCGCCGTACTTTAATACCGTTGGGTGGACCATGCCGCAGCCCAGGATTTCAAGCCAGCCGGTCTGCTTGCAAACCGGGCAGCCCTCCCCGCCGCATACAAAACACTCGACGTCCATTTCAGCAGAAGGTTCTGTGAAAGGGAAATGGCTGGCACGAAAACGTGTCTGAACATCCTGATGGAAGAATCGCCGGGCAAAGGCATTCAAAGTCCCTTTCAGGTCTGAGAAGGTGATGTCTTTCCCGACTGCCAGTCCTTCAATCTGATTGAACTGAATTTCTGAACGGGAGCTGATTTGTTCATAGCGGTAGCACATGCCGGGAACAATCACACGAATCGGATCTGGGGCACGTTCGCGCATAACCCGCATTTGTCCGGGTGATGTATGCGTGCGCAGGATTACACCTTCTTCCTTGGTATAAAATGTATCCCACATATCCCGGGCCGGGTGATGCGGCGGCATATTCATATAGGTGAAATTGTAGTCGTCAGTCTCCACCTCGTCTGAACGGTAGATTTGAAAACCCATCTCCGCCCATATCGAATAAATCTCCCGGTGAGTCCGTGTTGAGGGATGGAGGCGTCCAGGTTGAGCAGGCCGGCCGGGAAGGGTCACATCCAGGCGTTCCTCTTCCAGGTTCTGCAGAAGGGCAATCTGCTGGAGGCGATCCACTTTCTGCTCGTAGCCTGATTCGAGTGCGCGTTTGACTTCATTGGCCAGACGCCCTACCTTCGGCCGTTCCTCCCCGGGAACATCCTTCAGGTTTTTTGTGATGCTGGAAAGCTCGGCCGAACGGCCCAGGTACTTTACCTTCCATGCTTGAAGATTATCCTGGTTTTTTACCTGTTCCAGTTCTTTCAGCGCCTGCTGTTCCAATTGTTTGAGTTTTTCCTGCATACCATTCCTCCTTGCAGACAGGTTGCCCGGTGTCCGCATCATGCGCTGTATAAAGCAAAAAACCGTCCTGTGAAGGGACGGAATTCTTCCGCGGTACCACCCTGCTTGATCCAGACCTGGATCCTCTTGTACGCCGACGGCATGTTTTGCGATCAGCTCCTCAGGCTAACGGTGAGGTTCCGGCCCGAACTACAAATCCATACAGAAAGCCAGTATGGATGTTCCCCCGGGCAGCTCAGAAGGGAACTTCAGCAGATGTCTATCGAATCAGGGTTTCAGCCCGGCCCCGATCTCTCTGGCGATTTTAACCTGCCTACTTTCCTCCATCACAGCTGTTGGTGATTAGATTGAACCTATTATGCCTTAATTCTTCTCGCTGTCAACGATTCGTTGAGGAAAGACGCATGAATCCGGAAAGGAGTGGCGCAATCATGAGCGTGATCATTCAGCGCAAGCGAATAATTCAGGCGGGTTTTATAATTTTAACCACCACAGTTCCAACAAAAGAGATGCCGGGGCCTTTTTCTGCGGATGAAATGGAATACAATACAGGCTGTTGATACGGAGCTGTAAAAAACCGGGTTTTCAGATGAGGAGAATAAACGAAGAACATGGTACGAATTGGAGCTGCACAAATAGAAACACAAATCGGCAAACCGCAGGATAACTTGGAAAAAATATGCTCCTGGATGGAACGTGCCGCAGAAATCGGCATACAGGTGCTTGTCTTTCCCGAATGTGCACTGACCGGATATGACCTTTCCCTTTCGGAAGCGGAAAAGCTGGCTCAATCCATACCGGGCCCGGCCACCGAGGAGTTTACACTGAGATGTCGTGAATTGGGGCTCCTGGTGGTGTCTGGTCTTCTGGAGCAAGGAGCGGATGGGAAGCTGTACAACACGGCAGTTTTGATGGGCGAAGACGGGATCATTGGTTCCTACCGGAAAACACATTTACCAACACTTGGTGTGGATCGTTTCCTGACGCCCGGGCAGAGACTGGAACCTCCGTTTGAGACGCCGCTGGGACGGTTTGGATTGTTGATCTGCTACGATCTGAGGTTTCCTGAACCGGCGAGGGTGTTGACGCTGGCAGGAGCTGAAGCTATTCTGCTTCCCACAAGCTGGCCGCAGGCAGCTTCGTTCTACCCCGAGTTTATGGTTGCTTCACGCGCGGCTGAAAATCGGGTCTTTGTAGCCGCTGCAGACAGGGTGGGCAATGAGCAAGGCACAGTAAGCCTGGGACGCAGCCAGATCTGCGGTGTTAGAGGTGAGGTGCTGGCCGAGGGAAGTATGACAGAAGAGACTCTGCTTGTTGCAGAGTGTGACCTGGAAGAGAGCGAAAAAAAGGATCTTGTTCTGGATCCCGGGGAATACGAGCTGCACCTGATGTCGGACCGGCGCCCGGAATTGTATGAACTGATCTGCTCACATGGGGATGGGTAGGAGAGACAGTGCAAGAAAAAGGCGGATAAAACCCAGCGATTGCTGCAGGAATCAGCGTATGGGCGTTCAACTTGCGAGTGCGGCTGTTTGAATCTTCGAGGGCGTGTTCCACCTGCGAGCGGAAGCCGTTACTTGATCTGACGTTGGTTGGCAACCTGAATTTTCACTTCTTCCACGGGGAAACCGCCTATCGTGGAGTGGACGATTGAAAAGAGGGTTCAGTCTATTGAGGCAGGAAGTATGCAGCGGAAACCAAGATCGCTGTAGGCTTCCACAGGGGAGCGGAAGGTTCGATTGGAGGAGCGGAAAAGGAGTGGAACACCATCGTTCAAGCCGTCCATCCAGGAACCGCCCTTGATGACTTTTTCCAATCCATGTTCCGGGCCGGCAGGGTTTTCAAGAGATATATCCTCATAGGTATTGCTTGCATACCAGTCGTTGGTCCACTCCCAGACATTGCCAGCCATATCGAGTACACCATAGGGGCTGGCTCCGGCAGGATAGCTTCCGACTGGAGCGGTATCTTCATAACCGTCTGAGTAGCTGCTGTCAGCCCAGGGGAGCGAGCATTCTGCATCACAGTAATTCAATCGGATTTCCTGCATGCCGTTGTAGACGCTGCCGACCCATTCCCAGGGATACCGCCGTCCGTCCTGGCTGCGAGCTGCTTTTTCCCATTGTGCTTCGCTGGGGAGGCTGCCGCCAATCCATGCACAATAGTCTCGAGCCTGGTACCAGGTCACTCCCAACACAGGGTAATCCCCGTATGTAACCAGGCCGTAGTAAGCTGTCCGGGTTGCAGAACCAGTGTAGACTGGTGTGGAACAGGCCTCGGCGTCAACACAGTTTTCATATTCAGCATTGGTCACTTCTGTCTCGTTTATCCAGAATGCGTCCAGGCTGATTCGGGTTTGGGGCCGTTCATCGGGTTCTGCAATTCGATAATCGTTTCGGGCTCCAATGTAAGAGTTACCGGCGGGGATATAGAGCATGGTTTTACCATCTGCCGCCGATGTCCATGCTGTACCGGCTTCCGATGCGGCAGGGGGGTCTTCGTAAGCTGTTGACCGATCAGGAGCTCCAGGATCCTCAAAGGCTGGCGTGGGTGTGCTTGTGGCCTGAGGGGCTTCTGTCTTGGCTGCGGCTGATCCGGGTGTGGGTGTCCAGGCTGGAGGCAGCCCTGTCGACCTTTGATCATCCTGTGTGTTTAGCGATGCACAGGACACAAGTAATAAACCCATACATAGCAGCAAGACTGTGTTCCGCAGAATTCTTTTGAACCCAGTCAGGTAGTTTCTTTCATTTCCAGCTTTTTTCTCTCGCAGCATACACACCATTTTAACACTGCTTTTCGCATTCAGAAGGGATATGTTATAAGATAACTATGAAGAAGTAATTCATCAGTTTGACAATAACAGGAGGTTAAAATGGCAAAATTCGAAATTTATAAGGATGGACAGGGCGATTTCCGGTGGCGGCTGAAGGCGGATAATCATGAAACGATCGCCGATTCAGCTGAGGGATACTCAAGCAAGGCTAACTGCGAGCATGGTGTCGAGCTTGTAAAGAAGCTGGCAGCTGATGCCGAGGTAGAAGAACAGGATTGATTATTTTGGGTTTACAAGTTGGTAAAAGCTGTGGGTTTACGCCCGCAGTTTTTTTTGTTACCTGGAAGGAGGTAAGTGAACAGGAAATATGCTGGTTTTTCAAGAACGATTGTCTTTTGCTTCCGCAAGTTGAATTGTGTAGATGGAAGGATCAGATAGAATGGCGACGAAACCCCGTAAGCCTGCTATAATCTCAGCCATGACACAATCAGCCCCTCAGGGAAACAAACAGATTGCACGTGCGGCCGGTGTTGTCATGGCCGGGATGGCTCTTTCCAGCATTGCCGGTCTCCTGACAAATATGCTGGTTTCCAATGCTTTCGGGACATCGTCTGAAGTGGATGCCTTCTATGCAGCCAACAGGGTGACGGAAATCATGTTCAACCTGATGGCTGGCGGGGCGCTGGCTTCTGCTTTTGTCCCGACATTTACTGAATTTCTGGCTCGTAAAAACCGTCCGGGTGCCTGGAAGCTGGCATCTTCAATCGGTAACTGGGTTTTACTTCTGCTGACAGCGAGTGCTGTACTTGTTTTTCTTGCGGCCGAATGGCTGGTCCCCAATGTCTTTGCACCAGGGTTTGAAGATCCTGTGCAAATCCAGCTGACAGTACGACTGCTCCGCGAGATGCTTCCGGCTCCGGTCATTTTTGGTGTCAGCGGGTTGTTGATGGGGATTCTGAACGCGCAGCAGCATTTTGCACTGCCGGCACTTGCTCCAGCAAGCTATCGTTTTGGGTGGATCGTTGGAGTGCTTGTTCTGGTACCGCGTTTCGGGATAGACGGCCTGGCATGGGGAGTCGTTCTGGGAGCTGGCTTGCATTTGATTATCCAGCTGCCTGCACTCAGGAGGAACGGCGGCCCATATTCATTGAGCCTCGGTTTCAAGAATCCTGCGGTGAAACAGGTGGGTGTTCTTATGGCGCCGCGATTAATTGGGGTGGCTGTTGTCCAGCTGAATTTCCTGGTCAATACCATCCTGGCATCCGGGCAGCCTGAGGGCAGCCTGACGGCCATTACATGGGGTTTTGCGCTGATGATCATGCCGCAAACAGTAATTGCACAGGGAATTGCGATTGCTGCCCTGCCAACTTTTTCCGAGCAGGCGGCTCGTGAAGAATTGTCAGATATGCGCAAGTCGTTCTCCACAACAATCGGATGGATCCTGTATCTGACCCTGCCGGCAAGTGTTGGGCTGATCCTGTTACGTGAACCTTTGATAGCGATGCTGTTCGAACGCGGGGCGTTTACTGCATATTCCACATCACAGGTGGCATGGGCGCTCCTGTGGTATGCGGCAGGATTGATCGGGCATTCAATTCTCGAGATCATCGTGCGCGCTTTTTACGCTATGAAGGATACTTATACACCGGTCCTTGTTGGGGCCGGAGCAATGAGTTTAAATGTAGGATTGAGTTTTGCATTTTCTGCATTGTTCAAGATGGTTGGCTGGATGCCGCACGGAGGTCTTGCGCTGGCGAATTCCACAGCAACCGCCCTGGAAAGCCTGCTGCTGTTGTTCTTGCTTCGAAAAAAGCTGGGTGGGCTGAATTTCAAACAATTGGTACGGCCAGCTGCAGGCATGTTTACGGCTGCAGCGGTCATGGGGGCTGTTTTATGGCTGCTGGTGGGCTCGGGGGGCGGTCTTGCCAGCTGGATCGTTTCAGCAGCAGGTGTGTTGGGCGGCGGCGGGCTTTATTACGGAATTACCAGGCTTTTCCGGTTGAAGGAATCTGTTGAGGTGCCAGACCTTTTCCTGCAGCGAATCTTTCGGCACCGTTGACGTCAGAATTTCCTGCTATAGTTCTTTTTTCCCATTAGGCACAAAGGCGGATTTGCTTGTATATTTAGACATGGAACATCGGTGACCGAATTCAGGCAGCGGTCGATGTTAAAGGCGTCTCCCCTCCGCGCTTACAACTCATCGAACTCAATACCCCTTTAGCATTCACTGCCGGGAGGTGAGGAAATGCGAAAGGAGTACTGGCTTCTGGTACTGATAGCACTGGTGATACTGGTGGCTTCGTGCGGCCCAATTGGAGTGAGTATGGAGGAGGAACCGATAGAAGCTGAGACTCCGGATGTGACGGATACTGCTGAACCGGTGCCAACCGATACTGAAACAGCCTGCCCTTCTCCTACGTCATCCGCTACTCTAACGCCAACCAGCTCACAGACAGAAACGCCTTCCCAGACACCGACACCATCCGATACAGCAACACCCACCATATCGCCGACGCCTGAACCGCCTGCTGTACGTGGTTTGATGGATGCAAACTGCAGGTATGGCCCTGGCACCGTTTACCTGTACCGAAGCACTTTTTATGAGGGTGATACGGCTCTTGTAGATGGAAGAAACTATCATGGCACCTGGTTGTGGATCAAACCGGAAGGAGCAGATTCCCACTGCTGGATATCGTCTGTAACAGTCGAAGCTTCTGTGCCGGTCGATTCGATCCCTGCGGTTTACCCGCCTCTCCCTACCAATGATTCAGTTGCCGGGCCAACAGGAGTCGACAAATCACGATCCGGGAATAGTGTAACCATCAGCTGGAATCCAGCAGCACCCTCAGTTGATCTGGCTTATCTTGTCGAAGCCAGGGTTTGCCAGAATGGACACACTGTGGAGGTGATCGAGACAACCACGTCCACATCCATGACACTGCAGGACCAGAAAGACTGTGATGGCGACTTTTATGCAGATGTCCGTGTACAGAACAAGCTGGGATACTCACATGCAGTGCGGGTTTCCATGCATTGAGCAGTAAAGTATTTTATGGTTTGCAGTGACATACTTGTCGAGAGGGAGAAAAATGGAAATACAAAACTATGGAAGGTATAAAAAGCTGATAGGATTGAGCATTCTGCTTCTGTTTGTTGTGGCCTGCAGTCTTCCAGCGCTGCTTTCTCAGAGTTCAGCACCGGCAGCGGGGGAAGAAGGAGCGGATGAGCCTGTGCTTCCTGCCGGAAGCGAAGGCGGGGGGGAGCAGGCTTCGGAATCCGGGGAACGTATGGGCAGCTGCCCTGATGAGGACCAGACGTGGTTCCTGAGCTATGGCCACGATTTTCAGGTGGATACACCATACGGCCCCTGGCGAGCGCTTGCATCGGGAAACAAAATCGTTTACTTCAACGCCGACGGTTCTATCGCGGTCGATCCGACACAAACTATTGAGGGGGCGGTCTTTACCGAACTTGTAGACGGGGATAACTTCTGCTCGGGACATGCTTTTGTCGATATCTATTCATCTATCGACGCCACCTGCTCGAACGGCGTGGTGTCCATGACGATCTACGAAGACTGGCAGTATCAGGATTTCACCATGACCTGCGATGACGATACCATTCAATTCCCGATTCCTTCCTTCGGATCGGCAACGCACAAGAATCTGAAATTCCCGCTGATGTCTAACGGGAGTTCAATGCAGATTCATGAATTTCAGGGAGGGAGTGGTACTAAAACCTGGATCTTAAGCTATGAACCTCCAGTAGTACCTATCGTTGATCCGGATGAACTGAATCCGGATGCCTGGAATGACGAGTAGAATGATTGTGTCAGGTGCCGGGGTAAACATACCCCGGCATTTTCTTTTTTCAGGTCTTCACTGCGGGGGATAAACTTACACGTGATTCCTGGAAGTACAAGAAATCCCGATTACAGCATAAAAAAATGATAATGTGCAAAAATAATGTATGATTGGGTTAGCATTGCTCCTCGAAATTCATTAACAGCTTCGCAAGAAAACAATCCATTCCGGGCAGACTGAAAGTATCGATACGAATCGCCATGTCGTTGTAAGTTTTCGAATGTTACCTCTTGAGGGTGCATGGCACTCATTCAGGAAGGAGTATTCAGCGTATCGATTCATATGGCTGGATTTGATTTTACAGGAGGGAGGATTGAATATGTGGATTCAAAAAAAGCGGTCGATTGGAGCGGATTTGGCGGGGTTCATGATTTGAAGCCTGTCTATTTCAGGCTGCTTCCTGCCTGGAAAGCCCCAGGAGGAAATGGAAGAGGGGGATGAGATTGAAGTTCCGGAAAAATCCGGGGAACTACCCATGTCAGCGGCAGATGTTTAGGATGAATATTTTTTTGGGGATGTGGGTGAACTGCGGGGCAGCTGCCCGCAGAATCTTGAAACGTGGTATCTGCTCTTTGATCACCATTATTCGGCGGGAAATCCAATGGAGACGATCGAATACTGGGCTGTTGGAGCACAGGAAGTGGTGATTGCACCTGACGGGGAGGTTGCCGGGGACCCATTGGTGTCGCTGGAGGGATTGATTGGGATAGAGATGAGCGGCAGTGAGGGAAGCTGTTCCGGGTCTGCGCTTGCAAGAATTACTTCTTATGTAAAAGGGAGATGTAAGGATGGAGTGCTGGAAGTGACTATTTATGAAATGTGGCATGTCGATCCTGTACTATTGTTCTGTGATGGTGAAGAAACAATCAATGAGTTTCCACAGTATGGGGATTATGAACGTGTGGGGGTCATGTTTACACTGATGGAGTCTGGAACTTCAAGCGTCCAGTATTCATTTTCCGGTGGTGAAGGGTCGAAAACCTGGACACTGAGCTTTGAACCCCCGACTGTACCGCTGGTTTTGCCTGACGAATTGAAGCCGCCCTCCCTGGAAAATGGAGAATAGGAGGAATCTATCGATAAAGTGTGAAATCATATTATCCATCGTCATGCAGTGACAGGCTGTCCTTTTTGCAACTAAATTCAGGATTCCTCGTAAAGAATAATTGTATAGAAGATCAAACAGGAAAAACCAGAATATATTAAAAGGTGGCAGACGATGGATCAAAACATACAGGAATTCCTCAAGGCGGAAAAGCTGGCTGTGGTAGGTGTATCCCGTTCAAAGCAGAAATTTGGTTCCACAATTTACAAGGAACTGAAGGATCGCGGTTTCGAAGTTTTTGGCGTCAATCCGAATATGGACACAATATTCGGTGATCCCTGCTATCCGGCGATCGCTGAGCTGGCTGACAAGGTTGATGGAGTAGTGGTTTGTATCAAACCTGAGAAGGCGGCTGGTGTAGTCCGTGAAGCAGCAGCGGCAGGAATCGATCGCATCTGGCTGCAGCAGGGTTCCCAATCACTTGAAACGAAAAAAGCTGCCGGGGAAGCTGGTGTGAACCCTGTTGAAGGTAAATGCATTCTGATGTATGCCGGTGATGTAAACTCCATTCATGCTGTTCACAGGTTCTTTGCGAAGCTGTTCGGGCAGTATTAGCCAGACCGGGAAAATCAGCATACTGCAGGCGTGAAGCTGCGCCTGCGGTGTGCATTCGCTATTAGTAAAAATTCAATTCTTATCAGGCAGCGGCAGTACAGGCAGAGGTGTTATGAGAAAAATACTGGTAACCTATGCAACGAATTCCGGTTCAACTGTTAACGTAGCGCAGGCTGTGGCGAGTGAACTTGAACAAAGTGGGGCCGTGGTTGACGTGGAGCCAACCCGCAAAGTGGACAGTCTTGATGGGTATGACATGGTGATCCTGGGTGCGCCCATGATTTTCGGATGGCATGCCGATGCGCGCCGTTTTCTGCGCAGGTATAAAACAGAGCTTGCAAGCAAGAAGACAGCCTGTTTTGCGTGTGCAATGAGGCTTACAGAAGTACCGAACGAAGATCTGCCTGATGTTCCACTATTTCTTGATAAGAATTTGGCGTCTGCCCCGGAAAAAAGCGGTTCGTTAAGCTTGAAAGAGCGTTTTACCACAGTCAGGCACTACATAAAGCCGATCATGGGAACAGCATCAGGTGTTAAGCCCATGAGTGTGGCGTTTTTCGGTGGAAAGCTCGATATGACCCGGCTCAAGTGGTGGCAGGCTTTGTTTGTGATGGCCGTGGTGCAGGCAGCTCCTGGCGATTTTCGAGACTGGGAATCGATCAAAGCCTGGGCACGGGCATTAAGCCGGGATTTGTAATTCGCCCGGGATTTTCAACTGCGACAAAATACAGCTGATAGGCAAATGGCTGTATTCCCCTCAAGGTATTCGTACGAATCAGGTTTCCCTGCACAGGATCAATGCTGCCCAACGGCCGTATGTTCCTTTTCTGACGACTCTGCAGCCTGATTGGGATGCCGTTTCTATAACTATCGGTAGTTTGTTGGAACGTACACCGGAAAGTATCAAGGTTCCGCCTTTTTTCAGGATTCCCGTCAGTCCATGCGTCAGGACTTCGATAATGATGGGAGTTATCAGATTGGCAGCGATCAGATCAAAAGGGGTGCTGCGGAAGCCTGCAGCAGCCTGCCAGGGCCCACAAATGAATTTTGCCCGGCTGTTCAGACGATTGATCCCGGCATTCTGGCGGGCAATTTGAACTGCATCGAAATCAATGTCCAGCGCGTAGACTTTTCCGGCGCCAAGTTTGGAAGCGGCAATTGCAAGTACACCCGATCCTGTACCCAAATCAAGGAAAGTATCTCCCGGCTGGAGGACCTGTTCCAACGCCTGGATACAAAGGGATGTTGTCGGGTGCCAGCCATTCCCGAATGCAAGGCCGGCATTGATTGAGATACCTTCCGAACTAATTGATGCTCCTGTGAGGTTCTGGTTCAGACGAATGATTTTCCGATCTTCTACGAAAGGTACTTCAAGCCAATCTGGCACAATTGTGAATTGTTTTCCAATCCGGGCAGGAAGCAACAGGTGTGCTGTCAACTGTCCCACGTATTGATAAAAATGGTCAGGTGTGAAATCTCGAAAGCCCTGGGCAGTGGCATCATCGCAGCCCGCATCTTTGCATGCAGAAACAGGATCGGCGAAGAGGCTCGCCCGGAACTCCGGATCCTTGATTGCATATGCGAGCACAGCCCGGATTTCGTTTTTCATTCCGGGCGGCATCTGGGCGTCTCTTTTTTCGGACATGGTATGTATGATTCCCACTTATATCCGAGCCGTATTGCTATAACGGCTGCATTCAATTCAGATCGCTTAAGGTTTTACGGCCATTTAGAATCCATCAGGCCCGGATATTCACGACCTGTTGCCTTAGCCAGTTTTTCGGTGATGTTTTTTAGTATCTTGGCATTGATTGATTTTAAGGCTGCGGTTTCCTGGGTGTTGAGATTATATGGGGCCAATGTTTCTTCCGGATTTTCAAGCAGCTGCTGGCGGAAATCCGGGTCTGAAATCGCCCTGCCCAGGACGGCTGTGGCGGGATTGGCTGATATTTTTCCTGATTCGGACCCCAATTTAAGTTCCGGATCGTTGAACCACTTGATTGACGGATCATTGAAAAATTTGAAGACCGGATCGCCGGCGTCGGCACCTGGCCCGTCCAGTTTGGCTCCGGGTTCGGCTGCCAGGGGTTCTTCCGGCCCGGTCCATTTGGCAGTTCCGCCGGATTCCGCCGCCCGTGGAATCTTCATTGCCGCCTCATTGAAAAATTTGATCGCCGGATCGCCGGCATCGGCACCTTTCCTGTCCAGTTTGGCTTCGGGTTCGGCTGCAAAGGGTTCTTCCGGCCCGGTCCATCTGGCAGTTCCGCCGGATTCCGCCGCCCGTGGTATCTTCATTGCCGCCTCATTGAAAAATTTGATCGCCGGATCGCCGGCATCGGCACCTGCCCTGTCCAGTTTGGCTTCGGGTTCGGCTGCAAAGGGTTCTTCCGGCCCGGTCCATCTGGCGGCTTCGTCAAATTCTCCTTCCCGGTCTATCTTTTGAGACGGATCATCGAATCTTTTCCACTTGCCGATTTCCTCATCGAGTTGAGTGACCCCGGTTTCATCGGTTTTGAAAAATTTGTAAACCTTTCCTTCTACTCCCTTCATCAGGCTGGAAGTCAGTTCCTGTGCGGCTTCATCAATAACTTCGGATTTCATGGATTGCAGAACCTGGCGTTCTTCAGCGGAAAGGTTATAGGCTGCAAGTGTCTGTTCCGGATTCTCTGTAAGGCCTTTGCGGAATGTTTCATCCACCATTGCTCTGCCGATGACAACCTGAACGTGCTGAAAATCCTCGATTCCGGAGTGTATTTCATCAGCAGGGACCGGTTTTTCAATTTTCCCTGCCGGAATTTCTTCCACGGTTGATGGAGTGCCGGGGCGTTTGCGGGTGCCTTCTTCGGCCGGGATCTCTACAGCTGGTTCCAGTTCAGCAGGCTCAGTGATGGTATCCATCTCGGCGACGGAAGGAGAATCTGGAGCTGCAGTTGAACCAGAGCGCTTGCGGACAACTTCTTCGGAGGAATCAGCCGGTGCCCGGGTATCCTCTGTTTCTGTGCTGATTTCCTGTAAGGTGTCCTGGATATCCTCGGTGGCGAGAGAATTATTAACAACCGAAACCAGAGTACTCTCAATTGCTTCAGACTGCTCAAATGTTTGTGTCTGCTCTATGTGGCTTTCCGGTGCGTGGGTTTGATCTTCCAGTTTCTGCTCCTGATCGCGGCTTTCGGTAGTTTCGGAACGTTCAATCTCGGGGGTTTCTGACATTTGATCGCTCATGGTTTCCCTCCTGTAAATGGAACAAAGGACCGAGGAATGGGAATCACTCGATAGTATTTCCTTTATGAAAGGATTCGGGAACGGTCCTGGAGGAGGTTTCGGGGCGCTGTGCGGGATGCCTCAGGAGTAAAGCAGGCTGTCAGGCCTGATGGATAACTTATCAGCAGTTTATAGTAACTGAAAGCCGCTGTCAAATCGCAAAAGGCCGCTGTCCGGCGCGACCGGAGAAGCTCCTCTACGTATAGTGATTCGGGTAAGTAAATGAGAATAAGAGTCATTTCAAGGCGGGGAGGTCCCTGTTTAAGTATGCAGATACAAAAAGTCCTCAATGAGCAGGTTGAGAAAATCAGAGCACTCTTCTATGACGAAGTGGAAACGGAGCTGCCTTTCAGGAATCTCGTTTTTAAAGGTGGAGGAATGCGTGGCGCTGCCTATGTCGGGGCACTGGAAGTGCTGGACAGTGAGGGAGTCCTGGATCAGATTGAACGGGTTGCAGGAACCTCTTCCGGCGCAATAACTGCGACGCTGGTTTCATTACGAAGAGATCTTGATGAAACCCTCCACCTCATTGGAACATTAGACTTTTCAAAGGTTCCTCAGCGGAAACAAAATGGAAGTGCACCGGTTGTTCCTTTATTGAACAGAAAGGTTGAACTTGCGGCACTTGATGAGATATCCTCTGAAGTAGAGAGTGCCAACAGGTTGATACGACGGTTTGGCTGGTATTCAAGCGACTATGTGTACACATGGATGGAGGATGTCATTTCCAGGTATTGTGGGGGAAATGGCAGGGCGACTTTTGCGGATTTTCAGGCTTATGGTTACAGGGAGCTTTATATTGTTGCATCCAATCTAAGCCGTAGGCGTTCAGAGGTTTTTTCTGCCGGGAATACACCAAATACTGCTGTCGTGGATGCAGTTCGACTGTCAACTTCGATCCCTCTGTTTTTCGAAGCTCTCCGGTTTAACGGCACACAATTTGGCAAAGGCGATTATTATGTTGATGGAGGTGTGTTCGATAACTATCCCATTCACATTTTTGATGATCCGCGATTTTCACGCAACAACCGGCATTACTATAACGGGGTTAACTGGGAAACACTCGGCTGCTATCTGTATCCCAGTGAAAAAGAGGCTGATCGAGGTGAACCGATCCAGGGGCTGTTGAGTTACATGAAAGCTGTGATAAGCAGTCTTTATAGTGCGCACCAGGTTGCAGCGTTTGACTTGAATCAACTCAACCAGCAGCGCACGATCAAGATCGATGATTGTGGAGTAGATCCGACTGATTTTTCTCTCACTCATGAGGATGATCGGTATCAATGCCTGGTAGAATCCGGCAGGAGTGCTGCACTGGCGTACCTCGATGGATACAACCTGCATGATCTTCTGACAGTATAGATGAACGGGTTTTAGCGGAAAGGCCCTTCAGGAAGCCGGGTTTTCAAAATTGTCCAGTACATACGGAAGATCCTTCAGGCTGTGGATTGTGCGGAGCATATTGGTCGTGGGAGTGGCATTCGATCGATAGTTGAACCATATTGCACGGATCCCGGCCTGGTTTGCTCCCATAACATCGGTCTCATAATTGTCCCCGACCATGATAAGGGCCTCGGAGGCAAGTGACAGATCCTTCAATATAAAATTGAAGAAATCGAATGAAGGTTTCTTATACCCCACTTTTTTAAAGCAATAAATGTGATCGAGAAGGTGCGCCAAGCGGGCTCTTCCCAGTGCTGTTCGGATATCTTCTTCACATGAATCCTTGGCATTGGTGGCCAAAGCCAGAGTCCATTCAGGGTACAGTTTTTTCAGAGTGCGGTGGGCGAAGGGCAATGTTTCGATACGCGGCCAGTTCGCCATTGGTCCGTTGTAAGCGGGAAAAGTGCGCATCAATGTGTCGCCCCAATCAAACAGCAGACAGCGTTGTGATTTCAGTTTCGATACTTCTATTTTTGATCCCATATAGACTCGAAGCTCTCCATTATTCCTTCAGCTGAAGTATTGGCGGTTTCAGGATTCGGTTTCCGTTTCAGGATGTTTACTCTGATTTTGCAGTGCTTGCCTGAGACTTGTGAGCCAATTTTCAATCACATCTTCCATAGCAGTGAGCGTCCTGTCTTTGAACATAAGGACCATAAGGCCTTGCATGGAGTGTTCGATACGAACAAGGGTGCCGGACTCCACTGGTTCAAACGTCCACAGGGTGATGGCACGGGTGCCTGACCCTTTACTCTTCCATCCCAGAGATCTGGGTGAATCAAAGGCTGTAATAGTAGATATCAGAGCCAGAGTACGAAGCTGCCAGCGGAACTGCGATCCCTGTGCAAGCGGTTCTTTCTTTTTTGCCAGGGAGGGTTTCTGGACATACCTGAACCATGTGTTCCATGCCTTGATATCTGTCAGCAAGTTCCAGATTTGTCCTGGAGAAAACGGAACAACAGTTTCCCGACTGATAACAACAGGTGCACGAGGATTGATTTCCATACTGAAATGCCTCCGCTTTGTAAGTGATCGAACTTTATTTCAAATAACCAGCTGTGGAGAAGAAAAAAATTTCAAAACTCATTATCTCTACCATTTATACCAGCCAGAGGATGGTCTCCTCACATATATTCAGGTGTTTATGAAATTTTTCATAATATAGAACTGAAGCCGCATATTGTTGAATCTCTACCGGATCTCTAAAAGGTACAGTATATGTGCGGTCACAATTCCAAGTGCTACCCCAAATGTGGCCTCCCAGGGGGAATGCCCGAGAATTTCGATAAATTTATCACGACTTCGAAGCGGGTGTCCCTCTACAAGGTCTTTGACGATCATATTGATAGCCCGAGCATGCAGCCCGGCTTGCCGCCTAACGCCAGTGGCATCGTAGATAACGATCATGGCGATCACAAATGCCAGTGTGAAGAGAGGTGTATCAAAGCCGGCATGCAGTCCGATTGAATAGGCAGCTGAAGCAACAATGGCTGAATGGGAGGAAGGCATGCCTCCAGCACGAAACAGCAGCGCCCAGTCGATTTCTTTTTCCCGCAGATAGTGGATCGGCAGCTTGAGTATTTGTGCGATCGCCCATGCAGAGATTGCAGCAAGCAGCGTTGAATTGTGGAAGATAGATAAAATGTTCACGATCAGGAATCCGCCTGCAAATCTTTTTCTTCATAGCTTCCGTCTTCTGATGGCACCAGCTGGCGAAGTTTCAGTTCCGCCTGTTCGAGCAGTTCATTGCAGCGGTTGGCTGCTTCCTGGCCTTTTTCAAAAGCCTCCAGTGCGTCCTCCAATTTGAGATTGCCTGATTCCAGGCGCTGCACCATGGATTCCAGAATTTCATAGGCATCCTCATAAGTCATTTCAGGAATGGAAACTTTTTTCGACATGGTTTTTTCCTTTCAAACAGGCGGTTTATCGACACCAGTTACTCGGTTCTATCCGGTATGAGTCACTGTTGACGGGAATTGACCGTCAGCCACCTGGATCTGTAGTTTATCTCCATCTGACACCTGCTCAACCGAACGGATGATGGAGCCGTCGGTTTCGGCAGCTACAATTGCATAACCTCGATCCAGGACAGCTGGAGGGCCTACTGCCTGCAGAGTTTGCTCTTTCCCTATTACCTTCGATTTTTCCAACTGGAGTCTGTACTGAAGTGAGGCCAATCCGCGCTGAATCAGGTTATCCACATTTTGAACTGCATTATCGACCTGGTTTCGGGGTGAATTCAACTGCAGCGAGGATCTTGCCTGGGTTATTGACAGACGGTTTGTATTGAGGAAGGCATTATATGCAGCTTCAAGGCGCTTCCGTGTGTCATTCAGGTCTATGAGCAAATCTGCGCGATCCGGTACAGCCAATTCGGCTGCTGCAGAAGGAGTAGGGGCTCGTTTATCGGCTGCGAAATCTACCAGGATAAGGTCGTTTTCATGTCCGATACCGCTGATCGTGGGGGCTTCACTTGCTGCAACAGCACGGATCACGCGCTCATCATTGAAGCACCACAGATCTTCCACCGATCCTCCCCCGCGTACGATCAGGATAACATCCGGTTGGCTGATCTCGTTGATCATGTTTATTGCATCCACGATTTTTTGAGGCGCCTGTTCACCCTGCACCGGTGTGGGAGAGAGGATAACTTCTGCCATGGGGTAGCGCCGGCGAAGAACATTAAGAACGTCCTGCAGCGCAGCAGCAGATGGAGAAGTAACAACGCCGATACGGTGGGGCCACTCTGGCAGTGGGCGCTTGCGGTCAATGTCAAAAAGCCCCTCACCCTCCAGCTTGTTTTTAAGTTGGAGAAAGGCCTGGAACAAAGCGCCCTCACCAACAGGCCGGATGTTGTCAGCATATAGCTGCAGTGTTCCACCTGACTCGTACAGGCTGATATAACCATGGATCTCTACAGAATCACCGTTTTCCGGGATCTGCAGCTGTTTGGAGGCAATATGACGCCACATTACACACCGTACTGCGGCTTCCTCATCTTTCAGGCTGAAGTACAGGTGGCCTGAGGAGGGGCGGGAAAGATTGGATACTTCTCCTGTTACCCAGATGTCTTGCAGGCGATAATCCTGTTCGAGTTTCTGCCGTAAATATCGGTTGAGTTCCTGTACGGACCAGATGGCCGGTTCCCGATTAAACAATGCTGGTTGTTCCATAACGCGTAGCATACCCGCGTGGTCAGGCGTTGTCAACTTAATAAGGCAGACAGATTTTTATACATGTTATTCGCTGCTTTACGCTGCGGAAAATCTACTGTAGTATCCTGATAAGAAATAAGTGCGGGAGGGAGGAGTATGACTGCGCTGGAACGACGGCTTGGCAAGGCGTTGCTGGAAAAAGGGTGGACTTTGGCTGTAGCCGAATCGTGTACCGGAGGACTGCTGGGGGCATGGTTAACCTCTGTGCCCGGAAGCTCCAGGTATTTTCTGGGGGGAATAGTAGCCTATTCAGACAGGCTGAAACAGGACCTGCTGGATGTGCCGGAATCTGTTCTGGTGAAGAATGGGGCGGTCAGCAGAGATTCTGCTCTTGCCATGGCGCGCGGCCTCAAGCGGTTTGGTGTAGAAGCGGGCATTGCGATAACTGGTATTGCCGGACCGGATGGCGGTACAGAAGACAAACCTGTAGGAACCATGTGGATAGCATTGATTACTCCGGTAAGTGAGTATGTTGTTCATCATGTGGGGCAGGGAAGCAGGAATGAGATCAGGCTGCAGGCAGTCCGGACTGCACTTGAGTTAGCTGTTCGTGTTGTTGCCGGAGAAGATGAGGCTTTTGATGTCTGAACCGATTATTGTCGAGGGCAAACTCCAGAAAAACGGCAGTATCAAGCCAACCGCTTTCATGTGGAAAGAAAAGAGGTACCAGATTTACTCAATAGGGCGGACGCGAATTAAAGAAGGTGTGCGCTACTTCCTCGTTTCAACTGAAAAAAAAGAAGTTTATGAAATTGGCTATGATTCCGGCGGTGGTGGTTGGAGGATGTACAGGAGTATGCGCGATTTTCAACCTCCCGGGAGGAAAGGTTCTGCTGTATAGAAAAAAAGAGAGCGGGAGCTCTCTTTTTTTAGTCAAAAGATTGAATATCAGCTGAGGTAATCGCGCAGCTGGCGAGACCGCCTTGGGTGGCGCAGGCGGCGAAGTGCTTTGCCTTCTATCTGACGGATGCGTTCTCTGGTGAGGCCGAACTTCTGCCCGACTTCTTCGAGAGTGTACGGACGGCCATTATGGAGGCCAAAGCGAAGTCGGAGGATTCTGGCTTCGCGGGGGCTGAGAGTTGCCAGCACATCATCAATCTTGCCGCGAAGCAGGTTTTGATATGTTGATTGAGTGGGCGTGGGTGTATTGTCGTCCTCAACAAAGGCACCGAGTTCTGAGTCTTCATCTTCGCCGACCGGGCTTTCAAGTGAAAGCGGGCGCCAGGAAACACGCATCATCCACTGCACCTTGCGAGGGTCCTCATCGAGGATATTGGCAATTTCTTCGGGGGTCGGTTTGCGGCCGATCTGCTGTTCGAGATCGCGGGCAACCTTGTAGAGGCGGCGAATACGGTCGGACATATGAACCGGAACACGAATGGTACGTCCCTGATCAGCAATAGCCCGGGTGATCGTCTGCCGGATCCACCATGTGGCATAGGTGCTGAACCGGTAGCCGCGGTGGTAATCGAACTTTTCCACCGCTTTCATGAGTCCAAGATTTCCTTCCTGGATCAGGTCAAGGAAAGGTACGCCTCGGCCCATGTATTTTTTTGCGATACTTACCACAAGGCGGGTATTGGCTTTGATAAGATGTTCACGGGCACAGCGTGCATCTTCAATTGATGCAAGGAATGCTTCTTTCTCTTCGTTGGTCAGGTCGCCATTGCAGCGAGCGATAGTGAGCTCAGCCTCTTTCCCACACTCGATGCGCTGGGCGAGTGACACTTCTTCATGGGTGTTCAGCAATGGGACGCGGGCCATTTCCTTCAGATAGAGGCCGACAGTATCATCGCATGATATTTCACTCAGGTCGAATTCAGAAGATTCCTCGAGGTTCAAGTCCTGGAGTAAATGATCGGGTACCTGGCTTACTTCTTCGTAGATTTCTATGCCGGATTCACGGAAATGGTGGAAAAGACGCTCGAGTCTTTCTTCGGCATCTTCCACATCCGGGAAAACAGTAAAGATATCATCAATCAGGAGGAAGCCCTGATATTCTCCCTTTTCTTTAAGGGCAGCAAAGGCTTCGCGTTTATGGAGCCGCTCATCTGAAGACTTCATCCAAACCCTCCCGTCCTGCGGATTGGAGCGCTGCAGGTTTTAAGTATACAATAATTATTCCAAGAGTTGTTTAAGGACTTCTAATCTGGGATCGATATCCTCCAGGTCATGGCTGCAAGTGCTGTGGTTGAGATTGTTCCCGCAAATCGGGCATAATCCCTTACATTCTTCCGAACAATGTGGTTGGATAGGGATCATGATAAGGAAATTTTCACGCAGCAGAGGACTCAGATCAAGCATTCCGCTTTCCGGAATCGCCAGCACAGGATCTTCTGTTTCCGAACCGGGAAAAGATAGTAATTCACTGAACTCGATATTCAGTGATTGGTTAAACATCTCCAGACAACGGGTACACTCGAGCTTTGCATCGCCGGTAAAAGAGCCCTGGGCGAGCAGTCCGTCGGTGGAGCGGGTAAGCTGCACGTTCCCCTTGAGATAAGAAATGGCAAGGTCGTCAGAAAGCTGAATTGAAGGTATGCTGAAATCGTAGCGTCGTGAAAAACCCCTGGACTCGTGTAGGAGATAACCGACATTGAAGATAAGTTGATTGCGGTTGTTTTGTTTCAATAGACCACCCGAAAAAGGACGCGGTTTTAGCCCTTGCAATACTTTTATGTTAAAATTTGTAAAATTATAACATAATTTGAATTACGGGTCAAGAATCGGCACATAATATTGACATAATTACACGGATGGAGTATTAGACCCCCTATATATGGGGGGTATATAAATAGGTATGCACATATATGGGAGGAGGGTACTGTGCGAGTAGCCATAAAAAGGGAGTGTCCGAAGCTGCTGCTGGCAACATCCAACACTGGTAAACTGGCAGAATTCAGAGA
>Ga0272441_10001494_pt1 | contig 49885 bp, 36 predicted proteins | sample SSMProp6N_FD_193582 | JGI IMG/M metagenome (GOLD analysis project Ga0272441, IMG submission 193582) | Marine sediment archaeal communities from Little Sippewissett salt marsh, Falmouth, MA, United States - SSM-Prop-6N | ecosystem: Environmental > Aquatic > Marine > Wetlands > Sediment ... | reverse complement strand
CAGGGCGGGAGCGATACTGAAAGGGGCGGCGGCCGATGGCCGCCGCCCCGCTGCTTTGGCCCCGAATTCCCTTGACTGGGCCCGCCGGTCATCTATACTCGAATGCGTCACATTTCACGGGAGAAGCCGTTGGAAATCTTCTTCTGCGAGAAGTGCGGCAAGCGCCTCTCCGACCTGGACATCGAGCGCGGCGACGCCGTCGCCGTCGCCGACGACGAGGTCTACTGCAAGGACTGCTGCCCGGAGGATAAGAGGCGCAAGAAGGGGTCGAGCCCTGGGCGCTCGGGCGTGGGCCGGCGGTCGCCTCACGGCACGAGGCGCTCTCCGGCGGGCGGCTTCGCACCCGCCAAGACCGACTCGCGGCGCATGCGCGCGCGCGATGTTCACGCTGAGGGGGTTGAGCGGCCGTCGGGAGGCGGCTCGGCGAAGACGGTGCTCACCGCCGTCGGCGTTGTCGCGCTTATCGTGGTGCTGCTCTACTCGATGATGCTCATGGGCGGCGGCTTGAGCGGCAGGAGTGCGCGCCGCGCCCCGGATGCTGACGGGGGCGCATACGCCGGCGGCCCGGAGGACCCGAATTCCGGGGGCGGGAGCGGGGGTGGGGACGGGGGCACAGGCGACGGCGAGACGGGCTCCGGCGGCGGGGCCGTCGATGACGGGGTCGAGGAGCGGATGTCCCTCCGCGAGAAGGGCGCCCGCCAGATGGTGGCCGACATCCGGCGGCGCTGGGCCGCGGGGGAGATCAGCCGCCTCGGCGCCTACCAGGAGCTGAACGAGTTCTTCAAGCGATACCCCGAAACCAAGGCCGTCGCCGACGGCAGGAAACTCAAGGCCGAGATCCCCGAGCCCGAGCCCGGCTTCGGCCTGTGGTATGTCGTCTCCGGCTTCCCCTACAAGGGCCTGGAAGGCCTGGAGACGGTGTACCCCCCCGAGGAGGGCTTCGACCCGAACGGCATCTACAAGCTCCCCGACGGGAGCGAGGCCACATGGCAGTCCGTCGAGGCGCCGGACCCGGTGCTGTCGCTGCAGCAGATCGACGCTCGGGCGCCGATCGTCTTCTACGCCTTCGGCTACCTGGTGTCAGCCGAAGAGCAGGAGGTAACGGTCGCCACCAACTCCGACGACGGGATCAAGGTCTGGATCAACGACAAGGTCATCGTCGAGGAGAACGTCGAGCGCGGCATTTCGACAGATCCCGATACGAAGACGAAGGTCAAGCTCAAGAAGGGCCACAATCCCGTCCTAGTTAAGATAACCAACAGGGGCGGCCCCGGCGCCCTGAAGCTGGCCATCGAGGACGCCTCCGCCGAGGTCGTCCGCACCACCAAGGGCCCCGACGCCCCCCGCGCCCCGGTGACCCAGCCGGTCGACTGAGTCGGCCCGTGGGCGCTCGACATCAGCGAAAAAACCCCTCAAACCGCGCCAGTCAGGGGTGTATAGTCCTTTAACGGCTTGACTGAAGGCCGCCCGTGTGCTAGTCTATTGGGGCTGGATAATCGGTGACGTTCCGGGCCTCTCTAGCGTCTAAGATAATGGCGCAGGGAGCGTTTTAAGGAGGCTTCATGGCAGCCAAATCCTCCGAGGGCAAGGTTCTCGCCTACCTTGCGGTTCTGGCGGTTCTGATCGCGGTGCTGGGCGGCCTCGTCTACGCGAAGTGGGGCGACCTCAAGAAGCAGCTTTTCCCCGAGAAGGAGCCCACCATAGCCGCCCGTCCCGAGCCCGCGCCCCCCAAGCCCCCCGCTCGTCCCGAGCCGGCGCCCCCGAAGCCCCCTGTTCCTGAGTCTGAGGCCCCGAAGAGCGTCGTCGACGCCGCGGCCGAGGCGCGGGCTAAGGCCCTCATCGCTCAGGGGCAAGACCTGGTCGCATCCGGCGACTTCATGGGAGCCCAGAACAGATTCGGCGACGTGGCGGGCCTCAAGTGCGCTGCCGACACGCGGGCGCTTGCGGGGCAGCTCGGCATCAAGGCCTCCGTCTTCGACAACCTGACCGCGGATATCGCCAAGAACCCCGAGGCGACGGGGAAGCTCTCGATCATCAAGCTCTCCAGCGGGGAATCCTTCGAGGGCGTGGTGGACGAGTCGAGGTCGACCCCCGAGAGGCTCTGGGTCAAGAAGAAGAGCGGCATAGGCGGCGGCATCAGCAGGGACCGGATCGTGAAGGTCACCGAGATCAGCCCGGAAGAGCAGAAGGCGGCCCTCGCCAAGCGGCTCGGCGCCCTGGAGGCCGAGATCAAGCCCGAGACCGGCGTCGACTACTACCAGATCGCCGAGTTCGGCTGGGCGAACAATCTGACCGACAGCGCCGTCGGGTCCCTCGAGAAGGCCTACGCGGCCGACAAGGGCCTGCAGCAGTCGGTGATCGACAACAAGGCGGGGCGCCTTCTCGCCAAGGCTATCTGGCGCGATGCCAAGAACTCGTCCTTCTGGGCCCGGAAGTTCTGTAACCAGATCATCGAGAAGTACCCGAAGAGCAAGCACGCCGCCAGCGCCAGGGAGCTTCTCGCCAGCATCGACGGGCGCCTGGAGAAGAAGAAGGCCGGCAAGTACCAGGAGACGGTCACCATCACCGGCGGCAACAGCGTCGGCGAGTCGAAGGTGGCGATGAAGATGGCCGAGGGGTCCTCGGGCAAGCCGAAGGCGGAGAAGGTCGTCGTGAAGGCCCTGACGACCAGGGGCAGGGCTGTTACGCAGGCGCAGCTCCTCAAGGCCGACGGCGTTTTCCAGAGGGGGCTTCAGGAGTACCAGCAGGGCCGTCCCGGGATGCCCAACTTCAACCAGCATCTCTCCGAGGCGGCCAGGCTCTTCGACGAGGCCTTCGACCTCTACGAGCAGGCCCACAAGCTCGACCCCGGCAACGTCTCCATCGAGAGCCGCATGACCGACTGCCAGAGGTACGGCTACCACGCGAGGAAGATGAAGACGCTGGGGGGCTTCTAGGCCGGCGGCCGCGCGCGCGAGTCCCGGCCCGCCGGCCCTGTCCCGCCGCAACCCGTGGAGTTTCGCCATGAGCGATTCAGGTGATCTCGTACTCGGTTTTCGCACGCAGATACTCGACCGCGACGAGCGCAGCTGGGCCTACTGGCGCGTCGCTACCAGTGAGCGCCGGACCCGTGCCGACAAGGTGGCCCTCATCGTCTGCGACATGTGGGACGACCATACCTGTCCGGCCGCCGCCGCCCGCGTCGACGAGATGGCCCCGCGCATGAACGAGGTGGTGAAGGCCGCGCGCCGGAAAGGCGTGCAGATCATCCACGCGCCGTCCGACACCATGGACTTCTACAAGAAGAGCCCGGCCCGCAGGCGCATGGTGGAAGCGCCGCAGGTCGACCCGCCGGAGGAGGCCCAGCACGACGACCCGCCACAGCCCGTCGACGCAACCGACCCCTGCGACTCCCTCGGCCGGAAGGAGAAGCCCCCCTGGACCCGCCAGAACGAGGCCCTGGAGATTGACGAGTCCGTGGATGGCATATCCGATAAGGGCGCCGAGGTCTACAACCTCATGCAGCAGAAGGGCATCACGCAGCTCATCATCATGGGCGTCCACACGGGGATGTGCATCCTCCACCGGAGCTTCGCCATCAAGCAGATGGTGAGGTGGGGGGTAGATATCGCCCTCGTCCGCGACATGACCGACGCCATGTACAACCCGGCGAAGTCGCCCTACGTGAGCCACGACGAGGGCACGCGCCTAGTCGTCGAGTACATCGAGAAGTTCTGGTGCCCAACGATCCTGAGCGAACAGCTTCTCGGCTGAGGCCGGCGCGCCGGCCCGCCCGGCGACCCCCCATGCAGTTTGACATCCCGCCCCCCGCGCATTATTAATGGCGCGCCCGGGCATGCCCGGGCGCGGCCACTTCTCGGAGGCGATTCGGCATGGCGAAGAAGAAGCGCAGGCGCGGCGGCTGGCGGTCGAAGTTCCACCCCGAGGAGGTCATCCAGCGCGTACGGCCGACCGAGTCGTTCGAGTATCTCGACAACCCCCACAGGGGGACGACCACGTTCCAGCGCTTCAACGGCGACAAGCTCTACCCGGGGCTACGCTGGTCCGACCGCTGGGGGCCGGAGGAGTTCAAGAGCTTCAAGGGCGACCCGTCGAAGCTGCGCAACCCGCGCTACCCGCGGACGACGCTCTCGTACTGCCGCTGGACGTGGGACCGGATCGAGCCGCGTAAGGGCAAGTTCCGCTGGAAGCTGATCGACGGAGCCCTGCGCTCGGCGCGAGAGTGCGGCCAGACTCTCCAGGCCAGGCTGCAGCCCGTCGCCGGGGAGAGCCCCTGGCCGGCGTGGTTCGCCGAGGCGGCCGGCGTCGACCCGATGAGCCACCGGCGCAACTTCAACTGGAACAGCCCCGCCTACGTCAAGCACTGGTCGGAGCTGATCCGCGCATTCGCCCGGCGATACGACGGCCACCCCGTCCTGGAGAGCTTCGACGTCGCCTACGCCGGCGGCTGCGGCGAGACCGGCGGCAACTCGACGCCGAAGACGGCCCGCAAGCTCGCCGATGCCTATCTGCGCGGCTTCAAGAAGACTCAGCTCATATCGATGCTCGGCACCGACGGCTGCAAGTACGCGGCGAAGAAGCTGGGCGGCCGGGCAGGCTGGCGCGCCGACTGCTTCGGCGACGTGCGGCGGAGCGGCATGGGCTTCGTCCCCGAGGGGCTCAACTGGTGCCACATGTACGACGCGTACCCGATGGAGATCCACGACTGCGGCGTCACCGAGACGTGGCGCACCTCGCCCGTCACCTTCGAGACCTGCTGGACCGTCGGCCACTGGCACAAGGAGGGCTGGGACGTCGACTGGATACTCGACCAGGGCTACAAGTACCACATCTCCGTCTTCATGCCGAAGTCCTCCTACATCCCGGGGCCGCTGAAAAAGAAAATCGACGAGTTCGACCGCCGCATCGGCTACCGCTTCGTGCCGCGCCACTTCGACATGCCGCTCGAGGCCAGAGGCGGCGAGAAGATCAGGATGCAGGTCTGGATCGACAACGTCGGCATCGCGCCCATCTACAGGCCGTACAGGTTGGCCTTCCGCTTCCGCCAGGGCAAGCGCTCGAAGGTGATGCTCGCGAAGACGGACATCCGCAAGTGGATGCCCGGCCACACGTGGGTCAGGGAGCGGATCGAGTTCCCGCGCGGTCTGAAGAAGGGCGAGGCGAAGGTGGACGTCGGCATCGTCGACGAGCGCCGCAAGGCCGAGCAGAGCGTGAAGTTCGCCGTCAAGGAGCGCCTGCCGGACGGCTGGCATCCGCTGACGAGCATGGACGTGCTCTGACGCGACCGGCTCAGCGCTCCTTCAGCGTGCCCTTGGGGATGTGCTTCCTGCGGAAGCGGCGCCAGCCGCGGCCGTTGCCGGTGCCTCTGGCTAGATCCCTGTCCTTGTGGACCGACCACATGAGCACGATCCACAGCAGCCCCCCCACGCAGAGCTCCCGCCATGCCGGACGCCCGCTGACAACCTCGGTGTAACGGAGCATGAAAGCGACCGCTGCGCCGATCATGAGCTGGAGGATGAGCAGCGTTCGGAGCGAGCGCTGCTCCTTCCAGAAGAGCTCCTTCAGCAGCAGCACCAGGACGATGGCGACGCCCACGGGGACGCACAGCAGCGGAATCACGTAGAGCGCCCTCCCCAGGATCACCATCTCTCACCTCCTGCACGCCCGTCGGCGCGACGCCGGCAGGCGCACGCGGGCCGACGCACGGTCCATGACCCATATGAGGAATGCGATCGCCGGGCCGGTGAGGGCGGCCGCCAGAGCAGCGGCGGGCACGTTGCCCCCGGTCATGAAGAACGCTGTCGGGAAGACAATGAGGATGCCCAGCACCGTGAAGAGGAACATGATCGGCGTGAGCGAAGATGCGCGCTTGTGCTTCGGGCGCCGCCCCGGCCGGTGATAGTGTACCTCCTTCTCCTTGGTCTTCTCTCGCCTCACCAGCCGGCCCGCCCAGGGCGGCGAGGCGAACCGCCACTCGGGCCCCTCGCGCACGATGGAGAGTTCCTTCGAGTCGAAGCCGAGCTTCCCCCAGTCGACGGTGATGGTGCCCTCCGTGGCGCCGAGGTCCAGTGACGTGATCTTGGCGTCGCGGAAGACGGCGCGGAGGTCGCGCTTGTGCTCCTTCAGCTCGGCGGCGAGGTCCGCCGCGCCTAGCCCCTTCCTCAGCTCGCGTCTGAGCGTGAGTCTCACATCCGACCAGCGGCCCGTCATGACGTCCTGCCTGAGCGAAGCGAAGAGGAACTCAGCCGCGTGCTCGTCGGCCTCGACGCGTTCGAGGCGGGGCTTCTCCGTCTGCCACCAGGCCTCCCACTTGGCGACGTCGTCACCGTAGTCCTGGCCCGAGAGCTTCGCCAGCCACATGCGGGCGTTCTCGCGCGTGAACTCGTCGTCGATCTTGAGCGCACTGATCAGAAGCGGAACGTCCTTGACGACGGGCTTGCCGAGCCGCACACGGACCATGGACTTGCCGATCGCGTTGTGCATCGACCTTTCCATCTGCTTTATGGCCTGCACGGCCATCATTGCCGCTCCGATACCCATCTTCGGCCCCCTTTCGCTACCTGCGTGCGGTCGCCCACTTCCCGGTCTCGGGAAGAGAGCCCTTCGGAAGCTGCCCGCGCCTGAAACGGCGCCAGCCACTCCCCCCGCGCCTCGGGCTCGGGAGTGCCCTGTCCCTCACTATGGAGAGAACGAGGGCGACGTAGAGCACCGCCGTCGCCCACACCTGCGGCCACGTCAGGATGCGCCAGGCGGACGCCGGCACGTCTTCGCGATAGGCTCGGCCGTCCGGCACCAGGAAGTAGGGCCCCCTCGGCGTCCCCTCCGGCCGCGCGCGTGACGTGAGCACGTCCTTGTCAACGCCTGCGAACCTGATCTGTTCGGATACGTCGTACCTGACCTGAAGAAGCGCGGCGAAGAATGAGATGATGAAGAGCTGGCCGATGATGAGGGTCCGCCAGGAGAGCCTGACCTGCCAGCCGCGCAGCCTCTTGTAGACGTAGACTGCGGCGATCAGCATGGCCAGCGTCACGACCGGCGTGCCCATGGCCCTGCCTCCTTCCGCGGCGCTCCCCGCGGGGAGCCGCCGTTAGTGGACCAGCTTCCCGTTCTCTCGCTTGAAGCGCGGTCGCGAGAGGAGACGGCGCAGGAGCAGCGCCACCGGTATCGCCGCTACGAGAACAGCGAGCGGCGCCAGCGGCGGAACCCAGTGGGCCTTGACGGCGACGATGACACCTATGACGAATGCGATCAGCAGCACCGCCCCCACCTGCACCGCGACCGGGTCCCAGCCCCACTTCCTCTTCGACCTGCGGACGGGCGCGCGGGTGTGGACACCGTCCGGCGTGGAGCACTCGACGAGCGGGCCCGACCACGGCAGGGCGTCGAAGTACCAGCGTCCAAGCTCGCGGACGAGTGGCAGCTGCGTCTGGTCGAAGCCGACTTCCCCCCACTGGACGCTCAGGCCGCCCCCCTCGCCCGCGACGCGGGCCTCGGAGACCTTGGCGTCGCGGAAGGCGGCCCTCAACTCCTGCCGGCGGTCGACCAGGTTGCGGACGAGCTCGCGTGAGGTGAGCCCGGCGCGCGCCCCAGGAGACAGGCACTCCACCGCCGTGCCCCAGCGCCCGCGCATGACGGCGTCGCGCAGGCGCGCGAAGAGCACACCCGTGGCCGTCTCGTCGGCCTCGTGCCGCAGCAGGCCCGGGCGCTCGCGCTGCCACCACTCGCTCCACCCGGCGGCTTCCGTGCCGTGGTCGGCGCCGGCGAGCTTGACGAGCCACATGTGCGCCTGCGAGCGCGTGTAGTCGTCGCGGATCGAGAGGGCCCGGATGAGAAGGGGAATGTCCTTGACGACGGGCTTCCCCATCCGGACGCGCACAAGGCTCTTGCCTATCCCCAGGTCCCTGGCAAGGGCCTTCATGGCCCTCACGCCGTCTATTGCCGCTCCTGCTCCACTCATCCCGAGTCCCCTTTCCGGGCCCTTCGTCGGCCCTTCTGCCGTTGAAATCATCAAAGGCCGTGCCAGACGTGAACACGCCCCATCCGGCGTTTCACGGCATTTCAGGGCGCGAGGGCATGGCGAATATCCCCAGATGTGAGGATATGTCTCAGGTTGCGGCGATGCCTTAAGCGTATGCGGGGGAGACGAAAAAAAGCCCGGCCACCTCCCAGGGGGCCGGGCTCTGGACGCGGCAGGGAGCGGGGATCCTCATCCCCCCGTCGCGGTGATATACGTGCTCACTCGGCGTCTCTCAGCGAAGCTCCGCCGTGCAGCGCTCAACCGTCCTGCGGGCAAGCCCCGGAGGCGGCTCCGACCACTCGCCCTCGAGCAGCAGCCCCACCACTCGCGAGAGGGCCACCGCCTTCCGCCAGCACCCCGTGCAGAGCTTCAGGTGCCGGCTCACCATGCGCGAGCGCGCCTCGTCCAGTTCGCCCTCGATGAAGGGCGCGATCTCGCCGTCCACAGCACTGCAGACCATCTCTACCATCTCTCCCGTCCCCCTTCTCGCCTGGGCGGGCCCTCCCGCCCGCCCCTGCCCCGGCTGCCCGGCCCCGCGCCTTTCAGTATCGCTCCCGGCGCAGGTCCGTCGTGCTCCCCGCCTGCGGCGGGCTCGCCCCGACGACCCGTGCGCGCCGGATCGCTGCCTCGCCCCCCCGCGCCCACGGGGGAGCCCGGGCCCGTCACTACCCGGCGGCCGCGTGGGTCTCGGCCGTGCCCTCGAGGGCCGCTGCGAGCCTCACCAGCGCCGTGTGCAGCCGCGACTTCACCGTTCCGAGCGGTATCCGCATTACGGACGCCGTCTCGCTGCAGGTGCGCCCCTCGAAGAAGTGGAGCTCGACGACGCGCCTGAACGGCTCGTCGAGCTCGGCCACGGCCGAGCGGACCATTTGCGCCTCCTCCGCCCGGGAGGCCTCCTCCGCCGGCCCGCGACCGCCAGCCGGCATCAGGCCGCCGAAGGCCGCCTCACCGCCCGGCGACGAGCGGTCGAGCGAGACCTCCACCTGCCAGCGCTTTCGCCGGAGCTCGTCCCGCGCCAGGTTCGCGGCGATCGTGAAGAGCCAGGGCCTGAGCGGCTTCGTCGTGTCGAACCGCCAGGCCGAGCGCGACAGCCTCAGGAAGCACTCCTGGAAGATGTCCTCGGCCATGGACGCGTTGCACGTGAAGCGCACGAGATACGAGTAGAGCGGCCGCTCGTAGCGGCGGATGAGCTCGCCCAGAGCGAACCGCCTGGCGCTCTCGGTCTCGGTGCCCTTCGTGGCGATCTGTGCGACGAGCTGCTCGTCGGACCGGTGCTTCATGTAATCCTCCGTTCTGTATACGGGCCCGGCCAAGGCCCGGTTCGCCCCCGCCCACGCGCCCGGCAAAAAAAAGAAGGCGCACACCCGCATCGCGGGTGGCGCCCTCGTATCTCTCCGTTTTCCCCTGCTGCTCTGCTACTCGGCCGGACGCGCGCGCCCGCGCGCCCGACACCTCAATACTACATCACGCCTCGAAGACTGTCAAGGACCCGTCGCGGCCGAGGACCACGTGATACGTGCGCTCGCCCGCGGTGACCTCGTAGAGCGCGGCGTCGCGCTCGAGCGCCGAGTAGCGCCTGAGCAGCCTCGCCCCCGTGGCCGTGAGCCGCTCCTGCGACTCGACGGCCGCGCGCACGCGATCGAGCTCGGGGGCCTCTGCGCTCCTCAGCGTCTCGCGCTGCCGGGAGAGCTCCCGGGCGAACTCGCCCCGTCCCCGCCGCCCTGCGCGTCCTGGGCCCCCCGGCCGCCCCGGGCGTCCGGCCGGACCCACGCCGCCGATGTTCCCCGCGTCCGGCACGCCGTGTCACTCCACCTGCCAGCCGCCCTCGAGACGGAATTCGGAATCGGTCGGCCACTTGGCCGGCGGCCGGCCCTCGGTGTCGCGCGAGTAGACCGCGCCCGCGCCGCCGCCGTCGGTCTCGCCGACGATGAAAGTCTTGAATCCCGTCTTGCCGTAGCGGGCGGGCACGGCCGCCACGGCGTATCGCTTGCGGTAGTCGAAGGGCTGGCCGGCCTCGTCCTTCCCGATGTCTACGAAGTAGTAGCCCCGGTAGGCCTTCTCGGGCGAGGTGGCCCTGGCGTAGCGCGTGGGCCAGTGCGGCGCGCCGATGACCCTCTTCGCCTTGAAGGCGACGTCGGAGCAGCGGTCGGCGAAGCGGCGTGTCTTCTTCTTGGGGTCGAAGACCTCGCGCCAGTAGAGTTGCTGCCCGCGGTGGAGCTCGTGCAGGATCGCCGGCATGTATCGCTCGTTCTTCTCGGGAGAGCCGCCCGAGCCGCCTCCCCCGTCGCTCATTCTGAACGCTACGGCTATCACCAGCAGCAGCAGCGCCGCGAGCGGGAACAGCCACACGAGAGGACTGGTGCCGCCCCCCGCGCCCCCCCCGCTCGCCGGTCCGCGGCCGCCCCCGCCGCGACGGGGGCGGTTCTCCTCGTAGTAGTCGTCCTCGTCGATGAAGTCGGGGTCTTCCTCGTAGATGAGGCCGTCTTCGGACTCGTAGCTCCGGGGCTTGCGCCTGGGGCGTCTGCGCGCCATCTATATGTACTCCTCGCCCGTGAACTGGGGCGTGTCCGGAGCGTCCTCCTCGCCGCCGCCCCCGCCTCCTTCGGCATCCCACGGGGCGTCGGACTCGCCGGCCTCCATCATCACGTCGTCGGCCACGAATATCCGGGCCCCGGTCCTCACCGCTAGTGCGATCGAGTCCGAGGGGCGCGAGTCGACGTGGAGCCTCCGGCCGCCGACGTTCAGAGTGACCGCGCCGTAGAAGACGTTCTTGTCGAGACGCGTCACGGTGACGCGCTCGACTGTGGCGCCGAGCCCGTGGACCATGTCGCGCATGAGGTCGTGGGTCATCGGGCGCCTGGGGGTGAGGTCGCGCAGCTCGCGCTCGACGGCCGAGCCCTCGGGCAGTCCGACGACTATGGTGAGGTATTTCTTCTTCGTCTGCCCGACGCCGCCGTCCTTGAGGCTCAGCACGACGAGGTAGCCCTGGCCGAACGGCAGCGCCCGGGCGCGCGCGACGACGGCCTCGCTCACCTTCGCTGGGAGCGTGACGCTCCCGCACCTGCCGCCCGGCCGCCCGACGGGCCCGCTCAGGCCCAGGTGCCCGGCGGCGATCCAGGCGCCGAAGATGACGGCTGCGTAGACGACGAATCTCAGGCGTGCCATGGGCATTGCCCTTCCCGCGGCCTTCAGCGGATTCTACCACGCGGGGGTGGGGTGTCAAGGGGCGGGACTGGCTCCCGCATCTCCCTCGCTCCCCACGGGGGGAGAGGGCATCGAGTGGGACTCCGCCCGGCTGAGGCAACGCATCGAGTGAGCTTCCGGCCGGCAAAGGCTTGGCGGGCCGCAGAAGTCGGCAGGCGCTTCCCGCCTTTCGACTTGCGGCGCGCCAACGCCTGGCCGGAAGCACCGAAAAGGGGCGCAGAAGTCGGGGCGCGCTTCGCGCGCTACGACTTGCGCCGCGCGTTCGCTTGGGCGGAGTCGCCGAAAAGGGGTGAGGGGGGATGCCGAAACACACGGCGGTCGCGCCACACGCTCCACACGAACAGGCCCGCGAACACCACGGCCAGCCAGAACTCCCACAGGCAGAACACGCCCCACCACCATTCCGGACGAACGCGCCGGTGAATGTGCACTAAGTAGTCCATTCCCGCGCTGACCAGCCCAAGGCCATCGGGCGAGAACGCGACCGCATAGACCGGGATGCCGCTCACTTGCAGCCATTCCAGATCCTGCCTGTTCTCGGCCCCCACGATCAAGGCCGCGAACCTGTCTGTACCCTCCAACCCCGCGTTCTCCCGCCTCAAGTACGCGGAGGGCAGGGCCAAAGTGACGTCCCGGAACGGGCCGCGATGCATGGATGCCACAAAGCCAAGGAAGTTGCAGTTCGAGGCATCCCAGATGAATGTGCCACCATCGAAACCTCCCGTGACAATCCTCCTGCCATCACGAGAGAACTCGGCGCACAGCACGTGGCCATCGTGACCCTCCAACACGCCGAGGCACTCGCCCGTAGCGGCCTTCCACACGCGAGCGGTGCGATCCCGGCCGGCTGTGACCAGTCGCTCACCGTCACCAGAGAATTTCACGAGGTAGACCGGGCGGCTGTGCCCCTTGAGCACCTGAAGGCGCTCGCCCGTCTCGGGGTCCGATATGACCACAGTGCAGTCGTCCTGCGCCTCGGCGAGAAGCGATGGCTCCAGCGAGGCACGACCCCTAGGTGGTAGTGCGAGCGGCCCGTACTCGAGCACGGACAGACACTCCCCGGTCTTCACGTCCCAGGTACGCTTGGTCTCGTCAAGACTCCACGTCGTCAACCGCGTGCCGTCCGGGGAGAACTGCGCCCCGTATACGCAGTCTCTATGGCCACGAAGCACCTTCGTCTCAGCCCACGTGTTCCGGCGGAATGCAGACCACAACGCTGTGCTGCTCGTCACCAGCAGCAGGAACACCACCAGCGTGCGGAGCGAGAAGCGCGGCAGGAGTCTGCGAAGGCGGGCCATGGCAACTGCATTATACCCCCCGCGGCATGCTGAAGGAAGGGTGCGCCTCCAGCCTCAGCTTGACACGGGCGGCCCCGCCGGTATGCTGGCCCGCAGCGCACTCGTGAGCACAGGGAGGTGGCCATGATATCCTGTCAGAACTCGGGCGCAGTCGTCGCGGCGGCGCTTCTGTCGCTGGTGATGTGCCGGGCCTTCGCGGCCGACGGCGGCGGGCGCGTCGGCTGGGAGGAGTCGTTCGACGACATCTCCCGCTGGGAGGCGGCGCTGAAGAAGCCCGTCCACGGCACCGCGCTGGCCGAGATCAAGGGCGGCGACGGCGCCATCGACATGACAACTCAGTGCGGGGCGCTGAACCCGAATATGAAGAAGCCAGAGTGGCCCGAGTGGCCGAAGAAGCCGGCCAGCTCCTTCACCAACTTCGATGTGCAGTACGACGACGTGGTTGACCTCGACGTCTACCGCTACGTCGTCGTGCGGGTGCTCGAGAAGTCCACCTTCAGCTACATCGCCATGAACGGCAAGGGCCTGAAGGTGCTCTACACGACCGGCGTCCACTCGCAGGACCTGAAGCCCCTGGGCCTGACGGGCAAGCAGAAGCCGAGGATATACGGCCAGTTCCTGAACACGTCGGGACACGTGAAGCTCGACTACATACGCCTGGTGAAGGAGCTCACCCCCGAGGAGAAGGCCGGCTTCATCGGCGACGGCATCACCATCCGAAAAGAGAATCTGAAGGGCCACCCGTACCACCGCCTCGAGGCCCTCAACGCCCGCGCCGGCCGTCCCGGCCGCACCAATCCGCCGGGCGGCGAGTGGTGCGCCTTCCGCGACGTCGCCACGGGCGCCGAGGTCTGGCGCATGACCAACGGCCCCAACAACGAGAACGGGGCCACATTCAACTGCGACGGTTCGGCCTTCAACATGCGCGGTCGCGGCGGCCGCGGGTTTCACGTCTTCGACTGGGCTACCCGCAAGTTCACGCTGGTCGAGGGCGGATTATCCGATGCAAAGCCGCGCTTCTCGACTGTCGAGCCATCGGTGATCGTGATGGCCGGGAACGAGTGGCTGCAGCCGCGGCCGCTCCGGCGCCTGACGCTGTATCGCTATGACTTCCGCAAGGGCGAGAAGACGAAGATGGCCGCCTTCGAGACGAAGGCCACGTGGCGCGTGCAGGAGCTCTCGAGCTCGGCCGACTCGGCGAAGATGGTATTCGGCTTCCGCGAGACGCCGACGGTTTTCCTCATCGACCCCGAGATCGAGGAGTTCGACAAGCGCTGCCGCGAGATCACGCTGCCGACGCGCCTCAAGGGCGTGTCGCTCATCAACAAGGACAAGGAGCTGCGCTGGTACAACTGCTACACCTACCAGCCGTGGATCATGGACCTCGCGACGAGGAAGGTCTCCCACGGCAACGGGCCCTGCGCCGGCGGCCACTCGGCCGGCGGGCCGCACTACACCGTCGGGCCCTACGGGGGGCTGCTGAAGCTGCTCGTGCGTAACGGCCTGCACCCTCAGACCGAGGAGACGGCCGACGACGTCCGCCTCTACGCCAACTACAAGGAGCCCGTGCCGACCGACTACGGCCGCGTCTCGTCCAACGGCAGATGGGTCGTGACGAACGGCGTCCGCGGCGACGTGGACCGCCAGCACCTGATGATGGGGATCGACGACCCGGCGACGGTGCTCCGGACGACGATGTACAACACCTCGCGGAACGACTGGCCGACGAACACCTACTCGCGCTCCTCCCCCGACTGCACCAAGGTGGCGTACGTGAGCGACCAGTTCGACGACGGAGACATCTACATCGCCATCACCGGCCGCCCCGCGCCGCCGAGGGAGCTCACCGCGACGGCCGCGCGCGGCGCGGGGGTCAAGCTCGCCTGGAAGGAGCCCGAGGCGCGCGAGATCGCGGGGTATCGCGTGTATCGCTCGAAGAGCAGCGGCTTCGGCTTCGCGGCGCTCAACCGCGAGCCGCTGAAGGGGACCAGCTACGTTGACCGCGAGCCGCCGAGGGGCGGCGCGTTCTACGTGGTTGCGATGGTCGAGCCCTCGGGGCTCGAAGGCCACTTCTCGAACGAGGCGGCGGCGGTTTCGCGCCGCAGCCGCGCGCCGAGGACGGTCTTCATCGAGGCCGAGACCTGCGAATGGAAGAAGCCCGTGCGAGAGGTGCTCCGCGGCGACGCGTCGGGCACGCGGTACGTGAGGCATCACAAGGCCGAGGCGGAAGAGCCGGCGGGGGGCTTCGTCTTCGCCGATATCGAGCCGCCGGCGCCGAACGCGCGGCTCTGGGTCCGTGCAAGGGCCGAGGGCAAGCCCGGCAGCTGGCACGCTCACTTCAGTGCGGGGCCGGACAACGCCCTCTTCTCGGCCGAGATGCCGAAAGGGCGCAGTTTCACGTGGGTGGAGGCGAAGGGGAGAGGCGTACGCTGGAGGAAGCGGCTGACGCTCTACACTGAGGACGACGGCCTCGCCCTCGACAAGATCGCGATCTCGAACGACCCTGCCTTCGACCCCACAAAGAGCAAGCTCGGCGCGGCGGGGCCCGTCACCGTGAAGCCGCAGCCCGTCACGAACCCGCGCCCCACCTACGTCAAGCCGAACTCGCTCGTGCTCCGCTGGGACGCGAGTCCGTCGCTGAACGTGGCTCGCTACGACGTCCACTGCGGAGCCGACGTGGACCCGTGGGCCCCCAACAAGACGATCATCGGCTCGACGACCGGGACGACGCTGGCCGACTGGGGGCTGTGCCCCGGCACGAAGTACGCCTACGCGATCGTTGCCGTCGACTCGCGCGGCAACGTGGCCGAAGCGGTCAAGCTCGAGGCCACGACCGCCGCGGCCGAGGTGCAGACGTTCGAGGTGACGGCGGCGGCCGCCCAGAAGGACCCGCGCGTCAAGCTGACGAAGGACGCCGCCGGCATGGAGTTCGCCTCGCTGCCCGATCTGGGCGACGCCGCCAAGGACGCGCCGCCGGCGAAGATAACGTTCCCCGTGGACGTGGCCGAGGACGGCAGCTTCATGCTCTGGGCCGAGTACGCCCCGGCGTACGTCAAGGGGAAGGGCCTGCGCGTAGGCATCGCGATCGACGGGAGGGATTCGGGCTCGTGGCGTCTGCGCGCGCCCTACCGGCCGATGGGCTGGACGCTGGCGAAGGGCGGCGCGGCCAAGCGGCGGGTCTTCTCGGACAAGATCGTGGCGAACGGCAAGGACGTCCTGGCGTTGACCAAGGGACGTCACACGGTGGCCATCCGGCTCGACCCGAAGCTCCGCGCCTCGCAGCACGCGGTGGCTCGGCTCTGGGCCACGAACGATCACAGCTGGCGGCCGCCGGAATACGATCCGCGCGCCAACTTCGCCAAGCGGAGGAAGTGAGCGCCGAGGGTCGCTCTTCAGGGCCTCTGGGGCCGTCAGGGACGGGATATTTTGCGTTGCCTGCCGGCCTGTCGGCGGTTATACTCTGTCGAAGTCAGAAGCCCTACCACCAAGAGGGGGCACGGGGCGTTTGCGTCGATCTTCCGGGCTGGTTGCTATTCTCTCTCTCGGCGCGCTCGCGGGCTGCGTCTCCGGTCTGATGCCTCCCGGCGGCCCGACGCTCGACGCGTCGAAGGTCCAGCCCACGCTGCTCCGCGAGAAGTACGCCGACGACGAGGTGCAGCGTTACGAAATGAAGATGAAGTACCGGGGGACGGGCGAGGCCAGGGCGAGTGAGACCGTCCACGCCGTGGTCTACCGGAGGGTTGTCGGCAGGACGGCCGACAAGTACGCCAACCTCTACCTGCGCAGGCGCGACCTCGCCCGCCGCATGACCGAGATCACGGACAAGGGGCACAGGATCGTCGAGACGACCCCCATGGACATACAGCCGGTCCTCAGCCCCATCGAGAACAGAGTCAGCGACAAGTCGGGCAAGCTCTACTTCTACCCCTGCGATGACCGCCGCCGTTTCGCCTTCACCGAGGAGCGGCCCTTCCACCAGCTCAACTACGTCTCGGTGGCCTTCTTCTTCCCGATCCTGCCAAAGGAGCTCGTCACCGTCCGCGACACGTGGTCGGGCGGGAAGCTGCGCGTGATGATCGGCTGGAAGTTCTACTTCAACAACGACTTCCCGCTGCGGAGCACGCACACGCTGCGCGAGTTCCGCTCGATAGGCGGCCACAAGGTGGCCGTGATCGACTACGACTACAGCGGCCGCTTCGACTCGGCCGAGCATCCCGACCGCTTCACCGAGAGGTGGCGCGGCGCCGGCCGCGTCATACACGAGGCCCAGGGCTACGGCACGGCCTACTACGACGTCGACCTCGGGGCAGTCATCTGGAAGAAGGACGAGGGCACCGTCACGGTGAGGCGGGAGTTCTACATGCCGACGACCAGATCTTCCGGTGGCCGGAAGATGACGACGACCGAGACCGACGTCGTCGTGACCAAGACGGAGGTCAGCATCACGCAGCGCCTCATGGGCAAGGACGAGCGGCTGCCCGGTACGGGGCCCCGCAGGTGACGCTGTGCGCTCCTGGCGCCTGAACTGAGAAGAGGGGCTTCGCCGTGTTCGACGAGAGCATCCCCAGGGCATTCGCCGGAGCATTCCTCATCATTCTCGCCTCGGCGGCCGGCCTCCGGGCCGGAGACGGCCCCGCCGCACAGGGCGCGACCGGGGAGAAGGTCGTCCTCCGCGAGCTCCGGGCCGCGAGCATTATGCTCAAGAGCGGGGAGGGCCGCGGCGCGGCCGACAGGCTGGCCATCGCCGCGCGGGCGCTGGCGGAGCTGAAGGAGTCGAAGTCCCTTCCCGAGGCGCGGCTCGGCGAGCTCGCCGACGAGTACGCGCTCCTTGAGGCCAAGATCGAGAAGGCGACGGGTGGCGGGACCGGGCGGAAGGCCGTGCCGGTGGAGGGGATCAAGGTCGAGGGGGTGGTGGGGGGGGCGGGCCGCCGCGCCGCCATTGTCAACGGCCGGGTGGTGAAAGAGGGGGAGACCATCGAGGGCGGCCATAAGGTCGTCAAGATAGAGCGGACGAGGATCACCTTCCTTGCGGGCGGCAAGCTTGTCGTGGTCCCGGTCGAGAACGCGGCGGGCGGCGCTAAGCCCAGGGCCGGCGGGAGATCCAAGGGCGGCGAGGTCGTGGTGGAAGCCATACTCGTCGGAGGCGGGCGCCGCAAGGCCATCATCAACGGCCGGCTCGTCGCCGAGGGCGAGGAGGTCTCTCCCGGCGTGAAGATCCTCAAGATCGAGCGCGGCAAGGTGACGTTGGACGTGAACGGCGAGAAGGTCGTCAAGCAGCGCTAGAGCGCCGCACGCCGCGCAGCATCCCCTTTCAAGCAAGCGGTTCGTGCCCCGACGGTGCAATCGGATATTTCTGCACCCTTTCGCCCCCCTCCGCGCAACCTACTTGTGAGAACCCAGACGGAGCCTGTAAGCGTGCAGAGAAGCGATCTCGAACTCCTTGTCAGGGCCCACCAGGCCGAGGTGTTCAGGTACCTCCGCTATCTGGGTGCCGACGCCGCCGAGGCTGAGGACCTGGTCCAGGAGACCTTCCTCGCCGCGCTCGGGGCCGAGCCGCAGGCCCCCGCCGATGACCTGCGCGGCCGGTCGGCCTGGCTCAGGGGCATCGCCCGTAACCAGTTTCTGATGCACTGCCGCCGGGCGAGGACGAGCCCGGTCAGGGCAGACTCGGAGTCGCTCCGGCGCTCTGAGGAAGCGTGGAGCACGCGGTTCCTCCGCGACGGGGACGGCTTCGACTACGTCGAGGCCCTGCGGCGGTGCGTCGACTCCCTCGGTGAGAACCAGCGCCACGCGATAGACCTCCGGTACGTCGAGAAGGCGTCGAGGACGGAGATGGCGTCGGCGCTCAAGATGAGCGGGGACGGAGTGAAGTCGCTGCTGAGGCGCATCAGGACGGCTCTGGCCGAGTGCGTCAAGAGGAACCTGGAAGCGGAGCGGACGTGATGCGGATCACGGACGAAGAGGACAGGCTGATAGACATGCTCCTGGCGCAGGAGCTGGGCGGCGAGCGTCCCGCCGACGTCACCGCGCGGGTGCTCGCGCGCGCGCGTACCCCCGAGAGGCGGATCGTCCGCATGGGGGCGCGCCTCCTGGCGGCGGCGGTCGTGGTGCTGGCCGCCCTCGTCGGCTACATGGCCATGGTCGGAGGCGACCGCCCGGGGACGGAAGCCGAGCCGGGCGGCGTCGCGCGCGGCGCGACGGTCGTGGCCGGCGACGAGGCGAAAGAACTCGAGCTGTGCGGGTATTGCCGGATTGTGCTCGCGCCGGGGGGCGCCCTTCGCGAGGAGGGCGCTGAGGGGTCCGAGGCCATCTTCCTCGAGCGCGGCAAGGTGGTCTGCAAGGTGGATCGTGCGGTCGGCACCTTCCGGGTGCGGACCGGTCTCGGACAGGTTCATGTCACCGGAACGGAGTTCAGCGTGGAGCTGGTAGAGGAGGAGGGAGAAGAGATGAAGATGCTCGTGAAGGTGCTGTTGGGCTCGGTTCTGGTGCTGAGTCTGTCGGGTCAGGAGTACGCTCTCAGCGCCGAGGGAGATGACGAGGTGGCCGTTGGCCGCGAAGTTGAGCGGGATGTGGTGTTGGAGCAGCTCCCCAGGATCGTCAGGGCGGCTGCGCTACGGGTCGTAGAGGGCATGGTGCTCAAGGAGGCCGAGAAGATCACCAGAGTCGGCATCGTCTTCTACGAGATTGACGGCGTCGCCGGCGGCAAGGAGTACGAGATAGTGGTTCTCTCGACCGGCAGGCTGCTCAGCGTCGAGATGGCGGAGGATGACGACGAGGACGAAGACGCCGACGACGAGGACGATGACGCCGAGGACGAAGACGGCGAAGACGATGACGGTGACGCCGACGACGATGACGACGAGGACGAAGACGAAGATGATGCCCATGATGACGACCATGATGATGACGACGATGATGACGACCGCAACATCGGTAACAGAGCTAACGACTTGGCTTTCTAGGGCCCCTCCTGGCATAAGCGGACCGGCAAGCCGGCTGGAGGAGACTCCGGCCGGCCCGCTCCTCTTGCGGCCAGTCATGCGACGGGCCTGCCGGGCCGCTTTGCTTGCATTCGGCGGGCCCATCGGATAGGATTCGGCCCCGTCAGCGGTGTAACTATCTTGAGACCATTGGACTCTTTCTGAGCTGCCTTTGCATTGAGTGACGAGCCCTCCACACCGCCAGTAGAGATGCCGGAACGGCTCGACGCCCCGGGGCCTCCTGGGGCCGACCAGGCGGCCCGGGCGGCCGAGAGCCGCGGCGCACGGGCGCTCACGGTCAGGGCCTTCGTCATCGGCACGGCGTGGATGTTCATCGTCGCCGTACTGATCCCGTATAACGACTACTACCTGCAGTCGACCTTCATCACGGGCAACCTGCTGCCGCTGGGGGCGGTGCTGATCCTGGCGGTGATGGTCCTGCTGACGAACCTGCTCTGGCAGCTCAAGACGATCGGCACCGAGACGATGCTGCTGCTGATCGCCGCCGCGGCCTTCGCCACGTGGGCGCTCGTCTTCGACGTGCCGTGGCTGAACACCCACGCGTACCTCGCGCTCGGGGCGGCGGGCCTCTGCATACCGATCAGGCTGGCGTGGATGCTCGCAACGACTTCCTCGGAGGTCGAGGGTGCCGCCGAGGCGGAGGGTGCCGGTGACAGGAAGCCGGAGGCCGGACCGGATGCGCCTCCGGGTGGGAGGCGCGGCGCCTTCGGAGAGGTCGTCGTGGCGGGGGCGCTCGTGGTCTGCGCCATCGCCTCGGTTTTCGTCACATGGGGCTACTGCGTGGGTGACGAGACGGGCTGGGTCTACTCCGTCGCCCTCCTCGGCGCGCCGGGGCTGATACTCGCCATGGCGATCCTGCCGCTCTGGTCGGGGCTGGAGGGGAAGGCGGCACCGGCGCTCAGCGGGGGCGAGCTGATAGTCGTGTGGATACTGATGATCGTCGGCAGCGGCGTGCCGTCGTCGGGCCTCGTGCGCTACGTCTACCCCCACATGGTGGCCCCCATCTATCTCGCCAGCCCCGAGAACGCGTGGGGTGAGAAGATCCACCCGCATCTCCCCGACGCGATGTACGCCTCAAAACCGCCCAAGGCCCCGGCGGAGGACGTTCCGGCGGATGACCTCGCTCGCTACGAGGCCGAGAAGGCGCACCACGACCGCGTGGTCGAGAAGGCCTACGAGGGGTTCCGGGAGTCGGAGCTCGAGAACTTCGCGTATTGGGAGAAGGACGAGGCCGGAGAGTGGCGGAAGAAGACGATCAGGAACGCCACGCTCTGGCAGGCCATCCCGTGGAGGGCGTGGCTGAGGCCGACGGCCGTCTGGCTGGCTTTCGTGGGTCTGTGCTACTTCATGATGGTCTGCGTCTCTGTGATCCTTCGCAAGCAGTGGGAGGAGCGCGAGCGGCTCAACTTCCCGCTCACCCAGCTGCCCGTCGAGATGATCGAGGCGCCACGGCGGGGCAAGCTCATCAACGACTTCTTCAGGTCGAAGGCGATGTGGATAGGCTTCGCCATCCCGGTGGTGGTCTACACCGTCAACGGCCTTCACAAGTTCTACCCGAACATGCCCTACATCGACACGTCGATCTGGGTGTGGCGCTTCTTCCGCGAGAAACCGTGGAACACGATGCGCATCGGGAACATGCACATCTACTTCACGGTGATCGGTTTCACGTACCTGCTGCCGATGGAGGTCGCCTTCAGCCTGTGGTTCTGGTACTTCTTCTCGAACTTCATACTCCTCGTGGGCGGGTACTTCGACTGGACCCTCGGGGACGGCTCGTGGAAGTGGGGACTGCCGGTGCGCCAGCAGATGGGTGCGTACGTCGCCTATTTCCTGCTGCTGATGTGGGCGGGGAGGCGCCATCTGCTCAGCGTCCTGAGGAGGGCCGTGCTCCTGGACGGCCCCGAGGCAGATCGGGGCGAGGCGATGAGCTACCCACTGGCAGTGTGGGGCCTGATCGGCTCGATGGTCGTCGTCGCCTTCTCGGCGTGGTACTTCTTCGGCGTGCACTACTACCAGAGCCTTATCTACCTCGGCCTGGTGCTGCTGACGCTGGTGGTCATATCGAGGCTCGTGGCCCAGGGCGGGGTGATATTCGTACTGCACTCGTGGAGGCCCATCAACTTATTCGAGACGCTCTTCGGGGGCAAGATATTCGCGACCGGGACTCCCGGCGGGAAGACGACACTTGCCGTCTTCAAGCACGTCGAGGGTTTCTTCGTGCACGACCTCCGCGAGACATCGATGCCGAACATGATGAACGCCTTCAAGCTGGGCGGCACGATGCGCATCGACAGGCGGAAGATCCTGCTGCTGATAGGGGTTTCGATCCTCGTGGCGGTTCTGGCGGCGTCGGTCTCGCGGATGTTCCTGATGTACAAGTACGGCGGGCAGGATCTCAGGCCTTACAGCTTCATGACCCGCCCCGGCGGGGACTTCAACTGGCTTGCCAAGCGCATGGATACGCCTGCCAAATTCCAGTGGGACTTCCTGCTGGCGACCATCTGGGGGGCGGTGCTCATAACGACGGTGGCGCTCCTCAGCATGAGCTTCTACTGGTGGCCGCTGCACCCGATCGGGATACTGCTCTTCCCGAGCTACTCGATACAGTGCTTCTGGTGGAGCTTCTTCCTGGGGTGGCTCTTCAAGGCGATGATCGTGAAGTACGGCGGCGGGAGGACCTTCCGGGCGCTCCGCCCGGCGTTCCTTGGGCTCATACTCGGTGACTGCTTCATCGGGGCGGTGTGGATAGTGGTCGGGCTCGTCCTCGACGAGCGTGTCATCAGCATTCTGCCGGGGTGATAGTAGTGCGGGCGATGCGAACGAGACCGAGCGTCCTGGCCGTCGCGGTGGCGCTATCGTGGGCCGCGGCGTGGGGCGCTCCAGCGCTCTCGGTTGAAGGCGAACTCGCCGGGGCCGCCGCTCGCATCGGCAGGGCCATGAACCCCGACCGGATCCGGGCCGACGTCGAGCTCCTGTCGTCGCTGGGCTCGCGCGCGATCGGCTCCGAGGGCTCCAAGAAGGCCGCGCGCCTCATCGCGGACCGGCTCCTCGACCTCGGTCTCCGGGAGGTCGCGTGCCAGGAGTTCCCCATGGTTTCGCCGGTGGACGAGGGCTTCGAACTCCGTCCGACGGGCGCGCTTCGGGGGGCGGGGGTAAAGGTGCGCGGTCTCTGGCCGAACCTGGTCCGCACGAGCACCATCGCTGGCGAAGGGATTTCGGGCCGGCTCATCTACGTTGCGGACGGCCGCTCGTTCCGGTTCGACGGGCACGACGTCGAGGGCTCGATCGTGCTGATGGATTTCGAATCGGGCACCAGGTGGCTGACCTCGGGGATGCTGGGCGCCAAGGCCGTCATCTTCCTCGATGCTCGCGCCGCGGTTCGGCAGGAGGCGGAGGAGAAGTACCTCCAGAAAGTGCCGCTGCCGCTGCCGCGGTTCTACCTGTCGAGGGACGGGCTCCTCGAGTGCGCGAGGATCGGCGGGCTCGGCTTCGATGACGTCTCCGAACTCCTCCACAGCCTCGCCGATCCGGAGGCGCCGGCCTTCTCGGTGCACGTCGGCGGACAGATGAGCTGGGTGCCGCGGCTGGGGTACAACGTGGTCGCGGAGCTCCCCGGCAAGAAGGCCGGGCCCTGCGAGCTCATCGTCAGCGCCTACTACGATTCGACGAGCATCGTCCCCAGCGTGTCGCCGGGGGCCGAGGCTGCCTGCGGCGCGGCGTCTCTTCTCGAGATGGCGCGGGTGTGGTCGGCGGAGCCGCCCGACCGGACGGTCCGGTTCCTCTTCACGTCGGGCCACTTCCGCGCGCTCGCGGGAATGAGGAACTACGTGGCCGCCCTGGCGGCCGACCGCCGCCGCGCGATGGCCCTCAAGGAGATCGAGGAGAGTGAGTACGGAGGCGCGGGCCCCATCTTCTTCGGGCTGGACCTGTCCAGCCATTCGAGGCAGGTGGGGCTTTTTTTCCAGGGCCACTTCTACGAGCAGATCCGCGCCGTCGGCGAGTCGAAGTTGCGGAAGCACTTCTACGACGTCTCCGACACCGTTGACGGGATCGTGGAGTCCCTCCCTGCCGAGGTGGCACCGGAGGGCTGCTTCGTCAGCGGCATCAGGACGGTCAAGGGCCGCGACTGGCAGTCGTACCTGAACGGCTCCTACGCCTTGGATGCGGAGGTGTACTCGACCTGGGGAGGGCAGGGGCTGTCGATCGTCACCACTGGCGACTCCCGCACGGCCGTGGGCACCCCCGCCGACACTCCCGACCGGGTCGACTTCGACGGCCTCGCCGTGCAGGCGCGCTTCGTGACCTCGGCCCTGTGGGCGGCCGCATCACACCCCAAGCTCGTGTGTCAGAGGCTGGGCGACCGCTTCGACGCCTACAGCGACCTTCGCGGGAAGCTCCAGGGGGAGACGCTCATTGACTACCTCCCGGGCCGAACCGTCATCGGCGGCATCGTAGCCTACAGGCTGAACTACGGCAAGAGCCTCGGCGGCGTGCGGGGCATGGACTTCGCCAGATCCGACGAGGACGGTATCTTCTACGTCCCGGGCTGCGCTCCCCAGGACTTCCGCCATATGCGGTGGCGGCGGATATGGGGTTTCGACATCGACGACGACACGGGTATCATCACCCACGTCAACTCCGATTGGCAGGGCAATCCCCGTGCTGCGCGGGGCCGCAAGGAGCGCCGCGACCGGCACAAACCCTTCGCCGAGCGCGAAACCGACACGCGGCTGCCGCTCTTCGAGGGCGTTTCGACGTCGCTCTACGACCTCGTCGATCCGCTGTACTCGAGGAGCCTGCTGGGAATCGAGACGCTGGACGCCAGGTCGAACAGCCAGCCGCGGACGCTGATGTACTTCCTCGGCGAGTCCTCCGAGGGCTCGGGCTACTCCGAACCCGTGGCGACGGTCTTCAGCTACAGGGGCGACCCGCTGAAGTTCGTCCTCACGGCCGGCGACATCGGCAAGCGGATGGTTCTCGTCAATACCGAGGCCGGCAACCCGGACGGCACCGGCTTCGCCACCGAGGAGCCCGAGAACTTCGTGCTGCGGACGAGCTACCAAGCCGCGCTCGACATGGTGAGGCTCGACGGCGCGAGGCTGAAGGAGCTCAACAACTACGGCATCCGCAGCCGCAGCGCCGAGGACCTGCACCGCGACGCGGCGAGCGCGTTGGCCAAGTCGCAGCAGCATCTCGAGGCGCGGCGGTACTCCGACTTCCTCGACGATGCGCGCGGCGCCTGGGCTCTCGAGGCGAAGGCGTACCCCGAGATCCGGAGCACCATCAGCGACGTCGTCAGGGGACTGATCTTCTACTTCGCCCTCGTGGTGCCGTTCTGCTACTTCTCGGAGAGGCTGTTCTACTGCGGGTCGGATATCCGCGCCCGGCTGGCCTTCATGGCGGCGGTCTTCCTGGCGATATACGTCGTGCTCTGGTGGGTTCATCCGGCATTCCAGATATCGAAGACGCCGGTGATCATCCTGCTCGGCTTCCTGATGGTGGCCCTGGCCCTCATCGTGACATACATGCTCATCGACCGCTTCAACATACAGATGCGCTTCGTTCGGGAGCACGTCTCGGCGCACCATTCGGCTGACGTGGCGAGGGGAGGAGCGGCGGCGGTGAGCTTCGCCCTCGGCGTCTCCAACATGCGCAAGAGGCCGCTTCGGACGGCGATGACGAGCGTGACGCTGGTGCTGCTGATGTTCACGATATTGTCGTTCACTTCGTTCCAGTCCGAGCAGAAGATGAACGCGAGCCGCCTGACCGGTGAGCCCGTCTACCAGGGCATGATCGTCCGCAAGCTCGACTGGGGGCCCATCGAGAAGTTCGCCGCGTATGCGATCGCCAATCACTTCCGCGACAAGGGCGACGTCTCCGTGCGCAAGTGGGTCATCTCGCCGAGGCGGGCCAAGCGGCTGAAGCTCGACGCCTACGCCCGCGGCTCCGACCAGGTCTACACGGCGCAGGCGGTGCTCGGCCTGGACCCGCAGGACGTGTCGATGCTCGAGACGGCGGGGGAGGGGGGCCTCGTCGCCGGGCGCTTCCTGTCGGAGGAGGATTCGGAGCTCACGCGCCTCGTCTGTCTCATTCCCAAGCGCATGGCCGACCATTTCGGGGTCGACCTGGACAGGCTGAAGGACGCCGACGCCGCTCCCGTCGAGATCATCTTGCGCGGTGTGACGCTCAAGGTGGTCGGCGTCTTCTCGGGGCAGGAACTGGCCAAGGTCGAGGACCTCGACGGCGAGTCGATCTTCCCGGTCGACTACCTCCTTACCGAAGAACGCAAGCAGGAACAGGAGAAGCAGCGTCAGGCCCAGGCCTCGGCGGGCACCGGCAACGTAATCGAGGTCGAGCTCGTTCAGCAGTACGAGCACCTCGATCCAGCCGAGGTGGTCATCGTGCCCGGGTTCGTGGCCGACGCCCTGGGCGCGTCGCCGCGGTCCATCTCGGTCAAGGTGCGCACGGCCGAGCAGGCGGCCGATCTCATCAAGGAGTACGTTCCCAGGAGCATGCTCCTTCTCTTCGCAGGCATGGGCGAGGACCGCGTGCTCTTCTCGACGAGGGGGGCTCTCTCGGTGAAGGGCCTCAGCAGCATGGCGATCCCCTTCTCGATCGCGGCGCTGATGGTGCTGAACGTGATGCTGGGCTCGGTCTACGAGCGGCTGCGCGAGATTCACATATTCAGCTCGGTGGGCCTGGCGCCCCTGCACGTTGGGGCGCTATTCCTCGCCGAGAGCTGCGTTTACGCGTCGCTCGGGGCGATCTTCGGCTATCTGCTCGGGCAGATCGTCGCGAAGGTGGTGACGACGTACGATCTCCTGGTCGGCATCACGCTGAACTACTCGTCCACCTCAGCTGTGGTGGCGACCTTCCTGGTGGCGCTGGTCGTGGTGGTCTCGACGCTCTTCCCCGCCAAGAAGGCCGCCGATTACTCCGTCCCCGACGAGACGCGCAAGCTCAAGCTCCCGAAGCCCGAGGGTGATCACTGGCACATCCCGTTCCCCTTCACGGTTTCATCGAGAGAGGCGCTCGGGCTGAACACGTTCCTCTACGAGTTCCTCGAGGCCCAGGATGAGGCAACGACGGGGCGATTCTGCACGGCCGACGTGGGCTTCTCCTCCGCCGAGGAGGGGACATACCGGATCGAGGCGAACGTGTGGCTCACGCCGCTCGACTCGGGGATATCGCAGCACGTGATCTTTGTCACGCGGCCGACCGCCGACGAGCAGGTCATCAGCGAAATAGACATCGACATGGACCGGCTGAGCGGCGAGGTCAGCGCGTGGCAGAGGCTCAACCCCGGCTTCATCGTGACGATGAGGAAGCAGTTCCTCATCTGGAGGCTGGTGAAGGCCGAGAACAAGAATGATTTCCGCCGCAAGGGGATGGTGCTGCTCGGTCTCGCTCCGCCGGAGGAAGAGGCGGCCGGGGCTGCTCCGGATGAGGGCGGGACCGCACTGCCCGAAGTGGACGTCGATGAGATCGCCGAAGAGGCCGTCACGGCAGGCGACACCATGGACGAGGATCTGGACGAGGACGACGAAGAGTCGGAGGTCTAGGCGTTGGCCGTCCGGTACGATCCTGAATATGACGTCGTGGTCGAGGACCGCGAGGCCACGAAGGAGTACATCGAGGGCTTCGGCTGGAAGGCGATCCTCGGCGGCTTCTTCGTCGGTTTCCTGATTGTCCCCGGCGGCATGTTCATGAGCCTGATGATAGGCCAGGGGCTCGGCGCCGCAGCCGACTGGGTGACGCTGCTCCTCTTCCTCCACATCGCCAAGCGCTGCCGCACCGAGCTGACGAAGTCCGAGATGTTCCTGATCTTCTCGGTCGCCGGCGGGGTCCTGGGGATGGCCACCGGCGGAATGTTCGGCGGCTTCATCAGGATGCAGTTCCTGATGCAGTCGGAGGCGGCGCAGGTCTTCGGCATCGCCGACCAGGTGCCGCTGTGGGTCGCCCCGCCGGCCGAGTCGGAGGCCTACAGGTTGCGCAGCCTGCTCCACCGCGACTGGTGGCCGCACATCACGATCATGGGGATATCGCTCGCGTGGGGCCGGCTCAACTTCTACTCCCTCGGCTACTTTCTCTTCCGCGTCACGAGCGACGTCGAGAGGCTGCCCTTCCCGATGGCGCCCATCGCCACCGAGGGCATCACGGCGCTGGCGGAGGCGGACAAGGAGTCGTGGCGCTGGTCGTGCTTCACCATCGGCAGCACGGTGGGCATTGCCTTCGCGGCGATCTACATCACGGTGCCCATCCTGACGGGGCTTCTGTTCAACGAGCGGCTGGAACTGATCACGATGCCGTTCTACGACTACACCGGCAACATCGAGGACATTCTGCCGGCGGTGCCGGCGCGGATCAGCTCGCACCTCGGGCAGATATTCGCGGGTTTCGTGCTGCCCTTCTGGATGATCATAGGCTCGGCGATGGCCGGGCTCATAGGGCAGTGCGTCGGTAACCCTATTCTTTACAAGCTCGGCGTCCTCGAGCGCTGGGAGCCCGGTATGGGCGCCATCGCCACGGAGATGGCGAACTCGCTCGACTTCTGGATGGCCTTCCAGGTCGGGACCGGCATCGGGGTTGCCCTGGTGGGCTTCTGGAACGTGTACCGGGCATACCGGAAGGACCGCGCCAAGAAGGCGGCCGGCGACAAGGGCCCGGGGCTGTTCTCCGCCCCGAAGGGGCGAGGCGACATTCCTGTCAAGGCCAGCCTGCTCCTCTACTTCGTCTCGACCAGCGGCACGATAATGCTCTGTCACTACCTCGTGCCGAAGTTCCCCGTGTGGGTGCTCATAGTCTTCGGTTTCTTCTACACGCCTTTCATGTCGTACGTCTCCGCGAGGATGGTGGGGCTGACGGGGCACGGGGTCGGCTTCCCCTACGTGAAGGAGGCGACCTTCGTCCTCTCGGGATACAAGGGCGTTGACATATGGTCGGCCCCCATCCCGCTGGGCAACGCCGGCGGGTCGGCCCAGTACTTCCGCCAGATAGAGCTGACCGGGACGAAGATATCGAGCCTGTTCAAGGCGGGGCTCTTCGAGATCCCGCTGGCGCTTGTGGTCAGCCTCGTCTTCTGGAGCTTCATCTGGCGGATGGGCGAGATCCCGAGCGCGATATACCCTTACGCGCTCCGCTTCTGGCCGATGCAGGCGGTGGGCACGTGCCTGTGGTGGACGGCGACGACGACGGGCAACGCCTTCTTCCTGCAGGTCATGAATCCCTGGTACATCGGCTATGGGGTCGGCTTCGCCCTGGTGGGCTACACGATCCTGGCGTCCTTCGGGCTGCCGATACTCCTCATCTACGGCTTCATACGCGGCCTCTTGACGAGCCCGTTCGACGCGATACCAGAGGTGACGGCGGCCTGCCTGGGCCGTTTCGTCTTCGCCAGGAAGTTCGGCCGGGCACAGTGGAAGCGATACACGTACGTTCTTTCCGCGGGCTTCGGCGCGGGGATGGGCCTTATGACGATGGCGACTGCGGCGATACAGATGATCTCGAAGGCGATTACGGAGCTGCCTTACTGATGGAGACCGTGGACAGTTTCCATCCCGCTTGGCGCTATGCCGTCGTGGCGATGCTGGCGTGGCTGGCCTTCGCCGGCGTCTGGCTCGGTCACGAGATGTACGAGCAGCACTGCATCACCCGCGATGTGGAGACGGTCCAGGCCGCCGAGGGGCGCGAGCTCGAGCGCGCCCAGGAGCGCCTCGCCGCCGGTGGCGAGGAGGCGGCGATGTACCTCCTCCAGGAACTCGGCCAGTCGGAGACGCGCGAGAAGGCCATCCGCCCTATCGTCGCCCTCGAGAAGGTTATTCGCGGACACGCCTGGATGGTCGGGACCTTCCAGGTCTGGTCGCTCGAGGCGTTGCTCGAGGAACTCCGCGGGGAGCAGCCTGGCGGCGACGCCAAGCTCATCGCCGCGGTCGTCGAGCGCGCGCTCGATGCCGTCGCGACGGCCGATCGCCAGAAGGACGCGCCCTTCGAGATTTCCCGCGAGGAGTACATCGCCGTCAGGTCGTTCGCCGAGAAGAGGCGGCTGGCGCTCTGGGCCAGGCGCAAGAGGCTGGCCGAGACTCTGGCTCTCACGATGGAGCACATCGTCGGCGAGGAGCGCACTCCGCACAGGCTGGTCCTCCACGGCATCTCGGACCTATTCGGTGACGAGAGCCCCGCGGTGCGGCGGTACATCTCCCGCGCCAACGCCGCCGTGGGCGAGCCGATCATCCCGTGGCTCATCAAGGTGGTCGAGAAGGAACGAGTGCAGCCGCTGATGGTGGTCGCCACGACCGACTACACCAAGCAGGAGAACGAGGACCGTCTCCAGGCGAAGAACAACCGCGCCCGCCTCGAGGCGGCGAAGCTGCTTGGCGGCTTCGACTCGCCCAAGGCGAAGAAGGTGCTCGCGCGCTACGCCAAGGACTCCGTCATCGGGGCCGAGGCGAGGCGTGCCCTCTCCGAGAAATCCGGGAAGGAGGGGTAACGGTGCTGAAGCCCTTCCTGACCATGACTGTGGGCCTGGCTGTCTTCGTGATCGTCGGGGCGGCGGTCTCGAGCGTCATGATCCGGCGGCAGTCGAGCACCGTGGAGTTGCTCTGCCGCTTGACCGAAGGCGGGGAGGCCCAAGGCGACGAGGCCGTCGCGATTCTGCGTGAGCGCGCGGCCGCGCTCGCAGGAGGGCTCGGAATCTCCAGGTGGGAGATAACCCGCGAGGGCCCGGAGGTCCGGGTATCTGCTACGGCCAGGCGCGGCCTCGAGACCTTCGCAGAGACGCTCCTCAGGCGGGGCCTCGTCAGCTTCCACGAGGGGGCTCCGGCAACGGGCCCCAATGGCCCGCTCGAGTGCCCGGAAGGCTTCCGTGCGGCGAGCTTCTCCGACTACATCTTCCGAACGAAGGGCGACTTCGGCGAACGCGTCGAGCGCCGTACGGACCTTTTTGTCCGCGAGGAGCCCGAGATCGAGATCGCGGGCCTGGACGGGTGCACCTATCACACCGAGGGCATATTCCGGGCGCCGGTCGTGACGCTCGAGTTCCGCCCGGCGGACGCGGAGCGCTTCGCCGGCATCTCGGAGCGGCTGAAGGGGAAGCTGCTGGCTGTCTGCGTTGATGGCGAGGTGCGCGCGGCCGCGCTGCTGGCCGAGGCTATCACCGGCGGCCGCGTCCAGATGCGCGGTCTGAGGGACAAGGAGGTGGCCCGGACGCTCGCCGCCATCTTGCGCGCGGGGGCTCTGCCGTGTGCTCTGGAATGTCTCTCTGTTCCGGAGGCCTGCGATGGCCAATGAGCCCGTCACGGGGAAGATGCACGAGTGTGTCGGCGTGGCCGACGGCATCACCGAGCGGACGGTTTGGATCGACGGCGAGGCGGGCCGTCTGGCGGGCATCCTCACCGAGACCGAACGCGAAGGCCCCATCGAGAGGCCGGTGCTGATCGTTCACGGATGGGCCACCTACAGGGTCGGCCCGCACGGCCTGCTGGTGCGGCTCGCGCGTGATATTGCCGCCTTCGGTGCCTCATCGCTCAGGTTCGATCTTCGCGGGCGCGGCGAGTCGGAGGGCCAGTTCCTGGAGTCAGATCTCGACGGGATGATTGCAGACACTACCGCGTGCGCGCACTGGCTCTGCGAGCGTTTCGGCAGGAACTCGGTATCAGCCTTCGGGATGTGCGCCGGCGGCAATGTGGCGGCGGCCGCGGCGGCGCTGGGGGCTCCGATCGGCCCGCTCGTGGTGGCGGGCATGCTCCCGTATCAGAGCGAGAAGTCCGGCGTCGAGCGCACGGCCCGGGCCCGTAGCATGCGGAGGGCCCTCTGGGCGAAGGTCTTCAGGGGAGAGACCTGGAAGAAGCTCCTGACCGGGCGCGTGCGGTGGCGGCGGATCCTCGGGAACCTGACCGGCCGCGAGGCGGGGGGGGTGACCAGGGACTCCGCGGGTGCCGAGCGGAACCTCAAGGACTCGGCCCACGATATCCCGGCGAGCTTCGCGACGTATAAGGGCAACACGCTCCTCATCTTCGGCGGGGCCGACGAGGAGGGCAGGACGTCCCAGGCGCACTTCGAGAGCTTCGCCGAGCGTCATCGCATGAACGCCTTCTTTCATGTGGTGGAGGGTGCCAATCACAACTTCTACTCGGCCGAGTGGACCAAGGCCCTGATCGACCGCACGCTCGACTTCCTCGCGATAGAGCGTGACGGCTGAGGGCATGCCGGCATAGCGCCGTGCGTCATCGACTGATATCCGTGAATGCGTCCGCTCGCCGGGGACCCGGCATTGAGGGGCGAGCCCCGGGACCGGGCTCGGCCGGCCCCGGGGTCTCGCTCGCGTCGGGATCTACCTGTTCATCTGGGCGACGCCCATGGTCTGCTGAATCGGGTAGCCGCGCTGGTTGTACTTGAGCTCCATCAGCTTGACGGTCGCCTGAACGTCGAAGTTGTAGGAGCGGCCAGTGACGAAGTTGAAGGAGTAGTTGCCGCTCGAGTTGGAGTAGACGAGAATGACCTTCCCCTTGGTGTCGACGATGTAGACCCTCTCCTGCGACTGGATCTCCTGGGGGAAGGAGATAACGCCGCCTATAGCGCCGCCTGCCGCATCGGCGTAGCTCGTGCCGGGGCCGCCTGGCGGAGCCCAGAGCGGAGCGGCCACGAAGAGCGCGGCGACCGCGATGGCGCCTCCGGCGACGATTTTCCAGAACAGTGAATCACTCATGACAGCCTCCTATGGGGCCGGAGCCCCTTGGTCGCGCTCCGTTACCTGGTGCGGCGAGGGGCGGGGCCGCCGCCCTCCGCGATGGCCTTCGTCTGCTGGACCGTATAGCCGCGCTGATTGAAGGCGAGCTCGTTGTTCCTGCACGCCGCGGCGTCCGAGGCCCACAGCCTGCCGGCCACCAGCTTGAAGGAGTTGACGCTCTGCGAGGCCTGGTAGACAAGGACCACCTGGGCCTTGGTATCGACCAGGTAGGCTTTGCCCTGCTGGTTGTTCAGCCCCGCGAAGGCTATCATGCCATTGTCACCGCCACCCGCATCCACGTACGGCGCGACCCGGGAGCCGGCAGGCGCCCACAACGGTCGCGTGACGTACGCTGCGGCGAGCAGCACCACAAGCACGGCGCACACCTTCCAGAAGGTTCCTCGCATCTCCGCCGCCCTCCTCTCTGACCCGATCAGGCGTTCATGTCCCATTCCACGCGTCCTCACCCTTAAGACGTTCCGGCCGCGCGGTTTATTCCACGATATTACACAAAATTCCGCGGCCGCGCCAGCGACTATTCCGGTTTCCGGGAAGCTCCTCTCCGCCGGAGGATCAACACCTGGATCACCATCGCCAGTGCCACCAGGCACGGCGCCGAGATGTAGGCCGCCCTGTCAAAGCGCACAAAATCGGCTATCTGCCCGCCTATGAAGGGCACGACGGACGCGCCCGCCCCCAGAGCCGCCTCGTGCAGGCCGCTCGACGCGCCCTTGGCCGCGCCCCTGTCGAGGCCGTAGAAGAGGCTGGAGGCATAGGTGATCCCCACGCAGGCCCCAGCGATCATGCCGGCCACCATCAGCGCGTGGTAGGAGCTCCCCCACGCCATGTAGAGGCAGGCCGCCGCCATCACGGCCTGAGCCGCAAACAGAGGCGCCCGCCTGTAGTGCCAGAATCCGCTCCGGCCGAGTATCGCGAACGCCACAGCCTGGCTGACGCATGTCATCGCGAGCAGAATCGACGACCCCGAGCCGCCGTAGCCGAGATCCCTGGCGATCTCGACGAAGAATATCCTCACCGTGACCACGGTGCCGATTCCAACGAAGTTGGAGACGAGCGCTGCCACGAAGAAGGCATTGCCCCTGTGCTCGGGCGGCGGGGGCCCCGATGCGGGCCCCCCCTTTGCCGCCCCGTCCAGCGACTCGTCCGCACTCTCGCCGGCGGGCCTAGAACGCGGCAGGCCGCACATGGCTACGGCGCCCGTCAACATGGCGGCGCCGACGGCGACGAGAAGTGGGCTCTGCTCCTGCCAGCCCGTCGGCGTCCAGTCGTAGGCGAGTCCGGCCATGAGCATGCCTATCGTCTGGCCACCGGTCCAGGCGATGTTGAAAACGCCGAGCACCTTTGAGAGGCGCTCGGGCGGCGTCGAGTCAGCCAGCGACGCCTGAAGCGACGGCCAGAACGCCCCTGACGCAAGCCCCTGCGGGATCTGCAGGCAGTAGACTTGCCAGATGCTGGTCGCCCGCGACATGATCAGGAAGCAGAGGCCGAAGACGAGGGGCCCCACGACGAGGAACTTCTTCCTGCCGATGCGATCAGAGAGGGCGGAGAACTTGAGGCAGGCCACGACGTAAGTGCCCGGGCCCAGGAGCGACATGATGCCGATCTGTCCGGGCGTTGCCTTCAGAACCCCCTTGACGAAGAAGGGCATGCCGAAAAGCAGTGCCCCGTGGGCGACGCACATGATCAGCGCGGCGAGGTGGTGCCACCTGTGAGAGCGCTGCAAGGGAGTGTCTCCAGACGGGGCCGCGTCGCCGGCCCTAGAGCTCGACCGCCTCACCCCGCCTCGACGACTCGTAGACGGCCAGCGTTATGGCGAGCGACTTGCGCCCCTCGACACCCGTCACCGTCGGCTCGCGGCCCGCGGCTATCGCCTGAACGAAGTCGGCCATGTAGTTGTCTGGGCCATCGGGTTCGTACCTGGCGGCGTCGGACTCGTCCTCGTCGGGGAAGTTGCACTCGACGAGCTCGTTGGCGACGGAGACCATCCTGCCCTTCTGGCCCTGCACCGTCACCGAGACGACGTCCCCGCCCTCGGGCTTCGGGTAGTAGCAGGTCGTGCAGAGGAGCTGTGCCACGGCGCCCGAATCGAACTCGATGACCGCCATGGCCGTATCCTCGGTCTCCATCTCGTGGTCGAGGGTCCAGTACCGACCCGTGACGCGGACGGGCTCGCCCATGAACCACTGGATGAGGTCAACCGTGTGGACGCCCTGATTCATGATCGCTCCGCCGCCGTCCATCTTCCACGTGCCGCGCCATCCGCCGCGGCTGTAGTACTCCTGCGAGCGGTACCACTTGACCAAGGCCTCGCCGAAGAGGAGTTCCCCGAACCGGCCCCCGTCGATGCTCTTCCGGATGCGCCTGGGGGCGTCGCCCCAGCGGTTCTGGTAGACGACGCCGAGGGTGACGCCGGCCGCGTCAGCGGCCTCGATCATGGCGTCGGCGTTTTCGAGGGTGATGTCCATGGGCTTGTCGGTGAGAACGTGCTTGCCAGCCTGCGCCGCGTCGATGGCGATCCTGTGATGGAGCCCCGATGGCACCCCTACGAAGACGACGTCGACGTCGGGGAGTTCGATCATCTCCTTGTAGTCGCGGTACCAGGGGGCTTCGAGCTCCTTCTCCTGTTCGCGGCCGCGCTCCTCGTCGAGGTCGGCGATGGCGACCAGCGAAGCCCCGTCGCATTCTCTTATTCTCCTGGCATGGTTGCGGCCCATCCCCAGGCCCACCACTCCGAAGCGTACGTCAGACACAGGCGTCTCCTCCCGGTGCGGAAGCGGCCCTCGAACGTTGCCGGAATGTTAGCGCCCCCGGCGGAGGCTCGTCAAGAGCCTTTGCGGAGGCGCATAGGAAAAGAAGGACGTGTCAGTGGTGCGTCGAGATCTCCCACTGTGCGCCGCTGAAGAAGACGTTGCCCTGGAAGGCCAGGTTCAGCACGGCGATTTCCTTCTTCGAGTCGGGGTCGGAGGTGTGCCAGAAGCAGCGCAGTATGGGGAATTTCGACGGCGGATAGGTGTCGACGGTCGTGCTCTGGGTGTGGAGCCAGTCGTCACCGTATTTGAGCTGCGCCCATTTCACCTCGCCCCAGCTGGCGACGCCGTCACCGTCGGAGTCCACCTCCAGGTCGGTCGTGTAGTAGGCACCCCTGGGGCCGATGTGGGTTTCCCAGGCCCACGAGCACGCCGCGCCGGAGAACTCGTACATATACGAGAGCGGCAGGCAGCCTGGCTTGTCGTGCTCGTCGAGTTCGGCGTACTGCGTGGTCGTCGAGGCGTTCGGCTTGCCTCCCTGCATGCCCATGGAGTCGTCCTCGGGACAGAGGAAGCTCTCCTTGTAGTCGATGGACTTCAGCATCGTCAGCCGGTAAGGGAACGCGTCGTCACGCCAGTGGAGGTAGGAGTCGCGGTACATCACGATGGCACGATGCAGGCCCCTCAAGTTCTCCTGGCATTTGACGCGCCTGCCCCGCGTCTTCGCACCGTAGATGACCGTCAGGAGCAGGCCGGCCAGGATTACGATGATCGCTATGACGACGAGCATCTCGATCATGGTGAAGCCGGCCTCACGGCGCTTTCTCGGGCGAAGCATGACCATGACGCTCCTCCTTCTCACACCAGTCTATAACAGCCGTCGTCACCGGAGGTAACACAAATCCAGTCATATTCAGGACGGGCCGGGGCGGTGGCCGCCGGTACACCGCTCACGGCCACGCCCTATGCCCAGCGCGCAGAATCCTACAGTAAGCTGCTGACAAGCGGACTTCATGCCGGTATAATTCACCGTAAAGGTGTCGACTTTTCCCAGCGGTCCCGGCGTGGTCGGAGCCCGCTGGATGGCACACTGAACGTCCGACAGGATACAGGTCGGGGACGGTTCTCCTCGGCACCCCGGGCCGAGAGGTGAAAGTGCTGACGGTCTTTTCCCGCAGAGCGGCCACTGCTCTAGTGGTTGCGGCAATGGTCTTCCTGTGCCTCCCGGCGTCCGCCGGCGAGACGGTCTTCTCGGACGATTTCGAGTCCGGCACCGTGGGCAACCCCACCGCCAACCCCTGGACGCTTGTCGGAGCCGGCGGCTGGTTCAACCAGGAATTCGTCTACGACAATGTCCACAATCACACGGCGGCGGGCTCGAAAAGCGCCTACTCCGTTGGATACGACTCGGGCACGACGAACGACGGCGTGGGCGCGTGGTCCATGAACCCCGGCTGGGGTCCCTTGACGAACGGGCGGGCGCAGGTCTGGTTTTACGACGACATGCAGTCGCCGAAGACCCAGTACACGGCCGTCGACAACGACACCGGCAACAACTGGTTGGCCATCCTGGTGCGCACGCCCACGAGCGCGACGAAGTACTGCTATCGCGGCTCCATGGTCGGCACTCAGGTCACGAGCATCGACCGCACACTTGGCTGGCACAAGGTCACGTGGGTCCGCGACAGCAACAACACGACGGTGTACCTCGATGACGTCGAGGTCTACTCGACGCCGAACGCCATGTTCAGCAACTTCAACGATTTCGACCTGGGCAGCTGGTCGTGGGACTCTGATAACACAAATTCCGCGATGTGGTTCGACGACTGCCTTGTGGAGCGGGGCGCTCACCAGAGGCTGTGCCGCTGGTATGACGATGACGACGCCGAGAGCCCCACGGCCCTCGCCGCCCAGAACGCGCCGATCAGCGGCGTCACGAGCGCCGACCTCCGGCGACTGCGCGTGCAGCTCCAGAACGACATGTCGGTCGCCTGGTCCGGCGCCTACGTGGGGCTGCGCTACCGGATCGGGACATCCGGCACATGGACCGACTTCGGAGCCGGCGCCCACTGGAACTACGCCGACGGTCAGGGCACGGACGGCAACCAGGTCGCGAACGCACTTCTCACGGGCACCGATACCCGGCAGCACTTCGTCGAATCCCTGCCGTCCACGGCGAGCCTGGCCGTCTCCTCGGGCGACCAGGCGGAGTGGGATTTCGCCATCCAGGCGACTGCGAACATGGTCCCTGGGGCCACCTACTACTTCAAGGTGGTCGAAACGAACGCCGCCGGCAGCTATCTGCGGGACCTCATGAGCTACCCCGTACTGGCCGAGCTCAGCACCACCAGCGCCGGTCTCAAGGTGTGGGACGGTTCGGATGGTACCCAGTGGGGCGATCCGGCCAACTGGACGCCGGCGGGGGTGCCGACGGCGACGGACGACGTCTACATCCCCGCCATCGTGCCCGACGACCCGCGTGTCAACGTCCCCGCGGTTGCGGCTTCGCTCTTCCTCGAGAACCTGGGGTTCCTGGACCTCACGAGCAACAACGACTCCCTCACCGTCACGGGCGCAGTTATCCTCGAGGGGACGGTGACCCACAACACCAACACCACCTTCACGGTGACGAACGGACCGGTGACGCTCTCGGGCACATACGACCACTCGGGTACGGGGAACTTCACTGCGACGGGCGTGGACTTCACCATCCAGGACGGCGGGCAGTACGATCTGAGCAGCAACGCCGCGACCTTCACGTGCGGGGCCCTGGAGATCGAAGCCAATGCTGACTTCAACCAGACCAATACGAGCACCGTGAACGTGGACGACCTGACCATAGACCTGGGCGGCGAATACACCTGCACGAATGCAGGCTCGGCCATCAACGTCGCCGACGATTTCGTCAGCAACGGCTCTATGGTGGACAGCACCGGCGGGGTGTGGACCTTCACCGGCGCGGACGGGCTGATCTCGGGAGCGTCCACGACGACCCGCTTCTACGACCTGAACGTGAGCTCGGGCACGACCACCCTCGACGCTGCGGGCGTGGTGGGGGTGCTCAACTCGGCTTCGGTGGCCGGCGGAGCCGCGTTCGTGATGGACGGCGGCACGACGCTGGAGATGACCGGCGGCACGACGCTCACTGCGACCGGCAGCTTCTCGACCACCGGCACCAGCCTGCTCACCGACTACACGACCATACGGGCTTCGTCGGGGAACTACTCGATCGACCTGGGCGGCGACGTCGACGTGGCCTACGCAAAGATACAGGACCTGAGCGACGCGGGGCTCACGCTCTCCGGCGCGACCGGGATATCGCCCAGCTTCAAGGCGACCGTCTTCGAGACGTCGCAGACCGCCGGCGGCCGGTACCTGGCCGTGACAGGCACCGCGTGGAACAACTACACGTTCGTCGGCCTCGCCTTCGACGAGGTCGGTGCCGGGGCCAACATGACGAACACGGTGGAGTTCAACATCCCTGGCGGCGGGAACGTCACGCTGACGAGCTTCGGCGTGGCCCCAACCTACTCGTCCGGAGACACGACGGATACCGAAACGACGGGGACGGTGACCTGGGGGCCGCTCTCGGCGACGGTCTGCGACTTCCGCGCCGTTGCGGCGCCCGGCGGGACGCGCATCACCTGGCGGGCGCTCTCGGAATGGGGATGCGTGGGTTACCGGGCTAGGAGGACGGGCGCGGCGCGAGGTGCGGACGCTTCGGGCCTCGTCCCGGCGAAGGGACCCGGGCGTTACGCCGTCGCGGCCATGCCGGCGCCGGTCGGGACGCGTTACGTCCTCGAGGCCGTCAACTCGGGCGGCAAGGCCCGGGTGCTGGGCGCCGCGGTCCTCGCGCCGGGCGCCAGCGGGAACGTCCTGCCCGGCTTCAGCCCGGGAGGCGTGCCGTTCGAGTGCGCCCGCCGTCCGCGACCGGGCCCCAAGGCCATCGCCCCAACGGCGCCCGGGGCGCGGCTGAAGCTCACGACCTCGCGGCGGGGCTTCTACTGGGTAGGCCCGGACGGGCTTTCGGCGGCCGGCCTGGGGCGTTCGGCGGGCCTGGAGCTCTCCTGCATGGGCGAGCCGCAGCCCGTCGAGACAGAGCTCCAGAGGCGGCGGCCGGGCCGCGCTATCTTCTTCGGACGCGAGTATGCCGACCGGTACACGGACGGCTGCGTCTACTGGCTGGGCGGGGGGCCGGGGCCGGCTCGCGGCCGGAAGACTGCGGCGCGGGCGCTGCTCGGGGCGAGGAAAGGGCTCCTCACCTCGGTGAGGGCGGCCCGCGGCCTGGGAGGGCTGCTTGGCAGGCGAACATCGCCGCCCGACGCCTACATCGAGAATGTGCGCGTCGAGCGCGACGAGCGCTATGTGGCGGGCTTCCGCAACGCGGAGGCCGGCGAGGAGAGGTGGTTCTTCCAGCAGGTGCTGCGGCAGGGGGATACGCTCTCCGTCGCCGCGGAGGTCGTCGATCCGCTCGATACGAAGGCGGCCAAGTTGCGCGTGGCGCTTCGCTCGATGAGCGAGTTCGACGGGATCGACCCGGATCATACCGTGCGCCTGGCCGTCAACGGGTTCGAGGTGGGCGAGCTCAGGTGGGACGGCGCCACGCGGTTCGTGGGCTCGGCGGAGGTGCCGGCGGGAGCGCTCGTGAGCGGCGACAACGAGCTCTCCGTCACCGTCGACCCGGCCAGCGGCGGCGCGTGGGACACGGTGCTGGTCGACTGGTTCGAGCTGTCGTACGCGAGGCCGCTCAGCGCCATCGACGACCAGATTGCACTCGAGCTGTCCGTGCGCCGGGGGCGCGTCGTGCGCGTGGGCGGCTTCTCAGCCGGCCGCGTCATGTGCGCCGACGTCACCGATCCGGCGAGGCCGGAGCTGGTCGAGGTGGTGACGAGGCGCGGGGGTGACGGCGACTTCGCCGCGTGCTTCCGCGCGCCGTGCTCGGGGCTGAGGAGGTTCTTCCTGGCCGCGGAGCCGGCCTGGCGCGAGCCGCTGGCCGAGCTCGTATCGCCGGCCGCGGTGAGCGGCGAGGCCGTCGACTACCTGGTGGTCGCCCCTCGAGGGTTGGTCGGGTCGGCGGCGCCGCTCGTCGAACATCACCGCGGCGCGGGGATGGCCGTCGAGGTGGCGGCCGCTGAGGATATATACGACTCCTGCGGCTGGGGGTTCTTCGGCCCCGAGGCGATCAGGCGATACATCTCGATGCGCTCGCCGAGGTACGTGCTTCTCCTCGGGGACGCCACGTACGACTATCGTGGCCGCGTGAGCGAGCCGCCGGCAGGTCTGATACCGGCGTTCGCCGTGCAGGATATCTTCTTCGAGGTGCCGAGCGATCATGCCTACGGATGCGTCGCCAGCACCAAGGCCGGGCCGAGGGTCGCCGTCGGCCGGCTGCCGGCGCGCGACGCGGCGGGGGCGGCAGCGCTCGTCTCGAAGGTGCTCGCACGTTCGGGCCAGTCGGGCAGCCCGCGGTGGGAGGCGGTGCTCGCGGCCGATGACGACGCGCCGGGCTTCTCGGCGGGTATCGAGTCGCTCGGCGAGCTCATGGCCGGCCAGCAGGCGAAGATACACATGGCGGAGCTGGGCGCCGCGACGGCGCGCTCGGAGCTGCTGGCGGAGCTGCTCGCTGGCGCCTGGTACTGCGTGTACCTGGGGCACGGGAGCTCGGGCCGTTGGGCGGCAGAGGGCCTACTGAAAATCTCCGACGCGGCGGCGCTCGAGGGCGCGGCAGTGTCCACGGTGACGCTGGAGCTGACGTGTCTAACCGGGCGTTTCGACGGGGACACTGACTCGCTCTCCGAGGCGATGCTGAGGACCGGGTCCGGCGGCTTCGCCGGGGCGGTCGCGCCCTCCGGTATGACCGATCAGCCGGGCCAGATGGTGCTGGCGCGGGAGTTCCTGCGTGGAATCTCCCGCGGGCAGACGCTGGGCGAGGCGCTCGCCGCTGCTAAGCGGGCGGCCGGGGCCGACTACCGGCGCGTGAGTGAGACCTTCAACCTCCTCGGTGACCCTGCGGGGCGCTGAGAGAGTGGAGAGTCGGTTGGGCGAAGGCAGAGAATATGGCGAAGGGGCGCTGGGGCTCGAGCGGCTCATCCGCTTCGGGCGCGATCGCTGGAGGGCGATTGCCGTCTTCGCGGTCGTCGGCCTGCTCGCCGGCTTCGCCAGCGGCATGCGCGAGCCCGCCCGCTACCGGGCGAGCTGCACAGTGCTCATACCCGGCACGCCCGAGAGCTCCGGGCTCGGCGGCGTCTCCAGCGGCCCCAGGAGCTTCACGGGCTTCTTCTACTACCTCCACACCCAGATCAAGCTCATCACGACCCGTCCCGTGGCGGAGGCAGCCGCGGCGAGGCTCTCGGAGAAGGACCGCGCGCGCCTCGGCAGCGACCCCGCAGGGGCGATACGCGGGGGCCTGAGCGTGGAGCGTCCCCAGGAGACGCTCCTGTTGAACATATGCTACGTCTCGGAGGACCCTCAGCTCGCCTCGGCGGTCGCGAATGCCGTCGCAGAGGTCTTCACCGAGAGCGGGCTCGAGAGGTGGCGCCGGGCGGAAGGTGGCCTCGCGGGCGAGCTGGAGCGGCGGATCGGGCGCCTCGAAGAGATGACGGCCCAGCGGCGCCGCTCACTCGCCGAAATGCGCGATACGGGTGACGGTTATGGCGCCGACGAGCAGAGCCTGCAGATCGCCGCCGGCAGGGCCGCCGAGTACCGCGAGAGGCTGTCCGCCTGCCAGCTCGAGAGGATAGACCTCGAGTCGCAGGCGAGGCTGGTGGCCCGCCGGGCCGGCAGCGCCTCGGAGCTGATCGCGATCCCGGCGGTGGCCGCGGACCCGGCCGTTGGGATCATCCGGAGGGCCATAGCCGAGCTCGAGGCGCGCGGCGCCGTGGCGGCGGCGGAGTTCGGGCCCGGATCCTGGGAGCGCGCGGAGATTTCGAAGAACCTCGCCCATCTGCGGCGGCGGCTCGACGAAGCGGCGGCGGGCGCCGCGGGCCGGCTCACGAGCCGGCTCGACCTCGTGCGCGAGCGCGAGAAGCGGCTGATGGAGCTGCTCGCTGCCGCCGAGGGAAGCATGAGGGAGATTGCCGTTTCACTCTCCCGCCAGGAGAGTCTCTCGAATGAGATCGCGATGCTGGTGGGGGCGCGCGAGGAGGCGGTGAAGCGGAGGATGGGTGCCGAGCTCGCCAGCCGCGCCAGAGTCTCCGGCATGCAGGTAGTGGAGCCCGCGGTGGCCGCCCACAGGACCGGATACACCGGTCTGGCGCGGAGCGGGCTGCTGGGCCTGCTGGCGGGGCTCCTCATCGGCATCGGGACGGCGGTCCTCATCGAGGCCCTGGACGACCGTGTTCGCTCGCCGGAGGAGCTGGTCGAGATAGTCTCCGAGGGCCTGCTGGGAGCCATCCCGCGGGTGGAGCGCGAGGCCGGCCGCTGGGAGGCGGACCTCACGCCGCATCTGCGGCCCCGCTCGGCGGGCGCGGAGGCCGCCAGGGGAGTGAGGGCCCAGCTCGCCCCGCTGTTGGCAGGGGGCTCGAAAGCGTTCGTGGTGACGAGCCCGGCGCCCCGCGAGGGCAAGAGCACCGTCGCCACCATGCTCGCCATCGTCATGGCGCAGACCGGCCGCCGGACTGTACTGGTGGATGCCGACATGCGCCGGGGCAGGCTGCACCGCAGCTTCGAGCTCGATCGCTCGCCCGGCCTCTCGGAGTACCTGGCCGGAGGGGCGGGCCTGCACATGGTCGTCCGGCCGACGGCGGCGGGGGACCTGAGCATCATGTCGAGCGGCGCCGCGACAGAGAGGGCGGCCGAGCTCTGCGAGTCGGAGGAGTTCGGCGGGCTCGTCGAGCGCCTGAAGGCGCGATACGACTTCGTCGTCATAGACGCGCCGCCGGTCCTGCCGGTGGCGGACTCGATCGGCCTGTCGTTGCGGGCCGACGGGGTGCTGATGGTCGTGCAGAGCGAGCGCACGCTCAGGCGTCCCCTTGCGCGGGCGGTCGAGCTGCTCCGGCGCTCGGGGGCGGCCCTCATCGGGGCGGTGGCGAACGACGTGAAGCCGTCGAGCAGCTACTACTACGATCGCAAGTACGGATACGGCTGCGGGCGCCGGGGCTACGGGCACCCCGAGCGGCGCGCGGCGCAATAGAGAGGGAGATCGGATGTTCCCCAGGAGGAGCCGCCGGGCAGCGTGGAGGTCGGTCGACGGCGAGGTCGTCATCGCCGACCCCGTCAGCTCGACGGCCTTCGTTCTGAACGTTTCCGCGGGAGCGGCCTGGCGGCTTGCCGACGGCTCGCGCGATCGCGGCGAGATCGCCCGGCTCCTCGGGCTTGACTCCGGGGGGACGGGCGCCTTGGGCGCCGTGCTCGACGAACTCGCTGCGGCGGGCCTGGTCGAGATGTCGGCCGAGCGCGCCCCAGCCGAAGGCGGGCCTCCGCAGATCGCCGAGGGCGGCTTCCCTGACGCCCCGGCCGTCCTCTCGGCCGAGCCGCTGGAGGTGCTGGCCACGGTCTGCCAGAGCACGCACTCCGGCAACATCGGCTGCCGCACCGAGGGCGCTTGCGACATGCCCTTCTCGTGAAGTCTCCGTGCCGCGCCTGCTGCGCCTTGACACGCCCCCGCGTCCCGTTACGATGCCGGCAAGGCATGAGCCCGGGGCCGCAGAAAACGTCGGATTGCCGCAACCAACGGGTCTCCGAGCGCGTCTAACCTTGTGAGCAAGCGGCCGGGCATCGCCGCCGGCCGCGTTTCCGGGAGAACGCCATGAAGAAGCTTGCCCTTGTCGCGGTGGCCCTGTGCTGGTGCCTCCATGCGGCGGTCGCCGCCGAGGTCCCCGCCCAGATCGTCACGACGGCCGTGCCGCCGACGCTGGTCGTCAAGCAGGGCGGGAAGTCCGAGCACCTGGGGCTCTCGAAGCTCGCGGTCGAGACTCGATTGCTCGGGCCTCTCGCCGAGACGCGGATGACAATGACCTTCGCCAACCCGCACAACCGGGTGCTCGAGGGCGAGCTCTACTTCCCGCTGCCCGAGGGGTCGACGGTGAGCGGCTACGCTCTCGACATCAAGGGCGCGATGATCGACGGCGTCGTAGTCGAGAAGCACGAGGCTCGGCAGGTCTTCGAGAAGATCGTCCGTCAAGGCATCGACCCCGGCCTCGTCGAGTGGACGAAGGGCAGCAACTTCAAGACGCGCGTCTACCCGATCCCGGCGAAGGGCACTCGGACGATCATGGTCCGTTACGTCGAGGAGCTCCCGGAGATCGGCGGCAGGCTCCGCTACGTGCTGCCGCTCAAGTTCAAGGGCAAGGTACCCCAGGCAGAGATCATGATCCGCGCCGAGAGGATGCCCGGCGAACCGAAGTTCGCGGTCGGCGGCGAGCTCGGCCTCGCGTTCGATGGCCGGGACGGCAGGTACATGGCCGAGGCGAAGCTCGCCGACGCCGAGATATCGAAGGACCTCGTCATCGAGGTCCTCGCGAAGAAGGAGCCGATGGTCCTCGTCGAAAAGGCGTCGGACGGGCAAACATACTTCTGCATCGTCGACTACCCGAAGGCCCCACCCGTCGAGCGCGAGATGATTGCCCCGAAGCGGGTATCCATCGTCTGGGACGCCTCGGGCTCGCGCGGCGGGGCCGACCACTCGAAGGAGTTCGAGTTCATCCGCGAATATTTCGCCCAACGCTACATGAAGACGGCGAAGATCCAGGTGGACATCGGTCTCCTGCGTGACAGGTGGGTGGGGGCGGGCTCCTTCACCGTGGAGAAGGGCGACGTATCGGGGATCATCGCGGCTCTCAAGGCCGTCCAGTACGATGGCGGGACGGGCATCGGCTCCATGAAGACCCCGACCGGGGAGGTCGCCGACCTCTGCCTCTTGCTCACCGACGGCATGAGCACCTTCGGTCCTGAGATGCCGAGCCCGGGCCTGCCGATGTACGTCGTCTCGAACGGCCCCGGCGCGAACCATGCCTTCTGCAGGCAGGTCGCCATGAAGACCGGCGGCCAGTATTTCAACCTGGACCGCGTTGTGCCGAAGGCGGCCGCCGGGTCGCTGGGCGCGTCGCCCTTCTCCTACACGCCGACGGCGGGCATCGCGGGCGTCAACCCGCAGCTCTACCCGTCCCTGCCGGTGCCGGTGGCCTCGCGCTTCGTCGCGGTCGGCCGATACACCGGGAGCGCCCGGCCGGGCGAGGTGAAGCTCTCCTACGGCGCGGCGGGCGTGCCGCCGGTCACCTCGAAGTTCGACGTCGGCCCCGCGGGCGCCGCCGAAGGCGACCTGCTGCGGGTCGTGTGGGCGCAGAAGAAGGTGGCCGAGCTGTCGATATTCGAGAAGAAGAACCGCGACGAGATCATCCGCACCGGCAGGAAACACGGCCTCGTGACTCCGGGCACGTCGCTGCTGGTGCTCGACTCGCTGGAGCAATACGTCGAGCACAAGATCGCCCCGCCGAAGTCGCTCCCCCAGATGCGCGCCAAGTGGGAGGAGATCATCGAGCAGAGGGCGGCCAAGCAGAAGAAGATCGAGGAGTCGAAGCTGAAACGCATACTCGCGATGTGGCAGCAGCGCGTCAAGTGGTGGGAGACGGAGTTCAAGTACCCCCCGGACTTCAAGTTCAAGCAGACCAAGGCGAAGGGCCGCAACGGGGGCCAGGGCCGCGCCGTGGGCGGCGCCCCCGTCGCCACCGGAGCCCCCCGCCCCACGACCATCGAAGCGCGCCCGCCCGCCGCTCCGGGCGCTGCCGAGCCCGAGGGGGCCGCCGCGCCCCATGACGCTCCTGCCGAGGAGGCCGAGGTCTTGGCCGACGCCGCAGAGCCGGACAGCGAGGACGCCGCCGGCGAGGCGACCGCCACCCGCGAGCGCAGCGGCCGTCGCCGCGCGGTCCTGCGGGGCGGCGGGAGCGCCCCCGCCAAGAAGGCGGCCGGCAAGCCCGGCGCTTCGGGGGCGGCCATCGTCCTCAAGGCCTGGGACCCGAAGACGCCCTACTTGGCGGCGCTCAAAGCGGCGAAGGCCGACGAGCGCTTCCGTGTCTACATGAAGGAGAAGGCGAAGCACGGCACCTCGCCAGCGTTCTTTCTGGATTGTGCCGATTTCTTCCGCACGCAGAAGGAGGTCCGCCTCGCCCGGCAGGTCCTCTCGAACGTGGCCGAGATGGAGCTCGGGAACCCGGCGCTGCTCAGGATACTCGGCCATCGCCTCGCGCAGCTGAACGAGCTCGACCTTTCCATACAGACCTTCGAGGAGGTGCTGCGTCTTCGCCCCGAGGAGCCTCAGTCCTTCCGGGACCTGGCGCTCGTGCTGGCCGAGCGGGCGCGGTACAACGCGACGATCCCCTTCCCCAAGCCGCAGCACGTGGTCGACAGGTATCAAGCCGACTACAGGCGCGCCGTCGATCTCCTCTACAAGGTGGTCATGGAGAAGTGGGACCGCTTCAACGAGATCGAGCTGATCGCGCTGATGGAGATGAACAACATCATCGGCAGGGCCGCTCGCGCGGGCGTGAAGGCGGACGAGCTCAAGGTCGACTCGCGCCTCGTCAAGCTCCTCGACGTCGACATCCGCATCATCATGACCTGGGACGCCGACCTCACCGACATCGACCTCTGGGTCACCGAGCCCTCGGGCGAGAAGGCCTACTACGGCCACCGGCGGACGACCATCGGCGCCAACTTCTCGCGCGACTTCACCCAGGGCTACGGCCCCGAGGAGTACCTGCTGAAGAAGGGCATGCACGGGGTCTACAAGGTGCAGGCCAACTTCTACGGCTCGCGCCAGCAGAAGCTCCAGGGCGCGGTGACGCTGCAGCTTGAGATATTCACCGACTACGGCCGGCCGGGCGAGAAGCGCAAGGCGATCACGCTCCGCCTCTCGAAGAAGAAGGAGACGATCGACGTCGGGTCCATCGAGTTCTAGACGCCCTCCGGTGAGGGCAGCCGTCGCTGCGACGATTGTCGCCTGTGCCGTCCTGACGGCCGGGTGCGGCCGGGGAGCTCCCTCGGCTGCTCCCGCCGGCCCTGCCCCCGCCCCCGTCGCTACGGCGCGCGCGCCGAAGGTCGAGGAGCTTTCCGTCTATCCGAGCAGTCCCGCGCTGGACAGCGTTGCCCGGTGTCATGGCCCGGAGGGAGCGTATCCGGCGTCGGGGCCGAAGATCATGTCGGCCACCTGGCTCCGGGGCGGCCCGAGCTTTGCCATGCGGTGCGACGTTGACCGCAAGGGGGTCGTCTGGACCTGCCGCGACATCCATAGCTGGGCCTATCAGGGCACGAAGCGCAGGCAGCTGAGCCAGGGCTTGCTGAAGCGTCTCGGCGAGGCGCTATTGGCGCTGCCTGAGGGCGAGGAGAAGCCGCCCCTCGCGCGACTCCTCATCGTCAGTTTCGACAGGGATGGCAGGTGGCTGACGCGGCTCTACGACCGCGACTCGCTGCCGGTCGAGGTGGCGGAGTTGTATGAGATCGCCGGAGCGTATCTGAAGGCTGACTGCGGCGCTCTGGAGCACATCCTGCTGCGACACCGGTACGGCCAGTCCATCGTGCCGGGCTCCCACGGCGTGGGCGCTCCGGTGCTGCAGGTCACCCGTTTCACGACGGCGGATGCAGGCGTCTTCGATCACTGCGAGGTCAGTGGTCGGGGTTCCATCTTCGCGTGCCGTTACGTTCACGACTGGCATTCGAAGCAATGGCCCTATTCCGGCAAGCGCAGGAGGAAGCTCCAGCCCTTGAAGCTCAAGGATGCGCTCGCGGCCGCCGCCAAGCTGCCCCCTGGTAAAAAGCCTGAAACGCCGCTCGAAGACGTCCTGATCGTGAGCTGGAAGGCGGCCCCGGACATTATCGTCCGCGTCTACGATGCCGAGCCGCCGCCGGCGGCCCTGTCGGAGCTGCTCGGGGCGCTCGAGTTCTGACCCGGCCGGCAGGCGAACCCTTCGCCGGCAAAATAAAAAAACTTCCCGCGTGCTAAGTGCCCGTCAATAAAGGACTTAGCACATTCCGGCTATGCGCGCCCGGCATATTCGGCGGCGGGGGGGGTATAAAAACGGCCTATTATGGAGGGCGCGTGCAGAGGGCGCCGCCCCCCGGAGGAGATAGGAAGACAAAGCCCCTGCGGCGGGCCAGCCGCAGGGCGGCTCGGAGTTGACCGGCCTGAGGGCGTCGTGCCTCTCGGACACCGGGCTCCGGGCGGGGGAGCCGGCAGGGCCGCTCGCGGTGGCGCCACATCCATGGAGCCGCGGGCGGATGTCCCCGGCCGAGTTCTCCTTGGGCCGGCCCACTTGTGGCGGGAGGGCATGTATGGACAACTCTTGCGGAAGGACAGCCTATGGCATGAAGCAGGGCCGCGAGCGGCGCTCCGGATGCCGGATACGAGGCGGCCAGCTACTTGGGCGACACCGTCACCTCCAGGTACGGCCGGCGCGACTCGTTCGCCTGGCTGGAGATGGTCTGCATCGTCCCGACGCGGCCCTCGTTGTAGATGGCGAGGCCGCGGTTCGACTTCGGGTCGGCGACCCAGCGCTTCACCGCCCCGGTGACGTCGAAGCTGTAGTAGCGCTGGCGCTCGACGAAGAGCGCGGTGGCCTCGCTCGGGCTGGCGATGTCGACCCCGAGCTTCGGGTGCCCGGCCGACCAGGGCACTCCTTTCAGGCGCTCGGCGCCGGTGGTGGTGATGTCGTTCCACTCGGTGAGAACGCGGGCGGCGTGTGTCTTCACCTGTCCGCCGGCCCCGTCGTGGCTCCAGAGATAGAGAAAAGCCTTTCGGACCTCGACCGGGCGCCCGAAGACGTCGAGGTCGAAGAAGAACAGGGCGACATCCCGCCTCGCCCCGGTGCCGCCGGACTTCACGTTCAGCACGCTGCCTTCAGCGTAGTTCTTACTGCGGTTCTTCTCGCTATGCAGGACCAAGCCCGTGTCGAAGACGCCGTCCGAAGCGCGGACGGGGTGCCTCTTCCACATGAACTTGAGCGTGACGGGCCCCGATCCCCTTGCGAGCTGCTTGGCGACCTCCCTGCGCGTGGCCTCGCGGCCGGTGACGCGCTCGAGCATCGAGCGGATGCCGTCGATCGCGGGCTTGACGGGCGCGGGCCGAGGAGGCGGCGGAGCCGGAGTCGGCTCGGGCCTGGGCTGGGGCTTCGCGGGCGCCCCGCGCTTGATGTCACCGAAGATCGAGCGCGGGTCGAACTCGGGCTCCGCAGGCTTCGGGGTCGCGGGGACCTTGGCCGTCGGGGCGGGTCGGGGGACCGGCTCGGCCTTCTTCGCTGCCGCGGCCCGCTTCCGTGGCGCCTGCTCATTCCGGCCGGCGGACCTCAGGAGCAACGCCGCTCCAATGAAGCCGACGACGACGGCGCCGGCCACGATGGCGATGAGTTTGCCCTGCCCTCCGCCCGGCGGGGCAGCGCCCCTCTGCTGTTCAGAGGGGGCGCGTTCACGGCGGGCACGGCGCGAGCCCGTCCTGGGAACGGGGCCGACACCGGAGGCCGAGCGCACGCCCGAGCCCGGGCCGGGGCGCACGCCCGAGCGGCTTTTGCGCTTCTCGCCCCCGGCGATGCCGAGGCGCTTGGCGCACTCGGCGCAATAGATGGCATCGTCGCCGACGTAGGCCTTGTTTGATTCGATGTCGGCGGAGTCCACGCGCTTACGGCACTCGTCGCAGAAGAGTATCTCCACGGCTGCCCGCCTTTCCGAGTGGACGGAGGCGATCCCCGCCCCTGCACTATGTCCATGGTAACTCACGGGCGCGTCGGAAGTCAAGAGCCTGCAGCTCCTATGTGGCGGGCGGGGGGGGGGTGGCGAGAAAGCAGGCGGCAAGCGGCCCCGAGGACGGCATTGACACCTGCGGCACGGTGGTGTAAAGTTAGCCAGAGAGCGGGACGATAAGACTACCGTTAGTCGCGCTCCCCGGT
>Ga0272441_10001493_pt1 | contig 49900 bp, 41 predicted proteins | sample SSMProp6N_FD_193582 | JGI IMG/M metagenome (GOLD analysis project Ga0272441, IMG submission 193582) | Marine sediment archaeal communities from Little Sippewissett salt marsh, Falmouth, MA, United States - SSM-Prop-6N | ecosystem: Environmental > Aquatic > Marine > Wetlands > Sediment ... | reverse complement strand
CTCCGTTGCCGTTGAGGTCCTCGTTTGGATCCAGTACGCCGTTGCCGTCGAGATCCTCCGAGCCCCACGAGCCTCCGATACGCACAATATCGGTGTTGCTGGGGCCGGTGGGTGTCGTCGGGGCCGTCGAGGCGTCACGGTCGGTCCAGTTTGCCGGGTCGTTCAGGTCATCGCTGACCCCGCCGTGCCACCAGTGGTCTTTGGCCGACGCCGGACCGCTTATGCTTAACAGCACCACTGTCATTAGTAACAACATTTTCTTAAACATAGTTGTTCCTCCAATTTTCACATTCAATTTTCACATTATAAAAAGTTGTTTCTTTAGCTTAAAACGCTATATAAAAAAAAACGACAAAGATTTTTACCCCGCTTGATTTTTAGCACATATCTGCCCAGGATAATGTTTTATGGAATTGAATTAAGCCTCCTTCCTTTAAAAACTCATTAATTATTAACAGGTAAAAATCAAAAATTCGTGGGCAGAGAGCCTTTTTATCCGAATATTCCCTTAAATTTTATGAAAAAAGCATGAATAAATCAATAAAATTATGTAAAAAGTATTTAGAGCCCTATTTTCATCGTCGAGATTAAATGAAGGTAAGTACATTTTTTTAAAAAACCACAATTTCTGTGTTAAATTGTTTATACGCCCCTTTATCCCCCCATCCTTAAAATACATTGTAGGAACAAAATCCGGATAAAAGACTCAAAAATCACGCAACAAATATTCAGTTAATATAGCTAAAAACCCCGCAATATGGTACTTTCTCGCCTAGGCAATCCAGCTTTGGGTAAGCGTTTTAATACGACATATTCAATTCCGTGTTCCCGGCAGTACTTTTTCTTCTCCGGCTTGTCGCCATCTTCATTCACGGCATAAATATCGGGCTTTATTCGTACTATTTCAGGCTCCGCATCGAGCCAGCCTGATCCCGTCGAGATTAATGCCTGTTTAACATAACGGATTGATTGAGCCATATAGCGGCGTTCTTCCTGAGGTAACATCGGATGTCCCTGGCCCTTTAAGGCACGGACATTTTCATCGTGCCCCACCACAACATAAAGGTCGCCTAATTCCGATACTTCCTCGAAGAATCGCACATGGCCCGAATGAAACCAGTCGTAACAACCCGTTACCAGCACTTTTTTTCGGGAATTTTCCTGGGGCTGCGCTTTAGCAATATCCGGGAGACCTGTAAGATTAGCTTTCGTTATAATACGGTACTCCATTCCATGCATTTTGCAGAACTCATGCTTGGCGGCAGTATCGTCACTTTGCCCGACAATCCACATAGAAGGATTTAATCCCTTAATCAATGGAAGCATGTCGCTGTCGGAAGGCTGTGCTGATAGATAAACTTTGCTTACGAAACGAATCGCCTGCAGAAAATACATACGCTCATCCTGTGGAAATTTAGGTTTCTTTCCTGCCGCAGACTGCAAAGATTCATCATCCCACAACAAAACACACAAGTGACCAAAACAAGCCGCTTCCTGGAGAAACCGGATATCCTGCGATCTAATATTATCAAATCCCCCGCACACGATGACACATTTATCGGCATTACTCATGATTGTTTAGTTCTTACATTGATACTAAAAGCACCCGGAATAGACTCCTCTGAAACTACGTATAAATAACCGCCGCCGCAACCTGAATACATTGCGCCGGCATATTTGGATTGGTAATATTCCAGAAGGGCAAGTAAATCCATCTTCAAAGTATGATGACGAACCGTACCGGGAAGTATTGCTTCCCAGCACAGCATACATTCATTCATCGAAGCCCCAAGTGCTTTAATATCCCGGGCTAAAATGGCATTGTAACAATCTTTCCCCGATTGTCCGAGCCGGGCTATCCATTCCGGATGCAGGTTTTTCGTTTCGATCGGATTATATCCCTCCGGTCGCGGCGCAACGGGGAGAATATTAATAACGCTCTGTAGCCAGCGAGCGATCTCCGGGTCGTTATTCGATTCGATATGAACCGGGAATATACCTCCCCGATGCTCGAAGTCATAATCCAGTCGATTGATACCGGGATAAAAAAGGCCAATCATATCCTGTGACCCCGATGGCTCGGCCTTGCCTTCGTTTTCCGCTGTGTAAAGCTGCCGAACAAGCTCATCGGGATCAATATCCGGCAGACCATCCTTCCATAATTCCAAAGCTATCTTACGAGTACCTATACATATACCGGCACGTTCCATAAACCAAAACTTCGGCTCAACACAAACTACCACCATAGAGCCGGGTACTGAAGGATTATGTTCGGATATAAAAGGCTGGTCGATCCATCCCCCGGCAAGGGCTATCCTATAGGGTAACTTGCCTATGACATCGGTAATATGTGTATTCTTAGTTACTTTCATAAGATTTTAATCCCAGCATTTCGGCCTGAGATATTTTATTAGCTATATTGTGTTAACTAACTGTACGTTTACCCGCTTTACGATCCATGTATTGCTGCTTGATCCATTCGTATGTCTTTTTTAAACCCACTTCCAGAGGTGTGCTCGGTTCCCAGCCGAGGACTTTCTTGATAAATGTATTGTCGCTATTTCTACCGCCCACACCCTTAGGTGCATCCAAATCGTATTTTCGCTTTAACGTAATCCCGCCGATTCGTTCGGCCAGGGATACAAGATCATTAATGGATATCAGGTAATCGGATCCCAGATTGATTGGCGTAGCGATGAGATTATCGCAGTGCATAATCATATCGATGCCGTAAACACAATCTTCGATATACATAAAACTACGTGTCTGATTCCCGTCGCCCCAGATAATAATTTCGTTTTGGCCTTTATCCTTTGCTTCTATCACTTTGCGACACATTGCCGCAGGGGCTTTTTCCCGTCCGCCGTCCCAGGTGCCGTATGGCCCATAGACATTATGAAATCGTGCAATAAATGTCATTAATCCACGTTCGGCCCAGTACTCCTGGCAGAACATCTCGGATATGAGTTTCTCCCAACCGTAACCACGCTCGGCCATTGCCGGATAAGCATCAGATTCCTTTAACGCTCGGCAATCCGGATCTTTTTGAAGGTCGGTGTTATACGCACAGGCGGAAGACGAGAAAAAATACCTCTGGGCACCGGCTCGATACGCCGATTCTATCATATGTGTATTAATAAGCACGCTGCGAAGACACTCCACGCGAAACCGCTCAATAAAGCCCATGCCGCCCATATCGGCGGCAAGATTGTAAACCTCTGCTGCGCCCTCACAAGCTCGCCTGCAATTGTCTTCATACTGCAAATCCATACACAGACATTCCACTGAAGGCACTCGCTGATACCATTCGGAAAGGGGCTTTTTATCGACTGCACGTATGTGGGTAAAGCCCTGATCGTGAAAATATCTTGCTAATGCTCCGGCGATAAATCCACCCGCTCCTGCAATAACAATCAAATCATCTTTCTTCAAAACCGAAGCCGCTGTTGGATTACCATTTGCTGCCATAATTCTCCTTTCTCAGACCTTGCATATAATTCAGACACGGGTATAAGATATAGACCTGTATTTGAATAATTCGTATAATTTGTGTTTTTAGAAAAAATTACTTTTTTTTCTCATCTGTTTCAACTTCATTGAGATATTTTTTAAAATCTTCCAGTTCTTTTTCGTATTTTTCAAGGACCTGCGACCAATGGAAATTTGCCGCCACACCTTTTTCTGCGCCGGGGAATGGAATCTTTCGCTGGGACGTCTGCATGCTTTGAGCAAAAGAATAAGTTTCCCGTGTCAATTCAGTCAGTTTCCTGAAATGATTAAGACTTTCTTCCAGATATTGGGATGCTTTTTTAAGGTCCTGAATATCTTCGCTGAATTTATAAATCAACACACAAATAGCCGCATTTACTTTGGCGGCATAATTTTCGCTCATAGCCCGGATGCAATGGATATCATTATAAAGCCGGTCGAACTCCGCCTGATTTTTTGTCACTAATGGTTTCGCAGCTTCTATTGATTCAACAGCCTGCTGCGAATATTCCAGCACTTCCTGAACAATCTGCGGCGGCGTTTCACCGATGTGGGGTTCTCCTTTGAACTCTTTCTCGACGTATTCCTGCAGTCTCTCTCCCGGAGGAGCCTGTGACAACCATAAATCCTTAAAAGGCCCATAAGGTTTCGGATTGACTAATTGATCCAATGTCATGCCGAGGGATAAAGTCTGTCGATTTCCCTCGGTAATACCGAAACGCCGAATCAGCATCGGAGCACATTCGCCGGAATCGTTATAGGCATCAAGGATTTTCTCGGCGGCTTCTTTATTGCCGTACATATCGGCAATACGGTCAATCCAGTACTGTCTGTCCTGATGTTCGTCACGATCCGGATTCCATGCATATCGTGCCCATGCCTCGAACCAAATCCAGTCCCGCTCGTATTGTTTTAATTGCGGACCGGCAATGTCAGGTGAATACGGCCAATTCCAATAACATAACGGATAAAGATGAAGCCCCTGAGCGCCGATACGAGTTTCCATTGCCTTTACACACTTCTTGATGAATCGCTGCGCCCCATATCGGAACGGCTCAAGATTCGCCAATATATGGACGTTGGCGATATGTTGGGAACCTAAACGGCTCATATTCAGGTGAACCTGTTGCCAGGGGCCGCGGGGTTCCCATGTAGTGAGTGACTCGCCGTTATATTTGGCCATCGTATAAAGATTTTTATAAATCGGCAAAGCTGCATGCATGACTGCGTTCGGGTCGGTTGCATGGGCACGTAATACAATAGGTGGTTCCCGGGAAATCCCCAACGCATTTATGCCGTCCTGTACTCCCGGTATTACCACTTTTGTGAACCATTCAACCTGGTTGTCTTTGCCTCTTAACGCTTCACCCAGACAGACCAGCAAACCCACATTCGGATATTTCTCTACGAAAGCGGCGATTGATTTACGATTGTAATCGGCTATAAGCGGTGTCGATTTTCGGTGTTGTGTTCTGATATCGTTTTTTCGGCGAAAGGTTTGGATACAAAGATATTATAAAACATCTGGATTATCCAGATACCGCGCTTGTCGGCCTCCCGTGTCAAATACTCGTAAACCTCAACATTTTTTTCATATACATCTTCGGGAACTTCCAGGGCATAGGGATAATCATCGAGCTTGACCAGAGACGCAAAGGGATGGCCGTTCCATAAATACAGTGTATTCATTCGGTGCTCGACCAGCAAATCAAGATATTCCTGCCAGAATTCTTTATCATAAAAGAACGGGAAATTTTCCGGCGTGTAGGGGTATTCATAAACCCGTCGTCCGGGCAAAAACTGCGTCTTTTGCATGCCGATACAGGGACCTCGAAGCACCATCAAAGGTTTGTCAGCGAATCGGTAATTTTTAGGCAGACTGCCTTCTTTTTTAATCCGACTCGCCAGTTCCATGCAACCATACAATGTGCCACTGTCGTCGCCCCCGACAATAAGGGTGACATTATTTTCCGATGTCAAAACAAATCCTTCGGCTCCGATTTCACCGTTCTTAAGTGATAAGAAATCTGCCAGAATCATCGCATCGATGAGAGGATTCTTACGTAATGTACCAATTACAATCGAAGATTCATCTCGATTGATTTGAGACGCTTGTGTTATTGTAACTTCGTAGCCTGTATTACTAAGTGCGGAACTGAGTTTATCTATACCAAATTGCACCCTCGGCACAAGATCGGTGGAAGTGACAATAGAAATCTTTTCTCCGCAATAAGCGGAAGAAACAATCATTAGCAGAGATAATATAACAGGTATGAGTTTCTTCATATTGCGTCTTTCCAAAATTAGAGTTTCCCTTCGATTCGCTTCAGCGTTTTGGAATTGGCCGCAAGCTTTCCGTCAACAAAAACAGACAAACCTTTGCCTTGTTTATATTTTTCACCGGTCTTATCCCACAAAATGGTCAGATACTTTCCGTGGTAAGGGATCTGGTCCAGGCAGAACCAATCCCAGGTATCGGCCGGGACCAGCGGTGCAACCACAACCGTGCTATCGGCTTGGGGACAGAGCCCAATCAGGCCGCTGATGACCAGGTCGCAGAAGGTAGAGTGGTTGTAGTAACGACTGCGGGGATTGTCACCCTTTAGCCAGACGCCGGTGCTATGTTCCTGGTATTCACCGATGTAGGGCTTGCCGTTTTTGGTGTGGGCTTTGGCATAGGTCAGCAGAGCGTCGAAGTAGTCCTTTTTGCCGACTACGGATTTCTTGGTACTGCGCAGGTGATTGGCCAAGCCGTTGAGAGTTTGCGAGCTGGCAAAGGGCCAGATCGCGCCGTCCCACTCGCAGGTGCCCGTGCCGTGGGAGCGGAAACCGGGATGACGTTGCTCTGCGGTGGTCAGGCCATAGGGGGCCTTGAATCCCTGGGGTTCGAGGATCTGCTGCCAGGCCTGGGCGTATTCGTCGCCGGGAATGTTGAACATCCAGGGGATGTAGCCGATGGCCTCGCGCGCATCAGACAGTCCGCCCTTTTCGAACTGGACCTTGAAAAAACCGGCCTCTTCGTCCCAGAGGGTCTTGAGCATTAGTTCCCGGAGCATGTCAGCCTTTTGGCAGTAGGTACGGGCCAGGTCGGATTGGCCGGCCATCTCGGCAATGGCGGCAATGGCGCGGGCATTGGCGATCATGTAGCTGTTGATGGTGGGGCGGATGTTCTTGACACGACGTCCGCCGCTGATGGATTCCTCCATGCCGTCCCTGACATCGTATTGCCAGTAAAGGCCGCTGTCGGTCTTTTTTTCAGCTTCCCATTGCCGATAGTGTTCAACCAGATCGGGCAATAATTCTATTAGAGCTTCTTGGTTATGGTTAACCAGATATTGCTGCCACAGGGCATCGGGCACCCAACTACTGAATTTGCGGAGGTGGGGTTGCGGCTTGCTATCGTTTCCTCGCAACCAGAAATGAATGTATTCGTCCAGCAGACCTTCATCCCTGAGCCAGCGACCTTCGTAGATATGGTGACCAAGGGCACAACTGACGGTGTTGTAGAGCCCGCTGTGACCAACCCGGGTAATGAATTCGGTCAGCACGCGCCCGTCGGGTGTGTCCTTGATATGTTTGCGATAGGTCCACCAGCGGTAGTAGTATATCTCCTCCAGGGTCTTATCCGGGCACTCCAGCCAGGGGATGTTAGCCTGCATCCAGCTCCAGGCCCGGCTATTCGGCACGGCATTGACGACATGCTCGTCCTCCATAGTGTTGAAGCGTTCGACGTAGGGCTTGAAGGCCTGCGGTTCGAGAACCATCGGCTCAGTGGGCATGGCCTTGAAGTCCTTGAGATAGACCGTGGTGGGGGCTACCTTCTCGTCTGCATTGGATTCATCCCAACCGGCTTTTTCCTTGGAGCCGCTCTTGTATTTCTGGACATCGTTGGTAAGGCGGTAGGCACCGGATCGAAAGACGATGCGTTCGGGTGTGCCTTCCGGTGCGGAAAAGGCGGCCTTGGCCAGCATGGCCTTGCCATTGACCAGCACGTCAAATTGACGTTCGTCGGCGTGGAGCCGGATGGCCAACCTGGTCCACTGATTCAGGGTCAGGGTAGTGACGGACTTAAATTCCTGGTCTCCGTTTTTCGCACTGCAAACTCCCTTGTTGTCGATCTGCATGAGGACAAGACGTTCGCCCTTAGGGGACACCACCTCAAGGGCCATGGGTTCGTGGATGGCTTCCACGAGCAGATCGAAGGATAGTCTCTGGTGTGCAGTCTGCTGGAAGACACGCACGGCCTTGGCATAATCATAGGGATCCTGGTCCCGGATATTAAGGCTCTTTTCCCGGGCACTGGGGAAGTCCACTACCTTGATCGGGCACCACTGCGGCGTATAGATGTTCCAGCCGGTTACTATTCCACCGGTTTCCATGGCACTGAAATCATCCACGACTGGCCCGGTGACTTCACGGCGCACCGGTACGGGTACGCGTGAGATCCAAATGTCTTCCTTGTTGGAGGAATAGACCACCCATAGGTCATCGCCGGGCGGGTTGCCGTTGCCCTCGACTATGCCACGCACGTACTGGGCACCCGGGCGTTTTTCGCGTCCCCAATAACGTTTGACCGGGACTTCGCTGTGAATATTGGCCAGGCCGTCGAAGTTTATGCCGTCGTTGCTGATGGCAACGCTCAAGGGGTGACGGGCGGGGCTGTCGGTGGGATTATATATCAGGGCATACTGGCCATTGTCCAGGTTCTGTGCCCAGATTTTGGCTCCGCCGTAGGTTATGCTGTCGCATTTGACCGGCGTGGTCCAGGTTTCCCCTTGGTCCTGCGTAGTGGTGGCCCAACGGCCCTTAAAAAAGCCGACGATGGTCTTGTCCGGCCGGGTGAAGAAACAGAAGGCCTTGCCCGGAGTCTTTTTCTCAGGATTACCAAGCCAGGGGACACGGTAGAACTCGTCTTTGTCCTGACAGAAACGATCCTCTTCCCACCACTGCATGCGTCGTACTTTGTCATCGAGGAAGGCTTGGCAGGCCTCGACAAATTCGGCATCCGGCGATTCCGTATAAAGGGGGTAATGCACCTCGCCCTGCCAGTTATCGTTGAGTCGGATGAAGTAGATGGGCCCCAATGTGTCGTCTGTATAGATTTCGCGCACAACGCGGCCGATGCCGCTACCGTCATTACTGCCGTAGAAGCCCATGGTCAGGAAACGGCCGTTGGGTGCTACATAGAAACCCATGCGCTGATGCATGAAGGTGTATTCCCAGGAATCCGCATTTTGCGCCTGATAATAGACTGGAAACAGAACCTGAGGCCGGGTCCAGTTCTTGCCGTCTTTGGAGCGACACAGCATGGTGACACCGGGGGGAATGTGTTCTCCGGTAATGTTGTTGAGATAGTGGCAATAGAACTGGCCGTTGACGTAGGCCAAATTGGGGGCGTGGTTGTAGGTCCATCCCAGGCCGTCCGAGAATTCCGGATGTGTGCGGTTTGCCCGCATAATCTGGTAGTTTTGCGTGCCGATAGCTACTCTCATTTGTCCGTCGTGATAGCCGTCTTGATAATTGCTGTTTGACGTTTTCACTTCGCCAATATACCGCACCGGCTCGTTGTCCTGTCCTTCGGCGGCTTGAAATATAGCCACATTTATAAAAAAAAGGAGAATTAAGCAAAAAAAACGGTATTTACCTTCCACCATAATTCAATCCTCAAACTAATTAATTCCACATATTAATCCTGACAAAACAGAGATTTATGAAAATATTGTTCGATTGGTACCCCGGGCATCCGGATATTTCTGTTTTTTCCGGATATGGCGAAATACGCATATAACTAAGGGGATTTTAACAACCAAAAACCATATGGTCTATATTAAAAATTTAAGCAAACCGACCGGATAACGTCAGCGTATAAAAGATAAAGTTATATTTTAAAGGAGCTAATCATGAAAAAGACACTAATGATGTTAACAATAGCGGCAGTTTTGGTTTCGCCAATCAGTTTATATGCAGAAGGTAAATCCGCCAAAGCCCCGGACTTTGTACTGAAAAATTATGACGGAAAAGAAGTCAAGCTGGCAGATTTAAAAGGCAAAATTGTCGTACTGGAATGGTTTAATTACGAATGTCCATTCGTGAAATACCATTACGAGAAGGCTTCGACGATGAAAGACCTTGCCGCAAAGCACAAAGAAAAGAATGTGGTATGGCTGGCAATAAACAGCACAAGCCATCAGGAAACAGAAAAAAACAAGGAATATGCCGAGAAGAACAAGATTTTATTTCCGATACTCGATGACCGCTCGGGAAAAATCGGCAAAGCCTACCATGCAACAAAGACACCGCATATGATTATCATTGATGCCGAAGGAAACATTGCTTATAACGGTGCAATAGATAACGCGCCTATGGGTAGAATTCCTGACAATGAAAAGATGGTAAATTATGTTAATAAGGCTCTCGAAGAATTGATTGCAGGCAAGACGGTTACTCTTGCAAAGACAAAGCCATACGGATGTTCGGTTAAGTACAAAAAATAAAACAGATATTTCTTACCGAAAAACCAGATAAGCTCTTGTTAATTTAATCGACATATTCTTAAGGCCATATAGGGCCTGCCGGGCAGCTCTAATTTCGATTTATCTTTATCGATATACTTATAGCCGTCCAGTTTTTTAACTTCAAATACCTGCTCGACGGCAGTGACAGTCATGTTCCATGTGTCGATAATTTCAACCTTAAAACGCATTCCGTCGTTAAGAGCATTGTCCGGCAATATGAAATCCCATTCTCTCACGGGTTCCTTCCCGAAATACACTAAATAATATTCTCCATACTTACCCGCTATATTCGGGACATAATGTTGATCTATCGGATTTAATCCACCCTGGGGGCCGTCGTCGACAATTTTTCTCAGAAAAGCGATTCTTGCCGGACTTTCCCTGACAAGCTCGCCGCCGGTCGAAATCCATCCGTCTCCGTACCGCTGTCCGCTCGATGTCTCACCATGTGTGGCATAAGCTCCGCCAATGTAAGCGATCCAGAAACGATATACCATCTCCTCGCCGGATAACTGTCCCCAACGCGAGCGGATGTTGCCTTCATAGTTTATTTCATCGTGTACAATCGGCTTGCGATAGATATCTCTCAACATCGGAGATATACCGAATGAACGTACGGCCATGTAGTATTGCAGGCTGACGTGTGTCACCCATGGTTTTCTGTAATCATAAATTCGCCCGGCGTTATGAATGGATCGTAAATGTCCGTATGGATCCTCGGCCTGGACAATCTGGAACAAGCGGTCCCAGTCTTCATCGGTTAAATGCCGCATAAAGCTGTTCTCGTTGGCGAGAGACCACCAGATATTACGAAATGCAGCGAAACGGGCGACAACATAACGAACAAAACGGTCGTTGGTCTCGGGATCCATCCTGTCGAATCCCCATCTATTGTTGTCATATGGCCGGAATAGAATCAGATCCGCCTCGATTCCCAAATCTCGAAGCTGTAACACACATTTTTCCAGTCTCTGGAAATAAACCGGATTGAACCTTGAAAAATCCCAGTTTTCCTTTGAAGTACCTTCGAATGGAAAGCAATCCAGGGCGTCCGGTCCATCTACATACTGCTTCCGCCAGGGCGGGACCGCGAGAAAACGGGCTTTATTGAATGGGGAGTTCTTTAGTGTTTGGATGGTTTGCTCTTTTTTTTCCTGTGACTGAAACGGCCATTCATAGATTGTTGTTCCAAAAGGAAAGAATGGAGTATTGTCTTCATATTCGAAATGATATTGGTTTCTCACCCGCACCGGACCATGATTTTCCGGTGCCGGTGCAATGCATTCGAATCGCCCGGTTTTACCGTTTAGTGCATCATAATTACTCCTGGTTTTATATGTCCAGGTGCCCTCGGTATCAGGCATAAAGCGGATTTTATAGATTCCGTTGCCGTCATAAAAACCATCCGGTTCGTAAGTTCGTTCACCATTTTCAAAAACGGCACTAAGCTGCACACCTATAAAAGGATTGCCGGTAATCGGTCCTGATAATGATATTTCATAAAAATCCCATTTCCCGATTTTGCTTTCCTGCGCCGGTAATAATTGAGACAACAATAAAATAATAAGACCGATCAGAATTGATTTCTTCATGGAAAATACTCCTTACAAAAACATATATACATCACTACTAATAAATAAAATCTTCCGTATTTTCAACAGAAAGAATATAAACCGGTGAAATTAATTTTTGAATCAATAAATGGAAGTAGAAGCCGAATCCAGTAAGTTGATTCCGGAGACATATTATTAAGTTACGGTTGTGGCTTCTCCGGCAGGGAAAGGGGAGTAGTACGCCTGGAGCCGTCGCTATTTGTACCATAATCGAAGCCAAACCTGGCAGGTAATACCTCGCCGAGCAAACGGTTTCTTTCGGCTTCGAGTGCCTCTGTATCTTTTGCCGCAACAGCATCTCTAATACCGGTTTGCTGCTCGTCATCCAAGAGCCTGCTGATACACTTTTCTTCTGTCTCCGCCAAAACTGAAACCAGTTGCTGCCGTTGAGTGTTGTCTAAATTCTCGCCCTTGATAAAGCGTTCGATTGCATAGGAATATAACTGGGCAAAACGTCGGGCAGCCGCAGGATTGTCGGAACTCGTCGCCGTTCCGATAGGAGACCGGGAAGGCATGGTGATTTTGCTGTTGAGCAAATTCAGAATGGCGATATCCAGCCTTTCATATTTCACCGACCAGTCGGCATACCTTTGAATTCGCAGATCGGCTATCTGCATCAGCAGTTCCTCGGCCTGCGAAATATTCAGGTCGGCGGCAAATTTAGCTATAAGATTTAATATCTCAGGACTGCTGCTCTCAACAATCTTTTTTGAATGTTCGATTATATCCCGTGCCATCTTCAGGTTGGCGGCATCCCCGGAATTTAACTGCTGTAAAATATTAATGTTAGTAACTGCATGGACCGCCCAATAACGTATGGCCATATCTTCATCCTGCAGTTTCTGAATGGCCAAATCCAGTAGTTTCAAATCATGAAAGTTGTCTATCAGAATCAAAAAGTTCATGATGACTCTTGTCTGCCGCTCCGGCGGTCTCAATATCTGGGCCTGCTTGAATCCTTCCGAAATATACTTATAGGCCGACTCGGAAAACTGATTTGCGTATTGATTCTGATTCGGCTGATTGCTTTTCTGGTTGTTAAGGATTACAACGCGAAGTTTCGCTATGGATGTAAAATCTTTGGTCGTAAGAAATTTCCCTATCGCATCCGCTAAAAAAGCATCTATAACTTGTTTATCCCGCTCATCCAGAACAGTCTTGTCGCGTACTCGTTCGATATCACTTGTACCGGCGGCCATCAGAATTGAATTAATTGGAGCGGCAAGAAGTGTTATTAGAATAATAAAAAACGCCTTTTTTAGCTTCATTTCGTCAAAATCCTAAGAAAACAAAGATATCGTATTACCATAACCCATATCTTACTTTTTTTCGATATTACGTAGCTTAACTTCTTATTCGGCTTTTGTCAAGTGAATTCGACACCCGAATGATGTGCCGGAAACCGGATGGTTCTTGTATTAATTATTATAAGTGCATTCTTCATGGAATAACTGATAAAATCCGCCCTTTAAGCCGGCATTTTCACAATATTTCCTATTTATAACACAATACATTATATAAAATACTGGCATGACAGATTTAGCTGCAAAACCTGTTCGCATCGATCCTTTTCGTCTGCGCCTGGAACGCCGGGGGGCAATGGTTACCGATGCTACAATTTTTGTCTCGAAGAACATCAAGCTCGAGCCGGACGCGGTTCGCCAGCTTTGTGATGCCGCCTCACTACCTCCGGCAAAAAAAGTCCTGGCAACCGCCGATATCCATGTCGGATTCGGCATACCTATTGGGGCGGTCCTGGGACTTGAGGGAGCAATTATGCCTCCTGCCGTCGGATATGATATTAACTGCGGAATGAGATTATTGAGAACTCCTTTCACCAGAGGCCAGATTGATACGGATAAAGTCGCTGTAGATATTGCCCATGATATCCCACTCGGTGAGGGCAGGGCAAATCTACAACTGGATAAATCCGGCCTTGAAGCTGTTGTCCACCAGGGAGCCTCCGGTATTCCAACACTCATACAAAAAACAAGTCACCGGGCATGGGAGGCATTTGATCCGGACCAGTTCTCGGAGGACATTAAGCGAATTGAAGACAACGGCTGCCTTTCAGGGGATATGGCGGCAGTACCGAAAATGGCTATACAAAAAGGTGCCAATCAGCTCGGTACGCTCGGCGGAGGAAACCATTTTATTGAAATTCAATACATACAGGAAATTTTCGATTCAGACCTGGCGAAAAACTTCGGCCTTTCAAAAGACCAGATTGTAGTTATGATTCATTCCGGCTCGCGCCGATTTGGTTATGAAATCGCCGATCACTATATGAACCTCGCCGCCCAGAGGCCGGAAAACGCCGAGCGAAGAAAAATGCTCGCATATCTTCCGACTGAAAGTGGTACTGGTAAAAGTTATATCTCAGCCATGTCTGCAGCGGCGAATTTCGCCTATGCCAATCGTCATATCATGGCTCTGTTAGTCAGGCGATGTTTTAACAGGATGTTCGGTCCGACACCACTCGATATGGTTTACGATGTCACTCATAATATGGCCAAGCTCGAAACACACGGCGGGGACAGCCTCTGGATTCACCGTAAAGGTGCCACACGAGCGTTCGGACCAAAGCAAATGCTCTCCAGTATATTCGCGCAGACCGGCCAGCCGATTATCACGCCCGGCTCGATGGGTACGGCAAGTTTTTTACTGGTCGGGACCGGCAATTCCGAGGAATCTCTGAATTCGGTCAATCACGGCGCGGGCAGGGTAATGAGTCGCACTGCCGCTCTGGGAAAATCCCGTTACGGCAAGACTACGACACAGGCTTTAATTTCCGACGACCAGTTCAAGCGCAGTATGAAAGGGATAAAACTTATTGCCGGTGACAAAAGAAGGATCAAGGAAGAAGCGCCGGATGCATATAAAGATATCGAAGAGGTCGTCCGAATCGTTATCGAGTGCGGCTGGGCCAAAGCCGTCGCTCGCATGGTTCCATTGGCCGTGCTAAAGGGATAAGAATATTCCACAAATTTACCGCTCCGCAGTATCATATTACGCATTCGGATATTCAATAACGTTTTTTGCCTTTTTTCTCGCTCGATGTGCACTGTTTCTGTATATTAATGCGATGCGAATTATTGCCGGAACAAAACGAGGAATGAATTTGCTGAGCCCGAAGACTCAGGTATCGCGCCCGATTACCGACAGAGTCAAGGAGTCACTGTTCAGTGTCCTTTACAAGTACGACCTGCCGGACGGAGCGAGAGTTGCCGATTTGTTCTGCGGCGTCGGCTCTCTCGGACTCGAAGCTTTGAGCAGGGGGGCGGAATTTGTATTCTTCGTTGAGAAGGACAGGGATATAATTTCACTCTTAAAGAAAAATATCGAAAAGGCCGGCTTTAGCAAAGAATCGAAAACCGTTCGCGCGAACGCGTTCAGGATAGAAAACGTGATTGATACAAATGAGTATAAATTCGACCTGGTCTTTGTTGATCCGCCTTATAAGAAAACGAAAAATGTTCTGCCCGGTTCTGCTTTGGCAGATTTATTGAATATATTAGGCGATTATATAATCCCGGACGGCATTGTCGTCGTCAGGACTTCTTCGGATGTTTCACTGCCGGAACAATACGGCCGGTTGCACGTCATAGAGCGGCGGCGGTGGGGGACAATGGCCGTTTCTATTTTTAGAGGGACAAATTCGTGACAAACAAAATGGCGGCAATCTCAGTTGTCAGAAAATTGCGGCGTCAGGGTTTCGAAGCTCTGTTGGCGGGCGGCTGCGTTCGAGACATGCTCCTGGGCAGACGTGCCAGCGATTACGACGTCGCGACCAACGCCCGCCCCGAACAGACGATCCGGACATTTCCCAGGACTCTGAAAGTCGGAGCTAAATTCGGCGTTGTTATTGTTCTTCTCCGACACCGGCAGGTGGAAGTGGCCACCTTCAGGACCGAAACCGGATACGCCGACGGCAGACATCCGGGGACGGTGGAGTTCAGCAGCGCCGAAGAAGACGCCCGCCGGAGAGATTTCACCATTAACGGGATGTTCTTCGACCCGCTGTCAAAAGAGGTTCTGGATTATGTCGGCGGACAGATAGACCTTCGCAAAAGAATCATCCGCACCATCGGAAAACCCGACGAACGCTTCGGCGAAGATTATCTGCGGATGCTGCGTGCCGTGCGGTTTTCCACCCAGCTCGGTTTTGAAATAGAATCCAAAACATGGTCGGGAATCTGTAAGAACGCGGCAAAGATTACTCAAATAAGCGGCGAAAGAATTGCAATCGAGCTGGAAAGTATTCTCACTAATCCCAATCGTGTCACCGGCCTTTCGATGCTGATCAAGAGCGGCTTGGCCGAAACAATTTTTGCCGGCTTCGATTCCGAACAGGCGAAGTTCGGCATAAGCGTATTGGGCCTGCTGCGAAAACAGGTCGATTTCGCCCTGGCACTCGCGTCACTTTTCGCCGGATGCGATACAAAATTCGCACTCGAGAAATGTCACGTGCTGAAGCTCAGCAGGAACCGGTACAAGCACATAAGATTCCTGCTCGACAATCGAGGCCGCCTGCTCGACGAGCAGATGTCTTTGGCCGAGCTGAAGAAGATTCTCGCCGAACCGTATTTCCGGGATTTATTCGAATTGCAAAGAGCCATCCAAAAGGCCACGATAGGCGGCAGAAAGAGTATTTCGCCGCTCATAAAACTGCGTAGAAGAATAAAAGCACTTGGTGACATTGAATTACGTCCTAAACCGCTGCTTGACGGCCACCAGCTTATCCGGCTGGGCGCCGTCCCCGGGCCCGGCCTTGGTCAGCTGGCGGAGGAAATGTATATCGCCCAGCTCGAAGGCACGCTGCAGACCGCCGAGCAGGCCGAGACCTGGGCCAAAAAGTGGCTTCAAAAGCACAGGATGGAACAAAGCTGATGCGGCCATTTAGTCTCCTGATAAAACCGTCCGGCTCCGATTGCAATCTCGATTGCAGATACTGCTTCTACAAAAACCGCTCGCCCGAGCTCGGCCGGGGCAGACAACGCATGAGCGACGACGTGCTCGAGACGCTCGTCAAAGATTACATGCAACTTGGTTTCCCCGTTGCCGCCTTTGCATGGCAGGGGGGCGAGCCGATGTTGATGGGGCTCGACTTTTATCGCAGGGCCGTGGAGCTGCAGAAAAAGTACGGCCTCCCCGGGCAGCAGGTCAGCAACGCCATGCAGACAAACGCCGTTCTTATCGACGAGCAATGGTGCCGGTTCCTGCACGAATACAAATTCCTTCTCGGCATAAGTATCGACGGCCCGAAAGAATTCCACGATTACTATCGCATCGACCATTCCGGCACAGGGACATTCGATAAAGTCGTCAAAGCAATCGAAATGTGTAAAGAGCATAAGGTCGAGCTGAACACCCTTACTTTGCTGAACGCGAAAAACGCCGGACATCCCGACGAGGTATTCGATTTTCTCGTCGGGCTCGGTATAAAGTTTCTGCAATTCATACCGTGCGTTGAGCGCGATTACTCGACGGGAGAAATTGCGGATTTCTCCGTCACGCCGGAGCAGTACGGCGAATTTCTGTGCAGGATATTCGACCGCTGGTACGAACACGGCCCAACAAAACTGAGCATACGTGATTTCGATTCCATCGTCTCGTATTATATCACCGGCGAACATTCGATATGCACATTCGGTAAACGATGCAATCAATACATCGTTATCGAGCACTCCGGCGATGCCTTCTGCTGCGATTTCTTCGTCGAGCCGAAATGGCGCTCGGGCAATATAATCGATACCCCGATAGAGACTCTGGCGAGCGAAGGGGCCAAACGCATTTTCGCCGGGGCCAAACAAAATCTCGCCGATAAATGCCTCATCTGCAGGCACCTTTCCATCTGCCGGGGCGGCTGCCTGAAGGATAGGGCTGTTTTCGGCGAGGATTTCAGTCGTGAAAGCTACTTCTGTCCGGCCTATAAGCGGTTCTTCGATTACGCCTTGCCGAAGTTCATGACAATCGCCGCCGAGGTAAATGCCGCATCGAACACCTAAGCTCAGTCCAAAACTTTAGGATTTCGTGCTTAGTGCTTCGGATTTCCGGCCGCAGGCCGGCGAATTGGCTTCGTTTTCTTGTCCCGGCGAAGCTTTGCGAAGCCGGATTTGCCGTAATCTTCGTATATCAAAGAACTTACACCAAATCCTATCCTGAGCCTGTCGAAGGATTGGGTTCGTTTTGCATTTTTTTCCAGAATCCATACGTTTAGGATTTAGGAATTAGAATTTAGTGTTTCCGGCCGCAGGCCGGCAAATTGGGTTCGTTTTCTTGTCCCGGCGAAGTCGCAGACGAAGCCGGATTCTCATAATCTTCTTTTTTCAAAGAGCTTGTACCATTTTACCCAAATTAACATTGGCTTTGTTTTGCATTTTTTTCATTCTGTCTTCTGTCTCCTGTATTCTGTATTCTGCCGTTAGGATTGGGTTCGTTTTGCATTTTTTTACCACGGCGTAGCTATGCGAAGCCGGGCGTTTTTTCAAAAAGAGCAAAAGAGCACAGGGGCAAAGGTGCATAAGTGCAAAAGAGCATAAGGATATAAGCATATTGTGGCGTTTTTTCTCGTTTTGTTTAGAAAATTTGTGATTTTGAAATTTTTACATTGTTTAGGATTTCGGGTTTAGTGCTTAGGATTTATTCTAAAGCCCTATCCGCTGCACGCTATCCGCTACACGCTATTAATAATTATACCATCAATCGGCCGAATGTAAGGAGAAATCCCCATTTTTTGCCGAAAAATGACCATGACTCGCCACTTGAGCGGTCAGCGGACAGCGTTCAGCGTTCAGGAACTACATGTCTTTGCGAGGCCCTAAGGGCCGTAGCAATCTTCCATAAACACGAAAAAAATCAAAAATTCTCACAAAAACAATCAATGATTGTCGGTTCACAATCGCCTTTATTAATAGCGTACAGCTTTCAGCTTTCAGCGTACAGGATATGAAATATAGCGTATGGCGTGTAGCGTTCAGGGTATTTGGCTTTTCTATCCGCTGTCCGCTGAACGCTGCCCCCTAGTCAATGGTCGTCAGCCGTTAGCTGTTAGCTAAACGCTGTCTGCTGAATGCTGAAAGCTGACAGCTGTCTTTTAAAAATACGTAGTTACCACAATAGATTATTATTGTCGAAAATGGCACAATATTACACAAGAAAACGCCAGGATGGCAGACATGAATGAGTCGAAAACAATAATGAAAAATAGCAGAAAATAATATAACAGATTGACATAAAAAGACTTACATAATATTGGCCCCATAAAAACGCAAAATAATACCTTATGGTACAGTATTTGTTAAATATATGTTAAATAAATTTGATGCGATCGGCGAAGGATGCCGTGAGCGTGATTACCTCCACTCTTCGGTTTCCCAACTGACCTTAGACCATAAATAGATGTGAGTTTTCTTAATATTCGAAAGGGCACAAAATGCCAGAAAAAGGGATAAGTAAAGCACAGGCTGTGCGTGATTATTTGAAAGCTAATCCGAGGGCCAAAAACAAGAGTGTAGTAGAGGCTTTGGGAAATACTAATATTAAAGTTACTCAACACTATGTCGCGCAAGCAAGACGAACCATTAAGAAGAAGAAACGTAGCACTAAAGCAAAACGAGGAAGGAAAACACAAGCTTCAAAGGCGAAATATCCAAGGCATTCAATTGAAAAAGTTCTCAGAATACCTCGGGCTATCTTGCAACAGAATGCTGGGAAAGAATGCTCTGAAAAAGATTCAGCTAAGTTCGTTGGTGTAGGTTATGCAGGTCCGTACCAACTAGAAATAAGCTCAGCAATCAAATATGGTTTACTTGAAAGACCTAGTACAAAGAGGCTTAAAATTACCCCTCTAGCAAAAAAGATACTTCGACCACAAAATCAGGATGAAGAACTCAAAGCACTACGGGAATCAGTTTTAAAAGCTCCCGATATATCTGATGTATATAACCATTACAGGGGAGAAAATTTTCCTGATTCTAAGTTTTTCAAAAATGCACTTCTAGACAAATTCAATATCCCAGAGGAGAAAATTTCTGAATTTATCTCTATCTTAATCGAGACGCTTGAGAAAGCCCAATTGCTCGAGAAACATGATGATAAATTTCGGGTTCTTGATTACTTGAAGGAGACTGAAATTGGAACTGATAATTTAGAAAAACTCAAAAAATCAGGAAAAAAGGTTATTATTAGCTCCGATGATACTTGCTTTGTTGTAATGCCATTTGCAGAACCACACGGCAGTTATTATTCGAAGATATATGAACCTGCTATAAAAAAAGCAGGTCTAAAGCCTGTGCGTGCAGATAGTGATATATTTGGCTCAGGCAAAGTAATGGATCAAATCTGGTCTGGTATTAACGCTGCAAAGGTATTAGTTTCTGAATTGACCACCAAAAATCCAAATGTTTTTTATGAATTAGGACTTGCTCATGCCCTTAGGAAACCAGTTGTCCTTGTTTCATCTAATGAGAATGACGTGCCATTCGATTTGCACCACATAAGGGTGATTTATTATGATGTGAACGATCCTTTCTGGGGTGAAAAGCTAATGGAAAAGGTTGCGGAAAATATTCTCTCTGCGATAAAGAATCCGGAAGAAGCAATCTTTAAAGGAGAGGGTGAAATATAGAAAAGAGAATTAAGAAATAAAAATAGGAAAACTAGAGACAGCTATTAATTGCTGGTGACAGTACCCGGAAATCGTAATTATCCCTAATAAGTCTTATCAATTATTCGGTACAGTAATATGGCTACTCAAGAAAAAAGTATATTTCTCTCATACAACTCTGACGACAAAGAATATGTGCGTAAACTTGCTGCTGCACTGAAACTTACAGGGGCTCAAGTATGGTTTGACGAGTGGACGATACGACCTGGTGACTCCATTCCATCTGCAATTGATGATGGCCTGTCTTGTTTTGATATTTTTTTGCTTGTTTGGTCCGAAGCTGCTTCTGAATCAAACTGGGTAAGAACTGAAATGGAAGTGGCAGTCACCAGATGGATAAATGAAGAATCATGCAGACTTATTCCGATTCGTCTAGACTCAACTCCAGTTCCAACACTCTTACGTTCAATAAGGTATATCGACGGAAGCAATAGTGATAGTATTCAAGTGGCAAGAGAAATACTCGGAATTGAATCCGAGAAGGCTTTCCGGATTGCTGTACAGGAGTTCATTGATGAGGCAGGCCTTGAATTTCAGGAGTTCTGGGGAGTTGGTGTGCTTGTTGCTTGTCCTCGATGTGGCGAAACTCTTGACAAATTAAAAACATTCGAGGCTTTCGATGAAAGAAGAGATGATCGTTACATTTGTGTTCGATGCACTGAATGTGGTTGGGAAGACGGGTCCGAGGTATAGTTTCCAAGAAAAACTAGCGCCAGCCACCCGTTTAATCTTTGCTCTTTAACAGAAAAAGTTGAAAGGTCTCAAATAAAATTAGAAAGGAGCACATGATATAATGAAATTATTAGCATACTGCACAAACTGCAATAAAATTTTCCTGTCAAGACTGGTTGGTGACACATCACCAAGTTCAACTGTTACAGAAAATAAGGAAAGCTGCCCTGAATGTGGTAAGATGGCGCAAACCAGCAATTACATAAATAATATAATGTCTATTGAAGACCAAAAGTTTCACACCACCAGTGACGCTGAAACCCTTAAAAATATCCTGCAAATCCTTCAGAAAAACTAGGGACGTTTATACAATAAACGTGTTGAAGACATGCGGCTGAGTCTTATTCAATAACCGAATCGTTGAGTGTGGTTCCGGTTAATTTAATCTGATAGGGCCACTGCTCTATGGTGTTTTCGCCGCTATCTCCCGATCTGCTTCTACATCTCGAAGCGAGCTTTTGTTTTGTCCGATATAATTGTTAATATTGCGGTTGGATGTAAAAATAAAGGCTCCGGCGGGTGTTATTATGGCCCTGCGGGGCTATTTTTTGTTGACATAAGCGGTAATAACTAATACTATAGTGTTCTACGGACGAATAATAATTACAAGCCGTGGTTCGGCCGCGGTTAGTAATCCTGAAAAAATCGCTCCAATAGGGGTATTTTTGGAGGTAAGGGCTGCCCGAGGTCGCTTTTTCGGTGAGCCATCTGGTTTAGTGTAAAACGAACGCACTTTTGGAGAATTATAGATGTTTAACAAGAAAATTGCCGCATTCATTCTGGCAGCGGGTCTTTGTATGGCCGGCACCGGTTTATCGCAGACTCTCGAAGAAAATTATAACGACTTTTTACATTATACGACAATCGGCCGATTCGACTTATCCAAAGGCTTCGCGCAGGCGGTTCTGGAGAGTAATCCCGATCCGGTGGAGCTGCTGGATATTAGCAAAAAGAATCCGCAGGGCTATGAGTTTCTACTGAAAATGAAAGAAATCGCCCCGGACAAAGAGTTAGCGGGACTTGCCGGCAAGATTCTCGATATAATCGAACAGGGCAATTTTTTCCGGCGGACCGACCCGGCAATTATCGTCGAGGAAGTCAAGAGGTTAAACACTACCGACCGCGGCTGGCTTATCGCCGTAAAGAGGCTGCGCGACGCGGGCGAATATTCGATCCCGTTCATGCTCGATGCATTAGCGGACCCGTCCCGCGAGGCGGAATTCGAAAATATCGTTCGGGCGCTTCCGAAAGTGGGAAGAGACGCAATCCGGCCGTTAGCGGCTTCACTGCAAACCGAAAATATCAAGCTCAAGTCACAGGCGATAATCGCGTTAGGCGAGATTAAATATCCGCAGGCCGCGGCGTATCTGAAATATGTCATCGAAAACGACAGTTCGCCGGAGATGCAGGAGTTAGCCAGTAAGAGCATGACAAAAATCGACCCGGCCGCTCTGAGAATTCCCGCGGCACAGTTGTTCTATCAGCTTGCCGAGACTTACTATTATCATTCGGAATCCATTAGTCCCGCAGAGGACGCCCCGACCGGGAACATCTGGTTCTGGGATTCGCAGGAGCGGAAACTGACCCGCGAGGCGGTTGCCAAAGATTACTTTTACGAGCTAATGGCGATGCGCTGCTGCGAATGGGCGCTGAAGGCCGATGGTAAATTCGGTCCGGCGATCGGGCTGTGGATTGCATCGTATTTCAAGGCGGAATCTGCCGGTGTCGAAAATATGCCGGAATATTTCGGTCCCGACCACGCCGACGCACTTGTTTATGCCACAACGGCGGGAGTCGAATATCTGCACCAGGCACTCGCACGAGCCATCAGGGATAAAAACGCTTACGTGGCACTCGGCGTGATCGAAGCGCTGGGTACGACGGCCGGCGAAAAATCTCTGATGTACCGGCTCGGGATGGAGCAGCCGCTCGTTCAGGCACTTTCGTTCGATAATAAGATGGTCAGGTACAGCGCGGCAATCGCAATTGGCTCGGCCGGTCCGACGGATCCTTTCGCGGAAAGCAAATTAGTCGTGGCGAATCTTGCCGGAGCTATCGGGCAGCAACCGGATACCGGTGAAATGAGCGAAGAAATAGTCGACAGCTACGCACTCCGCGCGGCGACGGTTATGTCCGAGCTTGCCCGAACGAGAAATATCGTTATCGATTTGTCACTGGCTCAGACCGCTCTTATCAACGCGGTAAAAGACAAGCGCCCGCAAATCCAGATTCTTGCCGGGCAAACTCTGGCACATCTGGGCAGCTCCAACGCACAACGTGCCATAGCGGAAATGGCTCTCGATAGCAACAATAGCGGCGAAGTTCGCATAGCGGCCTTTAATTCGCTTACGACTTCGGCAAAGGTCAATGCCAACATGCTGCCGGAGGTCGCTATCGACGGTATTTACACCCTGATACAATCGGGCGAGATCGATCCCGAGCTTCGCAGTGCCGCCGCCGCCGCTTACGGGGCGCTGAATCTGCCTAGCGAGAAAGCCAAGGAACTCATCCTCGACCAGGCGAAGAGCTAAGCGGGAAAGCGGAATTGTTTCTTACGACGAGCTTATAGTTTGTCAATCTCGTCCATGAAAGAATCGGATAATTCCATTTCGGGGAAACTGCCGGAAGCACCTTCGGCCGGTATATCGAACTCTTGTGTCGTCGCCGATGCCGTTGCACGGGTGGCCGGTTTTTGTTTAGTCTGTTTAGGCGGGGAAACGTTTTCGGGCTTGCCGTTAACCTGGAGCATAAATGTCAGCGAGCCGACACCGATATAATCACCGGCGCTGATATCGGCTTCTTTGACGCGTTTGCCGTTCAGGAATGTCCCGTTTCGCGAATCCAGGTCCCTGATATTTATAATCTGATTGTTTTTACTGAGCTTACAATGCCTTCGCGAGACCAGAGTAAGAGGAACACACAGGTCACAATCATGACGCCGCCCGATAACCGTAATATTGCTGGACAACGGAAAAAGCTTTTGAGTGCCGTCTTTTTTAAATAAAACCAAATTAACGTGCATTTTGCCTTCCTCGCTATCAGTTTTAACACCATCACAGCGAATATATTATATACATAACCGTATTATAATGCAATAGATAAATCGAAAGATAATTAACATTGACAAAACCCGCCCGGGGGCTTATATTCTGGCGGTCTTATGCCAAAAAGGAAGTGAAAAACGAAAAATTAAATACCGGATGGATTTATGGTACGAGCTATACTGCCCGACGGCAGCACATTGGAAATCAGTGCCGGTACGACGGCAAAAACAATAGCGGAGCAGATAGGGCCGGGGCTTGCAAAATCCGCCGTCGCGGTGCAGCTGGACGGGGAGCTGAAAGACCTTTCTTCACCGATAGAGCCGGGCACGGACAATGGTGACGTTCAGGTCCGGATTATCACGCTCAAAGATCAAGACGGCCTGGAAATCATGCGGCATAGCTGCGCCCATGTAATGGCCGAAGCTATTTGCAGTATATGGCCGGAAACAAAACTGGTTTACGGGCCGACGGTCGATGACGGATTCTACTACGATATCGACCTGGACGAATCGATTCGGCCATCGGATTTCGAGCGGATAGAGCAAAAAATGTCCGAGATTGTCGAAGCCGATCAGCCGTTCGTTCGCAAGGAGCTTACAAGAGACGAAGCATTATCGCAATTGGCCGGTGATAAATATAAAACCGACAACATCAGCCGAACGGACAGCGATGTCATAAGTTTTTATTCCCACGGAGAAGGCTTCCGGGATTTGTGCCGGGGGCCGCATGTGCCCGGCACCGGTAAAATCGGCAGCTTCAAAATCATGTCCGTAGCCGGCGCCTACTGGCACGGAGATCCGACCCAGAAAATGCTCCAGCGAGTATATGGTACTGCGTGGGCAACCAAGAAAGATCTCGACGATTACCTTCATAGAATTGAAGAAGCCAAAAAACGTGACCACCGCGTCTTAGGCAAACAGCTCGACTTATTCAGCTTCAACGAAGCCGGGCCGGGTTTCGCTTTCATTCATGCCAAGGGAATGATAATCTGGAACGAAATCGTGGACTTTTGGCGCGGAGTCCATAACAGATACGGATACGAGGAAATCCGCACGCCAATTATTCTCAACGAGGAGCTTTGGCACAAGAGCGGCCACTGGGACAATTACAAAGAGAATATGTACTTCACAAATTTCGACCAGACGGATTACGCTATCAAGCCTATGAATTGCCCGGGCGGCTGTTTGGTTTTCAAGACCCGTCAGCATTCTTACAGGGAATTTCCCAAACGTGTGGCCGAGCTTGGATTGGTGCATAGACACGAGGCCAGCGGCGTTATGCACGGACTTTTCAGGGTCAGGCAATTCACTCAGGACGACGCACATATCTTCTGCACGCCGGAGCAGATTGAATCCGAGATAATATCCGTTATCGAGTTAACCTTCGAGATTTACAAGGCGTTCGGATTCGATGATTTTCATATTGAGCTGTCAACCAAGCCCGAAAAACATATCGGCTCGGACGAAATATGGGAAACGGCTACTAATGCGCTTAGGGAAGCTCTCAGGCACAAATCCATCGATTACAAAATCAACGAAGGGGATGGAGCTTTTTACGGTCCCAAAATCGATTTCCATATAGAAGACTGCCTCAAAAGGTCCTGGCAGCTCGGAACAATTCAACTGGATTTTTCCATGCCGGAACGCTTCGAGCTTCTCTATACCGACAAAGATAATATCGAGAAAACTCCGGTTATGATTCACCGAGCCGTTTTGGGTTCTTTCGAGCGTTTTATCGGTATTCTAATAGAACATTACGCCGCTCATTTTCCGTTATGGCTGGCCCCGGAGCAGGCTAGGGTACTTCCGATAAGCGAAAAAACCAATGATTATGCGAAAACCGTAGAAAAAATATTATCAGAGGCTCAAATTCGCTGCAGCAGCGATTTTTCAGACGAAAAAATCGGCGCAAAAATCGTCAGGGCACATGCTGAAAAGCTGCCGTATATGCTTGTCGTAGGCCCAAAAGAGGTCGAGTCAAAGACGGTCAATGTAAGGATTCAGGGATTTACCGAGACTAAAACGGTCGGTATCGACAGCTTTTTGGAAATGGCAAAATGTAAAATTGCCGATAAAAATATTGATTTAGCATTTTAAATTTTGTAGCTTATAATCTATAAGTATAAAACAATTAATGGTATTCTTTTTGAAGAAAGGTAAGGTGGCGCACAATAAGTAAAATAGGATTAAGGATAAATGGAGGAATCCAGGCCAACATCGTTCGACTGATTGACGGCGAAAATAATCAAGTGGGGATTATAGACAAAGATGAGGCACTGGCTATGGCACGTGAGGGCGGTCTTGACCTTGTTGAAGTCGCACCGACGAGCAATCCGCCGGTTTGCCGGTTAATGGATTACGGTAAGTGGCTTTATGAGCAAAAACGCAAGATTCGCGATGCTCACAAAAAAAACCTTCGTCATGCTTCTACCCTTAAAGAAATCAGATTAAGACCTGAAACCGACAAGCATGACCTGGAAATTAAAGTCAAGCATGGTCGTGAATTTCTTGAGAAAGGGCACAAAGTCCAGTTCACCATGTTCTTCCGAGGGCGTCAAATGCTGCATCGAGATACCGGTTATTCGATACTCGAAGAAATAACCGAATCAATAGATGATTTAGCAAAGATCGAAAGAGCACCCAGGATGGCCGGAAGGCGTCTTACCATACTGTTTGTGCCAAAAAAGTCTCTATCAACCGATAAAAGCTCACATAAAGAAGATTAAAAGCAGTAAAATTAGCCATTAAGATAATTAATGTGAGACTTTAATGTCAAAAAGTTGGATATTCGGCAGATAACGGCTTTTCGTGTCAACCGGTAATTTCGATGTGTTGCCCTGGAGTTTTTCGACAGGTGCTATCCGTACCTGGATATAAAGGGACTTTTTAAAGATAAACTGTCTCCGGTATATACTATTTTCAACTTTTTTTTCAGATTTTACACATCCGATATTGACCAATGTCCACAAATAGCGTAAATTGCTCTGTTTATATCTTTCCATGATTTAATGGAATTAACAGGTTTTTCAGGATTAATTACGTCGAATATTTTGTATTGATGAGGATAAGCTAAATGCCTAAACAAAAGACCCATAAGGGCTTGTCGAAAAGAGTAAAAGTGACCTCTTCCGGAAAAGTCAAATGCAGACATTCGGGAATGGGCCATCTTATGAGTAGTAAAAACTCAAAACGCCGAAGACATTTAAGCAGTTCTGCCGTCGTTAAGAGTGCGAAGGCTCAAACGATTAAAACAGGACTCTGTAAGTAAAGGGGAATCGATATGCCAAGGATAAGAAAAGGTGCGGCAAGACACCAGGCAAAGAAACGAATCCTTAAAGCCGTTAAGGGCCATCGCGGTGCCGCGGGCAGGCAATATAGACTTGCCAAGGAAGCTGCTGTAAAATCGGCTGTTAATGCCCGGATCGACCGCAAACGTCGAAAAAGAGATTTTCGTGGTTTGTGGATTACACGATTGAGTGCGGCTTGTCGGCAGAGAGGTATAAAATACAGTCTGTTTATCGATAGCTGTAAAAAAGCCAATATCGTTTTGAATAGAAAAATGTTAAGCGAAATTGCCATTGATGACCCACAAGGCTTCGATGCCATCGTAGAGGCGGCAAAAGCTGCGGGATAATTGTCGTAGTCACCTGCCCGTAATATTGTCAAAAAAGCCAAGCGACCAAAAAGGAAATGCTCGAGCAATTTAAAAAAACCGGCCAAGAAGCACTGTCCGAGCTGAAAAAAATCTCGGATCAGTCGGGTCTCGAACAGTTCCGCATAAAGTACCTTTCTCGCAAAGGGCGGATTACCCGGATGTTAAGTGAGATAGGGAAATTTCCTCGCGAACTTAAACCCGAAGCAGGGCAGTTGGCAAACAAAATAAAAAACGAGGTAACGCAGGCATACGAGCAAATAAAAAACACCCTGATAAAATCACGGGAAGCTGAAAGAAAAGAGCTGGTTGACGTCACTTTGCCGGGAATACCGGTCAGCATCGGCAAACAACATATTATTAAGCAAACCCTCAATGAGCTGCTGGAAATATTCGGGCGTATGGGCTTCGATGTCGCATATGGGCCGGAAGTCGAGGATGAATGGCATAATTTTATTGCCCTAAATATCGGCCCGGAACATCCGGCAAGAGATCCTGTGGATAATTTTTATATCGACAACCAAACCCTGCTGCGCAGCCAGACTTCGACGATCCAGATTCGCGTAATGGAAAATACCAAACCGCCAATCCGAATCGTGGCACCGGGACGTGTTTATCGGCCGGACACCGTCGATGCGACCCACATGTATATGTTTTATCAGCTCGAAGCGCTGGTCGTTGATGAAGATGTCACTATGGTGGATATGAAAACCACCATCCAGCAGTTTATTCATACTTTTTTCGGTCCCGAAACCCAGTGGCGCTTCCGCCCGAGTTTCTTCCCGTTTACCGAGCCGAGTGCCGAGGTGGATTTGCTTCTTAAAGACAAGAGCGGCAAAGAAAGTTGGGTGGAGATGGGTGGCTGCGGTATGGTGGACCCGAACGTTTTCGATGCAGTCGGAATTGACAGCGAAAAATATACCGGCTGGGCATTCGGTTTCGGAATAGAACGGCTCGCTATGCGCAAATACGGAATAACTGACATACGTTTATTCTTCGAAAACGACCTGCGATTTTTGAAGCAATTCTAAGTTTTAGAAACAAAAGTTAGACAGTTTCGTTTATACGAACGCGAATAACTTAATACCGACAAAACGTAAAAGGAATTCCGGTTATGAGAAAAGTTTTTTTAATCGCATTCATTAGCTCGACTTTTTGTATTTTATCGGGATGCTCTAATTTCCCGCTACTGGGAACTCCGCACGGCTCCATTCAGGTCAGGGCTTTTATCGACGGCTCCGACACTATCAAAATCAGAGGCAACGAACTTTGGTACGAGCACCACAAATACGATTTGCCGGGCAAATGGCAGAACAGTTTCGATGAGCCTACCATAATCAACGACACAGAGTGGAAACCCGAATGGGACGGACTTATGTCGAATCGATTTCAGGATTTCAGTCCGGGACTGCCCAAAAAGGCACTGGAAGATATTACATTAACCAAGATTCAGGGCAGAGGCAATGTCGAAATAACGTCCAGGCCCGCCAAAGAAAATGATTACACGCTTTCAATATACCTTGACGATAATCAACATGGCGGCGCCGAGTGGTATGAAATTAAAATCGAATGGTAAATATCCCGACTGAGATATATTAGCCGAAATATACACATACTTTTTCGAATGCCGCATCGTATTGACTTACAAGACTCCGCCATCTGAAACGTTCGGTCAGTTTCAGGGGATTTATCGAAGCCGGCCAAAGTTTATCCGTCCGAATTCGTGCCGCAAGGCTGCTCAGCTTTTTGGCAAGGTCCTCGACCGTACCGTCATAGAAGAAATGTTCTGTATCTTCGATGCCGTCCAAATTTAGTATTTCCGGATATGAAAGACGATTAGGCACGAGCGGATAAACTCCCGCGGCGACGGCTTCGAGGACACTGAGGCCGAAGAATTCGTGATTGGCAGTCGAAACGATTACATCCGCCTCAAGCAGAGAATTCACATATTCCTCACGTGACTGCTGATAGCCCCATCGAATTATATTGTCTTCGAATTTTATTTTTGCCGCGTTGAAAATCTCCGGCTTCTCTCGGAAGCTCTGGCCGATGACACTAATCTCGAACCGTATATTATTTTTCTTAAGCATTTCAAGAGCGGCGAAGAAATCTTCCGGATTTTTATCATGCTCCCATCTCGCGGCCCAGAGAATACGCATCGGGCCGGGCTTTCTCGGAGGTCGCAGCGGCAATTCTTCTATTCCCGGGGGAAATACAGAAGATTTTGCGCGTATTTTTTCGATCTCTCGAATCGGCTGATTATCCGGCATTGATTTAAGAAATTTAACCAACGCCGCAAGGAAAGAGTCCATGTGGAAACGAGAGTTAAACCATACTGCATCGGCTGCAAGAGCACTTGTAAAGTTGGTCATGGCAAACTGGTAATCGCGTTCGTCTTCGACACGGACGGGATAAGTCAGTTGATTCTCGTGAAAGTATATAACCTTCGGAAGCGAGGCGATTTCAACCGGGACCAGGGCCGTAAATTCTGCGAGATTCAGCATGTCACTGCAAAACAAAATATCCCAGCTCTGTCCCTTTTCAAAAGATTCCGCCACCTGTTTTGCAAATGTGATTGCCGAATGGCGCATCCGCCATTTCCACTTGTTCGCCGGAAGTGTCAGTACGGTCCAGTCGTGTTTGCCGGCCTTCGATAGGCCGTCGATAAATGCTTTGTGACTGCCGCCATAATAAGATTCGAGCCCGAGAATATTCATGGAGACATATTACGGCAAGCCGCCGGCCAAATCAAGCGGACATAGAACTTTATCTTTTTTTATAAAACAGGCATTTCCTTATATAAATGTTAATTTAAGCACAGTAAAAATAATCTGAACAATGGTATCTATTATAAGTATAATGAAATAGCCTAAGGATATAAAAGGAGTTTATTATATGCCGCGAACGATTATTTTATTTATCATCGCCGTAATAATTGTTATTTCAGCATCTGTTATTTCGACTCGTCTCTGGAGCGGCGAAAAAGAGCAACTGCCTGACGATATAACAATCGCTATCGACAGTGATATGACTGTTGCTCAATTCGGGCAAAAATACGACCTGAGTAAACCGGATCTTAAACAAATCTTTAATCTTGCATCTCAGGCCGACCTGAAAAAAAGGGTTCTCGATTTCGAGACGAATCCGGAGCGGCTTAGCAAAAAAGTGAATCAGGCACTGGCACTTCAGGCGGAACATGCCTCCAAAGACTGGATCAAAATCTCAGTAAAAGGAGCACTTTGGATTGTTTTTCTTTTTATCGTATTCGGCTTATTGATAAAAGGTAAGATTAATTTCTCAAATCGAAAATGGATTTATGCCGCTGCTGTCGTTGTTTTTGGAATCGCTTTGGGAAGTGACCCGAGTCCGATGGGCACCATTAAGGACGCCGTCGTTCTGTTCGGTGCGAAAAGGATAATCTTTCCGCCGCGTCTTATAGCCTTCTGCATTTTTCTTTTAACGGTCGTTTTGGCAAATAAGTTTATCTGCTCATGGGGCTGCCAGGTTGGAACTCTCCAGGATTTTATTTTCAGACTCAATAGAGACTCGAAAGATAGAAAAGGATTGTTCGGTCAAATAAAAGTTCCCTTTATAATATCTAATTCCATTCGAATCGTATTTTTCGCGGTATTGACGGTCGTAGCATTTCTATGGGCGTTCGATATTGTCGAGCCTGTCGACCCATTCCGGATTTTCAAACCGCAGGTAATAGGAATTGCCGGAGGCATATTCCTCGGTCTTATTTTAATTGCGAGCCTCTTTGTTTACAGGCCGTGGTGTCACTTTTTCTGCCCGTTCGGCCTGGTCGGCTGGCTGGCGGAGAAAATAAGCGTCTTTAAAATTAAAGTCGATTACAACAAATGCATTTCATGTCAGGCCTGCGTGAAAGCATGTCCCTCGACGGTCATGGAAGCAATCCTCAAACAAGACAAAGTAATACCGGATTGTTTTTCCTGCGGGAACTGTATCGAATCATGCCCCGTTGATGCTATATCTTTCGCAAAAGGCAAACGCGAAAAGCCCCCAAAAGATAAATTCTCAGAGTGAATTAGTATTAACGATCCGTCCGGCCCTCTGAAAGGCATATTTATAATGGGTCATCAGAACTGTTATCTCTGTTGTTTTGTTCGTAATGGTGTTCCAACGGTCTGGCCAGTTTGGCCAAACCTAAAAGAACAATTATTGCAATAACGGTCGTGACAAATGCAAGCTGATAAAAACGTGCGCCGCAGGCCATGCCGATACTCGCAACGAGCCATATAGTAGCCGCCGTGGTCAGCCCGTGGACACCGCCTCTGTCCTGTATTATTGCGCCGGCACCTAAAAAACCCACACCTGTAACTATCTGGGCCGCTATTCTCGTAAGAGAACCTTCGGCACCCGTTGCCATTTGTCTGGAGATTATTGTAAAAACCGCCGCTCCGAGACAAATTAATATATTCGTCCGAAGCCCGGCAGCTTTGCCGTGAAATTCCCTTTCCATACCAATCATCGCACCAAAAACTACGGCTAATATTACACTCAGTAAATCTTCGGGCCAGGCCATTCGATTACCTCTCTATAAGTGTCTCATCGACCTGCATGCCGAAATGTCTGCCGGTTTTTTCTATATGAGCCAGGACTTTGTCTCCGGTTTTTAAGGTCGTTACCGAAATCGCTTTTCCATCCGGATCCACCAGTCGAATCGTCTCGGCATTCTGTAAAACCAGGCTCACAGGTTGTTCTCCGGCCAGGGCTTCGATAATCATCATCGGCCGTTTCTCTATTTTGTTTCTTCCGAGATACGCGATTTGAGTTTTGCCCTGATAATCAACGAGCATTACTTCGTCACCGGCCTTGAGGTCGGAGAGGTATTTTGTTTTTCCTCCCGGTGTAAGTGTATATGCATGTACGGCTCCGGCATTAACGCGAAACGGACGGGACGCCACATAAGGATTATCGATGGATTCGGAATGAACTAAAAAGAAACCTGTCGCAGTATTGCCCACCAGCATCCCCTCGCCGAGTGTCATCTGTGTGCAGGTGTCCAGACAGGCGCGGTCGCCCATACCTAATTGTTTCGTGTTAGTTATGGTCGCTGTTACAAGCTCGATTCTCTCGCTGATGCCGTGAACGATATCGGCACATTTTTTCACTTCGTTCACATCGTCGGTTTTCAGCACGACACCGTCCACACCTTTTTCGAGTATCTCTACCATAAGTCTGGCCTGCTCGCTGTTTTCGACGCAGACCATTATATTTTTGCCTCGCCGGGCAAGCAAATTCTCTATGGGAATAATCGTCCAGTCCAGCATTTTCAGGACAACGATTTTCTCCGCCGGTACCGCCGCGGCCTTGTCTTCGTCATCCTTGCCTGCTATATCGATAAATTCGACATCGATGCCCGGCTTAATATCGCCGTTGTTTTCGACTGTCCTGATTTTACCGAACTGCCGCACGGTTTCGCTTTCACCGTCCGGCAGAACAACCGCCTCGGCACCGCTTTCAAGTGCCGCAATGGCAAGGTCTTTGCTATATGGAATGACTTCTACCCAGAATCTTTTCATTTCTATATCCTTACTAAAAGTGATACTAACTCTCATAAGAGATTAAACTTAAATCAGATTATTTTGTCAACTTTTTTCATTCCCGAGTGGAGGAATTAAATTCCTGAGAAAAATATTTGTCTATAGGCATATTTTCAATTATCATTAAGTTTCGGCTGTTTTTGTTATGTTCGGTTAAGCAGAAACTTCTTTTAGGAGTCCTACCATGAAACAGAATCTATTTCACAAAACAAGCGGCAAGTCGCTTCTGCTGGTCTGCTTATGTTTATTGATGCAGACCTCACTCGTGTGGGCGGCGGAGCAGATCACCGGCGACTGGGAAATCACAATGGATAACAATGGCCGAAAGAGTTACGCTATGTTGTCCATCAAAAAGGCCGAAGGCGGAACGCTGACGGGCAAATGGGGCTCAACTGATATAGACAACGCCAAATTTCAGGATGGAAAGCTCACGTTTTCTCGAACTATCGGGCCGGAGGACCGGCAGTTTACGACAGACTACGAAGGTACTCTCAAAGACGGCAAGCTCATGCTTAAGATAACGAACGATTGGGGCGAGTTGGCCGCCGTCGGTGCCAGGCCGAAACCAATATGTCCCGCACTCGGGCAGTGGGATATCAATTTCAATGTAATGGATATGGATATAAATGCAAAACTGGTAATTTCACGGACGAAGGATGGCAAGCTCGAAGGAAAATGGATCGAGCAGATGGGCGAGCATAAGATTGCCGATGTCAAATTCGAAGACGGGAAACTGACGTTCACCCGGAAAAGTAAAGTGGAAGATATGGAATTCGAAAATACCTACGAAGGCACCGTCAAGGAAAACACCCTGACGGGAAAACTTGACGGTGGTGATATGGGCCAGTGGCAGGCCAACGGCAAGCGTATCGGCCTGGAGCTCATAGGAGCATGGGAAATTACAACGGTCTCCGATTTCGGAACACGAAAGACCACTATGAAAGTCTTCCCGGACCTGACCGGAAGATACAAGGTCTTCGACAGCGATATTCCCATGAAGAATCTCAAGCTCGAAGGTGACGAAGTGACATTTACGCTTGAAATGGGCTGGGGAGACATGACTTTCGAGATGAATTTCAAAGGTAAACTGGACGGCAAAACCCTCAAAGGCCAAATGGAATCGGACAGAGGAGCAAGTGACATAACCGGAAAGAAAATCGAAAAGACAAAAGCTCCGGCTCCGGAATCGAAAACAACAACTAAATAACAAACTCATCCTCAAGGAAAAAACAGAAAGTATTGAGTGATGGACAACGCTGCTGTCCATCACTTTTTTTACGTATTCAGCTCTTCAGAATTTTAATCGCATCTTCGACACCGACTTTGTCATGGACCATTTTCGAGAGCGCCTTAACCATTTTGGTCGGATTCTTATGCTGGAATGCGTTGCGACCGATGGAAACTCCCGCAGCACCGGCGGCCAGGGCACCTTCGACCATCTTGAAAATATCTCTGTCGCTGTTCATCTTCGGCCCGCCGGCAATCACAACCGGTACGGGGCAGCCCTCGACCACTTCGGCGAAACTTTTAGGATTGCCGGTATAAACAACTTTAACGATATCGGCGCCCAGCTCGGCTCCGGCCCGGGCGGCCAGCTTGACGTTGTTAACATCGTATTCGTTTTTAATTTTTGCCCCGCGGGTGTACATCATAGCAACAAGCGGCATCTGCCACTCGAAACATCGCTCGCTGATATATCCTAATTGCGAGAGCATTTCCCCCTCCGTCTCGGCACCGAGGTTGATGTGGACACTGACTGCGTCGGCACCGAGCTTAATTGCCTCTTCGACGGTGCAGGCCAGCTCTTTAGCATTAGGATCGGGACTGAGCGATGTCCCTGCGGAAAGATGAACAATCAATCCGACATCTTTTCCCGTACCTCTGTGGCCCGCTCGAACGATTCCCTTGTGCATCAGTATGGCATTTGCGCCGCCTGCAACGACATTACTTATCGCCGATCGCATATCGGCAAGACCTTCTATAGGCCCGACAGTCACACCGTGGTCCATCGGAATAATAACCGTCTTACGCGAATTACGGTTGATGATTCTTTCGAGCCTTATTTTTTTGCCTATCATAACTGTATCTCCAATTTTATTATCACCTTCCCGCACTTACCGCAGCAGGTAAGATTAGTATTTAACATTTACATTTGAAAATCTATCCGAAACCGTTAAAAAGGCAAGAAAAAACTTTTCCTAAAGTTTATGTAATATTTTCTCGACTAATTCCCGGGAGACCTCAACGGCATATTGCCCGTTTTCGGTAATAGTTAAGCCGATGTCACTTACTAATACGAATCTCGGCCATTTGTTCACTGCTTTTTTGTCGTGCTGCAGTAATTCGATTAAATCTTTTTTGACCAGATTATCCGGTAATTTTACGGGAACTTGAAGTTTTTCAAGAATCCCCCGGATCCTTTCAAGCCTGTCCGGTTGGGACAGTCCCATTTCAATTTCAATCAGCCCGGCCGCGATTATTCCTATTGCAACCGCCTCGCCGTGCAGAAGCTCGTAGCCGCCGGCGGCCTCGACTGCATGGCCGATTGTATGGCCGTAATTCAGTATTCTTCTTTTATTTTTTTCCTGCGGATCGGTCTCGACAACACTGCCTTTGATTTGGCAGTTTTTCAATGCCATTTTCTCTAATACATCCGGCTGACGCTGCAGCACAAGCTCGATATTTTTCTCGAGAAACTCGAAATATTCCGCATCGGCGATAATCGCATGTTTTACCGATTCGACAAGTCCGGCCCTGTACTGCCTTTCGTCTAATGTGGCTAAAGTCGCCACGTCGATATAAACCGCCGCCGGATGCCAGAACGCACCGAACGCGTTCTTACTGACGCTGGAATCGACACCCGTTTTTCCCCCGATGGCGGAATCCGCCTGGGCGACAGTCGTTGTCGGTATCTGGACGACCCGAACACCTCTTTTGAAAATCGCCGCAGCGAATCCGGCAATATCCCCGACCGTCCCGCCGCCCAATGCCACAACAAGTGTATCTCTACCTAAACAGGCCTTTTCCATGACCTCGATGATCGAAATTGCCGTGTCGATATTTTTCGAAACCTCACCGGCGGGCTTGATAACAAAACTCGGGATATCCCTCTGGCCGACGAGCCTTTCCATATGACCCGCTGAAACAAGATTTTCATCGGTAACGATGAACTTATTGAGCTTCTCGAACTCGGAATCAATCTCAGGCATCAAAGAACCGAGAATATCCGTTCCTATCCTGATTCGATAGCAGGCTTCAGACGAAGCCGGAATTTTAACTTCATGCTCTAACATATATATCCAATGTACTGAAAAATAACGAAGGCTCAGGAATATAACCGATTTACGATAAAAATGCAAAGCTTTGTTCGGCACCCAATCCCCAATCAACCATTCGAAATCGGGTTTTTCCAATACCGTTTAGCCGTGGCCGGTATGGCTACGGGCACCCCCCGGACGAGTCCGGTGGCTAATCCGAATTGGGTTCGTTTTGCAACAGCGGATTTGGCAGATTGACGCGGATTTGCCGTAATCTTATTATTTCAAAGACCTTACACCAATTTGAATCATTCCCAAATTGGCTTCGTTTTAAATTTTTTTTATTCTGTATTCTGTCTCCTGTGTTCTGTCTTCTGTCGTTAAATTGGGTTCGTTTTGCATTTTTTTCTGATTTGTAGAGAACGCTCTACACCTGTCGAACAAACCGTGGACGATCCCGGTTTATCCCGCAATAACCGGTTTTTGTAGGGGCGGCCCCATGTGGCCGCCCAGGGCAATCACATGGGATTGCCCCTATCTATGATTGTATTCCAAAAACTGCTATATTACAACCAAAATCCCCATTATTCGGCGAAAAATGACAATTTTTCGAAGTTTAATTGTCATGTTGAGCGAAGCGCAGCGTAGTCGAAACATCTACAGAAATGACATACTTTTTTTATTGATTTTTCTGACAATCCCGACAATGATATTGAAGAAGAGCAGATTTTAATCAAACCTTGATAAGGTAGAAGCAAATGGATCTACAAGGTATTCGCGAAGCTATACGACGGCAGCCGTTTGAGCCTTTCAGCATTCGCCTGGCGGACGGGCGGTCGCTGGATGTCCCGCATCCGGAGATGGTCGCTGTCGGCAAAAGGCGGATTATCGTTGTAAAGCCGGATGATTCGTGGGCGGTTGTAGAACCGTTGCTGATTGTATCATTGGATTATAACGGCAAACGCCCACCTCACAAGAACCAACAAAAAAAAGGTGATGATTAAGTAAAAATATTCTACCGTATTAATAATCACGAACAACAACACCGTCTTTTCCCACCATATACCTATCTGAGCCTTTGACCTTTATATTATAGACCTTGCCGATATATGGCATTGGTCTTTTAGTGACATTCAATATCCCAATCGAGCCTTTGGAAGTTTTTAATTTCATGCCGGTTTTTAGATTATGCAGAGAGAGCCACCGCCCGGAATCGGTCATGAAGTAATGATTCTCAGCGACGGTAATGCAATTGCCGCTCTCAAGCAAAATGTCATAACAGGTAAAAGTCCCGGTGTGTTCCTGTACCTGCTCGATTTTATTGAGGCCATCTGTGCAGTTGATAAACTGCAATGCGGCAACTTTCGAAATTGGAACAAGCTTACCTTCGAGCCAAACTTCGGTCTGGCCTAAAAAACAGGTCCTGCCTTTTGGCGGTGCATATCCACTGTTATTCAGCACAATCTTGACATTAGCTGCTCCGGCCTCGGCCTCAATACTTCTCCAAGAATCCCAGCTACCAGATCTGCCACGGCGAAAACCTGCGGTGATACGAACCTGTCCTTTGAAGATTCCATCAAGTTTGAATCTGCCTTCTTCATCGGTTACTGCTCCGGCACCGACCTGGCCTTTGCCGGTACAGAATATCTCTGCATTAGCCACAGGTTTATCATTTACATCTACCACAATACCTGAAACCGAATATTTACCCCTTGCTAATACTACCGAGCCTAAATCAATGAGATTATCACGTACATCGCTGGAATCAAATTCGATTTTATTCGGTTTATAGTGCAGGAAACTTGCATAAAAAATGTATTTATGCCCTAAAGGTAAAGCCCTGAAAGTGAATTTCCCTTCTGCATCGCTTTTCATATCAAGTGGTAAAATAAAAGCGCGCCAATCCGAGCCTTGAAGTGATGTCCCGACCCTTGCACCTTCTATTGCTACGCCGTTACTGTCCACTACTTTCCCAGTGAGAATCGCGCCATGTTCGAGCTTAACCTCGAGCATATTTACATCTTCATCAAAATCAATGACAGCAGCGAGGTTCCGCTCAATATGCCGAGCCAACATGTGGTATTCTTCTGATTTTTTGTTTGGTGGCATATTATACGCCTCGAACTGACCTTTGGCATACACTCGTACAAACCAGCCTGAATTCGGCCATACATTCATCTCTACATCGTCAATCGGTAAATTCTTTTCATCTCGTACTACTCCCGTAATAATTAACCAGTCATTAGAAGGAATTTTGGATTTTGGTTCCTGCTCTGTTGCAGTTCCTTTAGGTAGGGTAATTTCAAGTACTTCCTCGTTGTTGTTTGTATCACCTGCATACACAACGCGGAATCCGTTCAAATCGCTACCTATACCTTTGATACCAATGCGACTTGCAGACCGACATTTATCCGGTTTCCAATACCAGTTACCATTACGATAAACATGGCCAAAATATCTGTAGGCAAGTTTTTTTTGATCAATGTCTTTGGTGACATTATAACCACCCAGAACTAAGTATTGATCGGAACACCATTCCGAGACATTACCGTACATATCGTAGAGGCCCCATGGATTCGGTTTCTTTTGGCCTACCGGATGTGTTTGATTATCACTATTGTCGTAGTACCATGCGTATTGGTCAAGCTGCGTATAATTGGGATCGTCACCATAAAAAAATCGAGTCTGCGATCCAGCCCGGCAGGCGTACTCCCACTCGGCCTCGGTAGGTAATCTAAAATCTTCGCCAAGCTTTTTACAAAATTCAACAGCTTCTTCCCATGTAATATAATATATTGGGTGTCGAGAACCTTCGCCTTTTAAGCGAAGGGGGAAGATTGACTTTTTACGTTGCTGAGCTACCGTCGTACCCATAACCGTCTCCCACTGGGCCTGTGTCACTTCGTATTTGCCCATATAGAACGGCTTGGTGATTTGAACTTCGTGGACCGGCCCCTCGTTGTCGTTTCTATCTTCTTCGGTAGAGGGCGAGCCCATATTAAAACTACCGGCAGGAATTCTAACGAATTCCATCGTCAGCCCGCTACCTGCTCCTCTTTCATTCTCTGCCGCCCATACACAACCGGCGGAAAATATTATTGTCAACATAAAGACTGCATATCTTAGATTTGTTGAATTAAACATAATTGCTCCCTTGTAAATTGACCGACGTTTTTCCGTTCCTAAGCTCCTATTAAACAATAACGCATAACCGGGCAAAAAAATCAATAAAAAATGCAACGTTTTTCATGAGCCGCAGGTAAAATCGCCCCCGGATTTTGGACTTGCTTTTGGGGGGATTTGCTGCTATATCTTTCGATTATTATGACACATTTAACGATTCCCATATCGGCTCAGAGTCCGGACGAGGCACTGAAGCAAATAAAAAAGATGAAAACCGCCGGTGCCGAGATGCTCGAATTGCGCGTGGATTATATCGAGGACCTTAGTGTCGATTTGGTTCAAAAGTTAATCGCAGATATCAAGAGTATAAAAAGAAAACAGCTTCCGATTATCGTTACCTGCCGTGACAAGCAGCAGGGCGGGGCGATAGATTATTCGATCCGGCTTCGTATTGAAGTGCTTATCGCGGCACTGAAAGCCGGCGCCGATTTTATAGATTTCGAATACGATAATTTTCGTATCACCGAACATCAGGAAAAAATCAGACGCGCCCTGTCGCAAAACTCGAAGGCAAGATTGATTCTATCGGCACACAATTTCGAGACAAAATTCGCCGATATCAACAAGCTATTCCGCAGCATCTCGACAATCTGTCCGGGGACAATACCGAAATTAGTCTATACTGCTAACCATATTAACGATTGCTTCGAGGCGTTCGATTTGCTTCACCGCACCAGCGACGAACGTATTGTCTTCTGCATGGGCCAGGCCGGGCTAATCAGCAGAATCATCGCAAAGAAGCTCGGCAGCTTCGTTACCTTCGCGAGTATCGACGCCGACAGCGCGACGGCGCCTGGTCAGTTGAACATAAGCGAATTAAGGGAATCGTACCGTCATGATTACATCGATGACGATACGGAGCTTTTCGGCGTAATCGCCGATCCTGTAGGTCACTCGCTCAGCCCGGCGATTCACAACGCCTGTTTTGACGAAATGAAAATGAACCGGCTGTATCTGCCGTTGTGGGTACAGGGACAAAAGCAGGAATTCGATTCTTTTTTGAATAATATTCTCCGGAGAAAATGGCTGAACTTTCGCGGCTTTAGCGTGACAATCCCGCACAAGCAAAATGCACTGAATTATGCCGGAATAAATCAGGGTTTCATCGAGCCGTTAGCGGAAAAAATCGGGGCGGTTAATACGCTTATCATCAGCCCGGACGGCAGAGTCAAGGCCTACAACACCGATTACACCGCCGCCTTGGAGGCGATTTTGGCCGGGATGAAAATCAAAAAAGCCAAAATGAAAGAGCTGCCCGTCGCCGTCGTCGGCGCCGGCGGTGTGGCGCGGGCAATCGTTGCCGGACTAAGTGACGCCGGGGCGAAAATAAAAATATATAATCGCACTGTCGAGAAAGCCGAGAAGCTCGCGGCGGAATTCAACTGCGAGTTCGCCCCCCTGGACGATCTGGAAAATCTCAATGCGAAACTGTTAGTTAACTGCACCAGTATCGGGATGCACCCTAATGTCGAAGCGACGCCGGTACCGAAGGAATACCTTAGCAAAAGTACGGCGGTTTTCGATACGGTATATAATCCGGCAGAAACTCTGCTGCTGAAAGAAGCCAAGAGGAAAAGGGCAAAAAGAATCGACGGCATCTCGATGTTCGTCAACCAGGCAATGGCACAATTCAAGCTCTTCACCGGCAAAGACGGCGACCCGGAACTTATGCGAGAAACTATTTGCAATTGCCTGTAAAAGTGCTATTATCGAAGCGAATTAATTGAAATTCAGCAGTTTAACGAGATAATCAATAATTCTTTGGAAAGGAGATTATTATGATCCGGTCTTACAGAAATTTGTCAGTTATTATTATATTGTCACTGTCAATAAGTATTGTATGTCCGAATACATGCAATGCACAAGGCTCATCGGCCCAAAAGCTGACGACGGTCCTGCCGGACGATGTTCTGGGTTTTCTGGCTACCAGCGGCGGTGATGAGTTAAAACCTGCCTTTGAGAAAACCATCTTAAACCAGATATGGAAAGATCCGGGAGTACAGACTTTTTATCAGGCGGTACGAAAAGAGCTCATGGCGAAATTTCAGCAGGAAATCGGCGACCCTGGCGATGACAAAACTGTCGATACCATTATGAATTTTATGGGATTGGTCAAAAATCGGCCGGTTGTTTTCGGCGTGGCACAAAAACAACCGCAGGAGGGCCCGCCTTTCTACGGCTTTGCCATTCTGGATGCCGGAAAACGCAGGGAGGAAATCGCCGAAGCCTTGACCAAACTGGAAGCTATGGCGGGCGAAGGGGACATTGTCGATGTGAAGGTCGGTCCGGTTACATTACACGGGCCGAAAGATGCCGATGATGTCCCGGGTTACTGGGGCTTCATTGGAAATTACCTCGTATTTGCAATGAACGACGGCGAAGGTCTGGCTGTAAAGTATTTACTTGGCACTCCCATGAGCAGACCTGTGCCGAACTGCCTTAAGAAAGTCCCGGCCAATAACGATGCGATTATAGCTCATATTAATCCGGAAAAGGCACTGCAGCTTATCGAAGCTGTCGCAAAGGCCGAAGGCGGCGAGGAAGATTTCGCAATCGTAAAAACCGTAATTAGTGAACTTGGTATAGATAAAATTAAAACAGTAACGACCCGTGCAGGCTTCGAAGGTTCCAACCTTGTCGTTAATGAGCTTATCGAGATTCCTGAGCCGCGAACCGGCATATTTGCAAATATAAAAACAATCGATATGAAAACCTTCGATATGGTCGATGCCCGCGCCATGAGTGCGGCGGCTTTCAACTGCGACTTGGCAGGAATGTATGACACGGCAATGAAGGCAATTAAAGCCGCAGCCGGGGAGGATTTTGCCGAGGTTCAGGAGGGAATCGCCGAGATGGAGGAAGAACTCAAATTCAAGATTCGTGACGGCCTGCTGGAAAGTCTCAACGGGCAGATGCTTATGTATGCTCTTCCCGGCGGGATTATGGAGCAATCCCCGCAGGGTGGATTTGTTGTAGTCGCCGGGCTAAAAAATGCAAAGCTTTGGGAAGAAACTCTCGCTGCTCTCGGGAAATTCGCCACCGAAAACAGTGACGGCATGGTGCAGATCAGCTCGCAGGTTCAGGACGGCAAAACCATCCATACATGGGCGGTAATGCCCCTGGCAATGGCACAGGTTGTACCCTGCTGGGCAGTCTCGGGTGACAACGTGGTTATCGCTTCGAATCTGGCGATGTGCAATCTTGCAATCGAGCAGATGAGCTCCGGCAAAAAATCTATTCGCACTACCGAAGGATTTAAAAAGGCCACAGCCGGCCTGCCGCAGAACCTGTTGAGCCTGCAATACAACGACTCGAAGGTCCATTTTAATCAGACAATGATGAGCATACAGCAGGTTTGGCCGATGTTGACAATGGCCGCGGGCAAAGCCGGATTGAAGCTGCCGTTCATGCTGCCTTCGCTGACACATATTGCCGAAAAGATGGAGCCCGCCTGCATGTACGACTGGTACGATTCCCATGGACTTCGTTCGCATTATCGCGGAGCAGGTATCGAGCAAAGCATCGGTGCCGCAGTAGGTGCCGGAGTAGGGCTCGGCGTAATGATGCCTGCCTTGGCGAGAACCCGTCAACAAGCTTTTCGAATAGTCTCAGCGAGCAATTTGAACGGTATTGGCAAAGCAATGCTTATATATGCGAATGATTATGATGATAAATTTCCGCCTAATCTTCAGGAGCTTATCGAGAAATGTGAGCTCACTCCGGAAACACTTGAATCAAAACGTAAACCCAAAGGTTTTACCGGCCCCAGCTATATATATATCACCGGCCAAAATACTTCTATGCATCCAGGAAATATAACTGTTTATGAAAATCCGGCGTATTGCGCCGATGGACTGAATGTTCTTTATATGGATTGCCATGTTGCATGGACAAAAAAAGAAGACTTTCTTAAAGAGCTAAAAGAAACATATCAACGGCTCGGCAGGGAAATGCCCGAAATAAAATTCAAAAATTAAGCTAAAAAACAATCAATTAAAAGCTATTAATCTAAGATACTGTGTTGTGTGAACAACGTGTTGTATTATCACGATAACTTTGTGTCTATCAAAATCAAGGAAGAAAAAGCATGAAGGCACGCAATATCACACCACCGGTTTATTTATTGCTGGCTATAGCTGCAATGGTACTTCTGCATTTTTTGTTTCCGGGTATTAAATTTATCGTTTTTCCATGGAAGCTCTTGGGCGTATTGCCATTGGCTATTGGGATTATTATTAATCTCATTGCCGATAAGACATTTAAAGAACATACAACCACCGTCAAGCCCCTTGAAGCCTCCACTTTGCTGATTACAACCGGCGTATTTGGTATCACAAGAAATCCTATGTATCTTGGTTTCGTGCTTATTCTTTTGGGAATTGCTATATTACAGGGGTCGCTTACGCCGTATGTGATCGTTTTAGTGTTCGTGATTTTTATAGATATTGTTTTTATAAAGTACGAAGAAAAGAAATTAGAAGGGACCTTTGGGCAGGCCTGGCTGGAGTATAGAAAAAAAGTCAGACGCTGGATATAAAATCAGCGACCAGCAACATATATCGAAAGAAATCCCGGAATCAATAATCTGCATCATAAAAACACAGCTTTTAATTGTTTTTGCTGCTATTGGTCGATATAATTCATAAAATAGTGTATTTAATCTGTTTTTTACGATAGTGGGCGAAATTCTCGCTATATATTTTGTCATTCTCGCGAAGGCGGGAATCCAGAATCGGCTGTTTACTGGATTCCGCATCAAGTGCGGAATGACAAATATGGTTAATTTATTTCTATCAGGAAAGATTGAATGGCAAAAAGTGGAAAAAAAGGTGAAAAGGTTGTCCTTGCATATAGCGGCGGTCTGGATACGAGTGTGATTTTGCCGTGGCTCAAGGAAACTTACGGTTATGAGGTGATTGCGTTTGCCGCCGAGTTAGGGCAGGGCGATGAATTGGCCGGTATCAAACGTAAAGCGCTGGCCAGCGGGGCGGCCAAATGTGTGGTAAAGGACCTGAGAAAGGAATTTGTAGAAGATTATCTCTGGCCGATGCTCAAATCCGGAGCGGTCTATGAAAACGGGTATTTATTGGGTACAAGTATCGCCCGGCCGTTAATCGCCAAGCATCAGGTGGACGTCGCCCACGCCGAAGGTGCAACCGCTGTAGCTCACGGTGCTACCGGCAAGGGAAACGACCAGGTACGTTTCGAGGTAACCTTTATGGCACTGGATCCGTCGCTGAAAATAGTCGCGCCGTGGAAGGACCCGAATTTTACACTCACCTCTCGCGAAGCGGCGGTGGATTATGCCAAAAAGCATAAAATTCCCATCGACCAAAGTAAAAAGAAGATTTATTCCCGCGACCGCAACCTCTGGCACATCAGCCATGAAGGTGCGGACCTCGAAGATCCTGCCAACGAGCCGAAGGAAGATTTGTTTGTGATATCGAATCCGGTTTCGAAGACTCCGAATAAGCCGGATTACGTCAGTATAGGTTTCGAGCAGGGAGTACCGACAAAACTAAACGGCAAAAAAATCGACGGAGTAAAGTTGATTGAAGCGTTGAACGAAATCGGCGGCAAACACGGCGTCGGACAGGTTGACCTGGTGGAGAATCGACTTGTCGGCATGAAATCCCGCGGCGTATATGAAACGCCGGGCGGAACAATACTCGTTACGGCACATAATGCTCTCGATAGCCTGGCACTCGACCGGGAAACAATGCACTATAAACAACAAATCGCCCTGAAATATGCCGAGCTGGTTTATTACGGCTTGTGGTTTTCGCCGTTGCGGGAAGCACTTGACGCTTTTGTCGATGTGACACAGCGTAATGTGACCGGCGAGGTTAAATTGAAGTTGTTCAAGGGCCGCTGCACTTTAGCCGGCACGACAAGTCCTAAAAGCTTGTATCGGACCGACCTCGCTAGTTTCGTAATGGGCGCCGAATACGACTCGACTGATGCAACCGGCTTTATACGTCTCTTCGGCCTGCCGGCAAAAGTTGCTGCGGTCGTAAACAAGCAAAAAGCCAAAAAATAAAAAGCAAGAATGTGGTTTATGGTAGCGTTAAATCAGATAAGAAAATTCGGAAGGCAGATCGGTGAACAGTTCCATGCTGAACGTGTAATTCTGTTCGGTTCTTATGCTACAGGCAACGTCACTGCCGACTCAGATGTTGATTTATTGGTAATCGGGCCGTTCAAAGGCAGAAGCGTTGATAAATCGGTAGAAATACGTATGAAATTGCGGCCACAATTTCCCGTTGACATTCTTATAAAAACTGCTGAAAAAGTGCATCAGCGGGTTAAAATGGGCGACTGCTTTATGCGAGAAATCCTTGAAAAAGGAAAGGTACTTTATGAAGCCGATAACCGCTGAATGGGTTACCAAGGCTGAGGCGGATTTTGCAACCGCACAAAGAGAAAGCCGAGTCAGAAAAAATCCTAATTATGACGGTATCTGTTTTCATTATCAGCAGTGCGCTGAAAAATATCTCAAAGCTCGTCTATGTGAAGGGGAAGTTCCTTTTAGCAAAATTCACGACCTAGTTGCATTATTGGAAAAAGCTCTCAATATCGAACCAAATTGGGAGATTTTTCGTGAGGACCTTGCTTACTTATCAGATTTTGCTGTAACGTTCCGCTATCCCGGAGAATCCGCAGACAAAAAATCGGCAGTAGAGGCTAAACGGCTTTGCACGTTCTTTCGCAAAGTAGCCCGTGGTGCTCTGAGATTAAGAACATAAAAAGTTCAAAATATATTCGCAAAGGACTGCTATGGTTGTACCGGATTGGATTTGGTTTGTTTTCATTTTCGCGTTCGGCTGTTGTATCGGCAGTTTTTTAAATGTCGTTATCTACCGGATGCCCCGCGACAAATCCATCGTAACTCCGCCTTCGGCGTGCCCGGGCTGCGGCAAACATATTCGTTTTTACGACAATATCCCCCTGATTTCCTGGCTTGTTTTGGGAAGGAAGTGCCGGTATTGCAAAGCTCCTATTTCGGCTCGGTATTTTATAATAGAATTGCTGACGGGCTCGGTCTTTCTCGGCCTTTTCATCCTGTATTTCAGAACCGATATCCGTGCCGGGATCCCAACGTTTTCAAACGGCGGCTGGTTCATCTATCTTCTTCACATCATCTTATTGGCGGCCTTAATAGCCTCTTCGGCAATTGATTTGGAATTATGGATTATCCCACTATCTATCTGCTGGTTTGTTACCTTAGCCGGTATAATCGGTTCGGCAGTCGGTGTTTTCATTATCGAGCCGGTTGTTATTAATGAAAATAGACTGCTGCCTGCTGTCTCGGCCGATACCGGCGCATTGGCCGCCGGCGCGGCAACAGGGCTGATTGTCTCCATTATTTTACTGGCAACGGGATTAATAAAAAGAAGTTACGAAGAGCAGGGCGATAACACCGCCGTAAACGATAATCCTGCCGGAAAAGATCCATCTGTCATACCGGAAGATAATTTTAACCATCGATTGGAATCCCTCAGAGAAATCGTTTTTTTACTGCCGATAATAATCCTGTCCTTCGGAGCATTCTGGTTGAGCAGAAACTTCGAGCCAATACATAACTGGTGGAGGGACTTTTCGTCTCATCCCGCCGTAGCCGGGCTTCTCGGCAGTTTGTGGGGCTACTTTATCGGCTGCGGAATCGTATGGAGTATCCGCATATTCGGGACTCTCGCCCTCGGCAAAGAAGCGATGGGTCTCGGCGATGTGCACTTAATGGGCGCCGCCGGTGCCGTAACAGGACCACTTGTAGTTGTGCTGGCGTTTTTCATTGCTCCGTTCTTCGGCCTTACCTGGGCGGGATTAAATATGTTTTTTAAAAAAATTCGGCAAATTCCCTACGGTCCTTTCTTGTCTTTGGGGATTCTTTTTGTTATGATTCTGCGTAACTGGATAATCGAGCATCTGTTCGTTTTTTATCAATGAAACCGAAGGCTTGAACCTCGATATTTAAGGAGAAATAAAATGCGGATTTTTGAAATCAAAAAGATTACACTTCTGAGCTGCCTGGTAATCTCTGCTTTTTTGCCCGGCTGTACCAACTGGAAGAAGGAATACGATGCCCTTTACATCGAACACCAGAACGTCATCGGTCTGCGTGAGAGCGAAAGAAGGTTATATAATGATAAAATTACACAGAACCAGGCGACGATAGACGATCTACACCGGCAGATGGAAGAGCAGAAGAAAAGCCCGGCCCAGGTATCCGGCTTCGGCGAAGGTTACGACGTCGCCTTTGATGCGGCTGCCGGGACAATTACAGTAACTCTACCCAATGCGATACTATTCGATTCGGGAAAAGCCTCGCTGAAAAAGACCACCATTTCCGAACTCGACCACATTCGCACTGTATTACGAGAAAAATATCCCGGCAAAGAAATCGACGTTGTCGGTCATACGGATACGGATCCAATCAATAAAACAAAGGATTTATGGAAAGACAACTGGGAGCTTTCCGCACAGCGTGCTCTTTCGGTTACAAGATACTTAATCGAACGCGGGATCGATGAGAAATCGATTCGTGCCGCCGGCTGCGGTCAAACACGACCGGTTGCTTCCAATGCCACCGCCAACGGTAAAGCCAAAAACCGAAGAGTCGAGATAGTCGTGCATATGCGATAAGAAAAGTGTAAAGTGGCTAAAGTTATAAGTGACTAAAATTACAAAAAATAAATACTATTTTAGCTTACTTTAGACACTTTAGTTCACTTAAAAACTTCGTACTTTTCGTTTACTGTTCGTAGTAATATTTATTCCACCTTGTTTGTCGATGAAAATAGTGATAGCCCCGTCTCTGTATGTATAAAACATTTTCGCCGCTTCAGAATCATCGAATAAATTCAAAGAAATATTATTAGCGCCGCGATATTGGCCCCGAGAACAACTGCATATCAGGAAATTCGCATCGAGATATTCGAGAAAACCATCTTGCAGGGTGCTGGCTGAGCCGTGATGGGGGACAACAACGATATCGACTTTAAGTTCGGGATACAGACGCATCAGCTCGTTCTGGGTAAATTTTTCAATATCCGAACAAAGAAGTATTTTCTTTCCGGCAAATTCTATCAATGATACGAGTGATTTGTCGTTGTCACTCAATTGAATATCGTAAATAATTTTTTCACATGGCCAGAGGATTGTTATATTTGCTTTGCTGCTTAAATTCAGGTTTTTATCCAGGCGTTCTATTTTATGCCCGGTTTCATTCAGACATTCACATAGAAATGTCGCCGTGCCCCATCGGTCAGCTTTGTCGAAAAAGTCATCGTTGGCGAAAACTCGGCCGACTTTACAGTATTGAGCAATCTCAGGTATCCCGTTTATATGATCAATATCGTTATGGCTTATGAGTATAGCATCTATCCTGTTCGTTCCGCAATAATCCATAAAGGGCGCAACAATGCGCCTGCCGATATCTCTTTTGTACATCGAACCGGCATCGAAAAGAATATTGGCCCGGCCGGGAAGCTGCACTAAAATCGCCTGGCCGTGGCTGACATCAAGACAGGTGAGGATTAAATTGTCCCGATGTGTCCTATGCCGTTTTATCATACCAAGAGATAAAATTATCCCTAAAATAGCAGTTGCTAAAACAACTTTCTTTATAAGAGGTCGTCTAAAATATGCGAAGCCGGCGAAAAGAATTATGCCGTAATAAAACAGTATCAATACGAGCGGCACTCGCCCAATTAGTATCTGTGATATGTCCAAATCTGCAATACGTTGAACAATCCAGATAAGTATCCCGGATAGAAATGCAATGATATATCCTAAAACAAAACTCAATGTCGGTAGAATAAAAAACATTATCATCTTGAAAAATCCTAACGTCAGAATTGCTCCGACCAGAGGAAATACCATGATGGTCCAGATACTTGTAAGCGGCGTAATCGTGTAAAAATGGTATAACAAAATCCCGGCGCCTCCCAGCCATGCCGCAAATCCTACAGAGAATAATATTACAACTTTATCGATGATCCTCTTTGCCGTACGTTTGCTTGAATCAACTTGCTGAGATTTTTGTCTCCAAAACAATTTATCGACGTTGTCCTGTAAAAAGGTGGAGATTTTATCAGTAAACAATAATATACCAAGTACGGTCGCGAACGATAATTTCCAGCCGGCTTCGAACAGTTGTGTCGGTCTCGCCAGCAGTAGAA
>Ga0272441_10001492_pt1 | contig 49925 bp, 35 predicted proteins | sample SSMProp6N_FD_193582 | JGI IMG/M metagenome (GOLD analysis project Ga0272441, IMG submission 193582) | Marine sediment archaeal communities from Little Sippewissett salt marsh, Falmouth, MA, United States - SSM-Prop-6N | ecosystem: Environmental > Aquatic > Marine > Wetlands > Sediment ... | reverse complement strand
CAAGAGAAAACCCGCCAAGAGAAAAACCGCCAGGAAGAGGTGAGCCGGACTCAGCGCAACAACACGATTCGCCGGACTGGGGAGAGCCGACACGACTGACGGCTCTCCCCTTGCTATGCGCGGTGTCTGGCATGACGGCGGGTTTGACGGGCGATGCGGCCGAACCGTGTCGGCGACCCCGAAGGCATTGACAGGCCCGCGGGCGGGGCCTATACTATCGGTTTCTATAGAGTGCGCACGCGCGACAGGGGGACCCCGGAAGCGATAGGAGGGTTCGGATTGCGCCCCGGGCCGAGTGGCCTGTCCCCCCGCCGCGACGCGCCTGAAACAGCGAGGCAACCATGGATCCGAAAAACCGCACCGTGCTGGCCGCCGTCATGGACGAGCAGAGCCTGGCCACCCTGGAGGCCGTGCCGAACGACCGCCTCCACGCCTTTATCGCCGACGCCGTTACCCTGTGCCAGCCGGCCTCGGTCAAGGTGTGCTGCGACTCGGCCGACGACCGGGCCTACGTGCGGCGGCAGGCCGTGGCCAACGCCGAGGAGCAGGCCTTGGCCATCGACGGCCACACCGTCCACTTCGACGGGTTCACGTCGAACCGCGACCACGACCAGGGCCGCGACAAGGGCGCCACCAAGTACCTCCTGCACGAAGGCGTGAGCCTGGGGCCCGACGTGGGCGCCACGGAACGCTCCGCCGGCCTGGCCGAGGTCCGCGGGTTCCTCGCTGGCGCCATGGCCGGCAAGGAGATGTACGTCCGCTTCTTTTGCCTGGGCCCGACGGGCAGCGTGTTCGCCATTCCGTGCGTGCAGTGCACCGACTCGGCCTACGTGGCCCACAGCGAGGACCTGCTGTACCGCGGCGGGTACGAGGACCTGAAGCGGCGCGGCACGGACGGCGCCTTCTTCCGGTTCCTGCACTCGGCCGGACGCCTCGGCGACCGGGGCGCCAGCGCCGAGGTGGCCAACCGCCGCATCTACATCGACGTCGACGAAGACCTCGTCTACAGCGTCAACACGCAGTACGGCGGCAACACGATCGGCCTGAAGAAACTGGCCCTGCGCCTGGCCATCCGCAAGGCCGACCGCGAAGGCTGGCTCGCCGAGCACATGTTCGTCATGGGCGTGCGCGGCCCCGCCGGACGCGTCACGTACTTCACCGGCGCGTTCCCGAGCGCCTGCGGCAAGACGAGCACCGCCATGCTGCCCGGCGAACTCATCGTCGGCGACGACATCGCCTACCTCCGGGCCGTCGACGGCCAAGCCAGGGCCGTCAACGTCGAGAGCGGCATCTTCGGCATCATCCGCGACGTCAACCCCGACGACGACCCCGTCATCTATCGGCTTCTGACCACGCCCGGCGAGGTCATCTTCTCGAACGTCCTCATCGCCGACGACCGGCCCTACTGGCTCGGCATGGGCGAGGCCATCCCCGACGCCGGCACGAACTACGCCGGCCCGTGGCACAAGGGCATGACCGACTCAGACGGCGCCGAGATCACCCCCAGCCACAAAAACGCCCGGTACACCGTCGAGATCGAGCGGCTCGAAAACGCCGACCCGAATCTCCACACCCCGGAGGGTGTCCTGCTCCGGGGCGTGGTCTACGGCGGCCGCGACAGCGATACCTGGGTGCCCGTGAAGCAGGCCTTCGACTGGGCCCACGGCATCATCACGATGGGGGCGTCGCTCGAGTCCGAGACCACCGCCGCCACGCTCGGCGCCGAGGGCGTCCGTACGTTCAACCTTATGAGCAACCTCGACTTCCTGGCCATCGGGCACGGCAAGTACATCCGGAACAACCTCGACTTCGCCGCCAAACTCGACGCCGCACCAGCCGTCTTCGCCGTCAACTACTTCCTGAAAGAGGGCGGCAACCCCGCCGGCGCGTACCTGAACGGCATGCAGGACAAACACGTCTGGATCAAGTGGGCCGAACGCCGCGTCCACGGCGACGTGGACGTCATCGAGGGGCCCACCGGCCTCCTGCCCCGGCACGAGGACCTCGCGCCGCTCTTCAAGGAACTCCTCGGCAAGGCGTACACCGAGGCCGATTACGTGAAGCAGTTCACGATTCGCGTGCCCGAGAACCTGGCGAAACTCGACCGCATCGAGGCCGTGTACCGCGGCGTCGACGATACGCCCGAGATCGTCTTCGAGCGCCTCGCCGCCCAGCGGACGCGCCTCGAAGCCCTGCGCGCGGCCAAGGGCGATTACGTGTCGCCGCTCGACCTGTAACGGCAAGGTAGGCCGCGGCGTGCCGCGGCCCCTGCCGGCACAACCTGTCCGTATCCGACCGCGCGGCGGGTCTCCGTACCCGCCGCGCTTTCTGTCATTCTGAGGAGGCCACAAGGCCGACGAAGAATCTCGCCGTGGCTGTTGCTTCAGCGGCCTATTGGTTTTCTTGAAGCAGGAAGCCGCGGCACGCCGCGGCCTACGTGAAGACCGCCAGCACGGCCCCTTCGCCCTTGCTGCACGCGCGGGGGCGGGTACAATCCGTCTGGTCCAGCACAGGAGGCCTTGGCATGGATGGCGCGACGAATCGGCGGCGGTTTCTGACGGGTGCGTTGGCGGCGGCGGCCGGCACCGCCATGGGCACGAGCTGCGAGGAACGGGTCCTGGCGGCCGCCCGGCGCGCCACGGCGCCCGCGGCCGCGTCATCGAGGCCGCCGGCCGGGGCGGCGAAGCCCTCCGCCGGGGCCGTGCCCGCCGGCAAACTGGGCACCCGCACCGTCAGCCGCATCATCTGCGGGGGGAACCTCATCTCGGGGTTCGCCCACAGCCGCGACCTCGCGTACATCTCGCCGCTCCTGAAGAACTACTTTACCGACGAGAAGGTCTTCGAGACGCTGCACCTGTGCGAGCAGCACGGCGTGAACACGGCCCTGCTCAGGTGCGACGCCCACGTCATCGGCCTCCTCGACCGGTACTGGAACCAAGAGGGCGGCAAGATCCAGTGGCTGGCCCAGGTGTACCCCACCGAGACGGGCCCGCAAACGAACCTGCAGCAGGCCATCGACGGCGGGGCCATGGCGTGTTACATCCAGGGCGGGTTCGGCGACCGCTGGGTCAAAGCGGGCAAGGTCGACCTGCTGGAACGGGCCGTCGAGTACGTCCGCGACCGCCAGATGCTCGTGGGCATTGGCGGGCACGTTATCGACGTGCCGATTGCCGTGGAAGAGGCCGGCCTTGAGCCGGACTTCTACATGAAAACCCTTCACCGGAGCGATTACTGGTCGTTTACGGCCGCGGGCAAGCACGATAACAGTTGGTCGGCCACGCCCGAGCAGACGGCGGCGTTCATGGAAAAGGTCCGGCGGCCGTGGATTGCCTTCAAGGCGTTGGCGGCCGGGGCCGTGCCGCCCAAGCAGGGGCTCACGTTCGCGTTCGAGATGGGGGCCGACTTCGTGTGCCTGGGAATGTTCGATTTCCAGGTGGCCGACGACTGCCGCATCGCACGCCAGGTCCTGGCCGGGACCCTCAAACGCAAACGGCCCTGGCGGGGGTAAGCACGCGGGGGAGGGCGGGCGACCCGAGCCGGGCATCTCAGGCCCAGGCGTTGCCGCGGCCCGTGTCGTCCGGGTCGTCATCGAGGGCGCCGTCCGGCGTCCAATCGTCGGCGTCCTGCCGCAGCCGGGTTGCCAACGACGCCAGGGGCGCGGCGTCGAGGTTCCAATCGGCGTAGCCCTGGAGGATGAGGTTCAGGTAGTCGGCGTCGGGCAGGCACACGTCGTGGCCGGGCGTCATGCGGTAGGCCATGGCGTCGAAGGGGCACCGGTCGGAGTGCACGCGCGTGTGCAGGCGCTCGTACAGGGTGGGGTATTCCTCGAAGGTGTCGAGCGCCGCCAGGTCGCCGGCGCTGACTTCGTACAGGGCCCCCGGCACCGAGTGGCCCGGCGCGGGCAGCATGTCGGCCCAGGGCCGGAACACGAGGCGGTGACCCGGCAGGACGGCCCGCACGAGCGGCACGGCCTCCGGGCACCAGAGGGCCATGTGGGCGCGGCACAGGTTCGCCCCGTAGGCGAAGTAGAGCGTTCCACCGCTAAAGCCGGTCGGCTGCATGGCGTCGGAAGCCTACCCCGTATTTGGGCGGAGTCAAGTATAAGCTTCGACCGACGATGGGCCGCTTGGCGGGAACCCGTCCCGAGGCGGCCCCGGCGGCGGGTACCGAATGCGCCCGTGCCAGGGACCGGCCTCGCGGGCTCGGGCTACCCGTGAATCAGCGGCGGCAGGCACCGGACGCACACCCACTGGCTCCGGCCCTCGTGCCGGCAGGGCAGGAGAACGGCGTCGGCCTCGCTCTTGCCGCAACGGAAGCACGTTTCCTCGAGCATCGGCCGGCCGCGCTGGGCCTCGTTGGCCTTGGCGGCCTCGGGGTCGAAGGCGGGGACCTCGCGCTGCTCGATCGAGAGTGCCCCCGTGGGGCAGACGCCCAGGCAGAATCCGGCCCCGTCGCAGAGTTCCTCGCGGATGACCTTGGCCTTGCCGGCGACGAGTTCGATGGCTCCTTCGGCGCAGGGGGTGACGCAGGCCCCGCACCCGTTGCATTTCTCTTCGTCGATGTGGACGATCTTGCGTTTCACGGTCCTCGACTGGCTCATTCGTTGGCTCCGTGTGTCGGGGGCGTGCGGCCCGCCGCGATTCCGTTTCGCCTTCGCCCGTATGATAGCCAACGCCGGCGAGGAAGGCCTTGACGGAGGTCAAGAAAGGGGGAAATGATAGGACGCCAGTATGAACAGGGCGACCGGGGCGACGACAGCGAGTACGCCCACAGCCACCATCACCACCACTACCACGACGACCACGGCGACTACACCGACGAGAACAGCGACCACCCCAATTCCAACAATAACTGCGACGACGGTACATCAACAGCACCGTGGGCGACATAGAAGGAGACCGCTACTCTCGACCATAGCAGAGGCGCCAGTGCGCAGGTCGGTCTGAAGCGGGGCCTTTACGAAACCGAGAAACTTGTTGACAAAGCTCTCGGAATCGTAAAAATCCGGATTGGTGAAGCATGGCAGAAACGCGGACAGAGCGGGTGCTGCAACTTGTGAGGGACGCGGGCGTTCTGAGGCCCCGAGACCTCGATGCTTACGGAATACCTCGCCAGTATCTGCGGATTCTCCGTGACAGGGGTCTTGTGCGTCGTGTCGCACGAGGACTCTACGTCGCGTCGGACGTTGATTTCACTGAACACTACAGCCTTGCCCTCGCATGCAAGCGCATACCCGAAGGGGTTGTGTGTCTCCTGTCTGCACTTCGATTCCACGGCCTTGCCACACAATCGCCGCACCAGGTGTGGCTGGCTGTGGGGAAGCGGCACCCTTTCTCGGGCGAGCAGGCCGCCGGAATGCGTATTGTACGGTTCTCGGGCGAGGCTTTTGCTTCGGGCATTGAGAACCATGGCATCGAAGGCGTGACGGTCAAGGTCTACAATCCCGCCAAGACCGTGGTCGACTGCTTTAAGTACCGCAACAAGATCGGCCTGGACGTGGCGCTGGAGGCGCTGCGCGACGGCTGGCGGCAGCGGCGCGCCACGATGGACGAACTCTGGCGGTATGCCGAAGTTTGCCGGATGACCAACGTCATGCGCCCCTACCTGGAGTCGCTGACGTGACTCGCCGCCCGCCCAAGGATTTCGCGGCCTCGGTTCGGCAACGCCTGCTCGACCGGAGCCGCAAGCGGGGCGAGGATTTCAACCTGACGCTCACGCGCTACGCGATCGAACGCTTCCTCTTTCGTCTTTCGAAGAGTGCCTATGCCGGTCAGTTCGTTCTGAAGGGCGGTATGCTGTTTCCGCTTTGGGCGGGCGACACTTACCGTCCCACGCGGGATCTCGACGTCCTTGCAGCGGGTGAGCGATCCTCTGAGTGGCTGGAAGAGGTGGTGCGGGCTGTGTGCCGCGTTGACGGTCGGGCAGATGGTATCAAATTCGATCCGGATTCCGTCCGTGTTGAGGAGAACCTGGGAAACCAGCAGTACCCAGGGCTGACCGCTTGTGTAGGGGCGCGGCTTGGCAACGCCAGGATACGGCTACGAATCGACGTTGGCTATGGCGACGCCGTCACCCCGGAGCCCGTGGAGCAGACGTATCCGACTTTGCTGGCGGACCTGCCGGCCCCGAAGGTCAAGATGTATCCACCTGAGACGGTCGTCGCCGAGAAACTCGAAGCGACGGTTCGCTTCGGGCCCGTGTTCAGTCGCATGAAAGACCTCTATGACCTGTGGGCCATTTCGCGCCGGTTCGCGTTTCGTGGACCGGTTCTCGGCGAGGCCGTACAAGCCACGTTTACACGGAGGCGGGCGGAAATCCCTGACAGACCGCCGTATCCACTGACGGAGGCGTTCGCGGCAAGGGTGGAGGCGGCCAGACGGTGGGGAGGTTTCCTCGAAGCGCATGGCCTTGCCGGCAAGGCCCCTGCGTTGGAGGCTGTCGTAACGCAATTGCGCACGTTCCTGCTTCCACTATTGGAGGCGGTGCGGACAGGAAAGGCTTCCGGACGGTGGCCACAAGGTGGGCCGTGGTCTGAGTAACCATGCGGTGCTGGAGGAGAGCCGCAAGTCGGCTCAACCCTCTCCTCCCGCCCCGCCGGTCGCCAGGGCCTCGAGGCCCGCCGGGTTGCGCAGCGTGATGACTTTGCCCTCCACGCCGATGAGGTCCTGCGACGCCAGCCGCGCGAGCGCCCGGCTCAGCGTTTCCGGGGCCACGTTCAGGAGGTTCGCGAGTTCGCCCTTGGGCAGGTCGAGGCGGACGGTTTGGCCGGCCTCGAGCGGCACGCCCTTGCGGCGGGCGAGGTCCGTCAGGTACCGCGCGAGCCGGCCCGAGGCGTCGTTCAGCGTGACTTGGCCCACGAGTCCCGCGAGTTGGCGGCACAGTTTGGCGAGCGAGGCGATCATACCCATGGCCAGGGCGGGGTGCTCGGCCAGGCCGTCGAGGATGCGGTCGCGCGGGAAGAACGCCACCCGGCTCGCCTCGAGCGTTTCGGCCCACGCCGGGAACGTTTCGCCGGCGAACATGGCGGCCTCGGCGAACGCCTGCCCGGGCCCGAAGACGTGCAGAATCTGCTGCCGCCCGTCCGGCGCGAGTTTGTAGACCTTGACCTTGCCCTCCAGGACCACGTAAAAGCCGTCGGCGATTTCGTCCTCGCGGAACAGGGTCCGGCCGGCGGGCAGCCGGCGCACCAGGGCCAACCCGGCCGCCGCCTCCCGGGCCGCATCGTCGAGGTGGGCGAACAGGGACACGTGCTGGAGGGCCTCGGCGATGCTCACGGTTGGTGCTCTCCTCTCGCCTCGGTCAGGTACCGGACCGTTTCGGCGAACCAGCCGCTGTGCCAATCGTGGGTGCGGCGGGTCCGGTTATCGTACCGGTGCGGGATTCGCAGCGCGTCCAACCGGCGGTGCATCTGCTCGGTGTGAGCGGCGAAGTTGCCGTGCCCCGCCAGGACAAGCCGCGGCGGCCCGGCGCACAAAAGGTCGGCGCGGCGCTGGAGCAGGTCCGTAATGCGATACCGCTCGAAGTTTGCCTGCGTGCCGAAAACGGAGGCCATGTTGAACCGGTCGGGCGTCTGTTCCATGAGGGGGGCGTCCCAGGCGGCGGCTCGGCCGAAGACGTCCGGATGCCGCAGCACGAGGCTCCACGCGCCCCATCCCGACTTGCTGAACCCGACGAGCAGGCGGCCACCCGGCTGGCGGAGGACCGGGTGCCGCGCCTCCACGAGCGGCAGAACGACCTCCAGCAGGTAGCGTTCCTGCTGCAGCGCCGGGTCGGTCGGATGGTCGGCGTACCAGGGCCAGTCGCCGAACGCCGGGGCCACGCAGAAGAGACCGAACCGGTTGTGGACATTCGTCCGCCGGGCCTCCACGATGCCGCTGCCCCACCGGCCGCCGGTTCCCGGCGCCACCGGCAGGACGTACAGAACGGGGTACCGTTTCTTGGGGTCGACGGTGTCCGGCCGGAGCACCTCGACGGCGCACGGCCCTTTCTGCAGCGCACTCGTGACGGTGTAGACCAGCAGGCCGTCGCGCGTCGCCGGGCCGTCAATCACCGCGCCGGCCAGGGTACGGGACGGCGCCGACAGCGTGACCAGAGCGACGGCTGCCAGAAGGACGATTCGCGCGGCTCGGGGCATTGGGAGCATCGTACCGGCTGGCCCATGGGGCGTGCAAGATGGTACCGAGCAGCCGTTCACCGCGCCCGGGGGTGGGCGGCCTCGTAAATCTCCTTGAGCCGGCTGGCGGTGACGTGGGTGTAGATTTGCGTGGTCGAGAGGCTGCGGTGGCCCAGGAGTTCCTGGACCGCCCGGAGGTCGGCCCCGCGCTCCAGCATGTGTGTGGCGAACGAGTGCCTGAGCGTGTGCGGGCTCACGGCCGGGTCGAGCCCGGCCTCGGCCAGGTACTTGCCGAGTTTGCGGCGGACGCTGCGCGCGTTGAGGCGGGACCCGTGCCGGTTCAGGAAAACGGCCTGGGCGTCTTTGACGTTGGCGGCGGCGCGGGCCTCCAGGTACCGGTTCAGGGCCCGTGTGGCGTAGGAGCCGAGGGGCGCAAGGCGTTCGCGTCGGCCCTTTCCGCGCACGCGTACGACCTCGGCGATGGGGTCGAGGTCCTCGAGGTCAAGGCCCACGAGTTCGCTGACGCGCACGCCGGTGGAGTAAAGGGTTTCGAGGATGGCGGCATCGCGCAGCGAGAGAATGTCGTTGCCCTTGGGAGCCGCCAGGAGGCGTTCGACGTCCTTGGCCGAGAGGAACTTCGGCAACCGCTTTTCCTGCCGCGGTGTCCGGATGGTCTTGACGGGGTTGTGCTCGGTTTCGCCCTCGCGGGCCAGAAACTTGTAGAAGGACCGCAGCGTGGCGATCTTGCGGGCGACGGTGGCCCGGCTGTACTCGGCCCGCCGCAGGTCGGCCAGGTACCGGCGAAGGTCCATGGGGCTGACGGCCCGCAGGCGGTCCGAGACGGTGGCGGCGTCGGGCCCATCGGGCGAGAGAAACGCAACGAACTGGGCCAGGTCCGAGGCGTACGACCGGATCGTGTGCGCAGAGAAGTTACGCTCGTTCTGAACGTAGGCCAGGAACCGCGCGGGCAGCGACGCGCCCGCCGGACGCCCGGCCTCAGTCGTCGGCGGGTCGGCCGACGGCCCGCTCGAACTGCCGCTGCGTGATTTGCCTGGCGAGAACGGCGGCGTCGAACCAATCAAAGTCGAGATCCTCGGTGTCGGCCCAAGTCATCAGTTGGGCGATGGCCGTTTCTTCGCACCCAGCCGTGCACCGGATCAAGTACCGGTGCGAACCCTTGACGAGCGAGAACTGGCTCGCGTTTTGTGTCGATGGCACGGCGGCGTACCCCTCCGGTGACCTCCGGGTGCGTTCTGCAACCCGCCACGGGCATTATCGGCAGCGCAGGGGGAGGTCTTTACGTGAATCGGCGGCCCTGTCGCCGTTCGAGCCCGCCGCGGAAGCGGCGGGCCATCTTCACCGGCCTTGGCACGTGCCACCGCCGAGCGTCCATGACCGGGTGCTTCCGCACCCGGCTCGAAGGGCATGACGCTCCCCGCGGGCCACTTTCGCGTTGACGCCTCCGCCGGCCGCACCTACACTCCCGGACACGCGCCGGCGAGGCGTCGGCGAAGTCCAAGGAGTGGCCATGCCCGAACCCGCCACCCGGTTTGCCGAGGTTTTCGGCCGCGGCGCCGGTCTGCGGACGGTCCGCGCCCCCGGCCGCGTCAACCTCATCGGCGAGCACACGGATTACAACGAGGGGTTCGTCATGCCGATGGCCCTCGAGCGGGCCGTACGCATCGCCTTCGTGCCGCACAGGGAGCCCACCGTTACGCTGTGGAGCGAGCAGTTCGCCGAGCAGGCGGAGTTTGCCGTCGGCCAGGGACCCGCCGCCGACACGCCCCACTGGCTCCAGTACCCCATGGCGGTGGCCCAGGTCCTGGCGGACGAGGGCCTGGCCCTGCACGGGTTCCGCGGGGTGGTGGACGGCGACGTGCCTGTTGGGTCGGGCCTGTCCTCGAGCGCCGCGTACGAGGTGGCTTCCGCCCTGGCGCTGCTCGTGTCGGTGAAGCCGGACGTGCCTGCGGGCCGGGCGGCGGCGGTGGCCGAGGCACACGGCCTGACGAGCCGCAAACTCGCCCTCCTGTGCCAGGCGGCCGAGCACCGCGTCGGCGTCCGCTGCGGCATCATGGACCAGTTCATCAGCGTGCACGGCCAGCGGGGGCACGCCATCATGCTCGACTGCCGCGACCTTTCGTACCGGCCCGTTCCCTTGCCGGCGGATCAGGCCGCCGTTGTCATCATCGATTCCGGCGTGCAGCGTAAACTCACGACCGGCGCGTACAATGAACGCCGGAGCCAGTGCGAGGACGGCGTCTCGCGCCTTGCCGAGTTCGACGCGGCCATCCGAAGCCTTCGGGACGTGTCGCCGAAGTTCTTCGAGGCCCACGTCGAGACGTTGCCCGAGGTTGTGGCCCGCCGGTGCCGCCACGTTGTGACCGAGGACGCCCGGGTTGCGGCGTCGGTCAAGGCCCTTGAGGCCGGCAACGTGGCACGGTTCGGCGAACTCGTCAGCGCCAGTCACGACTCGCTCCGCGACGACTATGAGGTCAGCGGGCCGGAACTGGACCTGCTCGTGCGGATAGCGCGCGGCACCGAGGGCGTGTTCGGGTCGCGGCTGACGGGGGCCGGCTTTGGCGGGTGCACCGTCTCGCTCGTCCGCCCCGACGCCGTCGAGACGCTGCGCGACGCGGTCCTCGCCCGGTACCCGGCCGAAACGGGTCTGGACCCGCGCATCTGGGTGAGCCCGGCCGCCGACGGCGCCGCCGTCGAGACGTAAGCGGCCGCCATGTAGGCCGCGGCGCGCCGCGGCACGAACGGTCAGCCGGCGCTTTTGCCCGGCGCGGGTCGTGCGCCGGGTGCCACGGGCGGCCCGCCTCCGGCGGGTAAACTTGCCCGGCGCGTGCCGTGCGAGCGGTGCAGCACCTTGCGAGGTTACTGATGATCGACGCCATCCAAAAACTTGCCGCTGGCGAGGACCTTGCGCTCGATGAATCGCGCGACGCCGTCCGCCAGATCATGGACGGCCAATGCACGGCTTCCCAGATCGGCGCGTTTCTGGCGGCCCTGTCCATCAAGGGGGCCACGCCGGACGAGATTGCCGGCGCCGCCCTCGTCATGCGCGAGAAGGCCACCCGTATCGACGTCGACGACCTGCCGGTGGTCGATACCTGCGGCACGGGCGGCACGGGCAAGAAGCCGTTCAACATCTCAACGTGCGCCGCCCTGGTGGCCGCCGGCGCCGGCGCCTACGTGGCCAAGCACGGCAACCGCGGCGCCACGAGCAAGTGCGGGTCAAGCGATGTCTTGGAGGCCCTGGGCGTGGCCATCGAGGCCCCGCCCCCCGTCGTCGCACGCTGCATCCGCGAGGCGCACATGGGGTTTCTGTTCGCCCGGACGCTGCACGGGGCGATGAAGCACGCCGCCCCGGTCCGCAAAGCGATCGGCATCCGCACGATCTTCAATCTTCTCGGACCGCTTACGAACCCCGCCGGGGCACGACTCCAGGTCATGGGCGTGTACGCGATGCGGCTTGTCCGCCCCATTGCCGAGGTCATGCTGCGGCTGGACGTTGAGCACGCCCTGGTCGTGCACAGCCACGACGGGCTCGACGAGATCGTTCTGTCGGCCCCGACGCACGTGGCCGAGGTCCGCGGCGATGCCATCACCGAATACGACGTCTCGCCCGAGACGCTGGGCCTGCCCCAGGTGGCGCTGGACGCCGTCCGGGCCGAGACTCCCGAGGAGAACGCCGCCGTGGCCCGGGCCCTTCTGGCCGGCCAGCGGGGGCCGCACCGGGATTACGTCCTCGCCAACGCCGGGGCGGCCCTGGTCGTGGCGGGGATGGCCGAGGACCTCCGCGACGGCATCGGCCGGGCGGCCGAGGGCATTGACTCCGGCGCCGCCGCCACCGTCCTGGACCGCCTGGTTACCCTCTCGCACGAGCCGCTGTAACGCAGGTTCGGGGTGCCACGTGGGGCTCGGGACAGGCGTTTTCAGCATCGAAATCGGTACTAGATGGAACAGACCCGGCGGCTGAATCGGTACTCCAGTACATATCGCTTCCCGTGGTTTTGGGCGCCAAAAAGCGACAAAAAACGTAAAATCAGAACACGAAATCGAAATAGACGACAAAAGGCGACAGTTTTGCCTTACCCAGTTTAACATTTTGAGGCCCGATCGCGGTTCATGGCCTGAAAATGAGGATTCGGACCCCGAAAAGCACCGATTTGCACGTATCCGGGGGGGCGCGTTTTACTAGAGTATCGATTCGCTAGCAAGACGCCCATGGTGAACACGAGGCGCCCGATAACCGGGCCCCGCCGAGGGGCTCTTGGCCCCTTGCGGGGGGCTTGTCTTGGATGCGTGCCCGGCGTATGATTTTGACAGCGGCAGGCGAACCCGTCCGTACGAGGACCGGCCATGATGCACTTCACCTGCGACATGTGCGGCAAAACGCTTCTGGCCGACGAGGACACACGGTACGTTGTCCGCATTGAGGCCTATGCCGCCTATGACCCGATGGAAATCACGACGAACGACCTCCGAGAGGACAGGACCGATGAAATCCAGGATCTCCTGGAACGCATGGAAACCATGGATCCCGACGCCCTGAACGACCAGGTCTACAAGACGTTCCGGTTCGACCTGTGCCCGGCGTGCCACGCTGCGTACATCCAGGACCCGCTCCGGACGGCCCACCGGCTGCGGGCGCGGTTCGGGCAGAACTGAGGCCCGCGGGCGGATTTCGCTGCCATTCCCCGTGCCAATTCGCTAGGCTACGCCGGCCGGTTCAGATGGCCGGCCCCTACCAGCGGAGCCCCTACCATGCCGATGACGATTACCGAGAAGATCATCGCGGCCCACACCGACCGCGAGGCTGTGGCCCCCGGCGATTTCGTCTTTGCCGATGTCGACATCGCCCTGGGCAACGATATCACCGCGCCGATTACGATCCGGCAACTCGCCGAGGCCGGCATCGACCGCGTCTGGGACCGCGACCGCATCGCCCTGGTGCCCGACCACTTCACGCCCAACAAAGACATTGCGAGCGCCCAGCAGGCCAAGGTTCTGCGCGATTTCGCCCACGCCCACGGCATTTCGCATTACTGGGAGGTTGGCCGGGCCGGCATCGAGCATGCCTTGCTGCCCGAGCAGGGCGTCGTGGGGCCCGGCGACCTCGTCATCGGCGCCGATAGCCACACCTGCACGTACGGGGCCCTCGGCGCCTTCTCGACGGGAGGCGGGTCAACCGACCTGGCGGCCGCCATCGCCATCGGCAAGGTCTGGCTCCGGGTGCCCGAAAGCATGCGGTTCACCTTTACGGGCGAGCGGGGCCGGTGGTTCGGCGGCAAAGACCTCATCTTGCACACGATCGGCCAAATCGGCGTTTCGGGAGCCCTGTACCGGGCCATGGAGTTCACGGGCCCGGTTATCGAGGCCCTGCCGATGGACGACCGCCTGGCCATGTGTAACATGGCCATCGAGGCCGGCGGCAAGAACGGCATCATCGCCCCCGACCAGGTGACGCGCGCGTACATCGACGGTCGCCTCGAGCGCGACCCCGTCTTTTGCGCCAGCGATGCCGACGCCACCTACGTGGCGTCGCATGAGTGGGACGTTACGGGCCTCGAACCCGTGGTGGCGTGCCCGAACCTGCCGGAGAACACGCGGCCGGTATCGGACCTCGGGGACGTGCGGCTCGACCAGGTGGTCATCGGCTCGTGCACGAACGGGCGGCTGAGCGACCTGGAGATCGCCGCCACGATTCTCGACGGACGCCGCATCGCCGACGAGCTCCGGTGCATCATTCTGCCCGCCACGCCGACCATCCAGAAGGCGATGCTCGAGCGCGGCTGGATGGCCACCTTCCTCGACGCCGGGGCCGTCGTGTCGCCGCCCACGTGCGGCCCGTGCCTGGGCGGGCACATGGGCGTTCTGGCCGACGGAGAGGTCGCGCTCGCCACCACGAACCGCAACTTCACCGGACGCATGGGCCACCCGGGCAGCCAGGTGTACCTGTCGAATCCGGCGGTGGCGGCCGCCAGCGCCCTCACCGGGCGCATCACCCATCCCGACGAGGTCATGGCGTAGGCCGCGCGTTTCGAGCCCGCCGCGGGAGCGGCGGGTCAGTTCCGCAGGCCGTGGCACACGGCGTCGCCAGTCACACGTGACCGGGTGCTCGCGCACCCGGCTCGAATGACTCTATTTTGCCCGTCCCTTTCGCGGCGCCCCGCCGCAGTGCTATCCTATGTAGGCAAGTGGGCGAGGTGGGCGCGCCATCGGCGCGGACGCCCAGGCGGGCACGTCACGCGGCACGGAAGGAGGCTGGCCATGGACGTCGTCAAGTACCTCAAGTCGAACAGGGTGAGGTTTCAGTTGCGGCACCATCCGGCCCGGTACACGGCCCAGGAGGTTGCCGCCGCCGAACACATCAGCGGTGAAGAGGTGGCCAAGGTCGTCATCCTGAAAGCCGACGAGCGGCACGTGATGTGCGTCTTGCCCGCTACCTGCATTGTGGACATGGAACAGGCGGCCGAGGCCATCGGCGCCGGGCAAGTGTCCCTGGCCACCGAGGACGAGATCGGCCACATCTTCCCGGACTGCGAGGTCGGGGCCATGCCGCCCTTTGGCGCCGAGTACGACCTCGAAACGTTCGTCGACACGCGCCTGGCCGAAGACGATGAAATCCTCATTCCCGCCGGCACCCACGAAGACTCGGTCCGGCTGGCCTGGACCGATTACCAGCGGCTGGCCCGGCCAACGGTTGCGCCCGTCGGCGTGCACACGGCCTAGCGAACGGTTACCCCAGCCGATGGCCCGTTACGGCCTTGCCCGCGAGGCGATACGTGGCGAAGGCCTCGGGGCTCGTCCGGAGAATGGCGAGCGTGTTGCGCCGGCCGTCGTCGAAGTCGCGCACCAGGTCCAGCCGGTACCGCATCTTGTAATCGCGGCGGACGGGGCCGAGCGACGCGCTCTTGGCGTCCAGGCCGTCCGGCGACGCCTCCCACCAGGCCAAGGCCGCCTCGAGGGCCTCGTTGCGCGAGCGGTCGGGCGCGAACGCCTCGGCCTCGGCGGGGCCTTGGCCGGACCCGATGTGCCAGCCCTCGGCCCGCGCCACGATCGACGGGCTGACGGTGGGCAGTTCGTCCACAAGGGCGGCCATGGGTTCGGGACCCGTCAGGTTGCTTGACACAACGATTCCCTCGGCGTACGGCACGCGGGCGTGGGCGCCGCACAGGTAAAAGCGGCACCGGCGCGTGGGGGCGCCGGCCGCGTCGATCCACTTGGCGGCCTCGTGCCAGTCGGCGTCCGGGTCGGCCTGGCCACAGGCCACGCACACGCGGCGGACGATGGGTTCGTCGTTCTCCACGACGTCGCGGGCCAGCAGGTGGACCCGCTCGCGCAGGTTCCGGTCGTGGGCCGCCACGCACCCGTCGCACACGCGGACGGTGATCCACGGCCAGAAGCCGATCATGGACCGGTACTCCGGTAGAGCCAGCCGCTCGTGCAGCCGGGCTTGGGGCGTGTTCTGCCGGCACACGTTGCACTGGGGCATGTGACGCTCCTAGTGGCTGCCAACCATCCAAAGGCGGATGCCGATGACGCCGGCCGCCGCCTCAGGCACGGCACGCGGCGACGACGGCTTTCCGTCGCAGCATCGATTCGCAGAGACCGTTAAAAACGGACTCAGGATAGCCACCGGGCGGGCGGGTCTCAACGACAAAGTCGCCCGTCGAACGCGACCGGGTGCTGCGGCCCGGGCAAGACGAACCGGCCGGGCCACACACGGTTCGTATCGCACGGGCGGCCGAGCCGCCAGTGGCGCCCGGCGCGAGGCCGAAGAAATCGCCGGCCGTCCGGCCGTCCATGTGCCGATAAGACTCCTGAGGCGGTCCCCTGCGCCCAATGACCACCCGTCGGCGCCCTGCGCGCCGGCCGGGGTGCGAGTGCGCCATATGGCTGCCGACCGTTCGTTGCCGTATCTCCACGGCCTGCTCGATGGTCTGGTGGCACGTCTGCGCCGGCGGTCGGCGGTGCGGGCCGCCCTGTGGGCCGCGACCGCGGCACTGGCGGGGCTGGCCGTGCTCGTCGTGCTGGTTGCGGCCATTGGCTTGCCCGCGGTCGTTTTGCTGGTGGGCGCCCTGGCCGGCGCGGCGGCCGTCGGGGTGGCCTGGACCGTGGCGTATCGTCCGCGGCCGTCGGCGGTGTACGTGGCCCGGCTGGTCGAGGGCCGGCGTCCGGACCTCAAGAACGCTCTCGTGACGCTCGTCGAGTTGATGGCGGACCCGTCGTCGGACCGGTCGATGCAGGCGGCGCTGGCGCGGCGGGCCGCACGGATCGTGTCGCGCGACCCGCCCGACGCGTTGCTGACGCTGCCGGACACCCGCCGGCCCGGGTGGGCTGCCGCGGGGAGTGCCGTACTCCTTGGCGCGACCCTCTGGCTCGGGCAGGGCACGGCTGTTGCCCCGTGGGTGACGACGGCCGAGGCACGGGTCGACACGGGCGCACCTGCCCCCCGGCTCCCGCCGGGGGCTAGTTACGAGAACACGCCCGAGGCGCCGAGCGACCCCCGGCTCCCGCCGGGGGCTAGTCACGAGAACACGCCCGAGGCGCCGAGCGACCCCCGGCTCCCGCCGGGGGCTAGTCACGAGAACACGCCCGAGGCGCCGAGCGACCCCCGGCTCCCGCCGGGGGCTAGTCACGACAATACGCCCGAGGCGCCAAGCGACCCCCGGCTCCCGCCGGGGGCTAGTCACGAGAACACGCCCGAGGCGCCGAGCGACCCCCGGCTCCCGCCGGGGGCTAGTTACGAGAACACGCCCGAGGCGCCAAGCGACCCCCGGCTCCCGCCGGGGGCTAGTTACGAGAACACGCCCGAGGCGCCGAGCGACCCCCGGCTCCCGCCGGGGGCTAGTTACGACACGACAAGCGACCCCCGGCTCCCGCCGGGGGCTAGTTACGACACGACAAGCGACCCCCGGCTGCAGCCGGGGGCTAGTTACGACAACACGCCCGAGGCGTCGAGCGACCCCCGGCTCCCGCCGGGGGCTAGTTACGAGAACACGCCCGAGGCGCCGAGCGACCCCCGGCTCCCGCCGGGGGCTAGTCACAACGACACCGTCGCCCCGCCGACGGCGTTGCGCGAGCCCAGCACCGACGTGCCCGAGGACGTCCTCGACGCCATGCGCCGCACGAAGCCGGCGACCGATGTGGCCGATGACGGCCCGCCCGGCCACGACGAAGACCGGCTGTCGCTCGGCCGGATGGGCGTGTCGGTGGCCGACCAGCGCCGCTACACGACGGCGTGGCAGGAACGCGGTGGCCCGGCTCCCAGGGCTGATACGTCGTCGTCCCCGTCGCCCACGCGCACAGTGGCCGGCAAGGCGTCCGGCGCCATCCTGGAACCCACGGGCGAGGCCGACGCACGCGGGGCCGTCCTACCGGCCGGCAAGGGGGCGGACGAACCTGGCGGCCTGATTCACGCGGCGGCGTCGCGCGTGAGCCCGCGCCTCAGGCCGGCCGTCCGGGCCTACTTCGAGCGACTCGACCGGCTCCGGCAGGTGGGCGACAAACGGCCGTGACTAGCCCCGAGCGGGAAGCGAGGGGTCGAGCACCGCCGCTCATGACGAGGGTGTCGCCCCCGCCGCCTGCCTAAGCGTTTCGACGAACGTGTCGACATCCGGCGGGTCGTTCCAGCCTTTCAGGAACCGGCCGCGCGCGTCGAAGATGAGAACGGCCGGCGGGTTCCGGCCTCGGTAGGTGTCGGCGAAGGCGGCCTTGGCGCCGACCGGTTTCTCCGTCAAATCCACGTAGAGGCGGGTGAGCGTTTCGCTGGCCGCTACGACTGCAGGGTCCGAGAAGATCGTGGCTTTCCAGGCGCGGCACTCGGTGCACCAGTCGGCGCCGAAGTAGACAAGGACGCCGCGGCCGGCGTCTTTCGCCTGCGCGAGCGCGTCGGGTTGCCACGGGGTCCATTCGACGTGCGGCCCGTGGTTCGCGGCCGAATCGCCCATCACGGCGGGATCATCCGGCGCGGCAGTTGCCTCGGGCGCCCAGGTGGCGTAGACGGCAATCCCTGCGGCGAGCAGGGCCACCGCCACGGCAATCCGCACGGTCCAGAACGTCTTCGAGAACGGCCGGCGCGCGAGGCCCTCGATCAACCCCACGTACACGGCCGCGAAAACGAACAGGACCAGGACGAGCGGCCAGAAGAACGCCGGCGCGACGTACGGCCGGATGAAGTGCAGAATGAGGCCCGCCAGGGCCATCGCCATCAGCCGCTTCGTCCACACGAGCCACCCACCGCTTCGCGGGAACCGGTTCACGAGGCCCGTAAACGTGCCGAGGACGATGTACGGCAGTCCCAGGCCGAGGCCGGTCACGAAGAACGAGGCGGCCCCGAGCACGACCGACCGGGTCGTGGCAATGAAGGCGATCAGGGCAATCAGGAACGGGCCCACGCACGGGGCCGCAATCACCCCCATGACCATGCCCATGAAGGCGGCGCCAAGGAACCCCTGCCGGCCGCCCAGTTTCCCCAGGAGGCTGGGCGGCAGGTTCATGTCGAACGCCCCGAACGCGCTGGCCATCATGGCGGCCAGGACGGTCACCACGCCCAGCACGCCCCACGGATTCTGGAGCACCAGGCCCAGGCTCCTGCCCGCCAAGGCCGCCAGCACCCCCACCACCGTAAACGTCAGGGCCAGGCCGAGGGCGTACGTGATGGCCAGGGGGAGAACCTTCAGCGGCCGGCTCTCGCCTTGCTGGGCGAAGACGTTCATCGTGATTGGAATGAGCGGAAAGACGCACGGCGTCAGGTTCAGCGCCAGGCCGCCGACCAGCAGCAGGCCAAAGTAGATGGCCAGGCCGCGCTCGAACCAGGCGGCGACGTTGGATTCGCCCTCGAAACGAACGACAGGCGTCCCCCCCGGCTCCCGCCGGGGGCTAGTCAAAGGCGTGCCCAGCGCATCGCCCCTCCGGCTGCCGTCGGGGGCGAGTTGGGGCGCCGACGCAAACACGTCGGCGTTCGCGCGAGCCGGGGTGGCGTCGGCCCCGACGATTTCAGTTTCCACCGTCAGCGTCCGCTGGCCCGGCGCGTAGCAGGTCGAGGCGTCGCACCCCTGGTACGCGAGCGTGACCGTCAGGGTGGCGGGGCCGAGGGGGGCATCGCCGGCCACCGTGCCCGGCACGACGAGGATCGTCCGGCCGGAGTAGGCCCGGACGGTCTGGTCGCCGGCCCAGTCGGCGGCCAGCGGTTCGCCCGTGGGATACCGGACCTTGCCCCACGCGATGCCGTTCTGCGGGGCCGGTTCGACCTTCGTGGGAATCTGAAACTCGAGCGACGGCGGGTTGGCGTTGACGTGGAAGGAGTCGTCCAACACGAGGACCACGGCCGCCCGAAACGCCTGGCCGCGGGCCAGGGCCTCGTGGTCGAGGTGGACGGCGGCGCGGAGCCAGGCGTCGGTGTTGGGCTGGGCATCGGGTTCGGCGGCGTGGGCGGCGAGGGCCAAGGCCATCGCCAGGGCCGCCATCGCCAGAGGCGCCTGAATTCGCATGGCGGTTCTCCTCGTTTGACGTTCGCGGTGTTGCGTTCACCCATTATTGTGTAACGGGGCAGGTAAGGCAAGCAGAGGGGTTGACGGTGCGCCAGGTGCGTCGTCCGAGCCGGGGGCGGAAGCACCCGGTCACGTCCCATCGGCGGGGGCACGTACCACGGCGGACGAAAGTGACCCGCCGCTCCCACGGCGGGCTCGGGCGGCGAAGGCTCACACGGGTCGGTCGGCGGCGGGAACGGTGACGACGGCGGTGGTTCCCTTGGTGGGCCGGCCATGCAGGTGCAGACCTCCGCCGAAATGGTCGAGGAGTTGGCGGCAGGTGGCCAGGCCGACGCCGGCGCGTCCATTGGCCAGGCACGAGCCCACCGCGCACGGGGCGAAGGCGCGGTCGCGTTGCTCCGCCCGTATGCCGCGGCCGTTGTCCTGAAACTCGAGGATGACCTGGTTGCCCTCGGTGGCCACCGTGATGGCCAGATGGGGCGAGCACACCTCGCTGGTCGCGTCGCGGGCGTTGGCCGCCAGGTGCAGCACCACGTACGCCAGGGCGGCCGGGTGAACGGCCGTCCAGGCGGCGGGCGCCTCCGGACGCAGGGCCGTTTCCAGGCCCGCGAACGACGGGTCGGCGTCCAGCGATTCGAGAGCGGCCTCGACAACCGCGACCGCGTCGACGGGACCGCCGTTGGTCGTCGGCCAGGTGGAGGCCCGGCTCACCGCCTCGAGCAGGTGGTCGAGGTCGTCGCGGCAACGGCGTGCGGCCTGGGAGGCGGGGCACTCGGCCTCGACGGCCACGAGCGCCTCCATGAGCCGATGGGCCGGGCTGTGGCAGGTAAAGGCCAGGTGCCCGAGTGCGGCGGCGGCCTCCGCCCGGAGGGTCTGCTGAACCGGCTCCAGCCGCAGGCCCGTTACGAGGACGGCCGCCTCGGGCTCGTCGCCCGTCCGGATCCGCTGGAAACAGCAGAGCAGGGGCTCGGGCCGGCCGTCGGCCCGCAGGAACGTTACATGGTCCCAGGCGGACGTGGTATGCCAGACCCGCTCCAGGAGCCGGGCCAGGTGAACCTGCTGGTCGTCGGGCACGAGGGTCGCGAGCGGTTGGCCCGCAAGGGCCGACGTTTCATGCCCGAGAGCGTGCGAGCGGCGGGAATCGGTCTGCAGAATCTCGCCGCCGGCGCCCACGGTCAGCAGCAGGTGGGTGGCCTCGGAAAGGTACCGGCAATCGGTCGGCGTACACATACAGTCGGCGGTCCCAGGCGGTTCCGAAAAAACCCCGTACTGGGGCATTCTACGCGCCGCAGGCCCATCGGGTCAACGGGGAGGCGCACGTAACCGCCCGGTTGGCGCATCGGGGGGGCGTCGGATGCCCGGCGGTTACGGCGGTCGGGTCGACCGGCGGTGGGGTACGCGCATGAAAAAAGCGCGGCGGGGAGCGTGCCCCGCCGCGCTTCGGAATCGGTGTTTAGGCCGACGCGGCCTCGGCGGCGTCGAGCGGATAGGCCGGCAGTTGCTCGCGCAGGAGCCGGTAAATCTCCTGGTCCTGTTCGATGAGGGGCTTGGCGGTGTCGCGGAAGACCTTCTGGAGGGTGTCGAAGTCGCCGGCCTTGAGGGCCTCGACGTCTTTTTGAGCGTCGTCGGCGGTGTTGGCGGCGACGAACTTGGCCATGGCGTCGGCGGCCATCTCGCGGATGAGTTGCCAGAGTTCCTTGCCGTCGCGAGCCGCCACGGCGCGGCCGAGGGCGAGCGACATCGAGAGGATGGCGTTCATGCCGAGAACGCCCTTGCGTTGCATGATGAGGGTGAGGTCGTCGTCGGAGGCGTCGGGCGTAACGCGTCCGGCGTCGACGGCGGCCTTCTTTTCGAGGACGAGCAGTTCGCGGTCGGTATCGAGGAGCGACCCGAGGTCCCTGAGGCGTCGTCCGCTGAAGGCGGCGCCGAGGATCGTGTCGATGTGCTCGACGGCGGCCATGCAGCCCTTGCCGCCGTACCGGTTGGCGCGGCGCCAGGCCTCCGCGAGGTCGGCATCGTTCTTGCTGCGGATCAGGTCGTCGGTGGCGGTCTTGGCAAAGCGGTAGGTGCCGTCGCCGGCGTCGGTGAAGAGGTCGGCGTACTTGCGTGTCAGGTCGCCGGGCTCGATGATGGAATCGACGTAGTGGATGGCCTCGTCGATGCCGGCGCTGGTGCCGAGGGGCGTGGCGCCGTTGAACCGGATGATGCCGCTCCGGCCCAGGAAGAGGGTGGCCCGGCCGGACGGGATGCCGGCGTTGGTGGCTTCCTCGTTGCCGCTGACGGTCTCGATGGCGAGCATCCGGAGCAGGAGGCTCGTGATGTCGGTGTGGGCGGCGTCCGGGGCAAGGGTTACGTTGTCCTGGCCCGTGAGGCGCTTGGCGAGTTCCGAGAGGCTGGCTTCGAGTTCCTGGCGTTCCTCGTCGGAGACCTCGCGGCTGGCGGCCTCGGCGAGGGCGAGAATCTCGACGACGCGACCGTACTTCTGGAGCCGCTCGGTGTTGGCGCCGCCGCCCGCCTTGAGGCCGAGGGCGTTCATGGCGGTGGCGATTTCGGCCTCGAACGGGTCGTTGGGCGACTTCGACCGGTGCGAGACGACCAGTTCACAGCCGTAGGCCAGCGACGTGAGCATCGCGAGGACCGTTTCGCTGAGGGTGCCAATCTGGTTGGCCTTGATGAGCGAGGCGTTGATTTCGCCGCTCTTGGCGCACTGCTCGATGTTCGAGTCCTTGGTGGTGACGAGGTCGTCGCCGATGACGAAGATCTTCTCGCCGAGGCCCTCGATGCCGGCCTTCGGGTCGCCGTGCATCAAGAGTCGCCATCCGGCGTGGTCGAGTTCGCCGAAGCCGTCTTCGATGGAGAGGACGGGAATGTCGTCCTGCTCCATGGAGGTCCGGAAGAGTTCGAGGATTTGGTCGCGGCTCATGTCGACCTTGCTCTTGTCGCGCCAGAAGCGGTACATGCCGACGGAGTCGCGCTGCTCGGTTTCCTCGCGGTACATGTTTTCGAGTTCCGAGCAGGCGGGGTCCAGGGCAATGGCGACGTCCACGCCGGGGTTGTACCCGCAGTCGAGAATCGCCTGCCGCATCATGCGCCACATGCGCTGCTCGGGCACCTGGTCCTGGGGCTCCTTGTCGATGTAGGGGGCGATGCCGCCTTCGAGGCCCACGCCCATGACCTTGGCGCCGGGGGCCGATTCGATGATCTCCTTGAGGCGCGTCTGGAGCCTGACGGTCATCTCCTGGGCGTCCTCATAGGTCGTGGCGGATAGCGGCATGAACATGCCTTCCTGCATCGAGATGTTGCTCTCGGGGTATTCCTTTTCGGTGTGCCGGCCGCCCATGGCGCAGTTGCGGAACTGCCAGGGGGCGTTGACGGTCGTGCCGTCGGTCAGCGTAACGCTCTGCATGCGGGTGGTCATGAGGGTTTGCTTGACCTGGGCGGCGCGGTCGAGCCAGGAGCCCTCGGTCTTGGCGGTGGCGGCGCGTGCGGCCTTCTCGGCGGCGCGACGTTCCCGCGCGCGGAACTCGGCCAGTTTGCCGCGGTCCGCCAGGAGCCGGTCCAGAAGCCCCACAAACGCCGGGCACAGGAAAAACCGGCCCACGTAAATCAGGATCTCGTTGCCGGTGGCCAAGCCCCCGCCGATGCCGAGAATGGCCAGCGGGAAGCAGACGACGGCCAGCCACCCGCTCCAGATGGGGGCCGAGGCGGCGACGGCCAGGTTGTACGGGGCGTCCGGGGCGTAGTTGCCGGCTTCCTTCTTGACGCCGCTGAACTTGCCCCACGGAATCAGCAGGAACATCTTCAGGTACCAGCCCAGTTTGCCGCCGCTCGCGGCGACCTTGTCGGCCGCCTCCTGGCTATCCTTGTTCAGGGCCGTCAGTTTGGCAGCCGTCAGGTAGTGCCCCATCTCATGGATGGCAATACCGATGTGCCAGGAGCAGTACAGGAAGGCGAGCGAGACGATCGTCTCGGTCGACAGGAACATGAACGCCAGAACCTCGAACTTCAGGTTGGCGCCGGCGGCGGCCTGGGCGGCGAGCTCGGCCACCGGCAAACTCAGGACGCTCGAAATGAACGCCGCGTGAAACGACACCAGTTTGTGGTTCGCGATGACCCACCCGCGGTCCAGGTACCCCGCGGCGTTGCCGGCCAGGGGCAGCCGGTCCGGCTCGGTCCTGACGAGGCGACCGAGGGCCTGGCGTCCGGCGGCGATCCAGCCGGCCACGGCGCCCAGCAGGGCGGTGGCCGGACCGACCGCGCCCGGCCCGTGCGTGTGTTGCGTTCGTGTCGCGTGCTTCATACCCAAATCTCCTCTTCCTCAGGTTCGTTGGTTGCGTATCGTGTGGTCCGCAGGTGGCGCCGCCTGCGAGCCCTGGTCTCGGGCGTCCTCGAACGCCTGCGCCACGCCCTCGCCGCGGGTCTCGGCCGCATCGGCCACAAACCGGTTGAACCAACCCAGGTTCAACGGCACGGGCCCGCACCGGACGCTGAACTCCAGAAACCCGAGTGCGAACCGCCGACGCATCGGGTCCGCGAGCGGCGCCGTCAGCGCTGCGACCAGCGCCAGGTACCCGCGGGCGAGCCGGTCGGCGCCGATGGCGCCCGAGGCCGCGTCGGTCAGCGCCGCCGCGAAGGGCCGCCACACCGCGGGCTGGCCCTGGCTCAGGTACGTGTAGAGCCAAACGCCCTGTTCGGCGAACCACTCGTCGAACCGGTCCATGGGCCAGCGGTCGGCCCGGCCCCAGTCGATGAGCCGGACCCGCAGGCCCGTGCCCCGGCCGAGCACGAACAGGTGTTCGGGCTTCTCGTCCTTGTGACAGATCAGGTCGCCGGCCTCCGGCCGCGCGAGCGCGACCAGGAGACGGGCCATGGCCCGGCCAAGCGCGTCGTAGTCGCCCGGCTCGAACCGGCGCTGCCGAAGGTTCGTTGCCTCCGGGAAGTACGTTTCGGTGATGACGCCGTCAGAGACGTCAAGCACGGTGGGTCCGGCGCCTACGTCGGACGCGAGGACCGCGCTGTCGGGCTCGCTGCCGTGGGCCGTCTTGACGCCGTACATCGCGGGCGCGCCGGCGTCGCCGGTGCGCGCGATTTCGACGACCTCCACGCGCCGGCGTCCGCCCGCCACCGTCCGGCCGACCAGGGTCAGCCGGGCGAGGGCCTCGTTGCCCTCGGCCAAGCCGAGGCGCCGCAGCGCGTCGGCCTCGATGGCCTGCGCCCGATGCGGGGCCATCAGCACCCCGGATTCCAGCCCGTTCAGCCGGTCGGCGAGTATCCCCACGTCGGCGGGTTACCTCGTTGGTCCCGTTTGCGGCGTGTCTCCGGCCGGCCCTATCGCGGCGACCGGCCGGCCCGAGAAACGACCTCTTACCAGAATCGGGCGGCCGTTGCAAGGATGTGTCGGGGCGGAACGCCCCCAGGCGGACGACACGGCGTCAGTTGCCGGCCGGAGGCGGGTCGCGGGTCACCAGCGGCGCACCCGTCATCTGGAGCCGCTTGTGCCGGGTCGAGAGGATCAGGGCCGTGGTGGCCGACGCCGCCAGCCGCGGGGCCGCCCCGTAATCCTGGGCGTTGTTGTCGCGGTTTGGCTGGTAGTAGAACGTGCCGTCCGGGCAATGGGCCAGGCTGAAACACCAGCGGTTGGCATCGAGGAGTTTGCGGAAACTGGCCGCGTCGACGCCCGCCCCGAGGGCCGTCCACGCCATCCCCAGCAGCGGGGAGCCGTGCGTGTCGGGGAACGTCTTCGGATGGTCGCCGATACACGTGGCCGCACGCAGCGCGTACTGCCGGTACGGGTCGCCGCCCGCGGGGCTCAGGTAGTGGGCCAGGGCGGCGGCGCCGGTGCGGCCCATGTCGGCGTAGGCCATGTTCTTGGCCCCGCCGTCCTTGTACCAGACGTAGCCGAAGGCGTTCGTGCCCTTGACGACGAAGTCGTGGGCGGCGGCGTAGCGGCGGCCGTTGACGTCGATGCCGGCCCGGAGCATCAGCGACCAGGCCATCTTGGCCTGCATCGTGATGACGTTGATGGGGCCGTACCCGTTGATCTTGCCCTGGGGGTCGTGCGGCCGATGCCCCCACCCGCCGCTGGGGGCCTGGGCGGCGGCGAGCCACGTGCTTACTTCCCGCAGTTCCGGCACGACCCAGTCCTCGCCGGTCAGGAGGTAGTACTCGGCCAGCACGCAGCCGTAGAGGGTGTACTTCCAGCAGTCGAGGCCGCGGTAATCGAGTTTGGCGACGGTGGCCTTGGCCATCGCCTGGACGGCCTTCTTTGCGGCGGCCAGGTGCTCCGGCTTCTCGCTGCCCATCAGGGCGAGGGCGGCGAACGCGTTGATGTGAGGCCGGCCGTGCCACAGGCCGTCGGGCCGCTGCCTCGCGAGCAGGTACGCGTCGAGTTCCCCGAGGATGCGGGCGGTCTTGGGGCAATCGAACGGGTACGTCTTGGCGTAGGCGCCGTAGGTGGTGGGCAGTTGCAGGTGGACGATGATGGGCTGGCCGTCGCGGACGACGCCCAGGACGAGGCGTCCGCCCATCCGGCGGGTCTGGCTGGCTTCCAGGGCGTTGCCGAAATCCATCATCGGGCCTTCGTACCCGAACTTGTCCACGCCGTAGCCGAACGAGTGCGGTGTGGTGAAGACGTGGCCGCCTGCGCCCAGAATCTTGTCGCCGACCTTCAGTCGGCCCTCGGCGGGCGTGTCCTTGAAGACGTACGTCACCTCCAGCACCTTGGGCTGGTCGTCGGGAATCTTGGCCCGGGCCCCGGTCAGGCCCAGGTTGATGAACCAGCCGCCGGCCTCGGCGTCGGGCTGAACCTTGGTGGTCTTGGACCAGGTGGCGCCGTTACCCTCGCGCAAGGCGTGGGCGGGCGTGGCCACGAGGCCGACGAGCAGGAGAGCCGCCAAGGCGGTGTAGCGCCTGGTTGAATGCGGACGGCCTGTCATGCGTTCCCCTCGGCAGTGCGTTGCGTGGCGGGCGGTAGACGCCGACCGCCCACCGCGCGGCCTGTGCACTTGTATGCCTATCCGACGGCGGGTCGCTTCGTTTTCTTCTTCTTCTCGGCGCGGCCCTGGCGTTCGCGTGCCTTCAGTTCGGTGGCGTTGCCCTGGTCGCCCTGTTGGTCCATCCAGGCGTCGAGACGGCCGCGGAGAGCGGCCTTGGTGGAGGCGAGGGCGGGGTCGGCGGCCCGGTTATCGAGTTCCCACGGGTCGGCCTTCAGGTCGTAAAGTTCCTCGGCGGGCCGGTGCTGGTACATCTCGACGAGTTTCCGGGCGTGGGGGTCGGTCTTGGCCTTCTGGAGCCACGACGGCCAGTAGGTTTTCTCGCCCTGAATGAGCGTGTTGTGGAACGCCGTCTCGTGGTTCAGGTTGCGGATGTACTTGTAGCGGGCGTCGCGGACGCTGCGGATGGGGTAACAGTCGCTGCCGGCGATGATGCCGCGCGTGGTGTGGGCGCCGAAGACGGCCCGGCGGTGCGTGTCGGTCCGCCCCAGGAGCACGCCGAGGAAACTGCGGCCGTCGAAACCGGCGTCGCCCTGGGCGTCGGGCCGGCCGGTGTCGATGGCCGTCGGGTCGCCTCCGGCCGCCTCGATGAGCGTCGGTGCCACGTCCACGTACTGGACCATGGCGTCGGCCGTCGACCCGGCCTTGACCTTGGCCGGCCAGCGGATGACGAGGGCGGTGCGCAGGCCCACGTCGTAGCAGGTCCATTTGCCGTGCGGGAACTGGGCGCCCTGTTCGCTGGTGTAGATGAACGCCGTGTTGTCCTGGGCGCCGGCGTCGGCCACGTGTTTCATGCACGCGCCGACCTCGCGGTCGAAGTCCGTGACCTCGGCGTAGTACTTGCAAAGGGCCGCCCGCGTCTCGGGTGTATCGACGAGGTACGGCGGCAGGGTGAGTTTGGCGGCGTCGTAGACGGAGGCGTCGCCCTCTTTCCACGGCAGGTGCGGGCTGTGCGAGCAGTAGACCAGCATGAACGGTTGCTTCGGGTCGCGGCGAATGAAATCCGCGATCTTCGCGGCGCTCACCTTCTCGAACGGGAACGACTCGGTCGGCCCGAAGTGCGTCTTGCCCACCAGGCCCACGCGGTACCCGAGGGCCTTCAGGTGATGGACCACGCTCTTCGTGCCCGTATACACCTTGCTGTGGTTCGGGTAGGCGCCGTTACGGACGGGGAAGAGGCCGGTGTAGAGTTGCTGGCGGGTGGGGGCGCACATGGCGGTGGCCGTGAAGCAGTGCGTGAACCGCATGCCCTCGGCCGCGAGCCGGTCGATGTGGGGCGTCCGGACGTCCGGGTGCCCGTAGCATCCGTTGTCGCGCCACGTCTGGTCGTCGGCGATGATGAGAAAGACGTTGGGTTTCGTTGCAGCGGCGGCCTGAGCGGCGTCGGCGACCCGGAGGCCGGCCAGGGCGGCGCCTGCCCCGGCGACTTTCAGAAACGAGCGGCGGTTCATGGGTTTGTCCCTTTCTTGCGAGAGGTCTTGCCTTTCCACGGCCAGGGCAGCATGTGGGCCTTGCGGGCAAAGGTTTCCCACTGGTCGGCCATGGCCTTGACGCGGTCGGGGTGCTCGGCGGCGAGATTGTGGAGTTCGGAGCGGTCGGCGTCGAGGTCGTAGAGTTCCCAGTCGCCGGCGGGGCCGCGGGCCACCAGTTTCCAGTTGCCGTCGCGGATGGCGCGGTTGCCCTCGTGTTCCCAGTAAAGGGGCTCGGTTCGGCCAAGGGCCTGCCCGCGCAGCGCGGGCACGAGGCTCACGCCCTGCATGGGGGTAATCGCGTGGCCGTTGAAGGTTTTGGGGTAGGTGGCGCCGGCCAGGTCGGCGCAGGTGGCCATGATGTCGATGAGGTGCCCCGGCTGAGGCTCGAAGGCGCCGCGCCGGTCCGCGGGGATGCCGGCGGGCCAGTGGGCGATGAGCGGCGTCGAGATGCCGCCCTCGTGCACGAAGTGCTTGTAGTACCGGAACGGAGTGTTCTCGGCATTGGCCCACGACTTGCCGCAGAACACGCTCGACGCGGCCGACCCGAGGGCGCCCTTGCCCTGGGCGCGTCCCCAGGGGCCGCTTTCGGCGTTGCCGCCGTTGTCCGAGAGGAACAGGATGAGGGTGTTCTCGAGCACGCCGCGCTGCCCGAGCGCCTTGACAAGGCGGCCGATGCTCCGGTCCATACGGTCGACGGTGGCGGCGTAGATGGCCATGATGTGGTCCATGCGGTCGCGGCGCTCGGCGTCGACGTTGGCCCAGGGCGTGATGCCGTCGTCGCGCGGCGACAGGGGCCACCGCTTCGCGATCAGGCCGGACGCGAGTTGCCGGCCGTATCGCCTCTCGCGAAGGGTATCCCAGCCGGCCAGGTACTTGCGGCGATACCGCTGGATGTCTTCCGGCGGGGCCTGGAGCGGAAAGTGCGGGGCGTTGTGGGCCAGGTACACCAGGAACGGCTTGTCGGCCCGGACGGCCTCGTCGATGTACCCGATGGCCTCGTCGGTCCAGGCATCGGTCGAGTACCAGCCCTCGGGCAGCGGATGCGCGTCGTCGTGGATAACCTTGCCGTTGCGGACGATGCTGCGGCCTTTCTTGACCTGGAAGTAGAACCCGCCGCCTTCCGGGCAGGCGTACGTTCGGTCAAAGCCGCGCCGGCTCGGCCACCACGCCGGGTCCTTGGCGCCCACGTGCCACTTGCCGCACATGATCGTGAAGTAGCCGGCCGGCCGGAGCACCTCGCCCAGGGTCACGCACCGCTCGTGCAGGTGCCCCACGTATCCCGGCAGGCCCTTGTCGGCGGTCATGTGGCCGATGCCGGCCTGGTGCGGGTACAGGCCCGTCAGCAGGCTGGCCCGCGTGGGGCAACATCGGCCGGTGTTGTAGAACTGTGTGAACCGGATGCCGCGCGTGGCCAGGCGGTCGAGGTTCGGGGTGGCGATCTCGCTGCCGTAGCACCCGATGTCCGAGAATCCCATGTCGTCGACCAGGATGACGACGATGTTCGGCCGGCCGGGGCCGGGCGCACCGGCCGCGGCGCGGGCGGCGGACCGGCATCCGGTCAGCAGCGCGGCGGCGCCGAGGCCGGCGGCCTTCAGGAACGAGCGACGGTTCATGGCGATTCTTTCATCCTCATTCGAGCCCGCCGCGGAAGCGGCGGGAGACGCGTGGGCCGCCGTGCGAGCCCTGGAGCGCATCTACTTCTCCACGTCGATGACGACCGTCCGGACCTTGCCCTTCAGGCGGTTGGGCGCGGCGTACTCGCCCACGAGGCCCTTTTCATCACGGCCCACCTCGAGGCCGTCCTGCGGCATCTTGGCGATGGGGCCGGGGGCCTTGGCCTCGGCCACGGCCCGGCCGCCCACCGCCAGGGTTAACTTGCCCTTGCGTTGGATGCGCGCGTCGATCTCGACCTTGCCCTTGGGCAGGGCCTCGTCGGCCCGCGCGACGGTCAGCGTGCCGCCGGAACGCATGGCGAGGCACAGGCGGCCGTCCTGAATGTAGAGGGCCCAGCCGAGGCTGCTGCCGCCCTGGGCCACGATGACGCCGTCGCCGGTGGCCTCGACGGTGGCCTGGATGCGGACGTTGCGCTTGGCCACGGGAGGCGCGTCGTTCTGGGCCAGGGTATCGCCGTCGGTCAGTTCGAAGTGGGTTTTGGTGGAGGTCTGGCTGTACACGCCGCCATACGGCCAGGGGAGCATGAGGGCCTTGCGGGCAAAGGTTTCCCACTGCTCGGCCATGGCCTTGACGCGGTCGGGGTGTTCGGAGGCGAGGTCGTTGAGTTCGGAGCGGTCGGCGTCCATGTCGTAGAGTTCCCAGTCGCCGCCGGAGCCCTTGGCCACCAGTTTCCACTTGCCGTCGCGGATGGCGCGGTTGCCCTCGTGCTCGAAGTAAATGGGCACGGTGCGGCCCACGTCCTGGCCGCGCAGCGCCGGCGCCAGGCTCACGCCCTGCATCGGGGTAATCTCCTGGCCGTTGAGCGTCTTGGGGTAGGTGGCCTCGGCGAGGTCGACGCAGGTGGCCATGATGTCGATGAGGTGGCTCGGCTGAGGCTCGAAGGCGCCGTGCCGCCCTTTCGGGATGCCGGCGGGCCAGTGGGCGATGAGCGGCGTCGAGATACCGCCCTCGTGCACCCAGTGCTTGTACATGCGGAACGGCGTGTTCGAGACGTTGGCCCACTCCTTGCCGTAGGCGATGTACGTGTCGGCCGGGCCGGGCATGACGCCGTGGCCCACGCGCACGGGTTTGCCGTCGCGGGTAACGCGCGGGACCATTTGGGTCTGGAGTTCGTTCGGGTCCATCGGCTCGGCCTTGACGTTCTTGTAATGGCTGCGGGGCTCGCCGCGGCTGCCGAACTCCTCGGCGCACCCGCCGTTGTCCTGGAGGAACAGGACGAGCGTGTTGTCGTAGGCGCCGGTCTCTTTCAGGGCCTGGACGATGCGGCCGATGCCGGTGTCCATCGCGGTAATCATGGCGGCGTACACTTCCATGCGCCGGGCGTGCCACCGCTTGTCTGCGTCGGAGACCTCGTTCCAGTCGCCGGCGTCGCGCGGCGAGAGGGCCCACGCGGCCTTGATGAGGCCCATCTCCTTCATCCGCTTGTACCGGGCCTGGCGGATGGTCTGCCAGCCGGCGTCGTACCGTCCCTTGTAGTGGGCAACGGCTTCCGGCCTGGCGTGCATGGGCCAATGGGCCGCCGTGTACGCCACGTACATGAAGAACGGGGCGTCCGGTTTTTTCCGGGCGTGGTCGCGGACGTAGGTGGCGGCGTTCGCGCTGATGGCCTCGGTATAGTAGAAGTCCTTGCCGGGAGGAATCTGCGTGTTGTCGCGGGTCAGGCTGTTCGGGTCGTAGAATGATCCCGCCCCGTGGATGGTGCCGAAGAAATGGTCGAATCCCCGCTGGCACGGCCAATTGTGCTTCGGGCCGTCCGGGCTGGTGTGCGGCGTCACGTGCCACTTGCCCGCCATGTAGGCGGCGTAGCCGGCAGGCTTGACGGCCTGAGCCAGCGTGATGGCGTTCGCCCCGAGGTCGCCCTGGAACCCCGGCAGGTTCCGGTTGCCCATCATGTGGCCGATGCGGGCCTGGTGCTGGTACAGGCCCGTCAGCAGGCTCGCCCGGGTGGGGCAGCAGCGGGCCGTGTTGTAGAACTGCGTAAAGCGGACGCCGCCGGCCGCCAAGGCGTTGAGCGTGGGCGTCTCGATCTCGCTGCCGTAACACCCGAGGTCCGAGTACCCCATGTCGTCGGACATGATGAGTACGATGTTCGGCCGCTTGGCGGGTGCGGCGGCGCGGGCAGCGCGGGCCCGGCAGCCGGTCAGGAACGTGGCGGCCCCGAGGCCGGCCGCTTGCAGGAAGTGGCGACGGTTCATGTGAGTCCTTTCGTTCTGGGTTGAGCGGCTGCACGGTGAGCGGCCGGGCGGCCCGCCTCAGGATTTCGGGGGTTTGCGTTTGGTTCCTTGGCCGCGCTTGCGGCTTTTGCCGGCCTGCTTCTCGCGGTACCGCACGAGGAGCGGGTCGGCGGCGTCCGGCCCGGGCAGGTCCGCGAGCCACGCGTCGAACTGCTTTCGGGCGGCCAGGGCCTCGGGGGCCTGCGAGGCGGTGACGTCGGTGTATCCCTCGCCGGAGCGGTTCGTGCCGCAATCCCACAGCCGGCCGTCGCCGTCGAGGAGCCACCGTTTGGTACGGATGAGGCGCTTGTCGGCACAGTAGGAAAAGACGTAGTCGCGCGGTCGGCCGGCCTTGCCCCGCAGCAGCCAGGCGAAACTCCGGCCGTCCAGGACGTAGTCCTGGGGCAGCGAGGCGCCCGCCAGGGCCGCCAGCGTCGGGAACACGTCCACCAGGCTCACGAGTTCGTCGCAGGCCCCTCGCGGGCGAACGTGGCCGGGACCGTTGACGATGAGCGGCACCAGGGGGCCCCGCTCGCCGCTGACCTTGTTCTTGCCGTATACGGCCGTCCCGTTGTCGCACGTGTACATCAGGACCGTGTCGTCGCGGAGGCCGAGGGCCTCCAGCCCTTTGACGATGCGGCCGACGAGGGCGTCGGCGTACTCTACGTTGCTCTTGAGGCTCCCCGGGACCTTGCGGCCGGTGGGTTGGCCGGCGGCATCGAGTTCCGGCACGGGCAGGTAACCCTGCCGACCGGCCTCGAAGTCCCACGACCCGTGCGTCAGGCACATCGGGTAGTACACGAGGAACGGCTCGTCCTTGTGCCGGCGGGCGAAGTCGAGCAGGAACTGCACGAACAGGTCCGGCCCGTAGTCGGTCGGCTTCGTCGGGACGCCCTGGCCGTTGCGGACGATGGCGGGATGCCAGTACCGCGCGGCCCGGCCGGGCAGGCTGTGGCCCGGTTGTTCGACGGGCCCGTCGAAACCGTCCCACTTGGCCCACATGCAGTGTTCGTCGAACCCGTAGGCCTCCTCCTTGCCGCGCAGTTGCCACTTGCCGCACACCGCCGTGGCGTAGCCGGCCTCCTTCAGGACCTGGGCGAAGATGCGGTGCTGCCGGCTGAGGTCGGCGTTCGGCTCCTTGCCGCCCGGCTTCATGTCGTTGTGCCACCACTGGGTGCGGAAGGCGTAGCGGCCGGTCATCATCATGGCCCGCGTCGGGCTGCAAATCGGGGCGCACCAGCACGTCTTGAAACGGACGCCACCGGCGGCCAGACCGTCCAGGACCGGGGTGCGGGTCTCGGTGTTGCCGTAGCAGGCGTACTCCTTGGCCGAGCAGTCGTCGGCCATGATGACGATGAGGTTGGGCGGTCGGCGGCCGGCGGCCTCGCCGGCGCCAAGGTGGCAGCCGGCCAGCACGGCGGCGGCCCCGAGGCCCGTCCGGCGCAGAAAACGGCGGCGGTTCATCATGGTCATTGCTTCCTCATTCGAGCCCGACGCGGGAGCATCGGGTCACGTTGGTCTATCATGCACCATGCCATGGTCGACGGGGCTACGGTATCGTCCGGAACGCCGACCGGGCGCCCACGAGCGGGTCCAGGTCGGCCAGGTCCACGACGGCGTCGAGGCCAAGCGCCGGGATGCGCAGCCTGAGCCGCGCGGCGCCGCGGACCTCGACCGTTTGCGGCCGGTGCCAGTCGTCCGGCCCAAACGTCAGCCTGCCGGGCGACACGGCCGCGCTGTTGCCCTCGGCTCCTACGCGGACCGTCACGGGCGCCAGCGTCGGCATCGCCAGCCGCACACCCGCGCGGTGCATCGTACCGGACGGGTCGCCGCCGGGCAACACCCACACGGCGTTGCGGTACCCGGGCACCCAGCGTTCGCCGCCGAATTCGTAGGCGCCGATGTCCGGGGCCTTGCCGACGAATCCGTCCGTGATGCCGGGGACCTCGCGGCCGGCGTCGACGAGCGGGGAGTCGGCGCGAGGGCGGAAGTCAAGCCGTGCCGGGTCGGCGAGCCTCAGGTCCCGTTCCTGGTAGTTGTGGCTCACGTTCTTGCCGGCGGGGAAGGGGGCGCCCCGGTTGTTGCCGGTGATGGTGAGTGCGGCATTGTTGAAGAGGGTGCTGTGGGCGTTCTGCACCTCGAGGAGGGGGTGCTGCTTGCGCCACCACTTCTTGGGTTCGGGCACGACGTGCAGGTTGATGTAGTGGCCGGGCGTCGTCTCGGATCCGATGTCCAGGACGGTGTTGTGGTGGACGCGGTTGTGGTCGCCCTTGACGATAATGCCGTCCCGGCCGCAGTCCCAGACGACGTTGTGGTGGACGGTGAGCCGTCGGGTTTGGTCATCGCCGCGGATGCCCAGGCCCCCCGAGAGGCCTCCGTGCATTTTCCCTTGGGTCCGGCAGCCGTGAACCCAGTTGTGGCGAACGACGCTGCCCGCGCAGGACGGCTGGCCCGTGTAGATGAGGGCGACGTCCTTACACGCCAGTCCGCCGTCGTACGCGTGGTTGAGTTCAATGACGTGGCCGCCCCAGTTCCGGAATCCGATGAGGGCGTTGCCGCCGTTGAAGACCGTGCAGCGGCGCGTGACGCAGGGGGCGGCCTGGCCTTCCTCGCACGTGTTGTGCTGGATGAGCGGCATGTCGCGAAGCGAGCCCAGCCAGCAGGTGTCGTGGATGAGACAGTTCTCGACGCGGTTGTGCCGTCCCTTGACCACGAGCCCGCTGACGGGCGTCCACGCCAGCGACAGGTTCCGCACGACATTGTGGGAGCCGTCCACGAGGGTTTGGGCGGCCAGTTCGTCCGGGGCGGCCTTGTCCGTGATCCGACGGGCGTACGTGGGGAACCGCAGGTGGCAGCCGTCAATCACGCAGTGGTCGCATTTGTCCAGGTGGAACGTCGCGGCGACGAAATGGAACCCGGCAAGTTCCACGTGTTGGCACCGGCGTGCGCGGAAGCCGTAATCGCGCACCTTCACCTCGACGTCGCAGGTCGAGGGGTCCCGCCCGCCGGGCGCCCAGAGGTACAGCGTGCCGGCGTCATCCAGGAACCATTCGCCGGGGCGGTCCAGGGCGTCCAACGTGCCCGTCAGGAAGTAGCGGTCGTCCTCCCACTGTTTCGTCTTGTCGGCGTAATGCGTGATACCACTGAGGTCCTTGGCATAGGTGAAACGGTCGCTTCCGGCGCGATGGTCCTGGACGGTGCGGGTCCACGTGAAGAACTGGTGGGCAACGTTCAGCGTGGCGACCGCCCCCGTCCAGTCGATGCCGGTCTTGGCCAGGTTCTCGTCCACGAGTGTGCCGTAGCGGCTCCCCTTGCCCGCCGACGCCCACGCCTTGCGCGTCAGGACGTTGGCCAGACCGATATTCGGCCAACGGGCCTCGACCATCATCTCGCCGTCGACGAAGAGTTGGATGGACTTGTTCTTCACTTTGGTTTTGAAGATGGCGCCCTTGTGCCGGCGCCACGGGCCGGGGACCTGCTCCGTGCCGCTGAACACCACCGTCTCGCCCGGCATGGCGAGGAGGCGGATGGGGGCGTCCGGCCGGCCGGAGCGGGTCAGACGGACCGACTCGCGGTACGTGCCGCCGCGCACCAGGACGGTGTCGCCGGGCCCCGCGCGGTCGACGGCCGCCTGGATCGTGGCGAGCGGGGCGTCGCGGGTGCCGGCGGCCGCATCGTTGCCGTCCGGTGCCACGACGATCTCGGCGGCGGGGGCGGCCGCGGCGGGCGCCATGAGGAGGAGGGCGGCGGCGAGGGCGGCCGTCCGGCATCCGGGTCGGCGGTTCATGGTCATCCTTCTTTCCTGGCCTTCTTGTCGGCTTCGCGCTTCTTGCGGTCGCGGGGTTTGGAGGCGCTGGGCTTGCGGTCCCAGGGATTCGCGGCCCGGGGGTCGTACGTCGGCCGGGCGTCGGTTTCGGGCATGGAATCGACGACGGCCTGGAACTTGGCGATCGCGGCCTTATGCTCGGGCGTCTCGCTCTTGATGAGGTTGGTCTCTTCCCAGGGGTCGGCTTTCAGGTCGTGCAGGCGGAAGATGGTGGCGTCGTTGTCGACCCAGACCTTGAACTGCTTGTCGCGGATGACGCGGGTGGCGTAATCGGCCTTGCCGCGCACGCCTTTATCGTCAAGGGCAGCCGGCCCGTGCCCGAGGGCCATGATGTACTGGCGCGGCGAATCCTTGGCCTTGCCGAGGATGACCGGGGCAATCGAGACGCCGTCCACGGGCCAGTCGTCGGGCACCGTGGCGCCGGCGAGGTCGGCGAACGTGGGCAGCAGATCCGTAAAGTCCGTCAGGGCGTCGGTCACGACGCCGGCGGGGACGCGGCCCGGTCCATTGACGAAGAACGGCTCGCAGACGCCGTTCTCGCTTTCCTTGGCCTTACCGCCGCGCACCTTGCGTCCGTTCAGGGTGCCCGTCAGGCTGCCGCTGGTGCCGTTGTCGGTCGAGAAGAAGACGATGGTGCGCTGGCGGATGCCGAGGTCGTCGAGGGCCTGGACGAGGCGGCCGACGAGTTTGTCGACGTACCGGACCATGGCCTTGTGTTTGTCGAGGCCGGCTTTGACGTCGGGTTCGTCCGGGGTGTGGACGAGCGGGCCGTGCGTCAGGCACATGGGGAAGTAGAGGCCCATCGGCTCGTCCTTGTGCCGTTTCATGAAGTCGATGAGGAAATCGGTGTAGACGTCCGGTCCGAACCGGCCCTCGTAGGTCTTGCTGCCGGCGCGGGTGTGGATGTAGGGGTCCCAGTACCGTTTGCCGGAGGGCGGGTTACCGCCCTCGAACCCGGTCCACATGCACCAGTCGTCGAACCCGTGTCGGGCCATGGCGTCCGGCGTGACGCGGAAATCGTTAATCTGCCACTTGCCGGCCGCCGCCGTGGTGTAGCCGGCGGTCTTCAGGATCCGGGCGAACGTGGTGTGTTTCGTCCAGTCGAAGTACCCGACGCCCCACCGCGGGACGTCCCAGTGGTTGACCCATCCGGTGCGCCAGGGGTACCGGCCGGTGAGCAGCGTGACGCGGGTGGGGGTGCACTGGGGCATGGAGTAGGCGTTGGTAAACCGCATGCCGCCGGTGGCGAGGGCGTCGAGGTTGGGCGTCTCGATGTTCTCGGCCCCGCAGCCACGGACCCACTCCTTGCCGAGGTCATCGACCATGATGAACAGCAGGTTGGGCTTCTCGGCCGCGGGGGCGGCGTGGACGGCGGTTCGGCACCCGGCCAGCACGGCGGCGGCGCCGGCGCCGGCGGCTTTCAGGAACGATCGGCGGTTCATGAGATCCCTTTCTTGGCTTTCGGTTTGTAGCCCGGGTTCGGTTTGGGCATCTTGGCGCCCACGGCCACCAGGTGGGCCATGAGTTGGGTGTCGAGTTGCTTGACCTTGGCGGGCATGGCCCCGGCCAGGTCCTTGGTTTCGGAGAGGTCGTCGGCGAGGTTGTAAAGTTCCCAGGCAGGCCCCTCGTGCCAGCGGATGAGTTTCCACGGCCCTTTTCGGATGATGCTGTAGGGATGGATGCGGCCGCGGTAATGCGGGAAGTGCCAGTAAATGGCGTCGCGCTTCAGGTTGCCGGTCCCGGCGAGCAGCGGCAGGATGCTCTCGCCGTCGATGGTCCGGTCCGCCGGCAGGCCCACACCGGTCGCCTCGCAGATCGTGGGGAAGTAGTCGACGCTCGTGACGGGCACGTTGCACCGCGTGCCGGGCCTGGCGACGCCCGGCCACCGGACGACGAGCGGTTCGCGGATGCCTCCCTCGTAGGGGTGTCCCTTGCCGGACCGCAGGGGCGTGTTGTTGGTAACGGGCACGAGGCCGCCGTTGTCGCTTGTGAAGATGACGAGGGTGTGGTCGGCGACGCCGGCGTCGTCGAGGGCCTTCATGATTTTCCCGAGGGCCGTGTCGACGCTCTCGATCATGGCGGCGTAGGCGGCGTTCTTGTGGCGGTCGGTGGCGGGCTTGGCCTTGTACTTTTCGGCGAGGTCCTTGCGGGGCTGGATGGGTGTGTGGACGGCGTAATGGGCCATGTAGAGGAAGAAGGGCCGGCCGGCGTGCTTCGTGATGAAGGCGGCGGCCTCGTCGCCCTCGCGGTCGGTCAGGTACTCGCCCGGTTGGCGGGGCGTGATGGTCGGGATCTGCCCCTGCCGCGGGTTCTTGTACGGGTCATAGTAAGACGGCGGCTGGCCGCAGTCGCACCCCCCGATGTTGTAGTCGAAGCCCTGTTTCTCGGGGTACCAGGCATCGGGCCCGAGGTGCCACTTGCCGATGTGGCACGAGGTATAGCCGGCGGGCCCCAGGGCCTCGGCGATGGTCGTCTCCGCGAGGTTCAGCCAGAGGGCGTTCTTGGGGCACAGGAGTTGGTTGTTGGGTCCGCCGACGAAGCCGGCGGGCGGCTCCTGGTCGGCGGGAATCTTGCCGCCCTGGAACCGGGCCCGGATCCAGTCCGTCACGCCGAGGCGGGCGGGCCACCGGCCGGTCATCACGGCCGCACGCGTCGGCGAGCACACCGCGCAGGCGGCGTAGCCGTCCGTGAACGTCATGCCGCCCGCCGCCAGACGCGACAGGTTCGGCGTTTCGTAGTACTTGGACCCGTAGGTGCTCGAGTCGGCCCACCCCAGGTCGTCGACGAGGACGAGGACGACGTTGGGCTTGCGGCCTTCGGCGCCGGCCGCGCGGGTCAGGCGTTCAGGGAAGGCCACCGCGAGCGCGGCGGCGCTGGCGGTTTTCAGGAATGTGCGGCGTTTCACAGACGTCTCCTTTCTGCGTGCCGGCGCTGGTTCGGGGAGACCGACAGGTGTTGTCTTGTGGGTCTAAAGGGGCCGGCTGCGGTTTTGGCTTTGGTATTGCTTGAGCAACGCGCTGAGGCGTTCGACGACCTCGGGCCGCTCGCGCCAGAGGTTCTTTGTTTCGGCGGGGTCGGCGACCACGTCGTAGAGTTGGCCCGGTGGTTCGTCCGGCCCTTTGCCGCCGCGTGTCCACCCGCCGGAGCCTTGGCCGAGAATGAGTTTCCAGTTGCCCTGCCGAACGGCGAACATCCCTCCAATCGAATGGTGGACGATGGCTTCGCGAATCGGCTTGTCCCGTTTGTGCCCCAGGAGCGCCGGGAGGATGTTGTAGGAGTCTTCGCCGGCGTCGTTGGGCAGGTCGTGGCCCAGGATGGCGGCCAGCGTGCCCATGAGGTCGACGTGACAAATGGGTTCGGCGCTGGTGGCGCCGGCGGGTATGTGGTGGGGCCAACGGGCGATGAACGGCACGCGGTGCCCCCCGTCCCAGACGTCGGCCTTGATGCCGCGGTAAATGTGACTCGGGTTATGGCCGTACCGGCGGACCGAATTGGTCGGGCCGCTCATGTGGGTGCCGTCGCGGCCGGGCGACCCGTTGTCGCTCGTGAAGATGACCAGCGTGTTGTCTGCCAGAGCCTGGCGGTCGAGTGCCGCCATGACCTGCCCCACCACGTGGTCTATCTGGCAGACGAAGTCGCCGTAGGCGCCGGCGCGGCTCTTGCCGCGGAACTCCGGGGCCGGCGCGATGGGCGTGTGCGGGCCGGTCAGCGGCATGTACAGGAAGAACGGTCGGGCCAGCCCATCTTGCCGGGGCCGGCTCTCGATGAAGTCGACGGCCCGGTGCTGGAGGGCCGGCAGAATCTTGACCAGGTCCCACCCCTCAAGCATGGGGCCGGGGTTGCCGAACATCGACTTGGGCTTCGGCTTCGTCGGGATGCCCACCGTGCGGTCGTTCTCGATGAAACAGTAGGGCGGGTAGTTCGGTACGGCGGTGCCGAAGTACGAGTCGAACCCGCGTGTGGTCGGCCCGTCGGCGATCGGTTTGGCGAAGTCGATCCCCTCGCCCAGGCTTCCCACCCGAACGGGTTTGCCGTCGGCGGTGCGCCAATCCCACCCCAGATGCCACTTGCCGATGCAGGCCGTGTCGTAGCCGCGTGCGCGGAGCATGGCGGGCACCGTCAGCCGGTCCGGTTCGATGAGAGGCCGGCCCCAGGGCCGAAGCACGCCCCGCTTCAGCTGGCTACGCCAGCAGTACCGGCCCGTGAGCAGGGCGTACCGCGTTGGGGTACACACGGCCGAGGGCGAGTGGGCATCGGTGAACCGGGTGCCTTGCCGGGCCAGGGTGTCCAGGTGGGGTGTCGGGATGCGCGAGTCCGGGTTCTGGCACGCGAGGTCGCCGTAGCCCATGTCGTCGGCGAGGATCAGGACGACGTTGGGTTTCCGGTCCGGGGCGGCGCCCGCGGCACGGGCGAGGCCTTCGGGGATGGCTGCGGCGGACGCGCCGGCCGCAAGGGCCTTCAGGAAGGTACGGCGGTTCATGGGAATCCCTTCGTTTCTGGGTTGCGCTTCTGCGGTGCGGCGCCGGCCAAGGAGGCACGCGGGTTCGGATACTTCAACCCGTGACCCGAGGCGCGGCATCGCCCATCCTGCCACCGGCCGGCTTACCATGCAAGGCCATTTCAGGGGTCGGGAGGCGGCAGGGATGGGCCGGGGGGGCCGGCGGGCATTCTTCGCGCAATCTTTCCGGCCCCGGGGCGCCTAATCCGATTGACAAGGCCCCCTGCCGCCTTCTAGAATCGCCGGTTGGGAGTCGGCCGAATGGGGGGGGAGGGGGCCCGCCGACCTTTTCCACGCCAGAGGGGCGCCGGCGAAATGCGCCGCGGCCGAGCGGCCGGGGCACCGAACTTGTGGGCGAACACCCATGCGCATCCTGATGCTAGGATGGGAATTCCCGCCGTTCATCAGCGGTGGCCTCGGTACGGCCTGTTACGGCCTGACGAAGGCCCTGAGCGACCTCGGGACCGACGTCCTGTTCGTGCTGCCGCGAGGCGGGGCCGACCGCCAACTGCATCGCGTCCACGTGTTGTCGGCCGGCCAGACCGGGGGCCGCGACGCCGGCCAAGGCGAGCCCCGCACCTACTGGACCGTGGACGGCCTGGAGCACGTCCGGCTCATCTCGGTCGATTCACTCCTGTCGCCGTACCAGACGGAGCGGACGTACACCGAGCAGCGCGAGCGCGAGGCCCGCGGGCGGCAGGTTGCCGAGCCGGGCGACCCGGAGGCGGCCGAGGCCGCCGCCCCCGTCCCGGCCCCGGCGGCGCCCGCTCCGACGTCGCAAGGCATTACGGGCGGCCCGAGCCTGTACGCGGGCGACCTCTTGGGCGAGGTCCACCGGTACGCCCGCCTCGTGGCCGAGGTGGCCCGGCACAACGATTTCGACGTCATCCACGCCCACGATTGGATGACGTACCCGGCGGGCCTGAGCGTGTCGGCCCTGTCGGGCAAACCCCTCGTGGTGCACGTGCACTCCACGGAGTTCGACCGCAGCGGCACGGGCGTGAACCAGCAGGTGTACGACGTGGAACGGGCCGGCATGCACGGGGCCCGGCAGGTGATTTGCGTCAGCCGGCTGACGCGCGGCATCGTGACGAGCCGGTACGGTGTGCCGGAGGGCAAGTGCCGCGTCGTCTACAACGCCATCACGATCAACGGTGAGCCGATTCCGACGAGCGTCGAGCGCATCGAGACGAGCGACAAGATCGTGCTGTTCCTGGGCCGGATTACGATGCAGAAGGGGCCGGAGTATTTTCTGGCGGCCGCCCGCAAGGTTCTGGAGGTCATGGACAACGTCAAGTTCGTCATGGCGGGCTCCGGCGACATGATCCGCCGCATGATCGAACTGGCTGCCGCCATGGGCATCGGACACCGCGTCACGTTCACGGGGTTCCTGCGAGGCGACGACCTGGAGCACGTCTTCAAGATGGCCGACCTGTACGTGATGCCGAGCGTGTCGGAACCGTTCGGCCTGGCCCCGCTCGAAGCGCTTCAGCGCGACGTGCCGGTGCTCATCTCGAAGCAGAGCGGCGTGAGCGAAGTGCTCACGCACGCCCTGAAGGTGGATTTCTGGGACATCAACGAAATGGCGAACAAGATCGTGGCGGTGCTCAGGCACCCACCGCTCCAAAAGACGTTGCGCGAACACGGGGCGTTCGAGGTGCGCAAGTTCGCTTGGCTCGACGCCGCACGTGCGTGCGTGGATGTGTATCGGGAGGCGGCAGAGACGTAGACGCCGCGTTCAACGTTCCAGGTTCCAGGTTCAAGGGGGCGCCGGAGGCGCGGAATCGCGGAACGTGGGGCGAGGGGGGAGTCCGTGGCTAAGGCCGAACGCTTCGAGGATTTGGAGGTCTGGCAGGCGGGACGGGAGTTGGTGCGGGCGGTTTACCGGGTCACCGAGAGGCCCGCATTCGCCCATGACAGCTCTTTGAAGGGGCAGTTGCGGCGGGCGGCGGTGTCCGCCATGGCTAACGTGGCAGAGGGATTCGAACGCGGGGGCAACAAGGAGTTCGTTCACTTCCTCGCAATGGCCAAAGGCTCCGCCGGGGAAGTCCGGTCCCACCTCTACGTGGCGTCCGACCAGGAGTACGTATCAGCCGATGAGCAGCGCTACCTCGCGGAGAAGGCGGTGGCCGTGAGCCGCATGGCGGCGGGGCTGATCAAGCACCCACGGCAGTCGCCGATGCGGGGCAGCCGGTACAAGGATGGATAGAACCGAACCGCTTCCGCCAAGAAAACCGCACCGAGTGGCGTGTCGTTGCATCTTGCGCCTTGAACTTTGAACCTTGAACTTTGAACCTTAGACTTCGGACTTCGTTCATGGCTTCCGTTTGCTTCTACTTCCAGGTGCATCAGCCCTTCCGCCTGAGGCGGTACAGCGTCTTTGATTCCGGCGCCAACTACTTCGACGATTATCACAACGCCGAGGTTTGCCGCAAGGTCGCCCAGAAGTGTTACCTGCCCACGAACCGGCTCATGCTCGACCTGCTGCGCCGTCACGACCGGTTCGCCGTGTCTTACTCCATAACGGGCGTGGCGCTCGAACAGTTCGAACAATGGGCCCCGGAGGTGGTCGACTCGTTCCGGGCGCTCGTGGACACGGGCCGCGTGGAACTCCTGGCCGAAACGTACTACCACAGCCTGGCGTTTCTGTACAGCCGCGACGAGTTCCGCGAGCAGGTCATGGCCCACTCGGCCCGGATGCAGGAGGTGTTCGGCGTGGCGCCGCGCGTGTTCCGCAACACCGAGCTCATTTACAACAACGACCTGGCGCATTTCGTGGAGGGGTTGGGCTTTACGGGCATCGTGGCCGAGGGCGCCGACCACATCCTCGGGTACCGGTCGCCGGCGTTCGTGTACCGGCCGGCCGGCACGAGTCGCCTCAGCCTGCTCCTGAAGAACTACCGCCTCTCGGACGACATCGCCTTCCGGTTCTCCGACCGGTCCTGGCCCGAGTGGCCCCTGAAGGCCGAGACCTTTGCCGACTGGGTGGACCAGGTCAACGGCAACGGGTACGCCGTGAACCTGTTCATGGATTACGAGACGTTCGGCGAGCACCAGTGGGCCGAGACGGGCATCTTCGACTTCATGTACCACCTGCCGGAACTGGTGATGAAGAGCGGCAAGAACGACTTCAAGACCGTCTCGCACGCCATTGCCACCTACCCGCCGGAGGCCGAACTCGACGTGCCCCACATGATTTCCTGGGCCGACATGGAACGCGACCTCTCGGCCTGGCTCGGCAACGCCATGCAGTCCAACGCCCTGCACGAACTGTACCGGCTCGAGGACGCCGTCAAGGCCGCCGGCGACCCCGACCTCCTGCACGACTGGCGCTGCCTCCAGACCTCCGACCACTTCTATTACATGTGCACCAAGTGGTTCGCCGACGGCGACGTCCACAAGTACTTTAACCCCTACGAGTCGCCGTACGATTCGTACATCAACTTCATGAACGTCCTGGACAACCTGCGCACCCGCCTGAAGGGGTGAGAGGCCCGCCCGACCCGTTGTCATTCCGAGCGAGTCCCGGCGTGCCGGGACGAGTCGAGGAATCTCGCCGTGGACGCTTACCGCCGGGGGCTCTTAGGGCTCAAAGGCCAAGGCGAGACCCCTCGGCGCGCCCCTTCGGGGCGGCTCGGGGTGACAACGCCGCCGATGACCGGGTGCCCGACGTTCTTCGCCGCGCTGGCGAGCGTCGCCGAAAAGGTTCAGCCGGCCCCGCCAAGAGGCCGAAAAAGAGTGTTGGAGCACCGTGTCGCCCCCCCGGTTGCACCGCGCCCGGCCGGACGCGTATAATTCGCCGCTTACGGTGCTGGGGCGGTTGGAGACGTGACGTGCCGCGCGATATCCCCGTGGGCAACGGCAATCTGCTGATTGCCTTCGATTCCGATTACCAGATTCGCGACCTCTACTTCCCGTACGTTGGGCAGGAAAACCACGCCGGGTGGGGACCGTGCCGATTCGGCGTGTGGGCGGGAGGCCAACTCGCCTGGACCTCCCACGACGGGTGGACCAAGTCGCTCCGGTACCTGCCGCAAACGCTGGCAACCGACGTCCGCCTGACGCACAAGGACCTGAAGGTCCGCTTGGCCTGCACCGACGTGGTGGACTTCAACCGCAACGTGTACCTGCGGAAGATCGAGGTCACCAACACCGCCAAGACGAAGCGCGAGATCCGCCTGTTCCTCCAGCAGGACCTCTCGATGTACGGCGTGAAGGTGGGCGATACCGCCTACTACGACCCGCGTCTCGAGGCCGTGGTCCATTACCGCGGGTCGCGGTACGTGCTGGCCGGCCTCTGCCGGACGGGCCCGGATGGCCAGGACGTGCACGGCGTGCGGTCGTTCGCCACGGGCACGTGCGGGTTCCGCGGGGCCGAGGGCACCTGGCGCGACGCCGAAGACGGCCGCCTTTCCGGCAACCCCATCAGCCAGGGCGCGGTCGACTCGACCATCGGCGCCTCGGTCACGTTGGAGGCCGGTGCCTCGGCGGTCGTCTACTACTACCTCGTGGCCGCACACTCCTACGATGAGGTGCGCGACGTGTACGACGTGGTCAAGGCCCGGACGCCCGCCGAGATGGTCGAGCGGACCATCGGGTACTGGCACGCGTGGGTCAACGGGCCGGCGTACAACTTCGGCAACCTGCCGGAGCGTGTCCAGGACCTCTACAAGCGGAGCCTGCTGATCCTGCGTACGCAGATCGACAACCGCGGGGCCGTCATCGCCGCCAACGACTCCGACGTGCTCCAGTTCTCGCGCGACACGTACTCGTACATGTGGCCGCGCGACGCCGCACTCGTCTGCCATGCCTTGGACCTGGCCGGCTACCCGGACGTCACGCGCCCCTTCTACGCCCAGTGCGCCAACCTCCTGGCCGACGAGGGGTACCTGCTGCACAAGTACAACCCGGACGGTACGCCGGCGTCGTCCTGGCACCCGTGGGTGGTGGACGGGCAGGAGCGGTTGCCCATTCAGGAAGACCAGACGGCCCTGGTTCTCTGGGCGCTGTGGCGTCACTTTTGGCAGTACCGCGACGTCGAGTACGTCCGGCCCCTGTACCATACGCTCATCCTGAAGGCGGCCGATTTCATGGCCGACTTCCGCGACCCCGCCACCGGCCTGCCCAAGCCCTCCTACGACGTGTGGGAGGAACGATACGGCGTTCACACCTACACGTGCGCCACGGTGTACGGGGGCCTGATGGCGGCCCGGAACTTCGCCCAGGTCTTTGGCAACGCCGAACGGGCCGCACGCTACGAGCAGGCCGCCAACGACGTCCGCGACGCCATGGCCGAGCATCTCTGGAGCGACGAACACGACCGGTTCATCCGCCGCCTCGTTCCCTTGGCCGACGGCGGGTGGGAGCCCGACGCCACCATCGACGCCAGCTTCTTCGCGCTCTCGAAGTTCCACGCCTTCGAGGCCCACGACCCACGTGTCCAGAAGACCATGCGCGCCGTCGAAAGCAATCTCTGGGTCAAGACGCCCGTGGGCGGCCTGGCCCGGTACGAGGGCGATACCTACTACTCCGTGTCGTCCGACCGCCGCGGCGTGCCGGGCAACCCCTGGTTTGTCTGCACGATCTGGCTGGCCGACTACTACATTGCGCAAGGCCAGTCGGTCGAGCAGCTCAAGGCCGCGCTGCCCATCTTCGAGTGGGCCGCCGCACACGCCTTGCCGTCCGGCGTTCTCGCCGAGCAGGTCGACCCTTACTCGGGCCAACCCCTCTCGGTGAGCCCGCTGACCTGGAGCCACGGCACGTTCGTGCTGACGCTCATCAAGTACCTGCAGAAACTCGAGGACCTGCACCGGTGCCCGACGTGCGGGCGCAGCATCTTCCGGACGGACCGCTTCGGCCGGCACCAGATTCGCAGCCACTCGTGGCAACAGGCCCACGAGGTCTTCGAAACCGACGAGGCCACCCCCGACCTCGTGACCGCCGGCTCGTTCGACGACGACGAGGGCCGCCGCGTTACCCTCTCGGTCAACGTCCGCGACTGCGTGGGATGTGGCGTGTGCCTGGCCCGATGCCAGCCGGGCATCTTCGAGATGTGCAACGACAAATCCTACATCGCGGCCAGCCGCCTCGACTCCTGCGTCCTGTGCCGCGAGTGCGCCACCTACTGCCCCATCGGCGCCATCCGCATCGAAACGGACCCCGCCGAACCCGCCGTCAGCACCGAGGTCGGCGACGGCGACGGCCAAGCCACGGGCTAACACGGCGAGGCATGCCGCGCGGGACGGCGTGTCGTGGCCGGAGGTTCGCCGGCCCGCTTGCGGGCCGCTTGCCGTTATCGTGGCCGGAGGTTCGCCGACCCGCCGCGCGGGGCGTGGCCAGACCCCGCCCCGCCACACGCTTGCCTTTGCCGCGTCCCTGCCGTATCGTCGGCGGAAGGGAAACTGCCTATGCACCGCCACGCCGACGACCTCCGGGACCGGGACCGCGCGCTCGCCACCGAGTGGCTCCTGGCCGACGGCGCGGGCGGCTACGCCTCGTCCACGGTTCTCTTATGCCCCACCCGCCGGTACCACGGCCTGTGGGTGCCGGCCCTGCGGCCGCCGGTCGGGCGGCACGTGGTCCTCTCGCACATCGACGAGCGGCTCGTGACCGGCGAGGGCGAGGCCTGGCTTTCCACCACCGAGTACGTCGGCGGCTTTTACCCGGACGGTTCGCCGGTGGCGCAGACGTTCGACACCGAACCGCCGGGCGGGGCCGGCGTCATACTGGTTTCCGAGGCCCTCGGCGTGACGGTTGCCCGCACGGTTCGCCTGGCGCCCGAGGGCGGGGGCGTGCGCATCGCGTACGCGGTTCGGGCCGAGGGCCAGTGGACGCTGGACCTCGGACCGATGCTCGCCCTGCGGTCGATGCATCACCTCGCCCGCAAACACGAGGCGTTCCGCATGGAGCCGCTCCAGGACGCCCCCGGCTGGCGGGTCCTCTCGGAAGGCCTGCCGGGCGTGTTCCTCTGGGCCGAGACGTTCAGCCGTGAGCCGCAGGCTATGCCTGCGGGTACTTGCGAGGTCGCGGCCTGCGTTGCCCCGGATTGGTACGAGGGCGTCCTCGCGCGCGTCGAGCGGGACCGCGGCTTCGATTTCCTGGAAGACCTCGTTGCGCCCGGCCGGTGGACCGTGCGCGGCACGGGGCCCGGAACGGTTGGCCTGGCCTGTTCGTTCGCCCCGCCGGGCCCTGCGACGCCGAGCCCGCCGCGGGAGCGGCGGGAGATCTCGATTCCCAGTGGCACCCCCGATAGTGCGCGCGACGCCTTGTCGGTGCTGCTCCGGGCCGCCGACGCCTTCCTGGTTTGCCGGCGCGTGGACGGCCGCGACCGGCGGACCGTCATTGCCGGCTACCCGTGGTTTGCCGACTGGGGCCGCGACGCCATGATCGCGCTGCCGGGCCTGGCCATCGATACGGGCCGGCTGGCGGACGCCGGCGCCGTTCTGGAGGCGTTCGCCTCGGCTTCGGCCGACGGCCTGATCCCGAATCGTTTCGGCGAGGAGACCGGCCGGGCCGAGTACAACACCGTCGACGCCAGCCTCTGGTACCTCCAGGCTATGGCCGCTTTGGCCGAGGCCGACGGCGACGCCGACCTCATCCGCGAGCGGCTCTGGCCCGTGGCGCGGGAGATCGTTGAGCGGTATGCCGGCGGCACGCGGTTCGGCATCCATGCCGACGCCGACGGCCTCATCCTGGCCGGCGACGAGGGGACGCAACTCACGTGGATGGACGCCCGGACCTCCGACGGCCGGCCCGTGACGCCGAGGCACGGAAAGGCCGTCGAAATCCAGGCCCTGTGGGTGTCGGGCCTGGCCCTCGTGGCGGACCTCGCCGAGAGGCTCGGCGACGAGCCGCCCGCGCCGTGCGCCCTTCGCGACCGCGCCCGCGACGCCTTTGAGCAGCTTTTCTGGAACGAGGCCGCCGGGTGTCTGGTCGATTGCATCGGGCCCGACGGGTCGCCCGACGCGTCGATCCGGCCGAACCAGATCTTCGCCGTCGGCCTGCCGCACGCGCCGATCCGGGGCGACCGGGCCAAGGCCGTCATCCACACCGTGCGCGAGCGGCTGCTGACGCCGCGCGGCCTGAGGACCCTGGACCCCGCCGACCCGGCGTATCGCGGAACGTACCGCGGCGGGCCGGACGAACGCGACACGGCCTACCATCAGGGTACCGTGTGGCCGTGGCTCCTGGGATCGTACGTCGACGCCGCTTTCGCGGTCGAGTGCCGCGAGTGCGCTCGCGGCGAGGCGGCCCAGGTGCTCCACGGCCTCCTCGCCGTGCTGGACGAGGCGGGCCTCGGGCACATTGGCGAGGTGTACGACGGCGACCCGCCGCATCGGCCGGGCGGGTGCATCGCCCAGGCGTGGTCGGTCGCGGCCGCCATTCACATCCGGCGGATGCTGGAGGATACGGGGGGCGTGCCGTGAGGGGCAAACCGGCTGTCATTCTACGGAGCCCGCACGGCGACGACAAACCTCGCCGTGGCCTTCTGTCTGTCCCGGCGAGCAAGGCGAGAGGCGCCGCTGCGCTCAGCGTGACATCGGTTGCCCTCCTGCTCGTCCTCGCTCCGGCGGCCGTCGCCCAGGACATCGCCGTCACCGCGTCGCTTGCCGGTACCGACGACTGGGCCCGCGTGGGCGCGTACGTGCCGGTGACGCTCAAGGTCGCGAATAACACCGACCGCCCCGTGACCGAGGTCGAGGTCCGGGCCGGCGGGCCGGTGGACACACGGGTCGAGTACTTCTTGGCGGTGGGCCACGTGGGCGAGACGGTCGTGCCGGTCTTCTACGTGGGCGGCGACCTGGCGCTGGAGGTCGTGTTCCGCGACGCGGGCTGCGGCGAGATGGCCCGCGTCCGGCCGGAACCGCTGGAGGTCCGGGCCCACGCGGATACCGGGGCGATGGTGCAGCCGGAGGCGTACGCGCTGTTCGGGTCCGCCACCTCCGAGGCGGGCGACCGCCTTCGCACGTGGTTGGCCCTGGCCGTGTTTGCCGGGGCCGTCCTGGTGCTTGTGGCGGTCGCGGGGCGGCGGGCGACGGTCGCCGCGGTGGTCGGCCTGGTCGTGCTGGCGGTCGGCGCGGTTCTGCTCGTGCCGCACGTGGGCGGCGCCGGGCGGGTCCGGTTGCGGGAATGGACGCTCCTGGACCGCCGAACCGGCCGGGAGGTTGCCGACGAGGAGCACATCGTCCTGCTCGAGTCGGGCAATCGGTCGGGGGTGGCGTTTCCGCTGCCGGGCGACCCGGGTCCGGGCCGTTTCGCGCCGCTGTTCGCCTCGCCGGACGCCGTGTTCCGGCCGTTTGGCGTGCTGTGCCTGGGTGCGGACGGCTCCGCGCGTTTCGTGGTGCGGCAGGGGCGATGCCTGCTGCACGCGTTGCAGCAACGGCCGGCCGCGGAGGACGCCGTCGCCGCGCTCGCGCCGGGCGACGGGCGCCTGCCGGTTCTGGCCGCCCGGCCCGACGTGGTGGCGACGCTTCGGGCCAAGGGCGCTCGCGCCACGGATGCCGGGGGCCGGTCGCAGACCATCGACGCCTGGGCCGTCGCGTGGAAGACGAGCCCCGACGCAGACCTCGCCTGGGCCGGCCGGAGCCTCGCGTGGTGGGACGCCCATCGCCGCACCGGCGACGGGCCCGTCCTCGT
>Ga0272441_10001491_pt1 | contig 49936 bp, 50 predicted proteins | sample SSMProp6N_FD_193582 | JGI IMG/M metagenome (GOLD analysis project Ga0272441, IMG submission 193582) | Marine sediment archaeal communities from Little Sippewissett salt marsh, Falmouth, MA, United States - SSM-Prop-6N | ecosystem: Environmental > Aquatic > Marine > Wetlands > Sediment ... | reverse complement strand
AGCAGCCGGCCCCGCAGCAGCCGGCCCCGGCACCTGCCGCGACCGAGAAGTTTCCCTCGGCGGCGGAATAGCTCCGCCTCCTCTCCGCTGAGTCCTGCTCGCAAGGAAGTGAAGACCCAACACTGATATTTTCCCGCCACCGCGGTACATATGGTGGCCGATGCGGGCTGTTGCGGGAACATCCATGCCGGATCTAGGCGAAGCCGACATACCAGGCCATACCGAGGTAAGCGAAGCGGCACCAAGCGCGCATCCATTCGATGCGCTGCTGTTGCCGCCGCCCAATTTTGACCTAGGCCCGCACGCAGACCTGCGCCAACCGTTGCGCGAGCGCTTGCAGCGGCACGGGCAGGACGGACCGGGCCAGCTTGCCGGGCACGTCTTCTCCATGGCCTGCGTCGCACTGGAGGTCACCCAAAGGTGCAATCTCGATTGCACGCTGTGCTACCTGTCCGACATGGCGGAGGCGATCCCCGATCCACCGCTGGACGTGCTGATGCAGCGGGTTGCGCGCATCCATGCCCATTTTGGCCCACACACCAACATCCAAATCACCGGCGGTGACCCGACATTGCGGCCTATTGCCGATCTGGTAGCGCTGGTTGCGCGCATCCGCAGCCTTGGCATGCGTTCTGCGCTGTTCACCAACGGTATCCGCGCCAGCCGGCCGATGCTCGAATGCTTAGCGGCGGCGGGGCTTGACGATGTATGTTTTCACGTCGACCTCACGCAAGAACGGCGCGGCTATGCAACGGAAATGGACCTCAACCGCGTGCGCTCGGAATATCTCGACCGCGTCGCGGGGCTGGGCCTGCGGGTCAATTTCAACACCACGGTGCATTCTGACAACCTGGCCGAGATCCCCGATCTGGTGCGCTGGTTCACCAGCCAGGCGGCGCGCATCAACCTGGCCTCGTTTCAAATGCAAGCGGAGACCGGACGCGGCGTCTTGGGTGCGCGCGACGACACGCACATTACCCAGGCCACCCTGGCCCGCATGATTAACGACGGCACCGGCGGCGCGGCGGATTTCGATGTCTTCAAGATCGGCCATAGCGACTGCAACATGCATTGCTCCATTCTCGTGGCCGGGGACCGCACGGCACCGTTTTATGCGCACAAGAGCTTCTTCCAAACCCTGTTTACGCGGATGGCGCACGGCGGCACCACCGCCTCCGATTGGAACCGCGACAGCCAGGCCCTGCGCCGCGGCATCGCCCTATGCCTGCGCACCCCCAGCCTGTTGCCGGGCATGGTGCGCGCCGCGTGGCGGGCATTGGTGCCGCTGCTGCCGGCGCTCTTGCGTGGCCGCCGGCCGCACCGGCTCTCGTTCTTTGTGCACAATTTCATGGCCGCAAACGCCATCGACCGCGCCCGCTGCGAAAGCTGCGTGTTCATGGTGATGACCGACCGCGGCCCGCTATCCATGTGCGCGCATAATGCCGACCGCGACCACTACCTGCTCACCGACCTGACCGATACGCAACGCGCACAAATGCAAAGCGCGATGGCGTTCAAACGTCTTAAAGGGCGGCTGCGCGCCCGCGCCGTCTGCGAAAGGAAGAGCGCATGAGCTACACCCTGCGGTTTTTCAGCGCCTGCGTGCTCATAGGGCTTAGCGCCTGCACCTCCATAGAACGCGCCGTGCTGCCGGATGCGCAAGTTACCGATACGGGCTGGGAAGCCTACACGGCCGGCTCCCCGCGCACCGTCGACCACAGCGCCTGGGACCAGTTCCTTACCAGCTACCGGGTGACCGGCGCCGGCGGCATCGCGCTGATTAGGTATGCAGACGTAACGCCACCGGATCGGGCAGCGCTGCGCGCCTATATCGCCGAGCTATCACAGACCGACGTGGCCGCCCTCGACCGGCCGGAACAATTGGCGTTCTGGATCAATCTCTACAACGCCAAGACCGTGGACCTAGTGCTTGACGCTTACCCCACCGCGTCGATCCGCGCGGTGCGCGGCGGCGTCTTCAACGCCGGACCTTGGACCGATAAGGTTTTGACCGTGTCCGGCAAGCCGGTAAGCCTCAACGACATAGAACACGCCATTGTCCGGCCGATTTGGCGCGACCCGCGCGTGCATTATGCGTTTAACTGCGCCGCCGTGAGCTGCCCGAATATCGCGGCGGTGGCCTATACGAGCGCTAATATTGAGCAACTGTTTGAAGACGGCGCCCGGGCATACGTGAACGATCCGCGCGGGTTTAGGTTCCATGGCGACAAGCTCACCGCGTCGAAAATCTATATCTGGTTTGAGGAAGATTTCGGCGCGGGCCCCACAGATGTGCTCGCCCACGCCCTGCCCTATGCCGACCCGGCGCTAGCCGCAAAGCTCAAAAACCGCACCGGCATTGACGCCTACGCCTATGATTGGAGCCTCAACGACGCGGCAACCCAGCCCGGCTCCTAGGCGTCACCGCAGCGCACCCGCATGGCTGTGCTTAGAGCGCAAGCCCGCCGGCGCCCCCGCGCCGCGCCAGAGTGTAAAACCGTATACTGATGACCATGGCCGAAAACAGGCTGGCGACCAGCATCGCTTCGAGTAAGCCTATGGGGCCGCGCCCCCAATGCAGGCCCCACAGCCAGGCCAAAGGCAGCATGATCACGAAGTAGGAAATCAGGTGAAACCCGGTCGGCACCCAGGTTTCGCCCATGCCGCGCAGCGCGTTGGCCATCACCGCTTGCGCCGTATCGAAAGGCAAAATGACGGCGATGAAGGTGAGCAGCCCAGCGGCCAGCGCGATCAGTTCTGCGTCGTCCCCATAGGCGCTGGCGATGGGTGCGGCACTCAGCGCCAGCACCACGCCTACAAGGGTCATCACCACCAGGTTGAACGCCAGGCCGACCCAGCCGGCAGCGGCCATTTGCACCTTATCGCGCTGGCCGTAGTAAAACCCCACCCGCACCGCCGTTGCCGTGCCGGTGCCAATGGACACCATGAATGCAACGGCAAAGACGTTGAACGTCACCGCATACGCCCCTAGCGCGATGGCCCCCATCAGACCGGCCATAAGCTGCATGATGGAGAAGGCAGCGTTCTCGGTTCCAAGGCTGGCGCCCGCCGCATAGCCAAGCGCGCGCTGCCGCGCACCGCTGCGCCACACCTGCCGCCAGCTTGCAGCGGCGCGCCGCCGCACGCCAAACGCCGCACCATCGGCCATATGCCAGATATAAAGATTGAGCAGCACCGCCTGCACCGCCCATACGCTCGCTGTGGCCACCGCCGAGCCGACGGCGCCTAACGCCGGAAACGGCCCAACCCCAAACACCAGCACCCAATTCATCACGGCGTTGAACAGATTGGCACCGATCATCAACACCATGCCCGGCAATGGCCGCTTGATGCCTTCGAGAAAATATCCCGCCGCAACGGTCATCAGCAAAAACGGCAGCGCCATGCCCAGCACCAGGCTCACAGCGCCGCCATTGCGGGCCAGATCCGCCGTTTGCCCGGTCAACGCCAGAATGGGACCGCCGAACAGGCAGAATACGAACCCCACCCCCCCAAGCACCGCCGCGTAGGGCACACCACGCCGCCACGCCGCACCGCACGCCGCGCGATCGCCGGCGCCATAGGCGTTGGAGGTCACTACCAATTGGCCCATGATACCGCCGATCAAAAACAGCATGATGAACGCATACGGCACATGGCCGATCGCTTGATAGGCCAGTTCCTGCGAGGAAAAATTGCCGACCATCAGCGTATCCACCACCGACATGGTGAGCACGCCGCCGCGCTGCACCATTGTCGGCACCGCCAGCTGCAGCAGCTCGCGCACATGCGCGCGGTAGAGGGATGCGCGGCTCAGAGTTCCGGCCGCCAGCGCATTAGCTTGCTGTCCAGCGCCGGGCGTACCCGCTCGCGCGGCGGCGAAACCACGGAGCCAAGATAGATGAACCCAGCCACGCGCTCATTGTCGTGCAGGCGCAAGGCTTGGGCCACCATCGGGTCATAGGCGTACCATTCGGTTAGCCATTGCGCCGCAAAGCCCAAGGCGCTGGCCGCTACCAGAATGTTCTGGCACACCGCCCCGGCTGATAGAATTTGCTCCCATTCGGGAATTTTCGATTGCGGCGACAACACCGAAATGACCGCCACCACCACCGGCGCGCGCAAGAAGCGCTCGCGCTCGAATTGCCGCCGGTCGTCTTCATCCGGCATGCCATTGGCCAGATAGGCGGCTTCCAGCACGCCGCCGAACTGGATGCGGCTGCTGCCCTCAAACACGACGAACCGCCACGGGCCAAGCTTTCCGTGGTCAGGCACGCGCATCCCGGCGTGCAGAATCTCGCGTAGCTGCTCCGCATCAGGACCATCCGGCCCAATGTCACGCGCCACCACCGAGCGGCGGGTCTTTAACAAATGCAACAGGCGGTCTTCGGCGGTCATGAAGCTGTTTACCATATACGCGAGCGGGTCCAACGGCAGGCGCGCCAGCCTAACGCCTTAACGCAGCGGCGCAAGCCGCCTGGCCGGTGCCAACGCCCCGCTACAACCATTGCGCGTTCACCCGCCTTTAAGCCCGGACGGCTATAAGCCGCGACCATGGATAGAGCCCATGGGAGCGGCGCTATTGGGATAAGCGCTATGCCCGGTCACGCACCTGCTTAGGAATGAACTTCATGAACGTCGCATCTATCAAACTGGCGTACAAAATTCCGGCTGTGATTGTCGGCTTGGCGATAACCGCAAATGTTGTTTCCAGCAGTATCGGGTTTGTTGGCGCGCGCGGGGAAATAGACAAGCTCGTCGAGAAGGAACTGAAAGTGATTGCCGCCGACCGGGCGGAAGCCGCCGGGGCATTCCTCAACACAATCGATGCGGAAGTGAAGCTGCTGGCCTCCAACGATATGGTCTCAGATGCGATCTTAGCATTCCAAGACGGCTGGTACGCGCTGCGGCCGGACGCCACCACGGTGCTGCGGGCGGATTACGTCACCAACAACCCGCACCCGCCGGGTGAAAAAGACAAACTCGAGAGCGCCGGTGCCTCGCTCTACGACATCGCCCACGAATATTACCACCCGTGGTTCCGAGACTTACAGCAGTCGCGCAGGTTTCAAGACATATATCTGTTCAACGCCGAGGGCGACCTCATTTACTCCGTCTCCAAAGGAGCCGATTACGCCACCAGCCTGGTGACCGGCGAATGGGCCACGTCCGGGCTCGGCCAGCTCCTCGCGGCGACTATGGCGGCGGACGAGATTAGCTCTTACTTCGTCGATTTTGCGCCTTACGCAGCGGCCGACAACACGCCGGCAAGCTTCATTGGCGCGCCGGTTATCAACCGGGCGGGTGAACTTGTCGGTGTGTTGGCGTTCCAGTTTCCGGCAAGCCGCTTGCAGGCACTGTTCGCCAATTCCACCGGCTTGGGCAACACAGGCGAAGCGTATCTGGTGGGCAGCGATACTTTGATGCGCACGAATTCGCGGTTCATCGACGACAACCTGATCTTGACCCGCAGCGTCACGACGCCGGCCGTGACCGCGGCCCTCGAAGGCAGTGCCGGGTTTGCCTATTCAACCAATTTTCAAGGCGCTAAGACGTTTGCCGCATACGCGCCGCTTGACTTCAAAGGCAACCGCTTCGCGGTGATTGCCGAGCAAGAAGTGGGCGAAGCGGAAAGCGGCATGGCCGTGCTGATGACCAGGTTCATCATCGCCGGCATCGCCATTGCCGCGGTGAGCGTGCTGCTGGGCTTGCTGTTTTCGCGCCACGTGACGCAGCCGATTTCGCAGATGACGCAGAGCATGAAAAAGCTCGCTGACCGCGATTGGGATGCCCACATCCCCGGTATCGGGCGCGGGGATGAAATCGGCGACATGGCAGCGGCCGTCGTGGTGTTCAAGGAAAATGGCCAAGAAATCGAAGCCATGCAGGCGCAAGAGGCCGCGCGCCAGGCAGCGCAGGCGGAAGAAAAGAAGCGCGCCATGAACGACCTGGCAGATGGCTTCGAAGCGTCGGTCGGAGACGTGGTCGATGCAGTGACAACAACCGCGCAAGACCTCAAAGAAACGGCGCAAGGCGTGTCGGCCATCGCCGAGGAAACGACAGCGCAATCGGCAACGGTTGCGGCCGCGGCGGAAGAATCCTCCGTCAACGTACAAACCGTCTCTTCGGCGACCGAAGAAATGTCGGCGTCGATTTCCGAAATGCAGCAGCAGGTCATGCGCTCGCGCGACGTATCGGAACGCGCCGCGGAAAGCGTTGAAAATGCTGCCAGCCAGGTTACCGGCCTATCGGACGCTGCCAACCAGATCGGCGACGTGCTGGGCTTGATCCAAGATATCGCCGAACAGACCAATCTTTTGGCGCTCAACGCCACCATCGAGGCGGCGCGCGCCGGCGATGCCGGCAAGGGCTTTGCGGTGGTGGCAAGCGAGGTGAAGACCCTCGCCACCCAAACCCAAAAAGCCACCGAGCAGATCCGCCAGCAGATCGAAGGCGTGCAGCACGAAAGCCAAACCGCCGTTGCGGCGATCAGCGGCATTCGCGACGTGATTGCGCAGGTCACCGAGATCAGCCAGGCGATTGCGGTTGCCATCGACGAGCAAACGGCGGCGACCAGCGAAATTGCGCGCAACGCCCAGCAAGCGGCCAGCGGCACGTTTGAAGTCTCATCGGCGGTGCAAGGCGTAAGCGACGCCTCGCAGCAGGCTTCCGCTGCGTCGACGCAGTTGCTGTCGTCCTCCAATACCCTATCGCAGCAAGGCGATACTTTGCGCGACCGCATGGACGCCTTCATCAAGCAAGTGCGCGCCGCCTAGACGGGGGACCACACATACGCGGGCGGCGGCACCCGCGCTGCAACGGCTATTCGGCAGCGCGGGCCTGCGTCGGCGGTGCGGCGTGCGGCGGCTGCGCCTCACGCGCCAGCGCCGGCCCGGCATCAGCGAGCGCCATCACCGTTTGCTGTTTTGAGCCAAGGCGCCGGATTGCCACCGTGCCGTCTTCGGCCTCCCGCTTGCCGACTACCAGCAGCGCCGGCACTTTAGCGAGGGAGTGTTCGCGCACTTTGTAGTTGATCTTCTCGTTGCGCAGGTCCGTTTCCACCAACAGCCCTTGGGCTTCAAGCGCGGCAGCAACCTCGCGCGCATAGGCATCCGCATCCGAGGTGATGGTGGCCACCACGCATTGCAGCGGCGCCAGCCACAAGGGGAAGCGACCGGCATGGTGCTCGATGAGGATGCCGAGAAACCGTTCGAGCGAGCCGAACAACGCCCGGTGGATCATCACCGGCGCGTGCTTTTCGCCATCTTCGCCGATGTAAAACGCGCCGAGCCGCCCTGGCAGGTTGAAATCCACCTGCACGGTGCCGCATTGCCAATCGCGGCCGATGGCATCGCGCAGCACAAACTCGATCTTAGGGCCATAGAACGCCCCTTCGCCGGGGTTCAGCTCATACTCCAGCCCCGTCGCGTTGATTGCGGTTAGCAGCGCCGCCTCGGCCCGGTCCCAGATCGCATCCGAGCCAACCCGCTGCTCCGGCCGGTCGGAGAATTTGAGCCGCACATCTTCAAACCCGAAATCGCGGTAGATCGCCAAAATGAGATTGGTGACGGTCACGCATTCGTCGGTAATTTGATCTTCCGTACAAAAAATATGTGCGTCATCCTGGGTGAAGTGCCGCACCCGCATCAGCCCGTGCAGCGCGCCGGACGGCTCATAGCGGTGCACTTTACCGAACTCGGCCATCTTTAGTGGCAGGTCGCGGTAGCTCTTCAAGCCGTGCTTGAACACCTGCACGTGGCCTGGGCAGTTCATCGGTTTCAAGCAGAACATGCGGTCATCGGGGGTAACCGACGTATACATATTATCGCCGAACTTCTCCCAATGGCCGGATTTTTCCCACAGGGCTTTATCCAGCATGTCCGGCGTATTGACCTCGTGATAGCCCGCGGCACTTTGCTGCGCGCGCATATACGCAATCAGCGTTTGAAACAGTTGCCAGCCTTTTGGGTGCCAAAAGATCGAGCCGGGGCCTTCTTCTTGCACGTGAAACAGGCCCATCTCGCGGCCCAGCTTGCGGTGGTCGCGCTTCTCGGCCTCCTCCAGCATCTGCAAATGGTGCTTGAGGTCTTTGTCGCTGGCCCAGGCGGTGCCGTAAATGCGCTGCAACTGCGCGTTATTGCTGTCGCCGCGCCAATAGGCCCCGGCCAGCTTGGTCAGCTTGAAGGCTTTGCCCAGCCGCCCGGTCGACGGCAAATGCGGGCCGCGGCACAGGTCTTTCCAATCGCCCTGGCGGTAGACGGTGATCGGTTCATCTTCTGGCAAATCGGCGATGATCTCGGCTTTATAGTGCTCGCCGATGGATTTGAAATGCGCAATCGCCTCAGCCCGGTCCCATACTTCGCGGGTGATTTGTTCGTCGCGGTCGACGATTTCAGCCATGCGTTTTTCGATCTTGTCGAAATCATCAGTCGAGAACGGTTCATCGCGGGCAAAATCATAGAAGAAGCCGTTTTCGATGTTCGGGCCGATCGTCACCTGGGTGCCGGGAAACAGCTCCTGCACCGCTTCCGCCAGCACGTGCGCCGCATCGTGGCGCAGCAGTTCGACGCCTTCCGGCTCATCGCGCATCACCAGCCGCACCGTTGCATCCGCAGTAATCGGCCGGCTTAGATCCCACAGCGCCCCGTCCACTTCGATGGCCACGGCCTTTTTGGCGAGGGATTTTGAAATGCCTTCCGCCAGCGCCAGGCCGGTGACGGCGGCGGGAAATTCGCGAACTGTTGTATCGGGGAGCGTCAGCTTGACCATCCCTCTCCTCCTCATTCTCTGCACACGAAGCAGGTAAGCCTGAGAGCGTTATCAAAAGTGGGGCAAATCAGAGCCCCTATGTAGCCCGGTCATCAACAAAGGTGCGCTCGATATGGGCACCGGTCCACCGCCCATACCGCCACGGGGTGAAGGGGCTCTGCGCCTCCACCACTTCCGGCACCGGATCTAGCCCGTGCGTGCCCCACGGATGGCACCTCAGGAAGCGGGACACGGCCAACCAACCGCCGCGCCAGACCCCATGCCGGGTAATCGCCTCTTGCGCGTAGTCCGAGCACGACGGCAGATGTCGGCAGCGCGGCCCCAACAGCGGCGACACTGCGTGTCTATAGACCCAGATGCCGCTCAGAGCCAGCCATTTGAACGGATTGGGCATTACCGTATCTCACCCGTTTCGGCGTGCGCGATGGCATCCAGCACCGCGTCGAACGTCAACATAATCGACTGGTGCCGGTTCTTAAAGTCGCGGGCCGGCAGCAGCACTTCCAGGTCGGCCCATTTTCCCGTCGGCGGGGAGCCGTTGTCTTTCAGCATCGCGCGCATCTGGCGGCGCACCTGCTCGAGTTCCGCACGGCTCGCGCCGACCACGTTGCGCGCCATCACCGACGATGACGCTTGGCCAAGCGCGCAAGCGTGCACCTGGTGGGCAAAATCGCTGACCCGGCCACCGGCCATTTTGATGTACACCGTCACCTTTGATCCACACAGCTTCGATATGGCGCTGGCGGCGGCATCGGCATCCTCAAGCACACCGATACGCGGAATGTCTCCGGCGAGGGCCAGAATGCGGGCGTTATAGACCTCGTTCAGGCCGTCGTGATCGGCAACGTTGCTCATGGATGTGAATTTGTGGTGAAAAGCGCCATTTTCCAAGCCCCCTTGTCATCCGCCTGGACGATTGGTGCGTATTACGCTTGGTTATGGGCACAAGATTGCTGTATCAGATACCTCATAAATGCAAAACTACATGCATAGTTTAAGCAATGTAGTGTGGGGTTGCCCGTGCCATATAGGAGGCGGTGCGGTGCGCGTGCCAGGTGGTAAGGATGCCGGCTTCGCGCACCAGATATGATGAATTATACGCCTCGCCGCGCCTGATAACCGGAGCTTAAGCGTGTCCGCGTTGAGCATGCCGGAACGAGGGGTTGCGCGTGCGTATAGAAGGAAGGACCGGAAACATGGATGCAATGGTTAAAAAGATCGAGGTAGCGGGGCTGCGCGACGTCATAGAAAAACGCCCAAGCCGCGCGGAAGCAGAAGCGGCTGTCCGCACGCTCATTTCTTGGGCTGGCGACAACCCCGACCGCGAAGGCCTCGTCGATACGCCCGCGCGCGTCGTGCGCGCTTATGAAGAGTTCTTCGAAGGCTATGACGAAGATCCGGCTGAAGTGCTCGGCCGCACCTTTGAAGAGGTGGAAGGCTATAACGACATCGTCATGCTGCGGGACATCTCGCTGGAAAGCCATTGCGAGCACCACATGGTGCCGATCCTCGGCAAAGCGCATATCGCCTATATGCCGATTAACGCAGTGGTCGGCATTTCCAAGCTCGCCCGGGTAATCGAGATCTATGCCAAGCGCTTGCAAACGCAGGAAACCATGACGGCGCAAATCGCCGAGACCATCGCCTCTGCGCTAAAGCCCGCCGGCGTGGCGGTAATGATCGAGGCCAAGCACCAGTGCATGACCACCCGCGGTATCAAGAAACCGGACGTGGCGACAATCACCACGCAATTTACCGGCGTCTTCAAAGACGATCCGCGCATGGAAGAGCGCTTCTTCCGGCTTGTGCGTGGCGACCGCAGCTACTAAAACCCGCCGGACCCGGCACTGCCCATGAGGGCGTGCCGGACCGCGGAGTTTATGCATATGACCGACAAACCGGAATTCGCTCCCCGGCGCACGATTGAACAGGTGGAGGAAGGCTACGATTTGGCGCCGAAATTCGACGCCAATGGCCTGCTGCCCGTGGTCACGACCGACGTTCACAGTGGCGACGTGCTGATGGTCGGCTATATGAACGACATAGCCTTGGCCAAATCCATCGAGACGGGCGAAGCGCATTATTTCTCCCGCTCGCGCCAGGCGGTGTGGCACAAGGGCGCAACCTCCGGCCTGGTGCAAAAAATCGTCGAATTGCGCATCGACGACGACCAGGATTCGGTGTGGATGAAAGTGGACGTCGCCGGCTCCGGCGCCTCCTGCCATGTGGGCTATATGTCGTGCTTCTACCGGCAGGTACCCACCGGCGTCACAGACATCAAGGCGATTAGCCTCACCTACACCGAAGATCAAAAGACCTTCGACCCGCAAGAGGTCTATGGCGACGCCCCCAATCCGACCAAGCTCTAAAACGCTAAGGGGCCGGTGGGCGGCTCTCTTGCCCGGCGCGCCATTGCTCCTGCGTCATCTTATAGAAGACGTGCGGCAAGCCAGCGCGCGCGGCGGCGTGGCTATAGGTAAACCCGGCCCGCTGCATGACCTTTTGCGACGCGACATTGCGGGTGAGCGTAAAGCACCACGCCTCTTGCAGCGCCATGGTCTCAAACATCCAGTCGGTGGTTGCGCTGGCAATTTCGTATGCCCGCCCCTGGCGCCAGAGCGCCGGCACCACCGCATAGGCCAGTTCGACAATGGGCTTGCCGTCGAGCAGCAGCAGACGCATCCCGCCATAGCCGCAAAACGTGCCCGTGTCGCGGTCGGCGGCGTGCCAGATGCCAAAGCCGTATATGTCCCAATGCGCCGTCCACATCAACGCGCTGGCGCGGCTCCAGTCCTCCGGCAGCGGCGCGCCGTCTTGCGACAAGGTGTCGGTCGCGCGGGCATCCCCATGAATGCGTCTCAGATCTTGCCAATCATCCGGTTTGAACCGGCGCAGCGCCATGCGGGGCGTTTCTAAAATCATGGCGGCAACCTTTCTGACCACGCTAGAACGTGACTTGCGCCGCGCGCGAATGCCCGCAATCCTGCACGCTGCGTTGTGCGGCGGCAAACCGTTGTGCGGCGGTAACTAAAGCGAGGATTGGGCACGTATGACGCGACCCAAAATTGGGCTGGCTCTTGGGGGCGGTGTGGCGCGGGGGTGGGCGCATATTGGCTTAGTGCGCGTATTAATGGAAGAGGGCATCACGCCCGACATCATCGCCGGTACGTCCATCGGCGCCGTCGTCGGCGGCTGTTATGCGGCCGGCAAGCTGGATGCGCTGGAGGACTGGGCCCGCAGCCTAACACCGCGGCGCGTGCTCGGGCTGCTGGATATGAGCTTCGGCGGCGCCGGGCTGTTATCGGGCGGCAAACTCACCAAGCTGTTGAACCAGCATTTGGGCGTCCGCGGCATCGAAGAATTGGACACACGCTTCGTCGCCGTGGCAACGGAACTGGCCACCGGCCACGAAATTTGGCTGCGCGAAGGGCCGCTGGTGCCCGCCTTGCAAGCATCTTACGCGCTGCCCGCGGTGTTCACGCCGATCAATATTGATAACCGCTGGTTGGTGGATGGCGCCTTGGTCAACCCGGTGCCGGCCTCCGTGTGCCGTGCCTTCGGGGCGCGGCTGGTGATCGCGGTATCTTTGTCCACCGATACCTATGGCCTGGGCATGGTCACCGAGGGCGACAGGATCGAGGACCTAGCCTTCGATTTGGGCTACGAAGACAAAAAGAGCGGCCCACGCGCCGTCGGCCGCGCCATGGTGTCGCGCGCCAAACGCACCGATAGCGACCTGGTGCGACAACTCTTCGGCATCAACAAAAAATCGCCGGGCATCACCACGGTGATGATGGGCGCGCTTAACATCATCCAAGACCGCTTAGCGCGCATGCGCCTGGCCGGCGATCCACCAGACGTGATGGTGGCGCCGCGCATCGGCCATATTTCGCTGAGCGATTTTCACAAGGCCGATGAAGCCATCAAGCTGGGCGCACAAGCCGGGCGCCAAGCGCTGCCGATTATTCGCGAGGCGATGACCTTCTTGAGCGACGCGAAAATTACCGCCACCGGCCCAGCCGGCCTGCCTAGGAGTTAGCCGCTAGCGATATAGGCCTTGAGCGATTCCGCTTCCAGTTCGGCTTCGGCTATGCGGCGCTTGACCACATCGCCGATGGAAATGATGCCGGCCAGCACCCCGTCTTCGACGACCGGCAAATGCCGCATGCGGCCCGCAGTCATGATTTCCATCAGCCGGCCGATCGAATCATCATTGCCGCACGTCACCACTTCGCGCGTCATATGCGCAGACACCGGTTCGCCCAGCGCCTCCCCGCCATTGCGGCACGCGGCGCGGACGATATCGCGCTCCGACAGAATGCCGGCCACGCGGCCGGCAAAATCGGTTACCACCAGGGCGCCGATCCGGCGCGCCGACAGCATATTGACCGCATCCTGCAACGTTTCTTCCGGCGCGATCGTCGCAACGTCGCGGCCCTTGTCCTTCAGGATCCTCGCTACAGTCATCCCACGCCCTCCCTGTTGCATGGTGGTTAGGCCGACCTACGCATGCTGGCGCCGTGCCTGCACGCCCTATTGCTAGGGACACCCGGCAGAGGATACGCCGGCCTGCATACGTAGGCCAAAGTATGGCCGCAACGCCGCCGCGTGGCAACGCAGGACGAAACTGGGCTGGATGTTTAGGCCATATATCTAGGTAAGCCGTGCTGACATGGCACGCAGGATGAACGCTAGCGCAGATCGGCGCCCGCGTTATGCGTCTTTCGACTTATCCGGAAAGCGGCTTAGCGGAAACGGCTTTTCATTGGTGTTGAACGTCAGATAGGCCAAGCATTGCCAGACGAACTGGATCAGATTGCCGCTAAACGTTTTCAATTCGGTATTGGCCTCACCGCGGATCAAAATGACCACGAATTGCAATGCGCCGAGAAATACCGACACCGAAAAGGCCAAATGCCCCAAAAACCAATAGCCGATCATGAACAGCAGGCGCAGCCACAAGGCCTCATCGTCGTGGGAGTCAGAGCCGATGCGTTTGGTATTATCGTTGGGGCTGTCGTCGGAGGGGGAAGCAGTGGCGTCGCTCATAAGAACTCTCGCTCCTGAATTAAAAGGTGGGCGGCCTTCGGCCATCATAACCGTGGCGCGCCACGTATCCTAGAGATTTGGGCACTCTTACAACGCTTTCAATAGGTTAGTTCGTACCGGCAGGCCTCAGGGCCTATTTGGCGCGGCGGTTAGGTCGGCGCGGCAACGCCTGGGTCAAACCGCGGAAACAGCAAGATACCGGCGATGAAGCCGCCTAGATGTGCTTCCCAGGCGATATTGGCCGCATCCCCTGCCGCACCGATGCCTAGGATGCCCGTCAGCACCGTGAGGCCCAGCCAGATACCGGTAAACACAAGCGCCGGGCCGCTGCTTAAGGCTTTATGCGCCGGCTGCCGCGGCACCGCCCGTAACGCCTGGGCGGAATGATCGAAGCCGAAGCGGCCCAGCGGCCCTTTCGCGTCAAACACAAACAGCGCCGCCGCACCAATAATGCCGGATATGGCGCCCGACGCACCGATTACCGGCACTAGCGCGCCGGCATGCGCCGCCGCGTAGACCACCGCCGCCACGACCGCGCATGTGGCATAAAACGCCATGAACCGCCCCGTGCCCAGCCGCCGCGCTACCGGCGTTCCAAACGCCAAAAGCCAGATCGCGTTGAAAAACAGGTGCAGCCAATCCCCATGCAAAAATGCGTAGCTCAGCAAGCTCCACACATCGCCGTAAATGCCGCCAGGGAAGATATACGTCGCACCGTCAAGCGCAGGCGCATAGCGCGCGGGAAACAGCGCGAAGGTGAGCAGAAGCTGATAATCCGTCTGCGGATCAAGAAATCCGCGCGCTAGATGAATGCCGAACAGCACCGCCACCAAGCCGACTAGCGGCCCCGGCGCCCGGAACACCGGGTACCGCGCATCAGCACCGCTGCCCGGCTCTGGCGCATGGCTCACGCGCCGGGCTCCGCGCCACAGCGCGCCGCGGCAAGCGCCGCCTCGACCAGCTCAAGCCTATCATTACCGAAATACATATCCGTGGTATTGACGAACATGGTCGGCGAGCCGAACCCGCTGCGGGCAATCACCTCGTCGGTGTTGTCGCGCAGGCGGCGCTTGACCGCATCCGACGCCACCGCCGCCTGGAACGCTGCCCAATCAAGCCCGACGCTGTCGCATATCTGCTTTAGTACGTCCGGCTGCGAAATATCTTTGAGATCGCCCCAATAGGCCTCAAAGGCGGCGCGGGCATAAGGCACGATTTTGCCCTCGTCTTGGGCATGAATGGCGCCGCGCATGACCGTTACCGCGCGCACGGGAAACACCGGCGGTTGCCCGATCTTAACACCACAATAGCGCGCCCAATCGCGCAGGTCTTTGACGTAATACCGCGCCTTGACCGGGTGCGGGTTGGCGCGCTGCGCATACACGCTTTCGTTGACCTGGTTGAAAATCCCACCGACGAGCACCGGCCGCCACGCAATCTGCGCGCCGGTGCGTGCTGCAACGCCCTCCACCCGCGAAAACGCCAGATAGGTCCACGGGCTTGAGCAATCGAAGAAGAATTCCAAACAGGCGGACATGCGGGCTCCCGGTGTTATCTGTAGGGCGGCAGAGGCGGCAGCCCGGCGGCAGGCGTGCACCATGGTCTGTCTGCCAGGGCCTGCGCAAGGATGCAACACATAGCGCCCCCATAGCAAAACGGGGCGCGCCCCATAGCAAAACGGGCGTTCAGGTTCCCGCCTGAACGCCCGTCCTCGATGAAAGCGCGCGCGAAGGACTATCAGCCCGCTTTCATCTTGCTCCCCCTCCCGGATACCCCTTCCCGGCCGGCGCCTCCCCCAAGGCGCCATACGGCCTGTGGTTCATTTTGACACTGCTGCCGATCGCTGCGGGCAGCCTCTGCAGCCTCTGCCGCCATGATCTGTTTCAAAGCGGCATCGCCGCTCGTGCCGACTGTAAAATTGCAGAATGCGTGCCAGATTATTCGGCCGGTGCGGCCCCCGCCGCGCGTAGCTTTGCGGCCCGCCGGGCGTCCCGGCGCGCCAGCACGATGAACAGCGCCGGCGTCATATAGAGGGCCAGAATGGCCGAGCCGCCGACGCCGCCGGCAATGGCTGTAGCCATGGGCTGCCAGAACCTGCCGCCAAACAGGATCAGCGGCAGAAAGCCGCCAATGGTTGTCAGGGTAGTGGAAATAATGTGGCGGCTGGCATTGATCACCACGTCTTCGGCCGCCTGGGAATCGCCGGCGCGTGCGTCTTCATCAGCGCGCAACGCCGATAGCACGACAATCGCCCCGTTAATCGCCAGCCCCACCAGGCCCATGGTGCCAACAATGGCGACAAACCCAAGCGGATGCCCAAACAGCCAAACGCCCCACAGCGCCAAGCCGACGGAGAGCACCGCCACCAGCAGCACGATGCCGGCGTAGCGGAACGAATTGAACGACAAGATCACCGACGCCGCCATCATCACCAGCAGCGGGCCGGCGAAGGCGGCAAAATTGCTCAACGCCTCGGACCGCTGCTCCGCATCGCCGCCAAACTCCAGCCGGTAGCCGCGCGGCGGCTGATACCCGGCCGCATCCAACTCGTCGCGGATCGCCGCCAGCGCTTCGGCCGGCAGCATGAACGGGTCCAGATATGCCTGGATGGTGTTGGTCCGCTCACCGTTGCGGCGGGTAATACCGGATATTTCCGGCACCAAGCCGATATCGGCAATCGCGGTCAGCGGCACGCCGGGCATGCTGCCTTCCTGCATGGTGCCGCGCTGATTAGGCAAAATATATTTTGAGCGAATATCGGTAACGTCGCTGCGGCCGCCGGCATCCACGCGCACGCGCACCGGCAGTTCTTCGGTTGCCTCAACCACCGAGCCGCCGATGGCGCCTTCCAGCGTCGTATCCAACTGCTGCGCGATATCGACCGCTTGCAGGCCGGCGTTCATGGCCTCGTCTTCGTTGGCGATAACGGTGAGTTTAGGCTGGCCGCCGGAGAGTTTGGCAATCGTGTAAGTCACGCCGGCGGTGCGGTGCATGATCGCCCGCAGCCTATCGCCTTCTGCCCGCAATTGATCCACGTCCGGCCCGACGACCCGCAGTTCGATCGGCGCATCCACCGGCGGACCTTGCTCAAACGGCAGCGCCAGAATGGTGGCGTTGGGGAAGGCGTCGCGGAGCTGCGCTTGGATCTGCGGCAGAAATTCGAGTGTCGCCTGCCACGACGTGGTGCGCACGAACGCCCCGGCGTAAGACGCTAAGCCTTCCGATGCGTTGTTCATGGCGTAAAAGACGCGCGGCGCCGGATCTCCGATCACCCAATGGCTGGCCACCACTGCTTCGTGCGCGTTCAACACCGCGCGCACATCGTGCACCACGCTCAGGGTTTCGCTCACCGAGGCCTGCGTTGGCAAAAATACCTGCACCTGAAACATGTCGCGGTCGTTGGCGGGAAAGAACTGCTCCTTGAGCGTCCCCGCCATCATGAACCCGATCAGCGGCAGCACCACCGCAACGGCGACGCCGACGATGGGCACGCGCAGAATGAACTTTATGCTGCGGCGGTAGAGGTCCGCCAACGGACGGTTGACATAGCCATCGCGCCACCAGCTATAGGGGCGATGCGCATCGGCGTCGTTGGCGCTCGACACGTAGCCGGCAATCGCCGGGATGACCGTCATCGCCAAGAAGAACGAACTGCTGATCGCCACGATCACGCCGATGGCCAAGGGCCCGACAAATTCACCGGCGCCGCCCGGCGCCAGAAAAATCGGCGCAAAGGCCAGCGCCGTGGTCAGGGTGGAGGCCAAAAGCGGCACGAACAGATGCGAAATCGTTTCGGCGATGGCATCGCCCGGGCTCGCCCCCGCCTTGCGGCAGGCGTTGAAATCATCGACCACCACAATGGCGTTGTCGATCAGCAAACCAAGCGCGACGATAATGCCGACGACGGAGGTTTGGTGCAGCGGCATACCCAAAATGTTGAAGGCGATGAACACCATCAGCACCGACAGCGGCAAGGCCGCACCCACCAGCAGCGCCGACTTCCAGCCCAAGGTCACCAGCAGTACCAGCATGACAATGGTTGCGCCCAACACCATGTTGGCACCCAAACTGCTGAGCCGCTCGGACGTATAGATATTCTGGTCGAAGACAACCGATTGTTGAATGCCGCTCGGCAGGTCGGCGGCAAACGCATCGAGCACCGCCTGGGCGCGCTGCGACCATAAGTCGATGCGGCCACCGGCCTCCATCTCAGCCGAAACCATGACCGCGCGCTTGCCATGCACCAATGCCAGGCTGCGCGGCGGGTCACGCACGCCCTTGCTAACCGTGGCGATATCGCGGATACGGACGATCTGGCCGTCAGCGCGTTGCTTGACCGGTACGTCACCGATCTGCGCTATGTCTTCCAACTCGCCGGTAACCTCGATGGATAAATCATTAGTTGCGTTGCGCAACAGCCCCGCCGCCACCTTGGCGTCAGCAAGACGGATGGCGGTGGCGACATCGCCGACCGTCAGGTTAAGCGCTGCTACGGCCACCGAATCCAACGTCACCAGCACTTCCTCGCTGGCTTCGCCGTAGACGTCGGTCTCGCGCGTGCCCGGTAGGTTGAGTAGCCGGTCTGCCAGGTCTTCGGCCAACCGGGTTAGAATATCGACCTGCGGCGGCCCACCCTGTACCCAGGCAAGGCCGACGACCACGGTGACCGCCGTCGACGAGCGATCTTCGAGATCCGGTTTCGATACGCCCGGCGGCAATACCGCTTCCGCCTCGGTGAGTTTGTTGCGCACCTTCGACCACACCCGGTCGGGGACGTGCACGTCATCGGCAAGCTCGATGCGGATGAACGACGTGCCGACCCGCGATTCGGAGTTCAGTTCTTTAATTTCTGGTACTTCACGTAGCACCTCTTCCAGCGGTTCGGAGACGAGGCTTTCAACGCGCAGCGCATCGGCGCCGGGCAGGAACGTCACCACGCTGGCGAAGCGGCGGGTCAAGGCCGGGTCTTCCTGGCGGCCCAGGCTATTGAAGGCGAGCCACCCGGCGACGATGATAAGACCGATGGCTAGGGCGGTGAGCCGCGGGTTGCGATAAAACAGGTTAGACCACATATGCGTGTGCCTCCAGCTAGCGCATCACCGGCGCAAGCCGGGTGCGGCGGTTGACGAAAGCTCTTGCGGCCCGCCGGGCTCTTGCTGCTTAATTTGCTGCACGATCACCTCTTGGCCGGGCACTAGCCTGTGGGTGCCGCGCACCACATAGACATCGCCCGGCTCCAGCGTGCCGCGCACAAAGGCCTTGCTCGCGTCGGTGTGCAGCAATTGCACCGTGCGCCGTTCGAGCATACCGAGATTGTCCGCAGCCGGCGCATCGCCCGTGGCACGCTCCGGCGGCACCACAGCAAACAATGCCCACAATCCGCGGCGGCCTTCTGTCAGCGCTTCGATCGGTACCCAGAAGCCTGTCTGCGCAATGGTCTGCGAAATATCGACCCGTGCCAATTCGCCAGCGCGCACAGCACCAGCGGGCGCATCGACGGCGAAAATCGCAGTAACGGTGCGCGTTGCGATATCCACCTCAGACAACACCTGCGCCAGGGTGGCCGGATAATTTTGCCCGCGCACATCCACCTGATAGACGTCGCCTTCAGTGAGCGCGGACACGGCAATGGGTGGCACCCCGATATGGGCTTCCAGAGCGCCGTTCTCCAGCAGCTTGAAGATCGGTTCGCCGGGCCCCACAACCGTGCCCTCATCCGCCATCCGCGCCACGATCTGCCCGTCATAGGGCGCGCGGATGGAGGCTAGTTCGAGGGCTACTTCGAGGGCTTGAATCCGAGCCGCGGTGCCGGCCAGTTGCGATACCACCGCCTCGCGGTTGAAGCGCGCTTCATCGTAGCTTTGCGCGGATACGTTTTTGCGTTCCAGCAATTGGCGCTGGCGTTCGACGGTCACATCCGACAGCCCCAGCAGCGCTGTCGCTTCGCCTTCGTTGGCGCGCGCTTGGGTTAGTTCTGCTTCCAGGGTGCGGGTGTCCAGCTTTGCCAATACGTCGCCGGCCTTTACGTCAGCGCCTTGGTCGACGTCCACCGTCGCCAATAGGCCGCCACGTTCAAACCCCAGATTGCTCGACCGGCGGGCGGTGACGCGGCCGGCGTAGCGGGCCGTTACCGTATAGCTGTCCACCATTTGCACGCTGGTGACGTCCACCGGCAAGGGTTGCTCCACCCGTGCGTCAGGAGCCACCGTCTGCGGAGCGGAGGTGAGAAAGAATATCCCGCCGCCCACTATACACAGCGCCAAAAGTGCCAAGACCGCGTATCTATTCACACCCATTCACCTCACGCCCAGGCGGCGTGCACCTAATGCCCCTCTATGAAGCCATTAGGTGTGCACCGCGCACCCAAGGCTAACAAGGCGGGTTTTATATGCAACTCACATTGCCTGCTTTTTTGGATTACCTTTGTTGGCTGCGCAGGTGGCTATTCAACCTTTAAGCGCTTGCACACCCGCGCCGGCATAATTTCATCTATTTTGAGAATACGCTTGCGCGTGCGCTTCAGATCATGAGCGGATGACGGATAAGGCGCATTATTCGCCTGGCGCTGACCGGTAGCCGGCGTTTTTAAGGACTTTTGTGCGCAAACCAGGGCTCGCACGCACTATGCGGGCGCACCGCCGAGTGCATTAATGGCCAGGGCTACGGGCGCTATGCTGCCGGTACGCCGGCAAGATCATCGTCCTCTGCCAATTGCGCGCGCAGCTCTTCAGCGCCGCGCGCACCGCGCAGATCAACGCCGCTTAGCTGCGCATCACGCAGGTCGATGCCGCGCAGATCGACGTCAACGAGAACGGCATCGGTCAGATTGGCGCCGCGCAAATCGGCGTTGACCAGCGCCGAACCGGTAAAATCAACGTTGCGCAGATTGGCCTTGCGCAAATCGCTGCCATCGAGCATCGCCTCGCGCGCGCGCACAGGCCATTTTTTGCCCACCAGCCCGCCGATCGGCATCGGCGACAAATCCGCCCCGGCCAACACAATACCCTTGGCCTTGATGCCATCCAGTTTAGCGCCGCGCAGATCGGCGGAGGCCAGGCTCGCATGCGCCAGCATCGCCCCGTGCAAATCGCTCATGCTGAGATTGGCATGATCCAATTCAGCGCTTGCCAGCACCACGTCGCGCAAATCGCTGGCGGCGAGCCTGGCCCCCGGGGCGCATAGATGCGAGGCATCCAGGCCACCGGCGACCAGTTGCTTACCCATTTCGCCCTGGCTGGCCAGCCACACCCAGTGCGCCTCGATCATCGCTGCGAACGTTTGTCCGGACGCGGACATAGGCTGCGGCAGAGTGGCACCGGTGATGTCGGCATCGGTCAAATCGCTGTGGACCACCTGCGACGCGGTCAGATCGGCGTCGGAGAAATTGGTACCGTCCAAAACACTATTAGCCAGCGAGGCACCGCGCAAACAGCAGCCTGAGAGGTCTGCGTCGGTCAAATCGCATCCGGCGAAGACGGCGCCGCTTAAATCCGCACCCATCAGCAGCGTGCCGCGCAGCCGCGCATTGGTGAAATTGGCATCGGCCAAATCCGTGCCCGACAGCTTGGCGCGGGCCATCCGCACGCCGCCCAACTTGGCCTCGCGCAGCGAGGCGCCGCTTATATCGGCAATCGCCCGCGCACCATTGAAGAACGACAAATTACCGCCGCCGTCACGGGCCATAATCAGCCCTTCGCGGATATCGGCGTTTTCAAGCACCGCGCCTTCAAAATCCGCACGCTTGAGCTTGGCACCGCGCAAATCCGCGCGCAGCAGATTGGCGCCTCTGAACGACGTATCGGAGAGGTCGGCCTTGAAAAAATTGGCGCCGGTCAGATTGGCACCATCGAAATTGGCGCGCGCCGCGTTGACGCCGACGAACTGCGCCTCACGCAAATCAGCGCCGCTAAAGTCTTGGTCCTCGGCGTTCTGAAACGACATGACCAGCCGCTGGCCGCCTTTGCGGCCGGCAACAAACTGACGGTGGCGCGCCAAGGCTCCTTCTAGGCCTTTTTCGCCGCACCAATCGCCGGCCACGGTGGCACGGGCGGCGGCCGGCGCCGCCTCAGCCGCAAGCGCCGTGGCAGAATGCATAAGCGGCGAGCGCAACCGCACGCGGCCGCGGGTGCCTGAGGTTTTCGCCGAACGGCTTCGCATGACGCATACGCCTCCTTGAGAGACGTAAGCCTAACGTCATGGCCGTGCACACGCCGATAAGGCCCGGCGCACAAATTGCCTAAAATGCAATCTAGTTATTCCGCAGCGGCGGCCGGCTGCACATCTTCGACCACGCGCACGTGCTCAGGCGCAAGCTGCACGCGGCCGCGGATCATGTCAGCGGCCTTTTCTGCGATCATGATCGTCGGCGCGTTGGTGTTGGCGCCGACCAGCGTCGGCATGATCGACGCATCGACAACCCGTAAGCCCTCAACGCCGCGTACCTTCATCGATGGGTCGACGACCGCCCTCTCATCGGTCCCCATCTTGCAGGTACCGACCGGGTGATAGAGCGTTTCCGCCGTCTTGCGGATCCAGGCATCCAAGGCGTCGTCGGTCTCAACACCCACCGGCGGCTTCAGCCGTTCACCGCGATAGGGGTCGAACGCCTTTTGCCGGAACACCTCTTCGGTACGGCGGATGCCGTCGCGCATGGCGCGCCTATCGGCTTCTGCCGACAGATAGTTGGGTTGCAGCAACGGCGCATCCAGCGGGTTGCGTGATTTTAGCGCCAAGTAACCACGGCTCTCCGGCCGGGTTGGATACATGATGCACGAGAAGCCGTGTGCATCGGTGATGCCGTCGCGGCCATGCTGGTCGAGCATCGCCACGCTGACATAGTGCAATTGCACGTCCGGCAGGTCGAGGTCCGGCCGCGTCTTGAGGAAGGCGCCGCCGGCCGTCGGCGGGTACGCCGCATCACCGCCACCGAACAGCGCATAGGACAGCCCCGCCGTGATGCGCCTCAAGGGTGACGCGGAGCGGTGCAGCGTTACCGGCTGGGTACAGGCAAATTGGCTGACCACGCCGAGATGATCTTGCAGGTTTTGGCCGACGCCTTTGACGTCCGCCACCGGCTCGATGCCCCATTTGCGCAGATAATCGGCATCGCCAACGCCCGACAGCAACAGCAATTGCGGTGAATTGATGGCGCCGCCGGATAAAATGAGCTCACCGCGTATGCGCGCGGTTATGGTTTTACCCTTCTGCACATATTCGATGCCGCACACCTTGGTGCCGTCAAACAGGATGCGCGTGGTATGTGCGCCGGTTTCAACCACCAGATTGTCGCGGGTTAACGCCGGGTGCAGATAGGCTTGCGCGGCCGAGCAGCGCTTGGCCCCTTTGATCGTATGCTCATAGCGGGCGAAGCCTTCTTGCTGGGCGCCGTTGAAATCGTCCGTCAACGGATGTCCGGCTTGGTGGCCCGCGGCCACGAAAACGTCGAGCAGCTCATCGTTTTCGCGGGTTGATTTTTGCACGTATAACGGGCCGTCGTGCCCGTGAAATACCGTGTCGTCGCGGTTGGAATGTTCTGCCTTCTTAAAATAGGGCAAACAATCGGCGTAAGCCCAACCTGGGTTGCCAAGCTGCCGCCACAAATCATAGTCGCGCGCATGGCCGCGGGTATACACCATGGCGTTGATGGCCGACGAGCCGCCCAGCCCGCGGCCGCGCGGCCAAAACAGCTTGCGGTTGTTGAGATGCGGCTGGCCTTCGGTCTCATAGGCCCAATTGTGCGGATTTTTGGTGGGCACCAATTGCGCATACCCGGCCGGCATATGGATGAACAGGCTTTTGTCGCGCGGGCCGGCCTCCAGCACCAGCACGCGCGCTGCGCTATCCTCGCTTAGGCGGTTGGCCAAGACGCAGCCGGCGCTGCCCGCGCCTACCACCACATAATCGAACTCTTGCATGTCACTTTCGCCCGGCATGTCACTCCCGCCTGATTGCCCCGGCCCTGCGCTGCCCTCATAACGGCCAGCTGCCGAGCGGCTTGGTTTTTTGCGTCTTTACCCTTGCTATCTAGGCCCGTTGAGCGGTGCGGCCAGGCGGCACGCCCACGCGGAAACCTTAAGCTTGCACCATCATGTAAAAAATGACGCGCGCGTCAAGTTTCATCGGCCGATGGCCGCAGGGCGCGGCCATAGACGCCTTATGGAACCAGGTCGATCACCACCCGGCGGTTGAGCGCTTCGGCCACACCGTCGCCGGTAGCGATCGCCAATTGCGTCTGCCCGTAGCCGACGACCACGATGGCTTCGGCGAGGGCGCCTAGCTCCACCATAGTGGCCTTCACCGCTTCCGCCCGGCGCACGGAAAGCTTTTGGTTATAAGCGGCGCTGCCGGCGGTGTCAGTATGCCCGCCCAGCACAATTTCGCTATGGCCGCCAATGCGGGCGGTCTCCATGGCGGTGGAAATCACGTCGAGGGCATCGGCGCGCAAGAACCATTCATCGAAACCAAAATAGGCTGTGAACGAGGCCGGATCGGGCAAGATCGTATCTTCGAGCGCAACCAGACGCGCATCGAACTCCGACCGGCAACGCGCCGCGGCAGCGGCATCCGATTCCGGGTCGATCGACCGCAAATACCAGCAATCAAAGGCCGCTTGCGCATCGGCGCTAAGGCCGGGCTGGGTGCTTCGCCCAATCTCAAGCGCCGCCATCAACCGCGCGCGCCCTGCCTCAAACGCGTCTATGGACGCTGCACCCGACTTAAGAGCCGCTGCAGCCGGCACCGCCGGCGCTACGACCGTGCCGTTGCCGGCCGCTATGGCGCGCGCGGCAAAAGCATCCGACAATTCTTTGTTGTCTTCTTCGAAGGCACGCACAGCGTAGGTCAGATAGGCATCATAGAGTGCCTGGGTAAACGGATCGCCGGACGGTGTGATGTCGCGCGCCCGGTCCAGCTCATAGCTCGCGCACGACGACAGCACCACCGCCGCCGCCGCGATCACCAGGTGACGTATCTCAATTCCAAAGACCTGCCGCATTTACTGTGTCTTCCCCTTGGTTCTTTTTGTCCTTGGTTTTTCTTGCGCATGGCGGTTTTTCTTGCGCATGGCAACCAAGACCCCGCTGCGCGCACATTACCAGCGCCCGCATGCCCCGCCAATGCTTGATTTAGGGGCCTTTATTCGTGGTACCTAAAACTGCTCTTTATACGGACGCAGGTCGAGTTCCAGCGTCCAGGTGGTGGGATGCTGCATATGCAACATCCAATAGGCGTCGGCGACGGCGTCGACGTCAAGGCCCCCTTGCGCGCCTTTTTGTTCGAGAAACTCGGGAAACCGCGATTTAAGCTGCGCCCCATCGACGCCACCATCAATAATCGAATGCGCCACGTGCAAGCCGCGCGGGCCAAATTCGCGGGCCATGCCGTGGGCCAGCGCGCGCTCAGCCGCCTTGGCGGACGCAAACGCCGTAAACGGCGGCTTGGCACGGATAGACGCCGTGGCGCCGGTGAACACCAGGGTTGCCTGGGTCGCGCGCGCGCCCTCGGCGGGAAGCGCCCGCTGCGCCATCTCGCGGCCGACCAGAAACCCGCCAAAGGCGCACAGCCGCCACAGATCCTCAAAAAACGCGTCGCTCATATCGGTAAGCGCGCTGAAACGGTTATTGCCGGCGTTATAGACCACAAAATCCGGCGTACCACCGGCGCCCGCGGCAACATCGAACATGCGCCCCACATCGGCGGGCTTGGTGGTGTCGGCGACAACCGCCTCCGCGCGGCCGCCGGCATTGCTAATCTCGGCAACCACCGCGTCCAGCTTATCTTGCGTGCGCCCGACGACACAGACATGCAAGCCTTGAGATGCCGCCTTGCGCGCACACGCCGCGCCAATGCCCTCGCGCGCGCCAACGCCGACCACCAGCGCCACAGACCCTTTAGCGATGTCCATCCCATCCTCCCTGTTTCATGCGTGTCGCGCACGCATACATATGCACCGTGCATCGCGCCTGCGCCATCCCCCTGACCGGCAGCGTTATGGACGTGCTTAGCAGGATTGTTCGAATTCTCACAAAATGCGCATGATGGATTTTGCCCGATCTCAACATACCTTAGGCCAAACTCTCCCCCATCGGCTGCGCGCCGTTTCGCGGTCCGTCTTCTTGGCTGCAGGTTCTTCAGGCCTCTCAACGTGCCGACCCCAAAGAAGGGCTGAGCAACCAAGAAGACACATGGCTCTGCTTTGCAGCAGCGCCATGCATGGAAGGTCGGGTCCACCGGAAAATGGACCCGACCTTCCATATCTTTACGCGCCCCTCTCGCACCCCCCCCCTCTTGTGTGCGTGTATATGGCGGGCTAGCGGCCCTTCCACACCGGCTTGCGCTTTTGCGCAAAGGCCATGGGGCCTTCGATCAGATCTTCGCTCTTGAACAGGGCGTGCACGGCGGGGTATTTGCCGGTCACCGCGCGTTCCAGGTTGGCTTCGTTCAAGCCGGCATAGACGCTTTGTTTGGAGGCGCGGATAGACATCGGGCTGCACGCTTCAATTTGCGCAGCCCAATCGCGCGCCACATCCATGAGCGCCTCCGGCGCCACCACCTGATTGACGAACCCGAGCGCATGGCCCTCCTGCGCCGGCACGGTTCGGCCGGTCAAGATCATGCCCATGGCCTGTTTCAGCGGTATTTGCCGCGGCAGCCGGTGCAGCCCGCCGGCAAGCGCTGCCAGGCCCACTTTCGGTTCCGGCAAGGCAAAGGTTGCGGTGTCGGCGGCGATGATCAAGTCGCAGGCCAGCGCGATTTCAAAGCCGCCGCCCATGGCCACACCATTGACCGCAGCAATCACCGGCTTGGTCAAATCATAGCGCGCCGTTAAGCCGGCAAACCCGGTCTTCGGCACCTCGATGGCATTGCCTTCGGCCTGCCATTTAAGGTCGTTGCCGGCAGAAAACGCGCGCTCGCCGGCGCCGGTTATGATGGCCACCCATAAATCATCATCGGCTGCAAAGGCATCAAATATCTTTTCGAGTTCGAAATTTGCCGGCGGGTGTAAGGAGTTCATGCGCTCCGGCCGGCTGATGGTCACGGTCAGCACGTGGCCGGCGCGTGCGACGGCGGAAAATTCAAGATTGCTGAAAGCATCGGTCATCGGTCTGTGGCTCCCTGGGCGGCATTTTCGAGTAAGGTTGCTTGATTGGATTTGGTGGCGCGCACAGTGCGGCAGGCCCGTGCCGGCATCAAGGGCGCCCAAAGCCAACCCCCTCTTGCCGCGCCATGGACCCTCACGCCATGAAGACCTATCTTAAGGAATAGCCGTGCCGGCACCGAATCACCGACATACTTTCGTGGCGCAGTCGTTTCATAAAATGTGTACCGTATTCTCGCCGCCGCCAGATGGAGCCGACATACGATGAGCACCCCCGAACAGCCCCCGGAGATAGGCGCTGCCCCTGAGCCAGGGACCACCCCTGAGGCACCCAGCCCGGTGGTGGCGCATATTGTCTATGGCCTCTATGTGGCCAGGTTTCTCACCGCGATAACCCCCATCATTGGCCTCATCATGGCCTATGTGCGCCGGCGCGATGTGGCCGGCACCTATTTAGAAAGCCACTTCACCTATCAGATACGCACATTCTGGCTGTCATTCGCCGGCTTTGTCGTAAGTTTACTCTTGGTCTATTTCTTCATCGGGTATCTGCTGCTTCTCGCGATCACGATGTGGCTCATCTACCGGATCGCCAAAGGATGGCTGCGGCTGGCGGACGGTCAAGCGATCTTGGATCCGCAAGCCATGCTTTAGGCCCCATGGGTGCCGCCATGCCATTGGTACAGCCATGAACGACTGCACACCCGACCCCACCACCTTACCGTCAAGCGATACGCTAGAGACGGACGATACGCGCGCTGATGTGGATAAGCGCTACGTGTGGGTGGCGCATGCTGTCTACGGCATCTATGCCGCCAGGCTGCTGCTCGGCCTGATATCCTTGATCGGCCTCGTAGCGGCCTATATCTGCCGGCCCCGTGCGGCAGGAACCTATTTGGAGAGCCACTTCACCTATCAGATACGCACATTCTGGATCTCATTCGCCGGCGTCTTAGTGGGTGTGTTCCCGTTCGCGTCATCTAATGCACCCCTGACCTATCTCGTTCTTGGCGCACTGTTGATTGTTTTGTTTGTCATCTGGTTCATCTACCGCATCGTCAAAGGGTGGATACCGCTCGCCAAAGGCCACGCCATCGTCGACCCGCGCACCTATTTTTAGGGCAGTTTGTACAGCCATGAACGCATGCACACCCGACCTCGATCCCTTGCAACCAAACGACCCGCTAGACGCGCGCTGGGTGCTGACCGTGAACGGCCGCATCTACGGTCCCTATACCGGTCATGCGATGCAGACCTATATCGCCGAAGGCCGCGTCGCGGCGCATTCGGTGGTCGCGCGAACCGGCCAGCCGGCGGGAGAGGAAAAATGGCAACGGGCGTCTGAAGACCCGGTACTGTCACCGCTCTTGCAGCGCGCCGCGGCAGCGCAGCATCAGCCCGATGCAAGCGCTCTAAGCACCCAGCAACCGGCAACACGCCCGCATCCCACAGCAACTCCTACCGACACACATAGCCCCCCCGACGCGGACAGCGCCCCTGATGGGGATAGTGCCCCAGATGCGGACAGCGCCCCAGATGCGAACAGTGCTTATGACACACAACGCGATGCGAAGGTCTATGGCCCGCAGAAAGGCCAGACAGACCCACGGGCGCAGCCAAAATCCTTCAACATCATCATCATGGGTGACGTGAAGTCGCGGTCGAGCCAGCCGCTGGAAAACGCCATCCTATCGATGGGGCCCACATTCAAGATATCGGCTTCGGCCTGGGCAGTTCATACCACGCTGGCGGCAACGGAAGTGATCAATACGCTGATCACCCATCTCGGCATTGGCGACCGGCTGTTTGTAGTGGACGCAACGCGCAACCGCACCGCTTGGTTCAACATGGGCCCGGAGACCGACGCGAAAATCCGCGAGGTCTGGAAAAACCAACGCTAGCATCGGGTTCAGGCGCTGTGTGGCACCGCCTTATTGGATGGGCCGCGGCCGCGGTGCCGGCGCGCTTTCGGCGGGCGACGGTGCTGCCGGTGGGGCTGCCGGTGGCTCCACCCGTGGCCGCAGGTCGGCATTAGCCGGGCGCAGTGCCATGGTGTGTGCGCGCGCAATATCCGGCTGGCCTGCGGCATCAGCGGGGATGAACACAAACCGCAGCCCCGATGGTACCGGCTCCAGCCGGAAAAACGCCGCGCCGTCGGCACCTTCCAGCAAGCCTTGCGCGCCGACGCCCACCTGGCGGCCGTTGAGCACATAGCGCTGCCCTTCTGCGTCCGTATACTGACCAATTACGTGGCCCGTTTCATCGCTGAGGTGGGCCGATGCGTGGCTGCCCGGCTCCGTGGCCACGTAATCGCCGATGATGGGGTCGCCCGCGCTTACGCCCGCAGCCCATGCGATGCCGGCCATGGCTGCTACACCCGTACGCACTGGCCCCGTACGCACTGGCCCCATACGCACTGGCCCCGTACGCACTAGCCAAGCAGCCGCATAGCGCCAACTTCTAGGCCACATCGGTCACCGCCCCTTAAACAGCGGCGGGCGCTTTTCCAGAAACGCCATCATGCCTTCTTTGACGTCTTCCGAGCGCATCAGCGGCAATAACTGTAAATAGACATGGTGCACGTGGTCGGCAAAGGTTTCGTTGAGCCCCATGCGCATCATGCGTTTCGACGCCTGCACGGCGAGCGGGGCGTTGCGGGCAATCTCATCTGCCAAGGCGCGGGCGGCGGCCATCAGGTCGGCGGCCGGCACACAGCGCAACGCCAGCCCCCACGCCACACAGTCCGCCGCTGAAAGTGTGCGGCCGGTGAAAATCAGGTCGGCGGCCCGTTCCCAGCCGATCATCCGCGGCAATAGCCACGTGCCGCCGGATTCCGGCACCACGCCGCGCTTGGTAAAGGCGGCTGCCAGTTTGGCGGTGTCCGCCATCAGCCGGATATCGCAGCCCAACGCCATGTCCATGCCATAGCCGGCCGCGCCGCCATTGACCGCGCAAATAAGCGGCGTGTCCATCGCCTGCATCACCGTTGGCGGCGTGTTGCGCAAATCGAGCGTCGGGCTGAAATTCTGGCCGCCGCCGATGCCCTCGCCGGAGCGTGCTTCGGCAAGGTTGAGCCCGGCGCAAAAAGCACGGCCGCGGCCGGTGAGAATGACGCAGCGCACGTCGTTGTCTTCTTCCGCCGCCACCAACCGCTGCGTCAACTGATCCAGCATCGACGGCGAGATTGTGTTCATGCGCTGAGGCGCGTTCAGCGTGATGGTCGCAACGCCACCGGCAACGTCATAGAGCACTTCCTGCTGGCCGCTAGAGCCTACCTCTTGACCCAAATCGTGATCCACCTCGTGCGCTTCACGCATAGTGCTTTACCCCCGTTTAGTCTGCCAATTTGGTGAGCCCGCCAGCATAGCATTGCCAGTTTTCCACATAGTGGTGGGCGGAGTATGCAATCGTAGCGCTATCTTCCGGCGTCAATTCGCGCACCACCTTGGCCGGCGCCCCAACCGCCAGCACGCCATCGGGGATCTCTTTGCCTTCGGTGACCAAGGCGTGGGCGCCGATGATGGAGCCGGCGCCGATCCGCGCGCCGTTCAGAACGGTGGCGCCGATACCGATGAGCGAGCCGGCGGCGATGGTGCAGCCATGCAGCATCACCATATGGCCGACGGTCACGTCGGCGCCAATGTGCAACGGCAGGCCCGGATCTGCGTGCAGCACGCTGCCATCTTGAACGTTGGTGCGCGCGCCGATGCGCAATTGCGCGTTGTCGCCGCGCACCGTGGCGCCGAACCAGACGCTGGCATCCTCTTCCAAAACCACGTCGCCGATAACCGCAGCGCTTGGCGCCACCCAATAGCGCCCTGCCGCCGGCAGTACCGGCGCCACCCCGTCCAACGCGTAAATTGCCATGTCTGCTCCTTAGCTGTCGCTGCATTCAGCGGTGTTTCATGTCACAGGCAAGTGTGGCACGCAAAGCGCCGCCCTGTCCTGCTCCCCCCGTTCTACCCCTGTGTTCCGCATTGCATCGGCGCGCGGGATGCCGCAGGTTTGTGTAGGGGGGGCGCTATCAGGGGTTTAATCGGCGATGCGATGGCGGCGTGCACTGTGCGTAACCTTTGTGGCCGGCGCCATTGCCGGCGGCGTGCTAGTGGCGCGCGAGGCAGGCGGGCTTGACCGGTATTTGGACGCCGTGCCGGTTGAACCGCTGATCTTACAAGAGCTTGAGGCCCGCCTCGCGCCCGGCGAACTGGACCGCCGCATCCGCCTGGCGCTGGCGCAAGGCCACCCGGACGATGCGGAAATCTACGCCGACATCGCCGCCTATATGGGTCGGCCCCTGGCCGCGGAAACGCACGAAGCCCTGATCGTATCACGCACCAGCCAGGCGGTGGCTTTGCAGTATGCGGGCAGTTTTCTTGATGGATTTATCAGCGGTGCTGTGTCTGACACCGCCAGCCTTGCCGGCGCTGTTACCGCCGATTTAAGCATCGTCGGCGACATACGCGACATCGGCAGCGAAGGCGGCAAGATGCTGGCCGGCGCCGAATACAGCAAAATCATTCTCGGGCTTTCAGTCGCCGGTGTGGCGCTCACCGCCGGCACGGTGGCAAGCGGTGGCGGCATATTGCCGGCGCGCCTGGGCGCTTCGGTGCTGAAAGCCGGCACAAAAACCGGCGCCGTTACCGCGCGGTTTGGCCAAGAGTTAACCCGTCTGGTGACCGATGCGGTGGATTTTTCAGCGCTGCGCAACACCCTATACGGCCTGACCTGGACCAACCCCGCCGCCGGCCGCCGCGCCATGCAGGCCTATGCGGATACGCTGCGCAGCTCCGACCTAGCCCCGGTGCTGGCGGACATGGATGCGGTCTATGACGCGGTGGGTGCGGCGGAAAGCCTGAAGCTGATGCGCCATGTGGACACCACCCGCGACCTAGAAAACATCGCCGGGATGACCAAGGTGCTGGGGCCGAAGACCCGCGGCATCATCGACATTACCGGCAAGACCTCGCTGCGCGCGTTCAAAAGCGCCGCCAACATCCTGCGCTGGCTCGCGCAATGGCTATGGGCGGCGGTAAGCCTGATCGTCGGGTGGATAGGCCTCATAGCGCTGCAGCGCCTGCGCCGGCGGGCACGTCGCGGCACGGTATCTGCCGCGCGCCCACAACACCCTATTTGAGAGAATAGCCGAAAAAAGGGGCGCTTTTCCGAGGAGGTGGAAAAGCGCCCCAAATCACAAGACGTTAGGGGAGGAATGCCCGTCTTGCTCTACAAAAAATGCGGTTTAGAGATATACCAGCGTCTGCGCTATGACGACGGCCCCCACAGCTGACGTGCCGACATAGGCTGCAAACGCGCCGCGACCGCCATAAGAGCGCGGGCGCGTCAGCATGTTGACCACAGCTTCGCGCAGCGGCCGGTTTTCCCAAGCAAGCAATTGGTAGGCCGTGTAAATGGCCAGCACACCGGCAACAGCAAAGAACGCATCGCCCGGCGCCATGAGACCAAACTCAAACAACAGGGCCGTCACGCCCATGGCTCCCACGGCGACGATATTTCCCACTACGCTGCGCATCGGCTGGCCCTCCAAATTGCGACCGCCTAAAGCCTGCCGCAATCCATCAAATCACTACTGATGGTCTGGAAATAGGCGCACCGCGGTGGACCGTCAAGGCGCAGTGGTCAGGGCCAATGTCACATTTTTATAATGCTCCGATATAGGTCGAAGATTATGACTATTTGTCAAACATCTGTTAAGAACTCTTAGCGCTTTGTTCTATAAGCATTTTTTCTCTCCCATCGGGTATTATGCCGGTAGAAAGCCGGTTGTGAATGCTGAATCGAATTCAGATCATTCTCATTTACGTATGCCAGCCATGCAGCCCTGCAATGCTCGGTATGCTGCAGCGGCGGCTACGCGGCACAGGAGGTCAGCGGGCGAGCAGCACGCTCAACACGAACAGGCCGACGATAAAGCTCCAAAATAAGGCGATGGACACGGACAGGCCGAACCACACCCACGGCCGCCCTTCGCTAACCCGAAAAGCAATGGCATTGCGCATAATGACGATCGGCCCCGCCAGAACCAGCGTGAGGATCGCCGTCGCAGCGCCGGGCAGCGGCTCGGTCAGCAGGCTGAAACTCGCCGGGCGGCGGGTGACCAGCGTATAAAAGCTGGAGCTAAGCCCCGCGGTGACCGTCCCCGTCAACACCGCCAATGTGAATACGAATAGCTCGCCCATCCTAGATCCCCCCGGATTGCCGGTTCCAGCGCCCACCCGACGCCGCGCACCGTTCTGGCGCATGCCTCACAGCGCAAGCGGCGTACCAACCCACAAACCCGCAGATTTGCGCGCATTTTGACGGAATAGCGCGGGGCAACCGGCGGCATGCACCACGTCATCAACCCCACGCATACCCATAGCGTGCCAAAATGACACATATACCGTTCAATTCTGAACAGGCCTTAACCATCGCGCTGGCCGCCGCCGCTGTTTCCCGTCGGCTCATCCTGTGGAATGCTTGCTGGCGTGATCTTGTACGCCTGAACCAGCGAGGATCGGATGGCACGCGCCCACCGCAAACCCCAGCAAGCCGCCGGCGACATTGTCGAGCGGCCGCCATGGCTGATCCCGCTGCTGATCACCTGTGGGGTCATCGCCTTTGCGGCGTTGTTTCTGTGGTACTACGTCGGACCGTCGGCGGAGGAACTTCTCGGCCGCGCGCCGGAGGCCACCGCCAGCGCCGAGCTTGTGCAGGTGCGTATCGGCGATGTGGCGATGGCCGTTCCCGCCTCCTACACGCGCTACGCCAGCACCCGCCAAGGCGGTGCGTTTGAGCGCCTCGATCTGCACGCTTTGCTGCCGGAGCTGGACCCGTTTACACCTAGCACCCGGGTGGAGTTTGACCGTTCAGACCCGCTATCGCCGGTGTTGCACATGCGCATCGAGCAGACCACCAGCGTGCTGGCCGCGCAACGCCGCTTGGAATTGATCTATTTGCCCGCCGCCACTGACCCGGAGGGTGAACCGGGACCTTATGGCCTGCGCCACTATGTGTTCGGCGACGACACCGGTTTACGCGGGCAAGACATGTATGTGGGTGACGGCCCCGCGGGCGCACCGGCCATTTTGGTGTGCACGCGTACGGCACCTTTGGTGTGGTGCCGGCGCGACATCTTGCTCAGCGAAACGGTGGTGCTGCGCTACCGCTACAAGCGGGCGCATCTGGAACAATGGAAACAGATCGACAATCAGGCGCTGGCCTTGATCGCCTCCTTCCGCGCCCAAGCGGCAGCTAAAGGACTGCGGCCGCAACCTGGCGGTTAAGCCCGGCAACTAAGCTCATCTACGGTCGCGCGGCGGCACGACAGCACCCAGCGTTGGTGCACTAGCCGTCTTCCAAATCGAAGCTCAAAATCGCCATGTTGAAGTCGTAGGACACTTCGCCGTCTTCTTCGTCGCGAAACAGCACGCCAAGAAATTCGTCGCCCAGATAGACCTCGACGGAATCATCTTTCGTCGGCCGCTGGCGCACTTCCAGAATGTCGAGCCGGAACTTCTTGCGCATATAGGCTTCAAGGCGAATGATTTCTGATTGATCCACGGGAACGGGCTCCGGGTTATGGCGGCGGGTATCTGCTGCCCCATGTAGCCCGTGATCGGGGCGACTGCAAATTGGCTGGTGCGCGAAACTGCCCCGCGCGGGCCGCAATGGCCGTGACATTACCGCCCACATGCTTACATTCTAACGGTGACATCGGCCGCTAGTGACACCAGCTAGGAGTGACATTGGCATGATGCGTTGAAGGGTCCAGGCCTGCCGCACACAACGAGCGCGCCCCCCTCGCCGGCGGAGGAAACTGTGACCGAAACCACCTTGCCGCGCGCTGACGGCACCGCAACCCCAGCTACGGCCCAAGCTACGGCCCAAGCTACGGCCCAAGCCACGGCCCAAGCCACGGCCCAAGCCACGGCCAAAGCTAAGGGCGGGCAGCGCCTTAAAACCGCGCCCCTGGCCGCCTACGCCGCCTTGACCTTTCCCATGGGCGGACTGGGGCTGCCGATCACCGTCTATCTGCCGCCGCTCTATGCCACCGAAGTGGGCCTCGGGCTGGCGCTGGTGGGCACGATCTTCATGATGACGCGCATTTTCGACGTGGTGACCGACCCGCTGATGGGGGTGGTGATCGACCGCTACCCGACCCGCTGGGGCCGGCGCCGCCACTGGATTGCGCTTTCGGTGCCGCTGCTGCTGGTGTCCGCCGTCTTTGTCTATTTTCCGCCGGTCGGCGCCACCGGCAGCTATCTGTTGGTGTGGATGCTGGTCTTGTACGTGGGCTACACCATGCTCACCATCGCCCACCAATCCTGGGGCGCTGAACTGTCAGCGGACTACGCCGAACGCAACCGCATCTATGGTTGGCGCGAGGTGGCGATTATTTTGGGCATGGTCTGCGTACTGGCGCTGCCGGCGCTGCTTGAACAGACGGCCGGCACCGACGCCTTCGGCAAAGTGCACGCCATGGGCTGGTTCTTGATCATCACGCTGCCGCTAACGGCGCTGGCCGCCATTATGCTGGTGCCCGACCACACAGCCCCGGTGCGCCAAGAGCGCAAGGTTGAATGGCAGCAAGCGCTGCGCGTGCTTGTCGGTAACCGCAGCATGGCGCGCATCGTCGCCGCCGACATGATGACCAGCCTGGCGATCGGCATTATCGGCTCCACCTATCTGTTTCTCGCCCGCTTCGTGTGGGAGTTGCCGGGCTATTCGAGCCTGATGCTGTTGGGCTATTTCGTGCTCGGGTTTGCCGGTATGCCGTTTTGGATGTGGCTGTCCAAGCGCATGTCGAAACACCGAGCCCTGTGCGTGGCGCTGGCGTGGAGCATCGTTGCCCAGCTTGTATATCTGTTGCCCGGCGCAGGCGATTTTACGTTGGCGTTGTTTGCCACCTTCTTTTTGGGGTTTGCGTTCGGCGCTGGCCCGTTTTTGCTGCGCTCGATGATGGCCGATGTCTGCGACCAAGACCGGCTGCAGACTGGCCACAACCGCACCGCCCTGCTCTACGCGCTGCTGACAACCACGGCCAAAATCGGCGCCGCCGTATCGGTGGGCGTGAGCTACGCCTTGCTGGCATGGGTCGGGTTTGACCCGGCCGCCACCACCAATACGGCCGATGCCCTTACTGGGCTCAAGCTGATATTCGCGTTGCTGCCCATCGCATTTCTCGTCGGCGCCATTGCGCTGATCTGGAATTACCCGATTGACCACGCAGCGCAAGCGGATATCCGCCGCCGGCTGGAAGAGCAATTAGCGGCGGACCGGGCGTTGGCCGATTAAGCGCCGCACCCACCCTCGACCCGCGCCGGGCGGTTGGCTACAACAGCCGCACTCAAACACCGACAACCGGAAGGCCGCCGATGACGATCCACCGCACAATCCCTATGCTAGCGCTCACGCTGTTGGCGGCCTGGGCGCTGGCTGCGTGCTCGCAGGACAGCGACAGCAAAATCAACATCGAAGAGCCGTTCGCCCATGAGACGATTGGCCTAGGCACCACCGGCGCCGCCTATATGCTGATCCAGAACAGCGGCGCCGGGCCCGACCGGCTGATTGCCGCTGCAACGCCCAACGCCGGCAGTACCGAACTGCATACCCACATCAAAGACGGCGACACTATGCGCATGCGCAAAGTGGACGGCATCGACATTCCGGCTGGAGAGATCGTAGCGCTGGCGCCCGGCGGCTTGCACGTCATGCTGTTTGACCTGGCAGCGCCGCTGGCGGCCGGAGACATGATCCCGCTCAACCTAACCTTTGAAAACGCCGGCGACATGACCATCGACGTGAGCATCGTACCGACTGGCGACAGGGGTGGCCACAGCCTGCGCAAATAGCGTAGGCCGGCTACGGGCGGTAAGCACGCTATTTATTGCGCGGTATAGCCGCCATCCACCACAAGCTCCGAGCCGGTCATGAACGCAGACCGGTCGCTGGCGAGAAACACCACCGCATCGGCAATGTCGCGCGGCGCTCCCAAATGGCCGAGCGGATGCGCTAGGGCAATCATGTCGAACATTTCATTGGCGCTGTGCACCAGCGCATCCGGCCGCTGCGTGCCCTCCTCCACGGCGTCGCGCACCAGGGCTGTGTCGATGAAACCGGGATGGATGGAATTGACGCGAATGCCGTAGCCCAATTCAGCGCATTCGAGGGCGGCAACCTTGGTGAGCACCCGCACACCGCCCTTGGCGGCGTTGTAGTCGGCGTTGCGGGCAAACCCCACCATGCCCATGATCGATGAAATATTGATGATCGCACCGGTGGCTCCGGGCTGGGTAACGTGTTTCTTGATGGTGCGGATGCCGTATTTGCAGCCTAAAAACACGCTGTCGAGGTCAATTGCCGTGACCCGGCGCCAGCCTTCCAGCGCCAGATTTTCAATATACTCACCGGTCGGCGCAACGCCGGCATTGTTGACCAGAATATGCAGCGCACCGAAGGTCTCCTCGACCGTAGCGGCGCCGCGCGCCCATTGCTCTTCGCGGGTTACGTCATGGGCTAAAAACACAGCCCTGCCGCCCTCTCCGGCGATCTGATCCACCACCGCCTGGCCTTCATCGGCGCGCAGATCGCTGACCACCACCTTGGCCCCTTCGCGCGCCAGCGCCACCGCCGCCGCCGCACCCAACCCACGGGCAGCCCCCGTTACCCACGCCACACGGCCTGCAAGGGCCGATTCATCATGCTGCGCCATGGCGTATCCTTATGCTGTTTTCAGAGTTCTTGCTTGGTGCCTAGAGTGCCGTATTGTGACGCCGCGCGCGACTGACGCCAAGCACGCGATTTTGGAACGGACAACACTATCGGACAACACCATGGCCACCGACACAGCCGTCGTTCATCTCATTTTGTTTGCAGGCGGCAGCGCCGATGCGGCAGCGTCTAATCTACGCGGATACGTGGAACGCGAACTGGCCCGTTCGGCGCCAGCGGGGTTTTTATCGGCGGTGGTGCTGGAGGCACAAGACGGCGCCAGCGCCGGCCTGTTATCCTATTGGGAAAGTTTTGCCGCCATCGACGCCGTCACCGACACGGCCCCGTGGGAGGCGGCGATGGATTTGTGCGAGGCTGTCTGCGATAGCCGCACGGAAACGGCGTACGCCATTACCGCCGCCGCTGCTCCTTAAATCCCGCCCCTTAAATTCCGCCGACTAACACCCCAAGCGGCTAGATGTTGGGCCCGCCGTCGTCATCGAGCATCTGATCCATGGCCCGCGCCGGCTCTTCGCACCCGGTGGTGCCGATGATCTTGGCCGGCACGCCGGCCACGGTGCGGTTGGCGGGCACGTCTTTGGTCACCACTGACCCGGCCGCCACGCGCGCGCATTCACCCACCGTGATGTTGCCCAGCACCTTAGCGCCGGCGCCCAGCAACACGCCGCGGCCGATCTTGGGGTGGCGGTCGCCGTCCTCTTTGCCGGTGCCGCCGAGGGTGACCGAATGCAGCATCGACACATCGTCGCCGACCACCGCCGTCTCGCCGATGACGATGGAAGTTGCGTGATCCATCATCACGCCGCGGCCGATCTTGGCGTTGGGATGAATGTCCACGCCATAGGCTTCGGAGATGCGGCTTTGCAGGTGGTAGGCCATGGCCACGCGGCCGCGCGTCCAGCACCAATGGGCGACGCGATAGCACTGCAGCGCCTGGAAGCCTTTGAAATACATCAAAGGCTGTACATAATAATCGCACGCCGGGTCGCGGTCATAGACGGCCATGATGTCTACCCGCGCCATTTCGGCGATGTCCGGGGAGTGCTCATAGGCTTCGTCGAATACCTGCTGCAACAACATGGCGCCGGCCTGTTTGTTGCCCAGCTCCTCCGCCAAATGATACGCCAAAGCACTTTCAAACGTGCGGTGGTTTAACACCGCCGCGTGCAAATAGCTGGCGAGAATAGGTTCAGCGTGGGCGGAGTCTTCCGCCTCCCGGCGGATCCGGTCCCACACCGGATCCAATTGCGCTAGATGCGCACCGGGCGTCTCAACAGGCCGGGACATGAAGCGGCTCCTTACCATTACGCAACCGCGCACACACGCGGACCTTGATTTATGCGGCAACCGATTTACCACATAGGCCATGGCGGCTGAATTACAATCACCATGCACATTCTAGGGATACCCCGCGCGCATGCCAATCTCCAAAACCCGCACGCTCAATGTCTATTGGCAACAGCACGGCCCGCGCGCAGCGCCTAAGGTGCTGTTCATCGGCGGCTCCGGTGGCGATTTGCGCAAAACGCCAAACGTGTTCGACGGGCCGTTGGCGGCGGCCGCGAACGTTGTCAGCTACGATCAGCGCGGGCTTGGCCAGAGCGATAAACCCGACCCGCCTTACACCATGGCCGATTACGCCGAGGACGCGGCCGCGCTGCTGGACGCGATCGGATGGCGGCAGGCGCACGTCATCGGCGTCTCCTTCGGCGGCATGGTGGCGCAGCATGTAGCGCAGCGCTACCCGCGCCGGATCGGTAAGCTGGTGCTGTGCTGCACCTCGCCGGGCGGCGACGGCGGCAGCTCCTACCCCTTGCACGAGGTGGCCGGCATGGACGCGGAGGCGCGCATCCGCTTCATGGCGCCCATTTCCGACACCCGCCATGATGCCGCCTGGCAAGCAGAAAATGCCGGCCTATTTGAGAGCTTAATCCGTATGCAGATAGATACTGAAGTGCCATTCCAGCACGAGCCGCGCCGCGCCGAAGGGGCGCTGTGGCAACTTAACGCCCGCAAACACCACGACGCCTGGGCCGGCCTGGCCGCCTTACCCCATGAGACGCTCATATGCGGCGGCACCTATGACGGCATCGCCACGCCGCACACGCAACAGCGCATGGCCGACCGCATCCCCCATGCAACGTTGAAAATGTATGCGGGCGGTCACCTATTCTTGCTGCAAGACCGCCAGGCCTGGACCGATATCATTGCCTTTATCACGGCGGACACATAATGGCTGCGATCCACACACATACGGATGGCGCGATCGGCTGGATCGTCATCGACCGGCCGCACCAGCGCAACGCCATCACCATGGACATGTGGCTCAAGATCCCCGATGCGGTGGCAGCGCTGACGGGCGATGACACAATCCGGGCCATCGTCATGCACGGGGCGGGGGATGTTGCGTTTGCCGCCGGTGCGGATGTCAGCGACCTGCAAAAGATGGGCAGTGACGCCCAAGCGCTTGCCGCCTTTGAGGCGGCGTTTGAGGCCGCGCAGGCCAGCATCGAAGCCGCCGCCGTGCCGGTCATCGCCGCCATTCGCGGCGCGTGCATGGGGGGCGGCATGGCGCTGGCGCTGGCGTGCGACATACGCATCGCCGGCGACGATGCTCGCTTCGCCATACCCGCCGCCCGCCTCGGGCTTGGCTACGCCGCGCCTGCCGTTGCCCGCCTGATGCGCGCCGCCGGGCCGATGGTAGCGTTCGAGGTGCTGGCAACGGCGCGCGAATATACCGCCGACGCCGCGCGCGTTGCAGGGTTTGTCAACGAGGTTGTGCCCGCCCACAACACCTTGAAGCGCGCCGGCGCAGTGGCTTGGCAAATCGCCACTAACGCCCCGCTGAGCGTGCGCGCCGCCAAGGCCACACTCGCAGCCCTCACCCGCCAGGACGGCGCCTTAGAGGCGGCGCAAGCGATGATAGAGCGCTGCGGCGCCAGCGCCGATTTCGCCGAAGGCCGTGCTGCGTTTCTGGAAAAGCGCCGGCCGCGGTTTCACGGACGGTAATGCTGGTTAGCTTTCCGCCACCGTGATGCGGTCGGTGTAAAAGGCCAAATGGTCTTTGATGTCGGCCAAGGCCAAGAAGGGGTCTTCATAGGTCCACACCGCGTTCTCGCCCTGCGGCCCTGCCGCGGTGACGGAAAAATACGACGCCTCACCCTTGAACGGGCAGAAGGTGGAATGGTCGCTCGCGGTCAGCGTATCCATATGCGCATCAGCGCGCGGCACATAGATCACCGGCGTGTAGTCGCCCTCATGCAACCGCACGGCGCGGGTGCTGCGGGCAATCACAATATCGCCCATGCGCACCGTCACTTCGCCGGCTACCGGTTCAAGGCGCATGCGGTCTGGAAATTGCGCCAGCCTCGACGGCAATTCGGACCCGGATACGGTGATCGCGGTTTCTGACATAACAACCTCCCTCAAATGATTTGCGTTGGACATCATCCGCCACTCCCGATGTATGGTAGTCGCGGCAGCGCCGCGGCGGCACATACACCCCCAACCACAGCAGGAACAGACCATGCGCATCGACGGACAAACGGCCATCGTTACCGGTTCGGCAACCGGCCTCGGCGCGGCGATAGCCATTAAGCTCGCCGAACGTGGCGCCAATGTGGTGATCAACTACACCAAAAGCAAGGTGGAAGCCGAAGCCACCGCCAAGGCTTGCGAAAATGCCGGCGAGGATAGCGGCGTGCGGGCGCTATTGGTGCAGGCCGACGTCTCCAACGACGATGACTGCCGCCGCATGGCGCGCGAAGCGGTGCAGGCCTTCGGCCGCATTGACATTCTTGTCAACAATGCCGGCGGCACCAAATTCGCTGACCACGCCAACATGGATGACTTGCAGGCGGAGGATTTTCACTGGATTTATAGCCTCAACGTGGTGGGGCCGTATCAGATGATCCGCGCCTGCCTGCCGCAGCTCAAGGAGCGCGGCAAAGGCCGTGTGGTCAACGTGTCGTCCATCGCGGCGGTGGTCGGCATCGGCTCGTCCGTTGCCTATGCCGCTTCCAAAGGCGCGCTCAATACCATGACCGTGTCGCTGGCCCGCGCGCTGGCGCCGGAGGTGCGCGTCAACGCCATTTGCCCCGGCTTCATAGGCACCCGCTGGTTCAAGGATAAATTCAGCGATGACGGCTTCGAAGCGATCGTTGCCGATCAGCAGGCAACCACGCCGTTACGCCAAGCGGGCACGCCGGAGCTTGTAGCCGATGCGGCGGTGTTCTTTGCGTGCGAAGGCGGCGAGCACATTACCGGCGAAACCTTGATTACCGATGCCGGCATGCATCTGGGCTACGCTCCGCGTGTCGCACGCTGACGTCCGGGCGCGCCCGCATCAAACACCTTGCCGAACCGGCGCCCACCGCCGACACTCACCGCGTTCATAAACACACGCCTTGAGGGAGGCTTCATGCCCGTTACCAAAATCAACCCGCCAGCCCTGCCCGACGCCGCCGCCATGGGCTATTCGCAAATCACCACCAGCGCGCCGGGTACGCTGATCCAGATGTCCGGTCAGGTGGCGTGGTCGCGCGATGGGGCACCGGTGCCCGCGGACATCGCCGAACAGGCCAAACGCGCGATGGACAATGTCAAAGCAGGGCTTGAGGCCGCAGGCGCCGGCATCGGCGACATTACCCTCGCCCGCCTCTACGTGGTGAACTTGGACCCGGAAAAGATGGCCGCGGCGGCCGCACCGCTGATGGAATTCTTCGGCGGCCAGGCGCCGTGCGTCACCGCCATCGGCGTCACCTCGCTAGCCGCACCCGACTTGCTGATCGAGATAGAAGTCACCGCCGTCATCTAGGGCTGCGCACCGCGCTGCGTGCCCTGCGCCAGAAACGCTACGACGTCGCGTTTGGTGATCTTGTCGCCGACCGCGCGCATGTGGTCGCGCTTGGGCACGCGCACGCAGCGCGCGTGCGGGATGAGATCGGCCAAGGGCTGCGGATCGCGCGCCACGTCGTCGCGCTCGCCGGCAATCACCAGCGTCGGCGCTCGGATGCGGGCCAAATCCTGCACCGTAAACACTTTACCGATGCCGCGGATGCACGCCGCCAACGCCTTCCGGTCGGCCCCGGTTTGGTCCGCAAACAGACGAAACCGGCGCGGCACCTCGGATGCGGGCGGGCCGGCGACCGACGGAACGTCATCGGCTTCAAGCCCTTGGGCAATCGCTTCGTTGCGGCCTGTGGTATCGGCCAGCATATTGGCGCCGACGCCGGCCAGCACCAGCCGCGACACCAGGTCGGGCCGCGCCGCGGCCAGCACGGCGGCGATGAAACCGCCCATGGAATAGCCGACGACCGGCACCGGCGCCATGCATAGCTCCTCCATGACGGCGGCCACATCCGCCGCCATCTCTTCCAGCGCGTAGGCGTGCGGCGCATAGAACTTGGTCGAGCGCCCATGCCCACGCATATCCGGCGCGACGGCGCGAAACCCCGCTGCCGCCAGCGGTGCGACCCAGCCCGGCGCCAGCCAATTGGTGGCATGGTCCGATGCAAACCCGTGCACCAGCATCACTGGTGCGGCATCCGTGCCGCTGTCATACACATGAATATGCGCGTCACCGCGCGTGACTATCCGCATCGCACCCTGTCTATTCCCTGCGCGTACCGCTAGACTGCCCTACGCACCCTACGCCAAAAAGGAGCGGCACTGTGAGTGATCTGGCGACCTTGAAACGCGACGCCTGCCGGCATATCGATGCCCTGGCACCGGAACTGATCGATATCAGCCATCAAATTCACGCCCGGCCGGAACTGGCCTTTCATGAGGTGTTCGCCGCAGGGCTGTTGGCGGATACGCTGGACACGCATCATGTGCCCGCCACCCGCGGCGCCTTCGGGCTCGATACGGCCTACGCAGCCAGCTTTGGCGCCGGCGGCGCCGAGGTGGCGATCTTGTCGGAATATGATGCGCTGCCCGGCATCGGCCATGCCTGCGGGCACAATATCATCGCCACCACCGGGCTGGGGGCAGCCCTCGGCCTGGCAGCGCTCAACGGTGCTTTGCCCGGCCGCATCCGCTATTTGGGCACCCCGGCCGAAGAAATGGGCGGCGGCAAGGAATTGATGGCGCAAGCCGGCGCCTTCGACGGCCTCGATGCGGCGATGATGGTGCACCCCGCCGGCGTTGACTTAGAGACCATGCCGTGCATCTGCGTCAGCGAAGTGCGGGTGACCTATCATGGGCGCTCGGCCCACGCCTCGGCCATGCCGCATGTGGGGCTTAACGCCCTTGATGCGCTGGTCACCGCCTATCAGACATTGGCGCAACTGCGCCAGCACATCCGCCCGTCGGAACGTATCCACGGCATTTTCACCGAAACCGGCCTAGCGCCCAACATCGTGCCCGACAAGGCGGCCGGCATTTTTTACGTGCGCGCCAAAGATGCAGACGACCTTGCCGACCTAAAAAAGCGGGTGCAGGCGTGTTTCGACGCCGGCGCGCTGGCCTCCGGCTGCACCGCGCAAGTGGAATGGGCCAAGGCCGATTATCTGGACATGAAAACAAGCTGGCCGATTTCCAACGCCTATGTGGAAAACGTCAAGACCTTGGGGCGGGACGTCATAGATTTGGACCTGCTGCCCTCAGGCACCGCCGGCTCCACCGATATGGGCAATATCTCGCACCGGGTGCCGTCTATTCACCCAATGATTTCCTGCGCGCCGGCCAATGTGGTCATCCACAACCCGGAATTCGCCACCTGGGCGGGCTCGCAAACCGGTGACAAGGCGGTGATCGACGGCGCCAAAGCCTTGGCAATGACGGCGCTGGATTTCTTGATGACGCCACAACTGCAAGCGGCGGCAAAAGCGGAGTTCGAGGCCAGTGCAGAGCTGTCCCGCGCAGCGGTGGCGCGCGCCTACAACCCCAGCGGCCGTGCCGATATCGGCGGCTGCGGCTGCTGCTAGGCGCGCACTAAAGCCGGTTACGCGTTATTCAAACGGCACAATCGGCGCTTCGCGCTCGGTGCGTTCTAGGATGATGCGGCGGTTCTCGCGCTGGCGGGTTTCATCCAGTGGGAAGTTCCACATAATCACGCCGACGGCCAAATACATAGCCGTCGGCAGCCACACGAATGTGGCCCGCACCCCTTCCAACGCTAGCGCCGTGTTGGCCTCCCCGCGCGGCACGAAGCCCAGATAATCGATCAGCGCGTAAGTGAGCCCTACGGCCAGCGCCGCGCCGAGCTTGCTGGTCATGGTCAAAAGCGAGAAGAACAGGCCGGTGCGGTGGTTGCCGGTCTCAACCGTGTCGTGGTCGGCCACATCGGCCATGACCGAACGCAGCAAAAACGACCCGGCACCCAGATTGACGCCAAACAGCGCCGTAAAAATAATCATCAGCGCCACGTCGCCCGGCTGCACCACATAAATAAGCGGCAGGCCGACGCCGTTGAGCAGCGCCGACGCGGCCATGGTGCGGTGCTTGCCGAAGCGGTACGAGATCTTGACGATCAACGGCACGAAAATGACCCCGGCGGCAAAGTAAGCGAGCAAAATGGCGCTCGACCAAGCGCCCATCTGCAACACGTCGGTGGCGACGAAAATAAACAGCGCCGCCATGGTGCCGGCGCCAAGGCCGTTGGCGAGGTCGGCTGCCAGTAGCCGGCGCAATGGGCCGTTGCGCGCCAACACCGCCATCGCCTCGCGGAACGGCACGTGTTTGGGCGGCGGCACGTCGCGCTCGCCGACAGTCGTCACCGCCAGCAGCACGGTTACCGGCAACAGGATGATCACGAACCAGCCCATCGCCGCCACCCGCGCGCGTCCCACATCCTCAGGGCCGATATAATCGATAATCGCCGGGGTGATCAGCACCAGCAGCATGCCGAGAATGAGCGCGCCTTCGCGCCAGCCTTGCACCAGCGAGCGTTCATTGTAGTCCGGCGTCAACTCCGCCCCCCACGACATGTGCGACAGGGTGAGCAGCGTCCAGCCGATATACAAAATCACCATCCAGCCCAAAAGATACGCCCCGGAAACCGGCGGTGCCGGCAAGAACAACATATAGGTGGCAATCAGCATGATCGGCAGCGACACCACGATCCAGTGGCGGCGGCGGCCCCAGCGGGTGCGGTAGCTGTCCGACAGCAGCCCTAAGACCGGATCGGTGAACACATCCCAAAACCGCGCCACCATGAACACCCAGCCGACAACGGCAAGCCCTAGCCCCATCTCGCCGGCATAAAACGGCGGCAGATAGACCGAAATCGGCAGGCCCATGGCGGCGATGGGCACAGCGGGCGCGGCAAAAGCAAACAGCCTGAAAGGGGTAAGGCTTACGCGCGCCATGGGGACCGTCAGGCGCCTAGGTGCGGCCGAGGGGCGCAACCGACGCGCCGGACGTGCCGCCGGCCCCTTCGGCGGCGGCGGCGCGTTGGGTCAGAATACGGCGGTTCTCGCTTTGGCGGGCTTCGTCTATGGGGAAATTCCACATCACCCAGGCCACCGCCACGCTGATAATCGCCGGCGGAATGACATAAAGCATGCGCAACCCGTCTTCGGCGGCGGCGGTATTCTCAGCACCGGGAGCAAATCCGATGAGGTCGAGCACCGGGTACGCAAAACCGATGGCCAAGGCGGCGCCGACTTTATTGGTCATGGTGAGCAGCGAATAAAACAGCCCGGTGCGCGCATTGCCGCCTTCCACGTGGTCATGGTCGGCCACATCCGCCATGATCGAGCGGAACAAGAACGGCCCCGCCCCCATATTCACCCCCAACATCACCCAAATGACGAGCGCAAACCACAAGTCCCCCGGCTGTACCAAAAAGATCAGCGGCACCGTGGCACCGGAAAATAACGACGAATAGGCAAGCGTACGGTGCTTGCCCCAAATATACGACAGCCGCACCACCAGCGGTACGAACACGCAGCCGGAGGTGAGATAGACCAAGATCAACAGGCTGGCATTTTGCAGCTTCAGCACGTCGGAGGCGAGAAACAGAAACATCGCCGTGACGATGCCGCCGGATAAGCCGCCGAGCAGGTCCGCCAACAGCACCCGCCGCAACGGCTGGTTGCGGGTCAAAATGGCTACTGCTTCGCGCCATGGCACGTGCACCGGGTCAGCCACCTGCCGCTCCGGCACCACCCATACGGCGATCAGCACGGTGAGCGGCAACAGGATCAGCACGTACCACCCCATCGAGGCCACGCGCGCCGATGCCACGTTTTCAGGCTGCATTTGCTCGATGAAGACCGGCACCAGCAGCACCAAGATCATGCCGGCGATTAGCGCCACCTCGCGGAAGCCCTGCACCGTCGAGCGCTCGTTGTAATCGGGCGTCAATTCGGCGCCCCACGACATGTGCGAGATGGTCAGCAGCGTCCAGCCGATATAGGCGATCACCATCCACACCAGCAAATACACCCATGTGACCGGCGCTTGCGGCATGAACAGCATATAGACCGACACCAGCATGATCGGCACCGACAGCACGATCCAGTGCCGCCGCCGGCCCCAGCGGGTTTTGTAATGGTCCGACATCACCCCTAAAACCGGGTCCGTGAACACGTCCCAGAAGCGGGTAATCATGAAAATGGCGCCGACAACCGCCAGCCCCAGCCCCATCTGGTCGGCGTAAAACGGCGGCAGATAAACGACGATGGGCAAGCCCAAAGCCGCGATCGGCGCCGCCGGCAAGGCAAAGGCGGCAATACGCCAGCGGCTTAGCTTGTCAGGGGTGGATGGGCCCGGTGATGGGGTGGTCGGCGCCGTTGCCGGCGCAGGCGTCGTATCCATGCGGGCCAAATCCTTCCTGTGGTGCCGCCGCGCAACCCGGCGCCGCTCATAGCCCTAAACCTAGTGCGGTGTTGCTTAGGCGCCAGGCTGTGGCCCTTTGCTTAGCAAGACCAGGGCCGCGCCGCCACGATGATACGCACAAAATTGTAAGCAATGAAATCCACTCTGTCACAGCACCCAGCGCCGCGCCGGCAGCTACCGCCATGGCATATGGCCATGGCGCACCGGGCCCGCTATGGTGCCTGGCCTGCGCCGCCCGGCCGGGCCTAAATCCAACACCGCGTTTCAGGAGAGCTTGCTGCGATGGCCGCATCCGTGGTGCCCAAATTCAAGAACGACGACGCCGTGGCGATCATCGAAGTCGGCGTCAAAGAATTCTATTGCATCGGCGCCAGCGCCCCGCAGGACCACCCGCACGTCTATCTGGATATGGGCAGCGACGACGAAATCATCTGCCCGTATTGCTCAACCCTGTTCCGCTACACAGCAGCGCTTGGCGCCACTGAGAGCAGACCGGCAAGCGCCATCCTGATCCCGGAGCCGACCGACCCAGACCGCCGCTAACGGCGACGGGCTCAGCGCTCAGCGCCTAGCGCTATCGTTACGCGGCGGGTAATTGGCCGGCCGCCTGCGCGTCTGATCTATATGCCCCCTCGCGTTACCCGCAAGGAGGCAAGCTATGACCCCGCGTACCATCGTTATCGCATTTTCCGTGGCCTTTGGCCTCATGGGTCTTATCTTCGTGCTGTTGCCCAGCGCGACGCTGCTGTTTTTCGATTGGATGGTCTATGGCGGCTATGACGCCAGCCCGGTGCAAACACACCTCAATGGCGGCGAGACGCGGCGCTACGCCGGCTTCATTTTTCAAGTGCTCGGCGCCATCATTCTTGGCTGGGCGGTGCTGCTGGCCTGGGTGGCGCGCGGACCCGGCCAGCTTGACACCGCCGCCGCGCACCGCGTGGCCGAATGGGGCTGGCGTGGCATCGCCATATCGTTTGCCGCCTGGTTCGTGGTCGATACCACCATGTCGCTAATCATGGGCTATTGGCAGAACGCCGTCTTTAACACCCTGTTCGGCGTCGCTATGGCCTTGCCCCTTGCTGCAGGCTGGCCGCGCGGCGGAGCCCGAAAGCCGGCATAGCGTCTGGGCGCATGCGGCAAAACGCAAGCTGGTGCGGGCTGCCGGACTTGAACCGGCAAGGACGTTACCGTCCGAGGGATTTTAAGTCCCTTGCGTCTACCAATTTCGCCAAGCCCGCGTCCCAACATGGCGTCTTAGCGCCTGGGTGGTGTCACCACCCAGGCGCCATGACCCTCTAGGCGCCAAGACCCTGCCGGGTCAAGGGCCTGTGCCATGAGGCGCTTGAGCGCGCAGGGCGGCGCTCCCCCCGTGCCGGCTTGGGCACGGGGGATGTCAGGCGTTCTGCCGGGTGGCTTGCGGCTAGAACTTGACCGATGCGCGGAATTGGCCGCCGTGGATGGTGGTGTTGCCGGCGAAGCGGCCTTGGTAGCGCAGGGTCAGGTCGTAATTGCCCTGGGAGAACAAGGTGGCGCCGGCATCTACGTCGCCAAACACCGTGTCCAGTTCGGTCTCCACCACAAAGCCGCCGGTGCCGTCAGGCGCGTCGGCAAATTGGGTGGTGAAGGTCTGCTCGGTATTGGCGAACACCGTCAGCCCCAGATCCACGAACGGCCGGATTTTCATGCCGCTCTCGAACGCATAATCGCGTGAGATCTCCACCGACGGGGCGCCGCTGAACACGGTGTTGTCGTCGCCGCCGATGATCAGATTAGCGCCATCCGCGCGCGTTTCACGCTCCCGGTCACGCGACACATAGGTGACGTTGAGATCGACGGTCGGCTTGAACGACCAGGCGCCGCTCTCCAGCAGATAGGCGGCGCGCATTTGGGCGCCGACAAAACCCACATCCGGGTTGGAGTGCGCCGCCAGCGCCAGACCGCCAAAATTGACGTTGCGGGTCTGGTCTATCTGGCTGGTGCCACCGCTGACGCTACCGGCCACCAGCAAGGCATCCTTTTGGTATTTGACCACCGCACCGCCCTGATAGCGGTCGATGGTGCCGTCGGTGCCGCTATCCGTATCAAACGTGCCGCCTTCATAGCTGAAGCCGCCGCCGACGAACCAGTTCGGCGCCACCGAGAATTGCACCCCCAGCGCGATGCCGCCGACGCTTTCCGTCACCCCGACATTCTGCGAGGTGGAATCGCGGTTGACCCGCCGGCCTTGCGGCTGCAGCCAATAGCACTGGCCTTCGGCAATCGCTGTGAATGTCCCTTCGCGCTGCTTACAGATCATCAGGTTGTTGGCGAAGTTGTGGGCGTTAAACAGCGTCGTCGTCTGCAGCGTGCCGACCGTCTCCCCGCTGAGCTGGTCATAGGCCAAGGCCAGTTCCTCGTCGCTCGTCACCTCATTGACGATGGCATCGAGGATCGGCGTGAGCCCGCCGCCGCCGGCGGCAGCCACCTCGTTGAGGGCCTCACTCACATTGGTCTTGTTGCGGTTGA
>Ga0272441_10001490_pt1 | contig 49972 bp, 41 predicted proteins | sample SSMProp6N_FD_193582 | JGI IMG/M metagenome (GOLD analysis project Ga0272441, IMG submission 193582) | Marine sediment archaeal communities from Little Sippewissett salt marsh, Falmouth, MA, United States - SSM-Prop-6N | ecosystem: Environmental > Aquatic > Marine > Wetlands > Sediment ... | reverse complement strand
GGATCGCCCATGTAGTTCATCTCCCAGACACCGACCGACCATGTTCCGTCGCCGTTATCGAGAAGCGCGCAGAGCCAGTTGAATCCGGGATCGGTAACCTGGTAGTCGAAATCCTTCGCGTTTGCGACCTCGACATCGACGGGAGTTCCGTATATTCCGTATTCCCCGTCGTCGAGCTGGTCGGCCATGTAAGCAACATCCTCCGCGTCATACGATACGATGAACGAGTGAACGATCGACTGGCTGTCGAGAATCCACATCGAGAATGCCGCGAAACCTCCCAGTCCGAGTTCGGTATTGTCATCGACCGCGATAGCCATCGAATCCGGCGCGGTATCGTCCACGTAACCGAGCCCTCCGCCCTGTGTACTTACGTTCAGGAACATGTAGTTAAGCCCGGTGTTATCGTATGGAGTCTGCCATCCTCCGACGATGATGTCACCGTCGTGGGCAACAGGATTTGAGGGATCGTCAGAGTGAACTGCAAGATGGTACGCCATCGTGTCGTCTATTCCGCCGGGAACGCCGCACGAGAAATCGACAAGCTGCTTCCATGATAGCGCGTCCGGATCGGGATCGGGTGGAGCGCCACCATCGCCATACAGGTGCCAGAAGCCATCGGAAAATTCACCGTTGGCATTATTTACCGCGGCGAACGCGCAGTGCATCGGGTCGTTGACCGAATCGTTCGGGAACGATATATCGCTCGCACTGGTAACAAACACGTAAGAGCCATCCGGAAGCACATCGAATTTGTGCAAAGGCGAAGCATAGTTCGGGTAAGCCCAGTTCAGCGCAGCCACGCCTGAGTAATCGTCGAGGTAAGCCTGGAATGTTATATCCGATCCGTCATCCTCCGATATCTCTCCGAAGGATGTATCATCACCTCCACTGAACAATGCTATATCAGCTGGCTGTGCCTGGTGATTCGGTTCCGGTGATGTCAACGCGATTTGTGTGAGAAGCGGATCGGGTATCCACCCGGTGTCAACACCGGATTTATCGATAGTGAAATCCCCGTCACTCTCATCGTTTATTGACGCATCTTCGGTGTACTCGATCTTAACTCTCGCGGTTGTGGTGTCGATATCCGGAATCGGGTCCCAGATATAACTTCCATTACACGGAGTACTCGCGACAATCTCGAACGGGTAAGTCGCACCGGAATCGGTCGACATGCTCAGGCGCACATTGTCCATCACGCCTGAATAAGTCCATTCGACCGTCCATGTCCCATCACCATCAAGAGTTTCTCCGCCATTGGGAGTTGTCAGCGTGAGAGATTTGGGTTCGGTGATCGAGAAATAATCGTTGGACTCGTCAATCGCGATCGGGAAATCGATACTGCTTATGATCACACGGCAGGTATGTGACGGGGTATTCGGAATATCGATCCAATCGAAAGACCCGTCATCATCTGTGGCCGCTACGATCTCCATCGGGTTACCGGTATCGGTGATCCTGTACTCGATCATAACCTGTCCGGTGATATTTTCCGACGTCCATTCGATCGTGTGATCCGAACCGGCGCTCCATTCCTCGCCACCGTTCGGAGTAACAACATGGATAATCGGAGTCGTCGATTCAACAATGCTGAACCATTCATCGGATGCGTCGATAATGCCGGGAGAATCGACGGATGATATCAGAATTCGTGTCGTGTCAGAAATGAGAGCTTCGACAGGGTCCCAGACATAGGAGCCGGTATTATCTATCGCGGCCTCTATGGTTACCGGCGGTTCCATATCACCGGGCGTGTAAGTAATTTTAATCTGGCCGGTTATATCCTGCGAGGTCCACTCTATCGTCTGCGCGCTGCCAAGCTCCCATTCTTCTCCACCGTTGGGTGTAACAACAGTTATCGACGGATTGAATTCCGGCTCGATGGTGAAGTAATTATCCGACTGGTCGTTTACCCCCGGATCATCGTCGCTGATCACGTAAACCAGGATCTCATCACTGTTAAGGTTCGGGATGGGATCCCATGTGTAGGTTCCGGTGTTGGGAGCCTCTGCTTCAAGTGTTACCGGTAAGTTCGGGCCAACGGAATACTTGATCTCAACCGTATCGCCCACATCACCTATGCTGTCCCACGTGATGTCCTCCGAGCCGTCTACATACCAGACTTCACCGCCGTTTGGCGAAGTCACGATAATCTCCGGCTGGACAGTGGTGATGATCGAGAAGTAGTCATCTGAATCATCGAAGATGCCCGGGAAGTTAACGCTCTCCACACGCATCTTAACCTTATCGCTGTTGACCTCGGGGATCGGGTCCCAGCTGTAAAAACCAGTGTTTGGTTCACTGGACGTGATAATAACCGGAAGTGCGTCGTTGATTGTATACGAGATATTGACCTCTGCGCCCGTGTCTCCGAAATTCTCCCACTCGATGGATTCAGAAGTACCGGCCTCCCAGACTTCACCACCATTCGGGACAGTGAGAATAATCTCAGGCATCGGTCCTGCTTCTATCGTGAAGTACTCATCGGATTGATCGGTCACGAGAGGATCATCGAGGTCGGTTACTACTATCCTGACCTCATCACTTGCATCGTCGGGAATCGGGTCCCACATGAAACTGCCGTCATTTTCGGTCGAACCTGCAATCAGGCTGAAGTCCGCGTCAGACTTTGTGTAACCGATACTGACGTTATCGCTGACCGCACCTTCCCATATCCATGTGATCTCCTCCGAGGTTCCGGCAGTCCAGACTTCCCCGCCGTTTGGAGTGAGAACCGTTATGAGCGGAGGAGGTTCCGGTAGAATCGTGAATGGAGCGTCTGACTCGTCTGTGACCGCGGGATAAGTCACGCTTGTTATAACAACCTTCACATCTTCGCTGTCAACATCGGGGATCGGATTCCAGTTGTAGGTACCGTCATTATTCGTACTCGGTGTAATCGGGTTAAGCGGACTATCGGCAACCTTGTAATCAATTCGAACGTAGGTTCCGATATCGCCGATACTCGTCCAGCTTATGGTTTCGGAATCGCCCGTGATCCACTCCTCGCCACCATTTGGCAAAGTGACCGTGATCGATTTTTCCTCCGGTGACTCATCGAGGATCGGTACTTCCACGAGCTGGTAGGCTGCAAGGGCGGCGCCTTCGGGATAGTCCGGACCGGTCATTGGCGGTGCATAGTTTGTGACATCCGCCGATCGTACGGTGATAAGAACCATCTGGTTATCTGGTTCGGCCGGGGTAACATCTTCGATCGTAATCGGGAATATTGCGCTCTCGGGCTGAGTTCCCGGAAGCATGTCATCGAAGTCCGCACTGATAACACTGTCAAACAGTGTAGGCGATTCCACAAAGATCCCCGTAATTTCACCCTCGATGCCATCGGGATTTGATGCAGCACCCCAGTCGAATACTTCTATGTTAAGAACAAGGTCGCCACCGAGACTCGTATCGCTTTCGTAGTAAGCGGTCGAGTCTTCCGTATCAACCTCGATGTGAAATGCTTCGGGGCAGTTGGCTTCCAGCGGGAAATCACCTATGGGTTTCGGAGTCGGATTTCCACCTGTCGGCGGCGCCCAGCTTGCATCGATAGCATACTGGAAGAGATAAACCGGATTTCCGCCACCGCCAATCGGGAACTGAATCAGGTAATTTCTTGAAAGCTCGGGCGGGGTCAGGTCAGTCGAGAATGTCCCGCGATTGGACGCGTTTACATCGGGGATGACCTCTTCATCAGGTGTAAGGGCGTCACAGTAATACTTGTACGGATTGAGTGTTGTTTCAGGTTTGAAGAATCCCTGCCCCAGATTACCGGGGGTGAAACCGTACATGCCTGATGTCGTGAATTCCTGGGCGTTCCACCATCGGGTGTATCCGTCGGCGTTAAGAACCCTGAAACCCGTCGGGGCATGATAGATGACCGCCGGGTCGAGTGTGCTGGACAGCGTGTCGCCCGACCCCATGAGGATACCGCGTACGTCGAATCCTCGAAGGTTTGTACCGGGAAACGGGTGTTTAACTTTCAGGTCGAGGTCGATCGTGCCCGCAACCGGATCGAAGTCGTTGATACTGATCGAAAGTCCCGGCGGAAGCGGTGGCTGAAGGTACCTGACTACGTTCAGATGGAACGCGGCCTCCCTCATTTTCACGATCTCGAACTCACCGGTTTCGATGTTCACCATGCCCTGCCAGATTCCCCAGACTGCCTGGCAGTGACCTGATAACTCCGGTGCTTCGGTCAGGTCAGACTGTCCTGTCTCCGTAAGACCAAGGTTATCGGGAGGTGTAACAGGATTTCCGGCGCCACCTCCGGAACATCCGGATACAAGCAGATGCACGATGACAAATGCGGCGATTACCAAAATACGTTTACTCATAACGGTAAATCCTTTCCGGTTTCGGGCGGATATTGCTACCAAACTGGCTTAGAGAACTCAGGCGGGTAATTTACCAACCCAGCTATTCAATAAGGATATGCTATCAAAAGGACCTGTGAATTTCAATGATAGCGGATTATATTATTTCAAACGGAAAAATATCCCGTGAGGGTTGAGTTTAGAGTTTGTCGATATCCCAGACGTAGGAGACACCGAACTCCCGAAACTCCGCGGTACGGGCCGTTTCGGCGTAGTCGTTTCCCTGGGGACGGGTACTAGAGCCCTGCATGGTTCTGTGCTCGCTGTCTGTCCATTCACCCTCGATTAACGAAGGCAGAAGGAAGTCCCAGAAATCGATGCTCGTGCCATGGATCGATGGATGCGGGAGACTTACGGGTATTTCCACAAATCTGAGACTGTAACCTGTATCGGTTATCTCTCCCTCCAGTTCAAGCTCGAAAGATGTGAAAACATCCCACTGTCCTGTCTTTATGCGACTTGTCTGCAGGATATTCTCGTCAATCTTCTCCCAGTTGAAAAAGTCAAAACGGGCGTTTCCGTTCAGTGACCCATCCTGGTATTCATCAAGCCTTACTACCCCCTCGACCTTCCAGAAGGAGTTCCAGTAATCGGATTCATCATGAAGAAGCACGAGGCGGGTTTCGGAAACAAGATTTCCACCCCATATGCCCACGTGGTAATTTTCATCGGGAACTGCATCAGACCCGTTATCTACTTTCCTTATACAGGACGGAAGTACTCCGGTCAGGACGATAAGAACAAGGACGCTCGAAATTTTCAGGATTTTCGACATTTTCACGTAACGAATCAGGTCGAAATACTATATCACGAAAAACCCGATACGTCAGAGCAGTTTAGTCATCGAGGAAATACTCGCACTTGAGATTCTGAAGCGGAATTCCACCAAGCACACCGTTAATCTGAACGGTAATTTTTCCGGAGCCGCTGACAACAAATTTACCCAGCCACGTATTCGCGTGTGCGGGAAGCGCTTCCATCGTTACCGCGCCACCTTCGGATGTCTGGTGGACGAAGTAACTCACAAGCGGAGCCGCATCGCTTCCATTTTTACATCTGACTACCACGTAAATTTCATCTGCGAAAAGAGGCGAGGGAGTAATACCTGTAAGGAAATCCGAATTTTCAAAAATACCGTTTCCGGCTGACGGATTCCCGACTGCGCCGGCAGCGTCAAGAACACCATATCCCAGGTAATCATCAATGCCGTTGACATCGGCATCCGGGCCACCCTTCGGATAGGCGCTCTGCTCTATAAGGTTGCGGACTTCAAGTGGTGATGCAAGTGGATACAATGACTTGACGAGACACGCCACACCCGCGACCTGCGGGCATGCGAAACTGGTTCCGGAAAGCCTTGAATAATTCCTGTTGAGGTATATCGCGTATGGAACCTCGGTTCTCGGACGGTAAGGAGTCGTTGTATACACCTTCGTTCCGACCGCCGCTACCGACACGATATCCTCTCCGTAGTTGGAAAAACCCGCACGCTCAAGGTGTTCAGCATCCGAAATTGTGCCATTCTCGTTATCAAGCGCCGCGACGCCCATCACCTGCGAAAATGCCGCGGGATAATACATGTTGACAAGATCCTGGCCGGGATCGCCCGAGGATTCAAAAAGTATCCCCGGACCGCCATCCTCGCCATTACCACTTGCCGCAACTATTACCACACCCGCGTTGTAGGCATTGGCGATCGCGTTACTTTCCGCGCTGTTTGTACCCTGCCCTCCAAGCGAAAGATTAATAACATGCGCCCCGTTAGCGACGGCTGAATCAATGGCCTTGACTTCATTGGACAGCGAACATGACAGATCGGGTCCACCACACGCACGAAAGGCCATTATGTTGACCTGCCATGCCACTCCTGCGATACCATCCTGGTTGTTCCCCTCGGAACAAATGATCCCGGCAACGGCCGTTCCATGCCCGCTGTCATCGAAAACATTCGTCGCTCCCTGAACTTCGGGATCAAAGAAATTTTCTTTATAGACAACCCTTCCGGCAAATTCGGGATGTTCAACATCAAGACCCGTGTCTATTATCGCGACGTTTATCGAGGGGGAACCGACCGTTACATCCCATGCTTCCTCACTCTTAATGGGCACATGAAAATACTGCCTGTCGAGAAGCGGATCGTCCGGAGTAAACGAGCAGTAGCGCATGTAATTCGGGCTGACACTCTCGACACCGTCCATCATCTCAAGACGTGCCATTGCCTGTGCTATAGATGATCCATCTCCGATTTCAACAACCGCGACGGGTCTGTAGCGGAATGTCTCGGTCACGATATATCCGTCCAGAAGTTCCCGGCCTTCCACCGCCCCGAAACGCCCGTTTTCATACATCACCATAACTTCGCCCGGGACGTAATCCATACCGGCGATCAGTTCATCGAAAAACTCGGTTCTCGAATCGAGAAAGTCATTTCCTGTCGCATTCGCGGTGAACGGGAGTACGAGAATTATCGCAGTTATTATGTACCTTAAGATGCGCATGATGTTAAAAAAAAGGCCGGGGCAGTACCCCGGTGAATCATCCAGTATTTTCAGTCAGTAAAAGCAAGAACTATACCTATAGCGTCGGCACTTGCAGAATTCCCGGTCAGCGGGATCCGACCTTCAATCTCGAGCGCCTCGTTTCTGGCACTGACAGAATTCCCGTTAAGGAAATTCACGAAGGACCTGTACGCCCTCAGGTCATCTTCACTAATGTTGTCGTGGGTCGGATATGATGAATACTCGCCCGGGATTTCGATAGCCTGCGTAACACGGTTCACGGCATCGTTGAAATGGAACGAGCCATCGGAGCGCATCAGGCTAAGATCGCAGGCTGAAAGCCCTACCCACGCATCAAGGTTCCCATTCCATCCACCAAGAGCGTCCTCGAAGTAAACCGATGCGTTAACGGGATCGTGAAGTCCCCTGCCGTACGTCCAGCCGATTGCCGAATACGAACTGGAGGAACCGAGGTCAGCCTGACCGGAACGGACAAAATCGTCGTAGTTCTGAAAGGCGGTCAGCGCGGTATTGAAGGTTTCCTTCCTGTACTCGGCCCAGCCATCCTCTAGTGTCTTGTTCGAAATTTTAAAGACACCGATATCCGTAGTCTGACCCTTGACAAGCTGGACAGTAACCGAGCCTTCGAGACGAATACCCGCGGCTGCATTGAGGTAGTATCCACGAAGTGTATAAGAACCGGGGTCAGCTTCCAGGCTGAATGAACCGTCAGGTCCGGGGTTTCCAATCACGCCTGTTGTCGCAAGAGTAATGGTGGCATCGGGACTTGAAATAACCGCGCCAAATCCGTCAGCGAGAACACCCTTTAAAAGAGATGGAGAACCTCCCCCTCCACCGCAGCCAACGGTGAGATAAAGGAGGATAACCGCCAAAAGAAGTTGTGGATAAGCGCCGATTAAATTTCTCATTCGACTACAGTTGTAGTGAACCAGCTCATCTCCTGGATTCTGTAAACAAGCTCCTGACGCGGGTCGATAACGTTTCCGAGAGGCGTGTATAGATCACGTCGCTCGAAGTTAAGCGTCGCGTAGAAACCGGGATTGAGCGGCCACGGGAGTCCAAGGGAGTTGTAGTAAGGCTCATTACCGCGAATATGACCATCGACAAACGGAGTCGAACCAAACGCCGGGATGTCGGTCAGTGCAACGAGAATGCCCCGATCGAGGTCGACGTAAGCACGTCCCTGGATGATTATGTCGCCGGTAATGTTGGATTCCTTGCGATACTCCGAAAGGTTGCCGCGTTCGTCCTCGAGGGAACCCTCGTCCATCGTGTCAACATCGAACTGAAGAATTCCCGAGAAATCGATAGCGGCCATTCTGAACCTGTACGTGGTCCTGATATCGGAGAGAGTGAAGGTCAGCGGGATCTCCATTGTCTCGCCGACGAATGGAATCGTCCAGCTCATAGGAGCACGCCAGCTTTCGTTCAGATGCACCTCGTAGTCCGGGAGGACGACGAAGTGAACGGTCTCGAAAAGTTGCCTTACGGTAATTGACCTGGAGGGATCAATGATGTCACCGATCAGGTCAAGTCCGCTCACGTCAAGCATGCGGCCCGATTCACTAATAATGTAGCGAATATTCGATTCCATGATCGGGGTGACCGAGAACTCGCCTTCACCGGCAAGGTCTCCGCCGCCACCTGTTCCGCCACCGGAGCCGCCGCCCGGATCACCACCACCGACAGACTGCAGTGGTTCTCCCCATCCGGTACTTCTGAGGAACGGATGGGTACCCGGTCCGTCACCGGATTCAATCATCCTGGAACCGACGGGGGTTGAGTAGTCCGGTCCGCCGAACTGCCCGCCTGAAGGATCCTCGAAATCGCTGGCCCATCCGAGGTCCATCGCCTCGTAAATATTGAACCTGAGGTTTATCCCGACCAGCCCATTGCCCGATGAAGTGATAGTTTCATCGTAGACAGCCCAGATAATCCCACCGACTTGAGATTTTGATCCTCTCTCAATCTCATCCCCGATAAGAAGGATTGTGGTGAGATAGTGCCACAGGTTACCGCTTCGCGGATTGAATTTAAGTGTGGCGTCAAAGTACTGCCTTGACTGGGCTGACTGCGGCGTTATGAAAGCCAGCATGCCTACCATAAGAATCGCTGTCAGCAATAATCGAAACCGTGCCATTGAGGTCCTCCGGCATCTGTCATTGAAATTTAAAAAATATAGTCAGACTGCGGAGACAAAGTCTCCGGTCAAAGAATCAATTTTACTGGAATACGTCGCCCGGGTCAAACATTTATTTCACCTGGCCACCATGGAAAATCCGCCCAGAGCGCTTCAAGGTTGTAATATTTCCTTGTTTCCGGCCTGAAAAGATGTATTACCACGTCCCAGAAATCTATCAAAAGCCAGTTCGATGATTCGTCACCCTCGGTACCATGCAGCTTTAAACCCTCGGATTTCATCACATCGGTGATCTCCTTCAACGCGACATTCGCCTGGGCTGAAGAATATACCGTTCCAAGTATTACGAAATCGCAAAAGGGTGTGAAACCTCTCAGGTCCACAACTCGTATGTCATCAGTTTTTTTATCCCTGAGTGCTTCAACACTCTTCCTGATTTCAACAGGCAGTCTTTCCCAGTCTAAGACCCCCGCATCCCTGGTTTTGTTCATTTCGTTTTTTGTATCTGTTTCGCTCATCAGTGTTTTCCGGAACCCATGTCACTCAATGTTACTGAACAGGTTCCCATCCGCTTTCCGCATCATCCCTGAATACTTCCGCGAGCATTAATCCCGTCTGAGAGTAAATCGGCCGCAGGCAGTCAAGGCCCTGCCACTTTATATCAATAACCGGGATCTCGTAGAACTTCAGGTCCTCGTCATCATTCAGGTTTGTAAGGAATCCTATAATACTTATTACGTGTTCAAGTTCAATCTCCGGAGGATTTCTGGGGCTTTCGGGATTTGCCGTCACACCGACCCTGTTGATGAATGCATCGGCCGCATTATCGAGACGTGTCCAGTTCGATGGCTTTATGGCCTGATCGAAAAGTGCGCGCATCAGTTCCTGCTGCCTGCGGATTCTTCCGAAATCACCGTCCTCGAACTGCCTGAACCTTGCATAACCAAGGGCTGTTTCGCCATCCATGTGATGAAATCCCTCGTCGATGTGAATATGCGTGAAACCACGATTATCGTCGTAATGCATCGCACGCTCGACTTCTATATCCACACCCCCAAGCGCATCAACCACCTCGACGAACCCCCTGTAATTAACCGACACCACGTAATCGATCTGCACACCGGTGAAATTTTCAACCGTCCTCCTGACAAGATCATCCCCTCCAAGGGCATATGCACTGTTCACTTTCATGAAACTGTAACGCGGAATGTAAACAAGGGTGTCCCTGGGAAGCGACACTATCCTGACTTTCCTCGCGATAAAATCAACAGCCCCGATCATCAGTGTGTCAGACCGATGTGCAAATTCATCGACTTCATCATAGCCGAGAAGGATGAATGTCAGCTTGTCGGTACCGAAGAGCTCCCACGGAGGTATTTCGGCGGGCCGGGGATTAACCGTGCCATTATTTCCGGTGCTGCCTGAATCAGGCGGCGGCAGAAAACCGGAATAATAAATCCAGTATCCGATTCCGATCGTCAGGAAAACGCTGATGATGAAACTGGCGATGGTCCAGCCCATAAGGAACCGCTGATCGCCAAGGGTCCGAATCTTGAAGGAGAATTGTGTAAATGTTTCTTTTATAGATGGCAAAATACTATGTTAACAGACTCCGTTAGTGCTTATTAAGATCATTTAACGCAGCGTTATAAGCCGCGACCGAATTATAATCCAGGGGTAATTTCTCGGCAACCACGTACCCGATTACCCACGCGATCACTTCCGGCACCGCCCGGTCGAAATCAGTGAGCGCAAGATTTCTCAGTGTTTCGATTCCGGGGAACTTTCGCGTTCGATCGACTTTGTCGGCGACATACACGATTTTCTCGATCAGCGTCATCCCGGCCCGACCGGTCACATGATGACGTATCGCGTCGAGGATTTCACCATCATCAATCCCGAATTCCTCCCGCGCGATCTCCGCACCGAGAAACCCGTGAAGAAGTATCGGGTGAACGTAACCTAACGACTCGGGATCGATACCGCGCTTCCTTAATTCTCCCGGAATACCTTCGGGTACGACAAGCCGCGCAAGGTCGTGACAGAGTCCGGCAATCCCGACTTTTTCGGGAAGCACCGGGTCACCGAGAGCGGAATTTATTTCAAGGGCCATGTCGCGCGTCGCGACAAGATGCTCCGCTATCGAAGGGATATTTGCCCGGATATGATCGAGTATCCTCTTCTCGATATCAGACTCAGCGTTCACGATCGTGAAGGCTCCCCCCGAAAGCCATAAAGCCCCCTGTCCTTTATATACTTTTCAACCTCCGGATGAAGTGCATTTTCAGGAATAACTCCATCCGCAAGTTCCTCACGAATCAGTGTTGATGAAACAGGATTCTGAACGATCTCAAGATAATCGATCAGCATCCAGATCGACGGGTACATTCCCTTGACTATATTCAGGGTTTCGTCCATGCGGGATTTCATCCCGGGACGTGACACAACCGCGATTTTTTCGAGGTATTCCGGGAACTCCACCGCAAGAAACCAGTTGTGAAACGCGACGTTGTCGGCACCGACGATCAGTATAAGAGGTTCGGAGGGACTCGTACTCCTGAACTCCTTTATGGTCTCGATCGTGTAACTCATACCGGGATTATGCTTCGCTCTCTCGATCTCGATATCATTACACACAAGGCCCGGTTCACCCTTGATTGCAAGCCTTATCATCTCGAGACGGTCCACGGGTGACGTGGTTATCTCATGATCCTCCCTGAGCGGGTTTTTGAAGGCCGGAACAAGATGAAGCTCCTTCAGGCCGTAATGATCGCGAACAGCACGGCTGATCTCGAGATGTCCCATGTGAATGGGATCGAACGTTCCGCCAAAGATTCCAATTCCGGGTATTAATGCCATAAAAGCACCGTAACTTACTCTTCAGATCCTTCTTCGAGCGTCTCCATCGATAATTCGGACAGAGAATGACTTTCCGGTGCATCACCGTCCACGTACTCGGGGACCTTAACTTCCCTTGTCACGCTGTGCGGATCGATTCCGAGCATGTCCGCAAGTTGTCCGAGGGTCTTCATTATCCCGTCTCCGCGAACCGCGGATGTAACCATAACCGGTGACGGGCATCCAGTCTCCCGGATAAATTTCTCAAGGTATTCCCGCACAAATTCTTCCAGCTCATCTTCCGGAAGCACGTCCACCTTTGTCCAGCAGACCAGTTCCTTTCTTGCAGCAAGTTCCTCATCGTACGCCTTAAGCTCGTTCCTGATCGTACGGTAGGCTTCAACGAGGATCCGATACCGTTCCTCCACGGTCCCGGCATAGAGGGGAATCTCTATTAGATGGCAGATGACCGATGTTCTTTTTATATGCCTCAGGAACTGGTGCCCGAGCCCCTTACCCTCGTGTGCAAGTTCAATAAGGCCCGGGATATCGGCCATCGTGAAATCCGCGAAGTCCCCGAGTTTGACGACACCCACCGATGGAGCGAGCGTTGTGAACGGGTAGTTTGCGATCCTGGGTCTGACCGTGCTTACCGCGCTTATGAGAGTGCTTTTACCAGCATTCGGAAGACCGACAAGGCCGACATCCGCAAGCAGTCTCAGCTCCAGGGTCAGTTCGAAAGACTCACCTCTCTGGCCCGGTTCCCATTTCCTGGGAGCCCTGTGAGTCGGGGTCGCGAATCTGGCATTCCCACGGCCACCATTTCCACCCTTTGCGATAGTGATCTTCTGACCGGCCTCTGTAAGGTCGGCCATTATCTCGCCGGACTCACGGTTACGTATAATCGTCCCTACGGGCACCCTGATCACAAGGTTCTTCGCACCCCGGCCATGACGGTTTTTTCCCTCGCCGGGCTGTCCGTTTTTTGCAATCAGGATGCGCCTTCCCCGAAAATCGGCGAGTGTCCTCAGACCCGGATGCGCCCTGAATACAACACTTCCGCCACGACCGCCATCGCCCCCCGCGGGACCGCCCATCGGACGGTACTTCTCCCTTAGGAAGGCCATGCAGCCGTCGCCACCTTTTCCGGCGCGTACGGTTATGTCCACTTCATCGACAAACATCTCTGTTAATAATAACTATTCAGGATTACGGCACAAGCCGCCAGTTAAAAAAAATCCCCCGGCAGTTGCCTGACGGGGTCCAAAAGAGAGGACAAATTTAATAACCGACAGCATCCGGCTATCATAACCGGATTTGTTAACCGTCGATTACGGTCGCGATTTTTCCGAGGTTTCCGCGGTCGCGGAACCTGAGAACACCGTCGCGACGGGCGAACAGCGTGTAGTCCTTACCGACTCCCACACCGTCGCCGGCCTTAATTCGATAACCACGCTGTCGGATGATAATGCTTCCCGCGGTGATCATCTGGCCGTCGGCACGCTTCACTCCAAGCCTCTTGGAGATTGAGTCACGGCCGTTGGAACTTGATCCCTGTCCTTTTTTATGTGCCATGATTAATGGTCTCCTTAAGCGTATACAAGAATCGCTTCGGAAGATTTATTCTTCCGCTGCCTCCGCAGGAGTTTCCTTCTTCTTGGAGGAACTTTTGCGCGACTTCTTCTTCTCAATCACGCGGGCGTCTTTCTTTCCGCCGCCCTCGATTGATTCAACCTGGACCTGCGTCGCGTGCTGGCGATGTCCCCTTGTCTTCAGGAAACCCTTCTTGCTCCTGAATTTCTGAACGATCACCTTGCGGCGTTTCGTCTGGTCCAGAATCGAGAATGTAACCTTGCCGCCGTCCACGTATGGCTTCCCGAGCACGATATCATCGTCATCGAGAATCATAAGCACACGGTCGGTTTCGTACTTCTCGCCTTTTTCCACGGGAAGTTTCTCGGCCAGGAATATTGTTCCCGGCTCCACAAGATACTGCTTCCCACCTAGTTCTACGACAGCTTTCATTATATTTGTCTCTGCAAACCAAAGTATGGCGCCTTCTAAAAAGGCGCAAACAGTAATTGTACGAAATGGATCGTTATCTGTCAATAAGGAGTAATGGCTTTTTGGGAAAGATTCCGGATGCCCGTATACGGCTTATGGCAGTATAATAGCCCGGATGGGCAGCGAGTACGAGATATCAAATGCCCCGACCCCGCCATGGTGGGTGAGGATGTTTCCGGTTTTTCGAAGGATCTGGGAGATTCCTGTCACACAGTATTTATTTAAAAATCAGCTCAAGGCCTTATCCGGGAAACCACTAATAATCACTCTTGTTGTGCTTGTCTATGCTATCGGCATTAACCTCCTTCTGCTGAAAATTAAAGTGGCAACACTGGAGCAAACCGGAGATGAATTCCAGGCTGTAAGCGGGGGCTTCTATTTTGGTGTTTATTTACCCCTGATTGCAATGTTCTTTGTGTCGCTGGTAGCGATTATCGATAACGTTTTCCTTAAAGCCACATTAAAAATTCGGAAAATTGTCGAGTCCGGGACAATCCACTCATGGCTGGATCTGCCGATAACCGATTCCGGCTTGTATAACGCCATACTGTTCAGGTCAAATATTTTTAACCTCAGACGCTGTGAAAGCATCATCTACATCGTTCCCGCGATAATTATCCCGTTTCTGCTCTTCCAATATTCCACGATGAAGATATACCCTGACGATTTTTATGAGTTGCTGTCGGGTACTTATTTCCACGCAGCTTTTCCATGGCTGGTAGCAGGCCCTTTCCTGTTTTCATCCATAACTCTATATTCGGAGGGTATTTTCCTGTTCAGATTTTCATGGGGAGTGGCGATGTCCTTCAGCCTTGTCTGTATCGCGGCATGTGCTGGCTTAACGCTGCTGGTCAGGAAGGTGCTTGTGTCAATGCTTATCGATCCCGGCATGCAGGCATCGTCAATGAATAACTTCTACGTGGAACTGATCACCATCGCGTTCCTGTTTTTTATCGCGTTCCTTCTTCGAAAAATCGGGGAGTTCCAGTTTTCCAGATTCCGTCGTCCGGGTTTCTATGAACCTGAATATGCAAGCGCGAGCGGACTTGGCGGATAGCTACTCAAGCCACCATCCACCCGGTATACCATCCCACCCGATCTGCACCAGCCCCTCCTCGTCGACATACTCGCTGCCTTCCTCACCCGCAAAAACCATTTTCTCAAAACCATCCGTATCGAGTGTGAAGAACGCTATCTCTCCTCCGGGATCACCATCGACGTAATATGGAGTCAGAATGTCTGTATCTCCCCTGAACTGCTCCGCTTCGAGAGGAAACCCGACAATGATCGCGCTGTCATCGATCGAAAACACCGCTGCCTGTACATCGATAATTTCCTCATTTGAAAGGGCCGTCCTGCTCTCCACATCCGGGATAACTTTTTCCTGCATTCTGTTCCGACTGATCCAGACCTCTATCCCCTCCCTGACCGGACGGTACAGGATATATTTTGTCCAGATGACACGGGCATCGGGAAGGTAGTAAGTCATGTGACGGTAATTCGCCTCGCCGCCGAGAACGATCCATTTGTCCTGCGGGACATCAATATCATCCATCGTCGCAAGGACCGTCCCGAAGTAATAATCGTTATCCCTGATCCCGGCCCATGATTCATTGTAGTCAGCCATTCCAAACGCACCGAAATCATGCATGACCATCAACCCGACTAGTACCCACGCGACAAGTTTCTCGACACGTTTGTCCGGACCTTTTATGACGGGTTCTTTCTCAGGCTCGTCCTCGTCGTCAGGACTGCCCGGAACCTTGTGATCCTCCGGGCCCCTTGCGGTCTGGAGCGCCATGAACTCCGCGGCACGCTCGATCGCCCACGCTTCGAGGAAAATAAGCGGCGGCACGAACACGAGGAGAATCCCGACATAATTAATAAAAACAAGGACGCAGAGGATCATCCCCGGAACAAGCCACCACAGAAGAAGCGACCGGCGTTTCCACCCCAGAACAGTATCCGGTGTCGGCAGTATGAGCCATACGGTTATCGCGAATGCGAAGATTCCCGCAAGCCGTACGAACTGATCGGTACCCCAGTGAAGCGAAACATAACCCGCGACCATAAGCGGAAGAAGGCCGATCACCTTCTTCGAACTGCAGCCGATCTCACCAAAAACCGGTATTAACAGCACAAGGAACAGCCATCTTCCCTTGCCGAAGCCCTGTTTGAAAAGCCCCGCAAGCGATCCGGTATTGTCGAGAAATTCCGTGACGGGATGACTGAACCATCCGGAGAACCTGCTCGCGTGTTTCCCCGATTCGGTAAATATCTCCGCAAGATACGGTCCCAGTCCACCTGTGTCGGCTATTACAGGAATGTAGCCGATTATCGCCGGGACTGCGATGAGAGGGATAAAACTCAGGATGCGTGACCAGTCGATGTTAAGGCCGGGTTGTTTACCTTCATCCCCACCCTTCTCATCGACAAGATACGCCCAGAGAACGGCAGGCATGATAAGGATCGCACCATGCCAGATAACAAGCGAAAGTCCCCCGACAACCGGTCCGATCCATTTGTATTTTTTATCCAGGTAAAGTGTCAGACAAATCGCGAGAGTGGCCGCACCGACTCCCGCCATGTAGGAAAGTGCCACCGATGAGAAAAACCACATCAGCGGGTTGAAGATGGCAAGAAGTGCCGCGACGAATCCGCCTCTCGGGTTAATGAACATCCGTCCGATATGGTGAAGGCTGATAACGCTGATGATCGCGGAAACGATCCCGACAAGGACAAGAGCGCTGTTATCGTCCGCTACGGCCTGCTTCGCGATCCATGCGAGACCTATGTAGCCGGGGTATCCGACCGGATGCGGCTGGTGGCGGGTGATGTCGAAATTCTCAAGCGCGAGTGCGAACTGGACCGAGTCCCACTTGTGAAGGAAAACCGACTGCGATACCAGGCGTGTGAAAAGCGCAAGAACCGCAAGTCCGATATCAATGAGAATTACACGGGATTTGAAGTAGTTACGTTCCATGGTATCCCCTGCCCGATCGTCTGCGGGAACCCGTCAGCTTGCAACATCGACTCCAAAACTTTTCACCGTTTGATGAACGCCATTTATAAAATCAACTTCCGGATTCCAGCCGAGTTCCTTCCCGGCATGAGTGTAATCAAGCGCAATGCGCTCGACCTCGGGAACGGCCGGACCCAATTCGGCTTTCATCGCCCTGTCACCGAATGCGGCTGAAACCGCCTTGTAAACTTCATGCACGTTTGTCTCGACCGAACGCCCGATGTTAAATGTTCCCCCATTGCCACGGTCGATAGCCCGGAGATTGGCATCAACAACATCACTTACGAAAACATAATCGCGTGTATTGTTTCCCGTTCCGAAAATCACGGGGGGTTTACCCTCCAGTAATCGTTCGGTGTATATCGCAACGACACCCGCTTCGCCTTTGGCGATCTGTCGCGGGCCGTATACGTTTGCGTATCGCAGGATCGTGTAATTCAGCCCGTAAAGCTCCGCAAGGTTTTTTATGTAGTTTTCGCATGTGAGTTTTGAGATAGCGTACGGGCTTTCGGGATTCGGAGGCGCGGTCTCGTCGACGGGCAGATTTTGTGGGGAACCATAAATCGCCCCCCCGGTAGAGGCGAAGATAATTTTCGGGACTTTGAAATCGATCATCGCCTTCAGAAGATGAAGGGTTCCGATCACATTGACGCTGCAGTCAAGAACCGGATCGTCGAAGCTGTAGCGTACGTTAATCTGGGCGGCGTGATGATTCACAAGGTCGAAGGAACCCTCGGAGATCACCCTGCGCACAAAGTTCTCGTCGGTAATGTCACCCTCGATCAGAGTGGACTTCGGGTTTACGTAGTCCCTTTTACCCGTGGAGAAATTATCCAGGACCGTGACATCGAACCCCTGCTCCAGATATTTGTCCTGTATATGGGAGCCGATGAATCCCGCTCCGCCTGTGACCAAAATTTTCATTTTTCCTCCAAAATACAGGGTGTTAGTCTATATTAATTATTAGGTGCTGGCAATTGCCGATCAGGTATAAAGGAACAGGGTGAATAGTAAACGGGTAAAAATAATTGACAAAGAAGCGGCTTTAACGTAATAATTAAGGATTAAGAGCGACGCACCTTATGAGTACTGCAATAGCACGGCATAAACCGAACATAATCACGCTCAGTGTAATCGCAGCCGTCTACATGTGGCTGTTTTATTCTTTCGTGATCCTCAAGGACCCCAGCATTGCGCGTACTGTCTACATCATGCTGCTTTGCTTCGGCGGCGGTTACCTTATCAGCCGTTACTTCAAGTACAAGAAATCCGAAGTTTTTGAATACAAGCCGCACCCGAATCCCATCGCACTCACAATCGGACTCAGCCTTCTCGCGACAGCCATAATGTGGGGCACAACACTCCTGTTTCGTCCGGGACTTTTCGATCCAGGCACAATCAGCGAGGGCCTTAAGACCTGCGGGACACCGTTAAAAAATTACTGGCTCATCGCCGGAGCATTTGCGCTTCTGAACCCGTTCGCAGAGGAATGGCTATGGAGAAAGAACGTTTTCCCATATCTCAGGACCAAGATGAGTCGTAACTGGGCGATTTTTGTATCCGCGATACTTTTCGCCGGATATCATCCCCTCGCGATCATCCTCCTGTTTCCTCCACTCTGGCTGTTCGGTGTATTCACGATGTGCTTCATCGGCGGGATCTTTCTCGTGGGGCTGTTCCTTAAAACCCACAAGATGAGGTACTCAGTCGCGCTTCACATGGTGATCAACATTAACCTGATATTCATCTGGTTTAATTACACCGCTTCCTGAACTCCGTAAATCTCGAGGTACTGCTCTTTTCCGAGACTGTCGGCGGAACCGTCGTACACTTTTTGCCCGTCCCTGAAACCAATTGCACGCCTGCAGAATTTCCTCACAAGTTCTACAGAATGGAGGTTGATCAGAAGCGTCAGGCCATCCTCGATACATATATCTCTGAGGTAACCGAGAATATCACCCGACGTTGCGGGATCGAGACTCGCGACCGGTTCGTCGGCGAGGAGAATCTCCGGTTCCTGCACCAAAGCCCGTGCAATGCCAACTCTCTGCATCTGTCCCCCCGACAGATCACCCGCCCTCTGGTATGCCTTGGCTACGATTCCTACCCTAGAAAGAGCGGATAATGCCCTGTCGACATCCTCCGCGGGGAACTTGTGAATCAGCGAATCGATTGTGGAAACACGACTCAGCCGTCCGGAAAGTACATTCATCAGGACACTCAGTCGCGGAACCAGATTGAAATGCTGGAAGATCATACCGACCTTCGATCTGTAATTTCGAAGGTCCTGCCCTTTAAGCGCAACTACATTGATAGGTTTTGAATTTCCCCGAATAAAATATTTTATCGATCCCGCCGTGGGATCGATAAGCCGGTTTATACATCGCAGCAGCGTGGATTTACCCGCTCCGGATAACCCCACAACCGCAATAATTTCTCCATGATCAATCTTAAGGTCAACATCCCTCAGGGCGACGGTTCCGTCGGCATACGTCTTGCCGAGTCCACTGATATCCAGCTGGCGTTCCGCATCGTTCTGTCCCTGTAAGGAAGGTTCGGACATTATTTAACCCGCTACCGAATTCTGCGATTCGAGATCCGCGCACCATGAATCCTCGGTCTCACAAAGACGTGAGCGCATTTTCTCGCGTTCGTCTTCAAGGTCCTTCTGAAGCTTCGCACCGTCGGGAAGAAGAGCGAGTATCTGAAGCGCAAGCCATGCGGCGTTCTTAGCGCCATCCACTGCCACGGTCGCGACCGGAATTCCCGGGGGCATCATTACAGTCGAAAGAAGCGCGTCCTGCCCTTTCAGCGGACCGCTTCCGACCGGAAGTCCGATAACAGGCCGAACCGTGTTCGCCGCAACCGCGCCCGCAAGATGGGCCGCCATTCCCGCGGCGGCTATGAACACGCGGGTCCCATTTTCCTCCGCATCCTTTATAACCTTCACGACACGCTCCGGATCACGATGCGCGCTGGCCACTTTCAGCTCATATGGAATTCTGAACTTCCTGAAGATTTCAAGAGCCTGATCGACGACCGGACGATCGCTCGCACTTCCGGCTATTACCGTTACTAACGCCATTGTTCCTTCCTCTTATAAATAGATTTATTTCCAGTCTTCAGACCGGAACAATACAAACACATGCAGACACTGTCAATGAGTATCGCAATTTGCCCCGGATTTCAATCATGCCCGTAAACCGGATAATATTTACTTTTTTTTCGACTGTGCTAGAATCATCCGGTTGCTGTTTATAAAGGAAATATTCCGGTTTTTAGCAGGCGGATTCACTTCAAGGTGGCAGTGGCTGTCGGTGGGTATCATCCTGCCACTACTCGATATCGGTGCTTTCGCGGGGATCATCTGGGAGATATTTCTAAGATCCCGGATGGGAATGGAACCGCGTATACTAATCGTCATATCGGCGATTTACTGCACAGCGGTCGCATACATCGGAATAATGGGATTCGTCGCTGGAAAATTAAAAACCGTTCAGACGGCATCTCTATTCTACGGAAGTGTCGGGCTGTATTTTCTTTTAAGCGGGTACTATGGACTCGATAACAGGGAATTTTCACGCTGGCCATGGTTTGTTGTCTGGGCTGTAACCCTGATAATTGTCCTGGTCAATTTCAGCAATGAATATGCAAAGAATAAAGAAATCCCCCATGACGAGGGATAAGGTTTCACCGAATTTTCAGCCTCAGGTGCCAATCAGAACACATTGTCCAGGAAACTTTCAACGAGACTGATAGAGAATATCGTGTTGAGTTTCTTAAGGTTATCGATACCCTTCTGATCAATCGCCTTCAGCTTCACATATCCACGCCCGTCAGTGTACTCGATTGACAGTCCCGCACGTCTCAGTCGTTCGGCAGCCCTGATAAGCCTGTCCTGGGTCAGGTCATCAACAGAAGACGTAGTCCTTGACCGTGAGATCTGGTTTACTTTCTTAATGAGGTAAAGGAGCTTGTTGTGTGTGCTTTCGAGCTTCTGTTCAATATCAGAGCGATCCGGCCCGGTAACCAGGGTCGGTTTAATTCTTTCGAGATCGCTGTTAACCATCTCGGCGCTCCCTCCGGCAGGGTTGTTGCCCGGCCTGATAATAACAAATAAATGTTTGGGTAAAGAGAGCAGCTGATTCTTTACTCAGCGAATCCCGTTATTAAATTTTCCAAAGGTTGTACTGCTAGTTCCCCTAAATGAATTTACTTCACTTATGGAAATAAATCAATGCCTTCTATTAAAAATCTTTTGATTTCAGAATGTTAATAAATTGCATAATAGGCTATGAGCGGACCTTCTATTAACCATAATTCGACCGGGATTAGTCGCCCTTTATTAAAATTTGTTAAAGTTAAGCTGAATTTAATAAGATTTTGTGGCAGAATAGGTTTCCGGAGGTGTATATGTTGTGCGTATAAACAACTTGTATTTCGTTGCTTCTTTGCTGGTTTTTTCATTGATTTCCACCGCCGGTTGCGTCTATACAAGGGAAGAGGACTGGCCTGCGGGACTTCCCCACGGCGATATCATTCTTCCCAACGTTGAGGATCCGGACACTCCCGGGGCGTATTTCGACTTTTCCACCGGCTCTATCCTTTACGGAGACCAGGGCCGTCAGGAGGGTGACATATACCTGGATTACACCTTCGTAACAGGCAACGCGGCGCTCAATGTCGCCCTTGCATCGACGCAGACCGACACGATTCTGTACGACACAACCGCCCCGTCATGGGGACAGGGATGGAATGAGCCCCAGAGCGAAACCTCCCCTGCCCGTGAACCTGTCCGCCAGCACATGAACTACTGGGTAAGAACTGCCGAAGGGCACTACGGCAAGTTACGCATAGTCGACAAGGAATCCAACGCAGACGTTACGAGTTACAATTTCATAAAATTTCAGTGGGTTTACCAGCCGGACGGCTCGAACGAGCTCCATGCGATTGAGGGAGCGAGTGAAGCCGGGACTGATGAATCCACTGGCAGTTAACAGGCCTGCATAAATAACGCATTGGGAGGATCTGGAATGCGTAAAGGACATTTATTCCTGACAGGGGTATTGATTACCATCCTGGTGACAGCTGGATGTTCCGGCGGAAGCGGTTCACCTGTTTCACCGGAGCTTGAGCGTCCGGCTGAACTCACCAGCACCCCTAATGAACAACTTCTATTCGGTTTATACGATATCGAACTGGATGTAGAATCGATGACCGCCGAGGTTATACCGCTTCGCGGTCCATCGTTCCAGGCGAATATCGTGCAATATCTTCAGCCACCATTCGGAAGTCCCGCGAATTTGAAGGTATCGATAGATATCCCCGGTTCAGACATCGCGAACGGGATATTCGACATGGACATCTCGATAACCCACCCGTTCCCCGGAACAAACCTTAGGGGATTCGACGTAAGGGGAATCTTCCTTGGAGCTAAGGGGACCCAGTTAAGCGAATTCGACTGGGATGTCCAGTACCCCAAACCCACCGAGGCAAGGCTTCTGAATGCCGACGGGTATACCCGCTGGTGGAACGCGGTTGAATTCCTGACACCCGGCCTGTGGGGATACACCCCACCGATTCTGGGAAACACCGACCCGAAAGCCACGGTAAACGGTTATAAATATTTTACCGATGAGCTTGGCGCGGATGATCCCATGATACTTAACCCGGATAACCGCGGAACATTCAGCACTCAGGACACCATGAGTGAAGCCAATAAGCTGACCAGGAATTTCATGATCAGGTTCCCGATGGCCGGAGGCTCACCAAGCATTAAATTCAGGTACGCGATCTGCGCATCGTTCGAGCCACCCACACCGGGAACACCTCCTCCCGGACCGGTCGAAGCTTACCCCACAGGCGCGAACTGTCCCGAGCCCTACCAGATTTCGGTTTCGATGGCACCGGAAAGTACCGCCTACTACACGTCGACGGGAACCGGCGGAGACCTGATAATGAATATCGAGATCTTCGACTGGCAGGCGCCTGAAAATCCTGCAGGAGTGCCGGGCGAACTTGGGTACGTCGTTCTCGAATCGCCGACAATGTGGGACGGATACATAAACCTTCTCAGCGAAGGAGTTATGAGCGACGGCCCCAACCCGACATCATCCGTCTGGCAGATAGAAATTGAGGATATCGTTGCGGATGACTACCAGCAGGACGTTTTCATAATCGCGCAGTCGGCTGATCCGACTTCGTACATGCCACCCGTTCCCGGTGGAGGTATCTACCCCGGCGGAGCGGTTCTTTCGGCGTATTACCTCTACACGATCGACATGCCGGGTAACTCCCCACCAACTATTGGCGACATCTACGGGCCCGATAAATTCGTCCCGGGAGCGGAGCTTGTCTACACGCTCGAAAGTGCGGAGGACCTTCAGGACGGCCCGAACGTGACCATCACGTGGGACTTCGACGGGGACGGGGTATTCGAAGATGACCTCGATGGCTCTGACACAAACTTCGAGGGCGAGTACATCTTCACGGAAGAGGAAACACATTATGTCCAGTGTCGCGTTTATGACACTGCGATGGCGTACAGCGACTCGAATATTCTCGAGGTCGATCCGATGTCGCTTCCGTTTATCGATCCGATGGATACGACCACGGAGACACTATGGACTGTCGAGAACAGCATATTCGAACCACACACGGCGGCTCTCGAGTGGAACGTCCAGGGAGAGTACTGGGCAAGCGGAAGTCCAACGAGCAGCCAGTACGAGAATTACATGGACACTACGCTGATATCACCGCTTCTGCCCGCTGGTGAAAACGATGAAGTGCAGGTAACCATAACTCACAGGTACCAGACGGAGAGCGCGTTCTTCGACACGGGCCAGGTGGTTTACCAGGTAAATGACGGGCCATGGTTGGACTTAAGCCCACAATTTAACGGTTCCAATACGGGATATCCTGAATTCATCGACCAGACCTTCACAATCGGTTCTCTGAATCCGGGAGATTATTTCCAAATTGGATTCCACTGGAACACGGACAGCTCGTCGTATTATTACGAGGGCTGGGACATAACCCATGTGCAGATAATAGACAACGAACCACCATCGATCGAAGGGATCTGGGGTCCACAGGTTGTTACCGATCTCGGGCCTCACCAGTACACGACAGTGGCAAACGACCTTGACGGAATCGCGGAATACATGTGGAGCGTGGAAGGTGACGGAGAGGACCCGGTATACGATGATCCCGGCGACGGAATGGGTGGACTCGATCACACATTTGCAGCCGACGGCAACTGGGACATTTACGTCAAGGTCATCGACAATGGTGACCCGCCGCTTTCGGACGAGTTCGGTCCATATCCCGTTACCGTTTCCTCGTCCAACCCGGACGCGTTCTATCACGAGGACTTCGATATAGACCCCGGAACATGGTCATATACCGGCGAGTCCTACCAGGCATTCTGGCATATCGACACCGTAGAGGGCGTGCTCTGGAACCAGGGTCCTGACGGTTGTTTCGCGGAGGAACTCGAACTGCCAACCGAAAAAACGGCGAGTGTCGACATAATTATCCCGGACACAACAAATGAGGTCCGTCTAAAGATGCTGTTCAGCCTCGAATGCGATACGGGAGGCCCAACCGCCGGGCCGTATGACGGTCAGTGGGTGACCCTTGACGATACGGTAATCGAACCCGGATTCGGATTCCTTTACGATGACAAGGGAGGAATCTGGGACCAGGGTTACTTCCATGGAGTCACAGGCGGGTATGTCGTGTCGACATGGATAATCGATCCGGGCTACGCTGACGGCGGTTCCCACACTCTGACGCTTCACCAGCTTTCAATTGACGAGATCGAGAACTGCTACGATGGCTGGAAGATCGATTTCATCGAGATGTGGGAAATGGACTGATAACTTCAATTATGAATAAAAATCAGGCCCGTCGATAGTGCGGGCCTTTTTCATTTTATGGCAATGAAAATCATACGACAAACTATGATGAACAACACGCTGCACGTATAATTCATCCTACGGGCATATGGACAGGATAAGGGCTACAGACAAAAGGCATCCCGACTGGCTTCCCCTGCTGGTCATACTTGTACTCTCGGTCGGATATTTTTACCCGGTCCTGTTCATGGACCGATCCCCTGCAATGAACAGTCTCAGGAAGGTGGAGCCGTGGAGATCGGCCGCTGTCGATGCCGGCGAGGGGACGGTCGAGATTCTTCCGAGCGGTATACCGGAATATCAATGGAGCGAACCCGAGGGATTCGCGGATGACCTTAACCGCCAGTTCATCCCGTGGGGAATGTACGCACAGGAGAGAATTCGCTCGGGAGAGTGGCCGCTATGGAACCCGCACGTGGCATGCGGTCAGCCGCTGTATGCCAATCACCAGGTCGGACTTACAAACCCGGTTATTTTCCTGACATACCTTCTCGTTCCAGGGGTGGACGCTTTCTCTGTGATTTTCTTCCTGATCTTCCTGCTGGCAGGATGGGGAATGTACGCTTACATGAGAAGCGTCGGACTTGGACGGTGGCCATCGTTTCTCACAGCGATCACGTACCAGTTCATGCTGGGTTACATCCCCGCCCTCGACACGCTGATAATCGAAAAGGCGATTTTTCCGTTTCTTCTTTATTCAATAGAAATGCTGTTCCGGTCGCCACGTGGTAAGGGCGCATGGTGGGCGATTCTCTCAACCGTCCTGATCGCGCTCGTGCAGACATCATGTCATGTGCAGGAAGCGGTTTTTATTCATTACATCCTCGGACCCTACATAGTTTTCATCGCGGGTGGAAAAGATGCTTACCCGCGCGGACGTGTATGGGTGACAATCTGGAAACGCGTACTGACTGCACTGATGCTTTTCATTCCGGCATTGTTGATCGGACTCATTCAGAACTTACCCACCTACGAATTTTACAGCCTCTCAGCACGCTCCACCGGATTCGGAGAGCAGATTGAATCCGCAACACGGCTCGAAGAAAACCTGACGTGGATACAGGCCCTGATGATTGCATTCCCGAGACTTTTCGGCGATTACATCCGCGACAACCTCCCGCTTGAACATTATCTTCTCAATTACGGTTACGTCGGGATGATCACTATCATGACCGCCCCTCTGGCAGGATGGATAAAAGATTCGAGACGTCATGTCTGGTTCTGGAGAATTATCGGCCTGATCACTTTCATTGCGATCGTATCTCCATGGTTTTATTTCAACGTGCTCTGTACACTCCCGTTATTCAGGGTCAGTCTTCAGCAGCCATTCAGCCCGTTATTCTTTTCTCTTGTCGTGCTTGCCGGATTCGGATTCCAGTTCCTACTTAAGCCAAAACCGAAAGACTCCCCGCAGTATCGTTACTTCGGACTCCATTCACTTCTCATCTACGCCGCGGCGATAAGCCTTGGCGGGATCCTTCTCTACGCTGTTCTGTTTCCGGGAAAACCGTTCAACGAGGAGCAGGTATACGTTTTCGGCCAGATGGGTATCGGGGTAGGACTTGGCGCTGCAGGCTACCTGTTCGTCTGGTACACATGGCTTCGCGGGCCGTGGAAGGAGAAAAATACCGGGACTGCATCCGGAACGGGATGGCTTACGCTGATGGTCATAGGACTCCTTGCAATAATTCTAATCGATCTATGGCCGGTGAAGGCGCATTTCAATCCGTTTGTTCCCGTGGAAAAATTATATTACTCCACACCCGAAACCGATTTCCTTGAACGAAATCTCGACTGGGAGGAAGGGAATCCCGACGGCCCATACAGGTTCGGTCGATCGTGGAAGGAGATCCTTCCACCGAACACCGGAATGATGTACGGCCTCGATGATTTCGGAGGATACGATTCCAACCTTGTCGGGAACTACTTCACCCTCATTAAAGCAATGGATGACACCGCGGCGCAGGGTGTCCATTTTATCGAGAGCCCAAGACATCGCGACGCATTTGAATCAAAGGTCTGGGACATGCTGGGCGTGAAGTACGTCGTCGCGCATACGGGCCATCTCAACCAGTTTGCCCCGGAGGAGCGATGGCGTCACACGTACATGGGTAACATACTCATCGTCGAGAACATGGACGCGCTTCCGAGAATGGTCCTGGTTGACAATGTAACAGTCACCGATGACCACGACGAAATGCTTGAAATGGCAACCGAACTCTATCCATCGCTGGAAGCTGTCGTCCTTGAACAACCTGACGATCGGTCCTGCACCAACATTATTTCGGACCTCCAGCCGGACGGGACATCGCCCGGAACCGTTACGATCACCGCATATGAACCGGAGACGGTTTCAGCATCGGTAAACTGCGATCGTCCGTCTCTCCTCAGCTTCTTCGATGCATACTACCCCGGCTGGGAAGTTTTTGTTGATGGAGATCAGCAATGCCTGGAACGGGTAAATTACGCATTTAAGGGAGTATTCATCCCTGCGGGCGAGCATACGGTTGAATTCATGTATAATCCGCGGATCGTATTCATGGGCATGTGGGGAACCATTGCAGGCCTGATTTTAATGTTGCTGCTCGCATATCCTGTTTCGCTTGTCGGAGGGATTTCGCTTAAAGTCGTTAATGATAAGAACGACAAAGTCGACGACACCGTCGCGTGATATAATCTGACTTGAAAGGAACACATGGCGAAAGCAGGCCGGGACATAGAAAAAAAGAAAAAGGCCAACCTTACCGGTGACTCGGGTCACGACCTGCGTCTCGAACGCATACTGTCAAGATTCATGGAGGTCGGCGAGCAGTCGGACATCGACACGATAATGCACGCGTACGAGTTCGCCGCCGAAGCACACAAGGGGCAGACACGCAAAAGCGGAGATGCCTATATCACGCATCCCCTAGACGTCGCCGCGATTCTCGCCGACTTCAGACTCGACGTGCCTGTCGTTGCTGCGGCGATACTTCACGATGTGCTCGAGGACACCGATGTCACCGACGAGCAGCTACGGAAGGAATTCGGCGACGAGATACTGACTCTCGTGCAGGGAGTAACCAAGCTGAGCAGGCTTGAGCAGGAGATGCAGCCGTCACCGTCCGACGAGCAGGTCAACAACATGGCCAACATGCTCATGGCGATGGCGCGCGATATCCGCGTTATCCTGATCAAGATGGCCGACAGGCTCCACAACATGCGGACCCTTCAGTACCTCAAACCCGAGAAGCAGAGACGCATCGCGCGTGAGACTCTTGAATTTATCGCCCCCCTGGCACACCGTCTCGGGATGAGCGCGATCCGGTGGGAGCTCGAGGACCTTGCTTTCAAAAGACTTTATCCGGAAGAGTACGAGGAGCTTGTACACCGTGTGGCAATCCGTCGCGAAGACCGTGAGAGGTATCTCCGCGAGATAATAATCGCGCTTGAACTTCTCCTGAGGCGCCACAATCTCGAAGCCCGCGTAATGGGACGCGCGAAGCATCTCTATTCGATCTGGCGCAAGATGAGAAACGATTCGCTCACATTCGACCAGATCATGGACCTGCATGCTGTCAGAATAATTGTTAATTCCGTGCAGGACTGTTATGCGGCTCTTGGTTATATTCACACCGTCTATAAACCTCTTTACGAGAGGTTCAAGGACTACATAGGCTGTCCCAAGTCAAACCTGTACCAGTCGCTTCACACAACGGTGATCGGTCCGAAGGGACAACCGGTGGAGATACAGATTCGGACATGGGAGATGCACCAGGTTGCGGAGTACGGTATCGCGGCTCACTGGCTTTACAAGGAAGGACGGCTTGCGAAAAGTTCCCTTGACGAAAAGGTCCGATGGCTTCGGGAGGTCATGGACGTCCAGAAGGACACGCCGGACAATAAGGCATTTGTTAACGCGCTGCTTGTTGACCTCTATCGCGACGAGGTTTTCGTCTTCACCCCGAAGGGAGACATCAAAACCCTTCCGAGGGAATCCACCCCTGTCGACTTCGCTTACAAAATTCATACCGAGATCGGCCACCGGTGCCGTGGAGCGAAGGTCAACCGTAAGATCGTCCCACTTGATTACGAGCTTAAGAACGGGGACATCGTGGAGATCATTGTCGCGAAGGGAGAGGCCGGAAACCTCGGCCCGAGCCGTCACTGGCTGGACTTCGTGAAGACCTCGAACGCCCGTGAGAAAATCCGCAACTACATGCGACGGGACACGATGGAGGACGCGGTTAAGTCAGGGCGAAGCATCCTTGAAAATGAACACAAGCGTCTTGGTTTCATGCAGGTACACCTGATCAGCCAGGCGAACCTGAAGCGTGAGCTTGAAACTTTCGGAGCGAAAACTGTCGACGGCCTCTACCACATGATCGGCCGTGGCGACCTCACTGCAAGGGAAGTTCTCGACAAGCTCCGCGACCGTATGGTCAATCGCCTTAAGTCAACCAGGCGACAGACAGCTACCCAGCAGATAGTTGAAAGACGTGCCGCCCCGCAGGGAACCAGCAGGAACCTTGGGATAGTCGTTGATGGTACCGAGGACGTTTTTGTGAGGCTTGCAAGATGCTGCCAGCCGATTCCGGGTGACCCCATTATTGGTTTTACGACAAAGGGACGTGGAATCAGCATCCACCGTAAAGAATGTCCCCAGGTAAAAGCGATCAGGGATAAGGATCGACTTCTCCCGGCCGAGTGGGATGAATCAACGGAAACTTCATTCCTCACGGGGATCGATATTTACGGGCTTAACCGAACGGGAATCCTGAGCGAAGTCACCCAGGTACTGAGCGATCATCGTGTAAGCGTTACGGATATCAGGATCAAGTACCCAAGCGAGGAGACAGCTAAGGTCGAGCTGACGGTGGACATCTACAACACCCAGGAACTTAACTCGATCATCCACAAGCTCAAGATGATCCCGGATATTGTGGATGCCGTACGATCAAAAGGTTAGATTACGAGTTGTGGAAAATGCAACCCTATTGTATAGATTTAAGGGTTTAAGTTGTATATATTATGCAAAATTTTCAATAAATCTTATACAGGCTTTTTAACATGCGAGTTGTCGTCCAGAGAACAGGAAACGCGAGTTGTGAAGTGAATAATGAGATCACGGGCGAGATCACATATGGTCTTGCCGTGTTCGTTTCGGTCGATCCCGAGGATACAGAATCGGATATCGACTGGATGGGAAACAAGGTCTCCGGGCTTCGTATCTTCCCAGATGGCGATGGAAAAATGAATAGATCGATTCTCGACGTTCAGGAGGACTGGAAGAATTCGGATGCCCCTACCCCCGAAAATCGTCCCGGAATTCTTTCAATCAGCCAGTTTACCCTTCACGGGAATGCGAGAAAGGGATTCAGACCGTCATTTGTCGGAGCCGCCGATCCGGTCAAGGGAGAGGAATATTATCGCCTTTTTAATGAGAATCTACGCTCGCGGGGTTTAAGGATAGAAGAGGGTATTTTCGGGGCAATGATGGATATCTCGCTCGTAAATGAAGGCCCGGTGACTATCCTGATCGACAGTAAACACCAGTTTTAAAACCTTGTAGCCCTTTCCTTTTCCCTCATAATAGTTTCACGCCATTTATCCGGCTCCCTGACAGCCCACGCGATCGCGTCATGCTCGCCCTCATCATTCGTGAAATTAACCTGCAGCAGTTTTACACCGACGCTTTTACCAAGGAACGATTTAGGATGCTCTATATCGATGATCCTTTCAAGAAGAATCTCGAACCACTTCGATGGGATGAGCTGTTTAAAAATAATTCTCTTCTCGGTGAGTGCCAGAAGCCCGTTTCCCCTGACCTGCCCCACACCTCGTGACTTCAGGCCAAAGAAGTTCCCGCCGTCCCTGAGTACAATTCTTTCACCCGGATATCTCTCCTCAAGCTCCTTACCCGCACGCATCGTCGATTTTTTCACCAACGAAACCATGGCAACAACCATGGCGAGCACGATAAATATAAGCACCATAAAAATCCATATCGGAAAAGCTGCCAGTGTTGCCTGAATTACTAGAGGTTCACTCATAATTTGAAATCCTTTTCATATTAATACCTGTCTGCTGTTTTACCGCGAAGTCGTGCCCACTCGTAAAGCGCCGCGAATGTAACACCGCTAAGGGGGACTGTTGCAAGTGTACCAATGTAGCAGATAATCACACCGATTATCTGTGCCCAGAGCTGACCCATCCCGATTTTAAAAAGGTCCCAGTGATGCTCGATTATCTGCACTACCGCCCATATCGATACAGCCCACGGACCGGACTTCCGGTCGATCACCCTGCACATCGCGATCGTGTAACCCATTGTGAGCCAGATGTATCCCGGGAGCAGCAAAAGGACAAGCAGCGCGGCCATCCACATGAACGTGAGGAACCCGGCAAACCCTGAAGGAATCGGAGACAGGGGTCCTGATATAAAATCTACCGGAATGAACCATATCCAGATGATCCCCGACATTAACAGGCCAACAAGTATAAACTGAAGTGTGAGAAACATGGCCGGAAGCGCGTTTGAAAGAGCGCTTCCGAATGCCCGCGACATCATGATCCCCGAACCGCGAACCATGTCGAGCCACGTCCGGCACCATCCGGCCATTAGAAGAGAACCAACGATCCAGTCGATTATTATCCAGACCGCAAGCGATCCGCCCTTCTTCGGAAAAGTAAGTGTAGCAACCACCAGGAACGCAATCACTACCACCGTGATCGTCGACAGCATTATCATCATCCAGAAGGAGTTAAGCCAGACAGAATAAGCGTAGCCAGAAGTCTTGCCTATACTTCCCGATGCAACCGATTTCCGATACTCGGTTTTGCTGAATTTCCCGAACTTGCCGCCTTCAACATCAATCAGCCTGCAGCCGCACATCCCGCAGAACTTCGTGTCCTGCGGATTATAGTAAGCACAGTCAGGGCATCTTAGTATTATCTTGTTCGCCATACGACAATAGAAAATTCTGTTTTAACAACACACTTGATCTTATCCACGCTCGCTTATCAGGATCTGCCATGTGAGAAATCCCAGCGGCAGCGTAGCAATCATACCCACTCCGCAGAATAACAAGCCTGATAACATGATCAGGCCTATTATAAAGCCGTTAAACCACCACGTCAGCCATCGTCCCGAAAGACGCTTCCAGGCCCAGGCAACCGCTTTGTCGAAAGGCACGCCCATCACTATCGCCCACGATGCAATCATCTGGAAACTGAGAACGAGGGGGGCGAGTATGATCCCGATGATTGTCACCCATACACTGGCAAATATTATATAACCTATGTTTGTCGTGAGTACCTGGACAATCGGCCAGAAGTCCTCGTACCCGGCTTTCCCCAGGCTGATTCCCATCACTGAGTCAATCAGTGCTGCTGTGGCTATAATAACCGGGATCATTAAAAGCATCCTGAACAGGAACAACAGGATCGCGAGAAGTAACGTCGGCCCGAATTTTTCCGCAGGAACAGATACGACAAGTCCCGGTGACGCCTGCATTCCGGTCTGCCTCGCATTTGCCCATGCGAGTAAGCCAAGCCCGACAAACGATGCGACGAATAACATAAGTGCCGGAAGACCTGCCAACAGCACAAGAATGACAACAAACAGTACCGACGCCAGAAGTGCGTTGAAAATATCTCCACCGAGAAGATTCCACGCGATCGATACGGCGCGTCCGAGACGAGGCTCGTAAGAGTAATCGGGAAGTTCGAACGGAGCATCCTGCGCCGGCGATGGCTGTTGAACCGGTGCTTCCACCCATATGCTGGCTGTGGATTCCGTTACTTCCGCTCCGCATGCCTCGCAGAAACGTGTACCGGGTGTAAGTTCCGCTCCGCATGACTGGCAGTATTCCGTTCTTTCAGGAGTCACAACAGGTCTCAGTTTTCCGCGTTATGCACATAGTGTCAATAGAAATAACGCCCCGTCATGGAGCGTTTTATAATCGGGATTTAACTGCATGCCTACTGCCTTCGGGGCAGTTTCGCTTCGAGCATGTATGCAAGCATCACGAGGTAAACGGGAATGATGCCTGCAAGAAGAATTCCACCGATTACGCCCGCAACGAGTCCGAAGACCCAGTAATTAACAACGTCGGTGCTCATGACATCCCACGCGCGTTTCGCGGCATCCATGGCTTCCATGCGTTCCTCGTAAACGAAGTGAAGCCCTATCGCCCAGATCGGCACGAGGAATCCAGCCAGTATTGGATTCGCAAACCAGCCGACGAACGGTATCCATGCGAGTACCATAAGGACGATCATCGGAAGAAAAACAAGTATGAAAGCCTGTGCGAATCGTGAGAATCCGATGTTGAAAACGTCGTTTATATCAAGACGTCCCTGTCCGCTGATTTTTCTCCTGATCAGGAACAACGCGCCACCCATCAGCGGTCCCATAAGTATTCCCAAAGTGATGCCACCGACAATCGTGACGATAACACCGATCATTATATATTCACCGAAGTTGTTAAAAACCTCGTTGAAGGCGTTGTTGATCCAGCCGCCGAAGTCAAAACCACCCGACGCGGCACGTGGAGGTGATGCGGGCTGCGGTGGTGGGGCCTGCTGAGGCGGTGGGGCCTGCTGAGGTGGTGGTTGCTGAGGAGGCGGGGCCTGCTGTCCCTGCTGCTGCGGCTGTCCGAGCTGGACATCCATTTCGAGCCTTGCACCACAACTAAGGCAGAATTTCGCATCCGCATCGTTTTCATGACCACAGGTCGGGCATTTCATATGTTTTTTCTCCTTGCTTATCGACGGAGGACATAACCTGAAACGGTATGACACCCTCTTCCGTACTTAATCAGTCTTAATCATGACTACTTATATTATAGTCGCGGAAAAATAGCAAACAGTGTCACAGGATTACTACATCACGACTCTTAAAAATGTATAAATTCTCAGTTGGGATATGGCAGGTTGACGTGGAAGTGATTGTTGTGACGCTGGTAGTTCCAGTCGATCACGGTGGGAAAATATTTTTCGAGGTAATCATCGCGGATATGTTCAAGCACCGCTCTCACCTCGGGATCGTCATTGTCCTCGACGATATACGTCCTGCCGTCGGAATACTGGAATCCGCTCAGGTCGATCCCCAGGCCGTATGCATGCGATGAACGTGTATTGGTTCCGTAGATGTTGCGGTCGTTGAAAATCCCGATATGCTCGATACCGATAACGCCCTCGAGCGCAAGCTCGGAGCACATTGCCCCAAGAGACGCGATCAGGTCGGGATGCGCCCACGGGCCCTCATGCGGGATGAGGAACTTCCGCTCCCTCTCGGATTCATGGTAATAGAACGTTATCCCGGCAAGGCTCGTCGGACAGTGGACCGTTCCCCTCGGACCGAGACCCTCTATCGGCGGTAATGTCCAGTCGGGTGACGGGATCTCGGGTCTCGCATGAAGGGCCTCGATATCCGCCATCGTTATGTAAATCCGCGTGCTCTCAAGCTGAAGATTCGGAGCATGCGCTCGAATCATCCAGTCCGCGCCCTCCATCGAGTCGATCGTGGTCGAAGCCGGTACGAGCTTTGCCTCGTTGGAGCACGACTGCTCCTCAAGTTCGTTTTCCGCAAATGGCCCCAGCGGTGGCGGTGGAGGAGCGTTGTTGGATGTGTAAACAAAGCTGTGGGTGTCGTCTCCGTTCAGCTCGACACCAAGATTGAACACTGCGTTGATCGGCGCATTGATGGTCGGATTCAGGCCTGTTCCGGAGTGCACGATGATAGTGAAATCGCCCTCGTACTCCCTGTCGGCGAGGTCGATCAGCACCCATCCCTCATGGTTTTCAAGCTCACGCCAGTCGATATCGATGAACTGCCTTCGAATGTACCACTCGTCCAGAATGGAAATTTTCAGGCGTTTCTCGGTGTCGGGGGCAAGGAGCATCCTGTCTATATAGATAGACACCGCGTCTACAGTGTAAGGCGTGTATGGCGGCGTGAACTCGACCGCGTAGCCCATCCACGTGCTTATTCCCTCGCCGGAAGGCTCCCCTTCACCATAGAAGCAGTCCTCTTCATAGCGAAGAGGGAACGCGTTCGCCGTGACTGGCAGAACGACATCCGCCACGGTAATAACCGCGAGTGTGAGTGTTATCAGGACGTAAAAGCGAAAGCGCATACGAATCAGTTAGATATTTTCCACCGGTTACAGGTTCACCCGATGGAGGTTGATCATGAAATTATACCTTAATATCGCCGATCCTGTAGCGGGTATTGTTCGTATTGCTTAATTGACTGATTTTCGGGCACTCTGATATACTCACATGGCCTGTCAAATTACAGACAAGAGATAACAGGAAAGTATAGATTATGGAAAACACTTATCTGAACCGCCCGGTGATGGTCAAACTCATAACCGGTGAAACTCTTCCTGACGGAATTCTCTTCTGGGGGAAATCATCCATGAGCGAGGACATCCTCTGGTTTGGGATACCGAAAGCGGACGAGGTACACAAAACGGAGATCGAATTCCACATACCTCGATCGTCGATTGCATTTATACAGCTGGAGGGTTCGGAAATATAGGTCCGGGCCCGGGAGAAAACCCAAAATGTCACTCTCAAGGAAATCCATACTGATTCTGCTAACGGGGATCATAATACTCCTTCTCACGGGTTGTGGTCCGAAGCCGCCTGTAAGGTACCAGCAGCTCACTATCCAGGACAGCGAGGAAGCCCGGGGCTGGGATATCTACCTTTATGTTGCGGTGGAACCCGGGCAGCCGTCGGGAGATATCGAAAGCCTCCTTGAATGGTTCCGCGATGTTAAATTTCCGGAATCAAACAGGATAAAAATCTTCGTCTGGGATAACCCGCAGTCGGCGCTGACAAACTCAATGGGCGACATGATCGCAACCCTGACAGTCGATCGCGAAGCCGGAATTGACGAAATTGAAATTCATCCGGGTTAACAAGCATTACAATCATGCATGTTCGGTTCCATAAGATATACACAAAACTCGTATACCGTGTACTGCTACCGGGCGCGTTGATCGCACTGGTATCCGTATTACCCTCCGTAACAAGGGCCGAAACCTACACCCTCGACCAGTGGCTTGACCTGGGCTGGGACTATTACAACGCGGGTAACCTTGAGGAGGCCTTCAACACTTTTCTGCAGGCCACGGGTGAGTATCCCGAATCGGCTGAAGCCCACCTCGCACTGGGCGAGATGTACTTCGAGATGGATAATATCGAGCGGGGACGTAATGAAGTTCTCTACAGCCTTCAGCTTGACGACGAAACATCAACCGCCGCACGCGCCCACTATGTCTACGCGCTGAGTATAAGGGAGGAGGACCCCTGGGAAGCGCTTCTTCACCTTGACCGGGCACATCATCTGGGAGGTTCGCCCTCGCTTCACTTTGAAATCGGTCAGCAGACACGGTTCTGTCGGCTTCTGATACGGCTCACCGGCAGAAGCGAGGAAGGCCCTGTTGTCCTTCACTTTGCCGACTACCTGATGGAGCAGGAGGACGCCGACCTTGCAGCCGTTAAGGTCAACGAGGATCTGTACCTGACCGAGATTTTCTGCAGTTTCGAGATGGTCGAACCGATCCACATCTTTCTCTACTCATCGGAGCGGGCGGTCCGTGCTGAGATCCTCAGACCGGAGGATGACTTCGACCCGGTTCATCGCGAGTACCACGTCCCGTACTCTCCCGACTACGATTACGCGGGACTGCTTTCGGTACAGATCGTTTACGACATGCAGCAGGAACTTAACCGTCACGCGGGCGCGTCGTGGATCACCTTCGCTCTGCCCGGTGCGATAAGGGGAGTTGTAGAATGGGACGCACCCGAGGACGCTGTCGATGTTCCGGGAGATATTACCGTTGATTCGGCTGTCCGGGCACTACGGGCGTCGAATGAATATATCGAACTGAAGTACCTCGTGATTGAGGAGTATTCACCCTACATACCCGCAACGCTTGCAAGAGCGGAGCTTGCGAGTTTTCTAACGTGGATAAGACGAGAATATCCCACTGAAAAATTCCAGGAACTTCTTACGCAGCCCAACATCGAGATCGTACTCGACGACGATTTCGACAACATAGAGAATCGATGGCTCACGTACATAAACAGCTCTCCAAGCCTTATCGATGACCCGGAGCTTGCGCTTCGATGGGTTGACGATCAACCCATTTCGCCATTGTCGGGCGATCCCGAGCTTCCCGCGGAAATCCTCAGGGAGGGCCTCAGGCTTTACCTCACCGGACAGGTCGCGCACGGAATGTGGGAGATACGCCGCGCTCTCGAAATTGATCCGACGTTCGGACTCGGGTATTACACGCTAGGATGGATCGCGTACAGCGAAGGCGACTGGGACACAGCGCAGGAAAATTTGCAGATGGCGGTCATTCTTTTCGAGAATCCCGTGCAGATCGCATGGTGTCACACGATGCTCGCCCCGCTTTATCTGAACATCGAGAGATGGGACCTTGCGTACGCGAGCCTCAACATTGTCGCGAACAACATCGACAGTGAGGAGACAAGGCTCTGGGCGATGCAGCTTCTTCCACGCGTCTCGCACATCATCGCCCTGAATCCAGTCGATTTGTCGCGGGACTCCGATGAATTCAACCTGATGCGGACCTTCATCACCGAATGGAACCAGGCTTCCAACAGTGATGAAGAAGTGTCGGAACTGATCAGCGACATGATGGACGATTCGCGAATAGAATCGCTGTCCGGTTTCTACAGCGCGATCCGTAACGAGTACCCGACCGTCGTTTTCAATCACGCTGTAAACGAGGTCGGCTCCTCCGGTTACGCATACTACGTGAAGGTCATTATCCAGGCCGCGTTTCCCGATCTTTACGAACAGCTTCCCCCGAACCTTCAGCCGCTCGAAACCGGCGGATACACGATGTACTTCCAGGTGATCCCGTCCGAGGACGGCTACCGGGTGTTCGACTGGGAGGATGCATCGTTCCCGCTCTCAAACACAAGAATTGTCAGGCCGGAAGAATTAGACATCGAAACTCTCGTAAATGAAGAGGCCTGACATCCCCTTCCTACATTTGGAATCCCGTATCTTCACGATCGCGAGGTCATCAAGGGGTATTTATAAAGGTCGCGGGATGGATATTATCGATGTATAATCACACGGTTTTAACGGTGCGAAATTTTGAGAACCGCAATACTTTCGGACATACACTCCAACATCCAGGCACTTGAATCTGTGATTGCCCGTCTCGACACGCTCTTTGTCGACCGGATTATCTGCTGCGGTGATCTCGTCGGTTATTCAGCCAATCCGAACGAGGTTGTCGAGAGAATCCGCAACACCGTCACCGTCGCCATCCGCGGAAACCACGACATCGGAGTGCTCGATCCGAGGGAGGCGGAGACGTTCAACGAATTCGCACGGGAAGCGATTTTCTGGACCCGTGGCGTTCTGACTCAGGAGAACAGTGATTATCTGAGGTCCTTACGCGACCAGGAGCAGGTCGACGACATCATCATGGCGCACGGGAGCCTTCTCGATCCCGACGAGTACATCTTCAGCCCGTTCCAGGCCGCGAGATCGCTCGAAATCGCCCCATGCCGCATAACCGCGGTCGGGCATACGCATTATCCCGAGGTGTACAGGTACGATGTCTCCACCGGAATGTGCAGGGACATTCTTGCGAGCGAGGGTATCCTTGAACTTGAAGAGGGTTACCGCTACATGATAAACGGCGGAAGCGTGGGACAGTCACGCGATGGCGACTGGCGTGCGGCGTTCGCGGTCTACGATAATACGGGTTCCGGACGCGTGGAGTTACATCGAGTCGATTACGACGTCCACAGCACGACGAGCAGGATCAAAGAGGTCGGACTTCCCGACATGCTTGCGGAAAGGCTTTTCGAGGGAAGGTAACAACCCGGTCAGTCCCTGAATATCAATTCGAAAATAAACTGGAGAAATCCGGAATTGTACAGCATGACGGCGATAAAAAGCGCCCAGCCGCATCCGGCCGCCATCTCGCTTCTCTTCTTCTGGTTGTGCTTTTTTGAAAATTCGGGAAGGGGATATTTTTTACGGAGTTCCTTGAGGATTTCGGCGTAAGCCTCGATTTTATCCTGCGATATCTCCCGTGCCTCCCACGATTCGTCGGCACTTCCACCGATTTCCATCAACAGGTTAAATGAGGTTTCCAGGAATTCCATTCCAAAATATTTTTCAACATCGAGCTGGTACTTTACGGCCTTGTTCTCCGGAGCCGACACACCCAGCAGAATTATCAGGTTGTCGGTGATGATCGAGAAGGTCCGTCCCGTGATGTTTTTCAGTTTTTTTAAACTGAGTTTGTCAGACGACAGCTCGAACTGCATCGTGCGCGCGCGTGTATGCAGGCGGTTAACCACCGGGGCAATAACCGGCAGCGGGTCCTTCATCTCCGCGACCGGCTTCGATTCGGACTCGACGTAATTGATCACGTCCTGAAGAGTCGGGGCGGTGATTCCCGTATTGCGTGCGATTGTCGCGAGGTTTGGCATGGCGGTTACAATTAATATCGACGCCAGCTTATCATAAATTTTAAAAATATCTGCGATTTGACTTTGCGGTTAATCGGAATTAAACTCCCGACATCGCCCGGGTGCCGGGGAAGCGGCGAAACGCCCGCTGCCCCCGCAACTGTATCGGGAGACGGATCTCCAGTTGATACCACTGATGTCGTCGACATCGGGAAGGTCGGAGACGCCGGACGACCCCGTAGCCAGGATACCCGCGTACCCGGGACGTGCCGTCTACGCTTTCGGTGGGAAGGCGACGCGGAAATGCCTCCTCGGCAACCACGCGCCCGTCCTGCCCCGGACGGATTTTTATATTAAATCCGGGGCCAGCGCCCCTCTGACGAGGTGCTTCATGCAAATCAAAAGGTCTATCGCAATCCTCATCGCGATTGCGCTCCTGGTAATCTCTATCGGATGTAATTCCAGCGACCCGGTCACGCCGGGTACCAACCCTCCCCTGAACCAGACATCAGGATGGTTCACAGACGTCACCGTGCGGTTTGACACGACCGCAGGCGAAATCTGGATCAGCACTCCACGAAATTTCGCGACTCCACTAAGCGAGGCCACCGTCACGGTCGATGAAATCCGGCAGACTTCACTTGTCGATATGAATGGAAGCTGCAGGTTCGTCATGCCGGGATCGACTGATTCGATCATCATTATCGATTTCCTCGACAACAACGGGTTCCGGCAGATGAATGAACTCTTTATCACATCACCCGATGACTTCCTGGAGCCGGGCATCGCACCCGCGGGTAAATATCCGAACAGGATGCATATCTCGTGGTCACATCTCTGGGTAGTCAACTCGGGCGATGACGAACTAACATCGTACGATCCCGACACCCTTCTTCCGGATGGCAGTATCGTGACACTTCCCCTGTTTTCAAATCCGTGGGATTGCGCGTTCAGCGGCCCATCCGAGGGTGTTGCCACAACACTATTCAACGGAGTATTCGTCTTCGATGCGTCGGATAACACGACAACACAGGTCGACACAACGGGATTCCGGGATTTCGCCAGCCCGAACGGTGTCGCGATGTGCGGCGGGAACGCGTGGGTGGTAAATCCGAACCCCGTAAGTTACTTCCCGACCGAGTTCGGTCCGGGCTGGATAAGTAAAATCCGAACTTCCGGTCCCGCAGCTGTAATTGATGAAATCGATTCGCCGTGGCTTAACCCGCAGCACGTTATCTCGCGTGATGACTGCATCTATGTCTCATGCTCCGGTACAGTAGACTTCGTCCCTCCCGATTATTTCGCCGTTGCGCTCGATGACGGCGGGGTAATGGAATACAACACGATCACGGGCGAAATGCGCACGTGGAATCTCGGACTGACAGCTCCGGGTCCGATGGTTATCAGCCCCGGTGGAAGATTCCTCTACGCGGGAAGCGGGGTAGCCGCAAATATCATGCGGATCGACCTTGCAACCGGTGCGATCCTTAATGGTGGCGGCAATCCCATCGTTATTTCCGACACGGAGGGGTCATACATCCCCTTCATGGAGATTAACGAAGAGGGACTGATCGCAACCGCGAGTTTCAACGACGATCTTGTCAGGTTCGTCGATTCAGGCACGGGAGATGTCGATCCGTTCCCGTTCTTCGAACCCATCGAACTAAATCCGGACAATGATCCGATGATCTATTACGGACCCCAGGACGCGGTATTTACAGGGCGTAACGGAGAGTACGGACTGCTGATTCTATCGACCATAGATTCAGGCTTCCACTGGCTCCCGTTCTAGCACTTAACAGTGAGTAAAACAGTACCACGCTTAGTAAGTACCATGCGTGGAAAGTACCACGCACGGCTCGTGCGTGGGCCGTACCATGCGTGGCTCACGCATGGGCCGTAGCATGGGCGGCCCGCCCATGCATATAAAAAAAGCCCGGTGACTCTTCCACCGGGCAGATTTTTTCCTTTATCCTGTTACAACTTACCAGTCCGTCGGGGCCGGAGCCACTCCGATGTAACCCGGAGGCGGTACGCAGAAGTTGTCGTAGATCGCGACTATCCTTCCGTCGTTTTCATCATCAAGGATGAAGTTCGAGAACCACATCTGACGCGTCGAGCCGAAGCAGTCATCGACGTACGTCTTGTTGAACTCGATCGATGTTTCCGCGACCGTGTTCAGATCGACATCGAGCTTCCTGATCTCGAGCGTCCTGTTCGATGCTGGCTTGCCCATGAACATTACCGCGATACGGCATCCCGCGAGTACATCGTCGGTCCTGTCGACCTCCATGTCGACGAATCGCTGGTGGACCTCCTGGAACGAGTTCGTTCCGTAGAAGCCCGTCTGCGTGTAGGTTTCCGTTTCGAGCCATACGGGATCGGCTCCGCTGATATCCCACGAACTGACCGATACACCCCAGCTTACAGGGCCTTCGGGATCCGGTGAATGCGAGATATATAACCTTCGATATCTCTCAAGAACGACGATATCGCTTATTACCCCATCGCTCTGGATCACACTCGATATATCCCACTCGTTGACAAAGACGTATCCCGGATCGGGTTCGTCGGGATCGTAATCCCATCGCTGGAGTGTAAATCCGAAGTTCGGATAGTAGGCGTTCGAGCAGACGGCCCAGACGTTTCCATACTCGTCCACATCGACCTGCGCGACGGCGTAACCGCAGTCGGTATCGCACGCGCCCTTGTAGGAGCCATCATCCTGGCTGCAGATCTTAACGAAGTCGAACTGCGTGTTCGGCCACGAACCGGAATCATCGTCATCGTCGAATGTCGTGAACGCGAAGATCTCGTTCAGCGGATCGCAGTCGAGACTCCATGACCAGTCGTTGACCATGGGAAAGATGCTTGGCTTGTTCGCGTACCACGTGACAAGCGTGTTGTCCTGCGGCGGATCGCCGACTTCAAGCCTGTTCCAGGCTGTTGCTCCCCTCTGTGTAATACACTGACCCGCGTACTGACCTGACGTAAACACACCGGCCACAAATAACGGGCTGTATTCCTCGGTTGTGCTGTAGAACGTCAGAGAATCATGTATTCCGCCGGGGCAGTCCATTACCTCGAAACCGTCCTCGAGAGTACCGTCACCGAGGTCAGGATCGGTCGCGACAACATCGTAGAGTCCGAGCGACAGGGTGTCCATGTCGATCTCGCACATCATGTTGTTGTCGTCGATCACGTTAAGGTTGACGACCGAAGTCTCCTCGGAGTCACCGACGAGTCGGACGAGGTTAACGTTCGTGAAGTTCTCGCCCGTGATCTCGACGTCGTATATATGAGTTCCGGCGATACCATGATCGGGAGTGATCGCGGTGATAACCGGAAGGTCGGTCTGCGGAATGATGCTCGAGACACTCAGCGTATGGAAGAAATAAGCCGTAAGCGGGGCTTCGGGGAAGTTCGTTCCAAGCCCGTCGTTGTCGTAGCCTATTCCGCCCGAATGCTCGACACCGATAATGACCTCCTGCCCGAGAAGATCGGTCGGTACGCAGTCGGTGATCTCGATCGAAACGACGCTCGACGCGTCGGTCGTTCCGGGACCGGCGGTCATCGCAAGCGTCGCGTTGTCAAACTCGGCGTAGGGGGTGGGCATGATTCCCTGGGGACTCTCTATCACGATCCTCTCGATCTGGTCGATAACGCTGCCCTCACCGGAGAGGTACGGTTGCCAGTCGAAGACCTCGATATCGAGGACGATATCTCCGCCAGCCTGGTCGTCCTTGAAGTAGAGAGTCGAGTTATCGGCGACGTCCACGAGGAAGGCCTCAAGCGTGTTGGCCTCGGGAGCCCAGCTTCCGGGAAGGTCACCGGGATCAAAGTCATCCGGATCCGTCCAGCTCGCGACAACCGCGTACTGGTATCGAAGTTCCGGAGTGCCTGCGTCGATTTTGAAGTAAAGGTCGTAGAGCCTTGTAACCGTGGTCGAAGCAATGAACTGGCCGCGGTTTTCCAGGTTCGATGGATCCGAAAAGAAGTCGTACATCGATTCTTCTTCACCGATACCGTTCGCAAAGTACTTGTACGGGTTAAGCGTGGCATCGAAACCGTCACCCGATCCCAGAATTCCCTCGGTGTAGGTGAACAGTGTATGGTCATCCGGGAAGTCGACCGGATTCATCCAGCGCGTGTAACCGTCTGCGTTGGCAAGGTACGGATCGTTAACCCGATCTGTGTAGGTCAGACCGGGAGCGTAATTCATAACATTCTGTCCCGTTGTGATGAACACACCACGCACGTCCATGCCGGTGTACTGGTTAAGTCCGGCGAACGGGTGCGTCAGCGTAACATTGACCGGAAGGTGTCCAAGAGTGAACCACTCGCTGACATCGACAATATCGATACTCAGGCTGTTGAGCGGTCCAGCAGGTGGCTGCATGAACTGCACCACGTCAACGGTCCACTGCACACCCCGCAGAGGGACAATCTCCACTGTCTGGTTAACTGTATCAATCTGTATGTCCCACATACCCCAAAGGACGTTATGTCCCGATGACGAAGATACCCTCTCCTGCTGATTCGTCATATCGAGGTTGCCGGGCATATTCGAGTCCGGGGCGATGGCATTGTTGCCACCAGAACAACCGGACATCACCATGATAAAAATCATCACGATGAAAGCGCAGGACCAAATACGCATAATAGCCTCCAGGTAGTACGATTAGGCGGAATCAACGGTTATGCCGGCATGCGATAACCGCTCCGCGTTTATTCTATAGGCAATAGTTAACGAATTCAACAGGTGCTGCTGCAACTGTGGCCCTCAAATCCTCAGTTGAAATAATACAGCATTTTATAGCGTTTTTCAATATAATCCCGAATTAATTCAGACTAAAACGTCTGATTAACTTAACCGCATTCGTTATACAAACAACACTGGTATCTATAAGGCCTCGGGAACTTTCAGCACCGCACCGTACAACTGCCCGGCATCGATTATCGCGACAACATCAAGTCCGATTTCACCGGCGATGTCGCGCAGTTCATCCTGGTTGGTCAGGCACCAGTCGAATTTCTCGGCAACGTCGCCATACTTGATGTTAAGCGCGAACTCGACCGGGTGTCTGCCGGCCACCCTGTTGGCTTCCTGCAGTTCAAGATGCTCGGGTTTCCTGGTTTTCTCCCAGTTGACCTGGGTCAGGAGGATGTGTCCGCCGGGATTTAGCATTGAAGCAAGCATCCGGAGGTAAGGTCCGACGTTGTCGTGACGTCCGGCGATCCCGAGGTTGTGCCCCAGAAGGACGACGGTATCGAATTTCTCGTTTTCGAGCGGGCCTTCAAGAATGTTGTGGAACCTGACATCCTTGACCCCCCGTTTCCTGCAGATATCTAGGCAGTGTCCGGACAGGTCGATTCCAACTACATCGTGGCCCTGTTCCTGCAGCCAGAGCGCGACACGTCCGGCTCCGACGCCAACGTCAAGCACCCTGCCCTTCGCCCACTGAATCGTCGCGCGATCGTACTCCGGCCATTCATCGAAGGATTCGAAGTAAATAGAGATCGGCATCTCCTCCGTGTAGCCATCGGGAAGCCTTTCCAGAACAGTGACAGCGTTAATACCATTTTCAAAAAAATCTCTTGCTGCAGTACCCATGGCATCGGGACGGATTGGTTTTTCTCCGGTCATGACAATCCTCCGCTTACAAAGAAGTCCTGATGGCTGAAGTGAGGTTAATTAGGCAGGGGTTTAAGGGAGGCATCTCCCTGATCTTCAGTTTCTGACTGTGGTTCAGCCATTCCCTTTAATTTTTTCTGTATCGCGAGTATCCGTGCACGTCCGAACGCTACCCCGGCAAACGAGATTCCAACAATAACCAGCGAAAGTGCACGTCCCGGAAGCTCTGCGCCTAGTACTCCGGTCATGAAAGGGATAGGAAAGAGGAAGAGTACACCCACTATAATGAAAATGAGCGAGATATTTCTGAATCCCCTGTAGGTTTTCGCATTGTTTACGCTTGCAGCATGGAAGAAACCCGCTGCTACAACACACGCGATAAGGTTCCATGCAGCCAGCGTCAGGGCAGTCAGATTCCTCAGAAGGATACCGTTCTCATGGCCATCGTAAAGCCCGGTCTGTGAGGTCAGCCACCCGAACGACCACACCACGGCAAGCAGCACGAGTGCCAGACCGGCAACCAGCCTGTGGGGAAAAACAGCCCTGCCTGTGTCAACCTTTTCAGTCATATCATAAGTTGTTTTCAGTATTGATCGCGGAAGTATAACAGACGCAGCGTTTCAAACCAAATCCGGCACTACTCCTCTTCAGCCTCGTAATCGACCTCGACAGGTTTCACGGCAAGAAGCATGTCCATGATTATGAGGTCGGTGAACATGACATTACGGGTTCCCGCAACAAGCCCGGGATCTACAACGGGTGAGGTTATGGAGCCTGTGATGATTTTTTCCGGGGTTTCTGGATCGTCATATGGAATGTACCTGTCCCAGTAATAAGCCTGGCCACGGGTCGCGCCGCCCGCGAACGTCACCTGCCAGTAGACTATCTTGCTGTCTATAACCCCGCACTCCACCGATACATCCAGTTCATCGTAGGTTTCCAGATCGAAAGGCCACATACAATCCGGATTTGGAATGAGTCCGACACCGCGGAGAAGGTCTTCAAGGTCGCGGGGCGGATGATGGTAGAGTCCGACATAACCCTCGAATGCGGAACCCCATAGATGGGCGAGGAAACACATGTATTCCTCACGGAACTGCGGAGCCTCAGGAAGGAACTGGGCATAAAGCGATGTTTCGGAATCGGGATTAATCTGAACGGTTAATTCCTCCGGAAATTCAGTCATCTCCCCAAGGAGATTACCCTTGAGCATTGTTTTCCGGGTTATGTACCCGCCGGTTGTTCCAGTCACGGGTGCGATACCCAGGACAAACGGTTCTGAAATATCTGCCAGGTTCGTCGAGGAGTCATGGATAATTACGGGTGAACTGGCCTGATCGTAAAGAAGGAACGGCCTGTACCCGGTAAGGTCGAGGTCCAGTGTTGATGCAGCCGGTGATCTTGTGGACACATGATACCAGGCGAGGTATGAGGTCACGATTTTCTCGTGGGCCGAATGAAGGTTCCATCGCGCCTCCGAGAAATTTTCTATCCCTGAAATATCCTCGGGGGGGGAGTAGGAACCGTCGAGTGAACTGTTGACAGGTACCGTTTTCGCGCCATAGTATCCCGCCGCACCAAGCACCACGAGCACAAGAATAACCACGATCGCACGCTTGAAAGCCGGACCCATCGGTTTCCGTTCTTTCTTCGGTTTCGTGTTTATATCCGTATACTGTCTGAACCTGGGTTGTGCCATTTTCATGTTACCGGCAGCTATATTCTCTAATATATATTATCGTCCTCAACACAGGTATTTAGTGCATGGAAAATAACACATGACCTGCTCCCGTCAGGAAAATCAGGATGGCGATGTCGATAAATCCCGGTCAGCTAATTATCTGAAAAGGACCTGCGCCTCTCCCATGTTATCCGAGCCCGCACCTGAATTATTTCTCTCGCCCTCCGACCCGCTGTCCGTTTGATCGGAATTGGTGCCGGTTTCCCATTCCGGCCCGATTAACAGATCGCATGGTATCGGCTCGTCCCTTAGTTCGAGGAATTCCTCCCACCAGACGATAAAGCTGCCAAGACCACCCGGACATGCGGCGTAGATGTGTTCCCTTACCGTTTCCCTGACATAATCATCGCACGAGTTGATCGCCCTGATAAGCTCAATCTGCTTTTCCCTTGTTTCGAGCCTGTTCAAAAGGCTCACCATGAATTCATCGGTAACAATGAGAAGCGGATCGGAACGCTCGAATTCATACTGAGCCGGGTAGCTGTAGAGGTTGGTGGTTGTCAATCCGCCGAGGAACTCAAAGTTATGCTCGTGATCCGGCATGTCGTGCCTGTCGTACCAGTTCGACATCCATGTACTGCGATATACATTCACAGGCTGGCTTAGCCACGGGCTGGTTCGCTGAAATACCTTCTTGCCGCAGATCGTGCATCTGCCTTCCCTGTCCTCGAATGGCATGAAATACCCGGCAATCAACATTATCACCAGAAGGATGGGCATCAATGAGACAAAAATTCTAACCTTTTCCCATTGTGATTTCATTTTTGTCCTAATTCCCCCCTGACTGACTATATGATTTCGGTCTGACCCTTTACTTCCTCGAAAGTAGTAATACGATCAAGGACTTTCCTTATGCCGTCCTGATGCATTGGAGTCATTCCCGAGTGAACCGCAGCATCCTCAATTGCCTGTGTATGAGCCCTGCTGACAATCAAACCTCGTATCGCATCATTCATTTCAAGTATCTCGCCTATCGCGGTCCTTCCGGAGAACCCGGTATTGAAGCAGTTGTTGCAGCCTTTCCCGTATGCGAGAAGCAGTTCACCCGTCTCTGCCTGGGCGTAGTCGGGCATCCTCGCGAAAATCTCGTTTATCAACGTCTCATCAGGTGTGTATTCAGTGTAACAGGACCTGCAGACCGTCCTTACAAGTCGCTGCGAGAGAACACACCTGAGGGTGCTCGCCATGAGATATGGCTCGACCCCCATGTCGAGAAGCCTTGTAATCGCACCGGCGGCGTTGTTCGTGTGAAGTGTCGCGAAGACAAGGTGACCGGTGAGCGAAGCGCGTATCGCGATCTCCGTGGTTTCAAGGTCCCTTATCTCACCGATCAGGATAATATCCGGGTCCTGCCTGAGAATCGAACGAAGACTGTGCGCGAACGTCAGCCCGATCTCGGGATGCACCTGGATCTGGGTGATGTCATCCATCCTGTACTCGATCGGGTTCTCAACCGTGGTTATATTTTTCTCCTTCGAGTTGAGAATTCTAAGAGCCGAATACAGCGTAGTGGTCTTACCCGAACCTGTCGGTCCGGTCATTATGATAATGCCGTGCGGTTTTGTGAGGTGTCGTCTGAATTTCTGTATCAATTCCGGCGAGAAGCCGAGGTGACGCATATCGAGGATCGTCGTCGAACGATCGAGAACCCTCATTACAACCTTCTCGCCATGAATGGTGGGTCCGCTGACAACGCGGAAGTCGATCTGCTGGCCCTCCAGAACTATCCTGAAATGACCGTCCTGGGGAAGCCGCCTTTCGGTAATATCCAGATCGCACAGGATCTTGATCCTGTTCACCACCTGCTCGGCCTTGTCGATCGGAATCGGCGCGAACAGCTCCTGCAGCACACCATCGACCCTGAACCTTACGTGAAGCGCGTCCTCGGCAGGCATCAGGTGAATATCCGATGCATGCACCTGGAGCGCCTGGAGCACAAGCAGGTTAACAAGCCTGATAACCTCGTTCTGTTCGGGAATTTTCTTAAGGTCTTCGATCTCGATCCCGAGTTCCCGTGTAAGCGGAACACCCTGGTCGGTTCCGACCATCTTTAAAAGCGCTTCGATAATGCTCTTGCGGTAATGGTTCCGGTACTCGAATATCTTTTTCTTGATGCCGCCCCTGCTGGAGAGGTATCCCCTTACAGTCAGTCCGGTTATCGTGCGAATCTGGTCCTTCAGCGCGATGTTCTTCGGGTCGGCCATCGCGATGTGGATATAGGACCCGTCCACTCTTATCGGAAATACGTTGTTCCGCTCGCAGAATTCCTGTTCGAGCATCGTTACAACATCGGCGTTCGGCTCGATATTTTCGAGGACTACGTACTCGATCTCCTGCTTCTTTGCAAGGAATTTCAGTACCGATTCCTCGTCCACAAGCCCGCTTTCAAGAAGCTCTTCCTCCATGAACACACTGCGTTCAAGTGCCTGGGCCTGTATTTTTCTCAGGGTACGGTGGTCGATAGCATTTGTATCGAGAAGGTATTTTTCGAGGGATGTGAGCGGAAGCCTTGGATCCAGGAGGTCCTCGGCGTATTCATCCAGCTTGTTCGTCATTCACAGCCTCCGGCATGTATCAGGAACGATTGTACCACATTATACGAAGTGTGGTATCTATATATTAAGGACCGACTTAACACGCGACTCCCTGCACGCATTACGTTACTGCCATTCCAGTTTGCCAGTTAAATTCCGATAATAATGATGAAGGACATAATCCAGATAATATTAGGACATATGATATAATGTTACTAATGGGTATACACGGAGGTATAACCCGATGAAGATACCACCCGCAGGAGCACAGCCGGGACAGCCAAAACCATCTGAAAATGAAAGTGGCAAAATAGGCGAGCCCAGGAAATCTGAGCCTGCGTCTGATATAAAGCGTTCCGACAGGATTGTCACGACGCGTAAAACAGACAAAGTCGACCTCTCTCCCCGCGCCCGGATGATTCGTGACGCACAGGTCGATGTTACCAGGCTTCAGGTGGCGGAGCGTGCCGCGAAAAAGGTAACAGGTGCTGAAAAGGAAATCAGGGAACTTTCTGATACTTACAGAAATGCAGTCGAACGAAAACAGGACACACGCGCCGCCGAAAGCCGTCGTGCGCTGGAAGACAGACTTGACAGGCTGCAGTCAGAGCTTGCCAAAGAACGGTTTGATGGCAGAAAGATTCTGAATGGAGACTCAATAAAGGTCCGAAGTAAGGATCGCGCTGAATCTCTTAAAACTCCGGATGCTGATAAG
>Ga0272441_10001489_pt1 | contig 49985 bp, 43 predicted proteins | sample SSMProp6N_FD_193582 | JGI IMG/M metagenome (GOLD analysis project Ga0272441, IMG submission 193582) | Marine sediment archaeal communities from Little Sippewissett salt marsh, Falmouth, MA, United States - SSM-Prop-6N | ecosystem: Environmental > Aquatic > Marine > Wetlands > Sediment ... | reverse complement strand
GCATGGCGACAGATATCTCACACGTGTAAGGAGCCAGACAACCGCCGTTTGACTACCACCTCACACCGTAGCGGCCACCGCCACCGTCCGCCTTTTCTCGACGTTAGGTGCTTGACAACCGCAGGTAGTGCACATCCGACGCGCCTGTCGCGCTTTCGCTTCGAAGCCACTTCTGGGATGGAAACTAGGTAGTTCAGGGATTGACGAGCCGTAGGCGGGGTCGATAGCACATGCAGCGCGACCGGGCACCCGGGGCCGGGGTCCAGGAGCCGGTGTCGGTGTTGTACACCAGTGGACAGCCGCCCTTGGCCGCCATGCCGGGGTGCACGCGCAGGCTGTCCAGCAGCAGGATCACGTCCGAGTAAGGGATGGTGTTGGCCACCTGCAGGTGCACCACGCCCCGGGTCTCACCGCTGGTCTTCGACTTCACCGACCGCGCGTGCATGGCCTTGGCCAGGGCCGCCCGGGCCGCGGCCGCTTTCAAGGGCTGCGCCGGGTGCGTCGACGCCAGCTTGCCGTTGGCGTGGCGCAGCTCGTAGGCCTTGGGGGTCATGCGGATGGTCACCGCCTGGATGGGCTTGGCCGCCTTGCCCCCCACCGTCACGCCCACCACCACCGCCGCGTCCGTGGCCACGTTGCTGTTGACCACCAGCTGAAAGCTCGAATGGCCGGCCTGCACCGCGGAGTACAGCACCTCGGCCACCAGCCTGTAGGGGTTGCCCCTGTGCACCACCACCCTGAGGGGTGGTGCAATGCTCTTTGTGCCCTTCAAGCGAGCCTTGAGCGCCTTGAACAGGGGATCGATGAAATACCCATCCGGGCCGTCGCGCTTGGTGTTCGCATCCACCCGGCCGTTTTTCACGTTGGCTACCGATTGTTTGTCCGCGAGGAGGGTGCTGGCGCTGACGAGCAGCTGCACGCCGGGCACGAAAACTGTGCGGGAGCTGGAGCGAACCCGCATCATCTCCCCTTCCTTTTCGTTCACTCGCGTACGCTGCGCAAACAGGCGCGCCAGGGTGCGGGCCACGCCATGGGGCTGCCCCCCGTCGGCCAGCAGACGGTACAACAGCAGGGCATAGGCGTTCTCCCACGTGCCGTTCGCCCATTCCCGCTTCGAGACCACTTTCCAGGTGGCGAATTTGCAGTGCTCCCAGACGGACCACGCCGGCGCCGCGTAGTCTTTCCGGGTGGCGGCAATGAGCCGCTTCACCAGCCCAGGACACATCTTGTTCTGGAGCCGCTCCACCTCCTTCCTTTGCGCATGGTTCGGGCTGGGCAGGCGTAGCTTGTCCTCCGGGCGTCCTGGGGCTGCCATCTTGAGCGACCGCTCAATACCCGCCGGCCAGCCCTTGCACTTGTCCAACAGCATCTGGACCCAGGCGCCTCTCTGGGCCGCGGACACTTCCAGCAGGACGCTGGCCGCCTTGATCTTCGCCAGGGTCGCGGCCGGGATCTCGCATCGCACGCCCCTGGTGACCTTCGTTGCCGGGCGCGGCGGTATCTTGGGTGCGGTCTTGGGCGTGTCCCTGGGCTGCTTCTCGCTCGCACAACCAATCAGCCCCCCGATTACTGCAGTCCACAAACACATTCGGGTCAAACGCCGCATCCGATACTCCAGACCAGCCGATGTCATTTTCAACCGCTGTCCTCCGAATATCCCGGCAGTCCAGCGCCGAGTCAAGCTGCCCCTGGCCTGCCGAGTCGGCAGCACGACATCGACAACGACTGGCTGGGCGACGCCTTTTGACCCCCGCTACCGCATCCCCGATACTGTAGCGCCCATTCAAGCTGTCACCCTTCGAGCTGAGAAATCGGTTTCCACGTCCCGTCCGTATTTCATGAGCCTGTGACTCAATAGTACCGACTCGATGGCGCGTCGTCGAGCGCTGTCGAGGTCGGCACGGTTCCTTGCGTCTTGCTTGATGCGCTTCTCCAGCGCGTTGACCTCCTTGATCAGATGCCAGCGGTCGGGCAGCTCACACCTGCTTGCGTCGTAGACTTCCCGGGCGGTCCGACCGCCGAGCATGGGTCTCGGCCTGACGTTGCTCAGGTCGTGGATGGCGGCGTTGACGCGCTCGGCGAGTGAGCGGGGCGGGCCGTCTTTGCGCATTGCGTAGACGTACTGCCGGATGTCCCGATTGGCGCGCTCCCGGCGGCCGTTGTAGGGCGGATAGCCGCCCGGCGAGTTCAGGAGCAGGACGCCGTGGCGGTCGCAGAGCTGCTTCACCGGGTCGCTGTTGAGATTGCTGCCGCGGTCCTGCTTGAGCACTAGCGGTGCGCCGTGTTTCAGAAAAGCCTGCTCGAGGTACGAGGCGACGTCGTCGCCCTTTGCCGGACCAGCAGTGAGCCGGTGGTTCAGCTCGCATCGCGAGTGCTCGTCGGCCACGGCGAGCAGCTCCTGCTTTCTGCCGCGCTCCCGAAAGCCCATCCCGTCCTCACTCCACATGACGTTGGACGCGGCCACACCGTAGCGCCGGGGCTTGGGCCGCGGCGTGCGCGGTGGCTTCAGGTCGGCGATGGCGCGACCGATGGTCGTCGGGCTGAAGCGCCCGAGGCCGGTGCGCGCCGCCCACTCGGCCAGCACCGACGGGCCCCACTGCCGGTAGTGCTCCAGATAGCAAATCCGCAGCAGCCAGCGCGTCTGCACCGGGATCACCTCGTGGCGCCCACGACGTCGTTTACTCGGTTCCGTCTGCCTCCGGCCTTGCCACCGCCCCAGACTCTTGGGCTGGATGTCGAGCGTCTGTGCCATCAATCGTCGGCTCCATCCCCGGTGCTGTCCCAGTCCGACCAGAGCCGCGCGTAGCCGATCGGCTAGCGACTCTTCCTTGTCGGCGGACACGCCGAAGAAACGGTCCGCCGGGCACGCGCCGCCGATGCCCTGATGTGGGCGCTGATGGCCGTACTACGCAATCCAATGCCCGATCCTCTGCGTCGCGTCGGCAAACGAAGCGAAGACCGCTTCCTCCAGAAATGCATCCCAGATGGTCTTCCAAAATCTTTCGATTTTCCCGAGTGTCATCGGATGGTGCGGCGCGCTGCGCACGTGCTGCACACCCTGGCGTGAGCACCTTCTGGAAGCACGACTTGCCGCGCCAGGCCACGAATTGGCGGCCGTTGTCTGACAGAAGCTCGCGCGGCGCGCCCCACTCGCCGATGGCTCCCTTGAGCACCTCAAGCACCGCGTCGGCCTTCTGCTGGCGATACAGCCCCCAGCCCACGATGTAACGCGAGTGGTCGTCGATGAGTCCGATCAGGTACACCGGATAGTGCCGCTTGAGCTGAAACGTGAAGATATCGATTTGCCACATTGCGTTCGGCAGGGCGCGCTCAAAGCGCCGAACCTGTGGAGGCCGACGCTTCGACCAAGGCGCGGGGTTGCCGAGTCCCGCGTCGTTGACCACCCGGCGCACGGTCTCGGCGCTCACCTCCAGAGCTTGCTCCTGACGAAGGTCGTCACGGATGCGCCGTACCCCGCGCCCCGGATGCGCCAAGCGATGGGCGGCGATGCGCTCCTCCAGCTCGCGGCAAATGCGCCGCGCATTCGGCGATGACGGCTTTCGACTCAGTGCCTCGACGCCGCCGTCACGATGCAGCTTACGCCAGGCATCGATCGTGGCAGAGGAAACGCCCGCAAGCTCGGCCACCGCCCGCGACGTAAGGCCCGACTCCCAGGCCTCGATGGCCAGCAGCTTGACCTCCATCGGCGTGCCGATGCGCGGCTTGGAGCGCGTGCTCGCCAGGGGCCTGGTCTCGCGTGATTCCTTGCCGTACTCCGGTGGCACCTGGGGCCTCGAGGGTGGCTCTACCGCACGGGAGACCCCCGACTCTGATGACCTGGCCTTACCCCTGGTTCGTGAAGACTTCTTTTTCTTTTTTCTGAAGAATCCCATCTCGTCCCTCCAAATGCCGACTCGTGAAGCCAGCAAAATGGGGGACGCGGAAACCTATTTCACGCTATGATGGGGGACAATGTTAGCTGGACGCTGCAAGACACAGGGTGAGCTCTTTTACGGGCCAGTCGTCCTCTAGGTTCCCGTCGCCCCTTTTTCCCCAGGAGCACGATGCTGAAACTCGGAGTCATTGGAACGTCGAAAAAAGAGAATGAAAGGCGGGTCCCCATCCACCCGGATCATTTGACGCGGCTGCCGAACCAGGTTCGCCGGCAGCTCGTGTTCGAGCAGGGTTATGGGGCGCCCTTCGGGATCCCAGACGAAGAGCTCGCCGCGCAGACCGGCGGCACAGCGTCCCGTGGCGAGCTGCTGGCCGACTTCGAGGCGGTCGTCCTTGCCAAGCCCATGCTTGCCGATCTCGAAATGCTCCGCACAGGCGGCATCCTGTGGGGCTGGCCGCACTGTGTTCAGCAACGGGCGTTTACCCAGGTCGCCATTGACCGCAAACAGACACTCATCGCCTTCGAGGAGATGCACGTCTGGGGGCCCAACGGACAGGTCGGGCGACACACCTTCTACAAGAACAATGAGCTGGCCGGCTATTGCGGCGTGCTGCACGCCCTGCAGCTCAAGGGCATCGACGGGAACTACGGCAATCAGCGCAAGGTCGTCATCATGGGCTTTGGCGCGGTGAGCAGGGGGGCCATCTACGCCCTCAAGGCTCGCGGCTTCAGAGACATCACAATCTGCATCCAGCGTCCCGACCACGAGGTACGGGAGGAGGTGCTCGATTGTCACTACGCCCGTGTCCGGCCGGGCGAGGCCGGTGAAGCGCGTCTGCTGCTGGTGGAGCACGACGGCACCAATCGGCCCCTGGTCGACCTGCTGGGCGAAGCGGACATCATCGTGAACGGGACTCTTCAAGACCCGAATCACCCGCTCATGTTCGTCGAAGAACAGGAGCAGTCGCGCCTCAGGGCGGGGTGCCTCATCGTCGATGTGAGCTGCGACGAAGGCATGGGCTTTCCCTTCGCCACGCCGACCACGTTCAATGAGCCGATGCGCAGGTTTGGCGCGGTGGACTACTACGCTGTGGACCACACCCCCAGCTATCTTTGGGAGAGTGCATCCCGGTCGATCTCCGCGGCCTTGATCGTTCATCTGCCCACCGTGTTGGCCGGCCGCGAAGGCTGGAATCAAAGCGAGACGATCCACCGCGCGGTGGTGATCGAAAACGGCGTGTTACTGGATCCGAAGATTCTCTCGTTCCAAAACCGACGGGAGAAGTTTCCGCACGAGCCCAGAAAAAAATAAACGGGGACGGAGTTCGAATTTTCGAATTCTTCGTGACATTTCACTTGACCGCGTGCTGTACAGAAATTGCACCCAGGTGATTTCGGCTTGAAAACGCTCCTCGAAATAGCCTGCACCGGAACTGAGATCCAGAATTGGATCGAGGTACGGCTATGCGATATCGGCTCGGAGCACGCGACGAGAGTTCCCCGCAACGCCGAATACGACGGATCGGACGCACTGGTCCCTACGCTCGGCAACCATCTACGAACGTCACAACGCCTATTCGGTAGCAGCGAGTGCGTCCCAGTGGGCCTTGAGGAAGGTCTTCCAGGGAGTCCTGCCACCGCGCTCGGGAGCAGGGACGATGCCGGCGTCGTTAAGGATGCGCTTGATGGTGGTGCGACTGAGCTTGTGCCCGAGGTTCCGCAGAACGCCGCGGATCCTCGTGTAGCCCCAGGTGATGTTGTCCTTTGCCAACTTGATGACGAGCTCTGCGATCTCCTGCCGGGTCTTTGGTCGGCCCGGCCTTTGCCGGCTGGAGCCGTCGTATTTCTGGGCGATGCGCTTGCGGTACCAGCGCAAAATGGTGTCCGGGGTGACGATGCCGGCGACCTTGCTGAGGAGCTTGCGGCCCAGGAGCTTTCCCTTCGCCGCCAGTCGGCGGCGCTGGTTGTCGGTGAGCCTGAGCCTGCGTCCTTTGAGCTGCTCGCGGAGGACACGGTTTTCCTCGAGCAGGTAGGCGATCATCTTCTGCTGCCTGCGGTTGACCCAACCGGCGAAGGTGAGCAGCAGGAACTGCAGAGCAGGTGGGATGGTGTTCATCTGCCGATTGTCGATCGTGGCCTGCGGTGTTTCAAGAGCTCAGAGAGGACCACCGCGCTAGGTGCAGGGGCATGGTGAGGTCATCGGGGGGCCGATGAAAGCGATCAACCGACAGGCTGCGCTCGTACGCGTGAAGCAGCCCTTCGTGGATTGGATCAACGAGGTGGAGCGCTCCACGGGGAGCTCGGACAAATTCGACCTGGAGCAGGTGAATGATGAATGCCACGTATATCTGCTCCGACACTTCGATATGCTGGAGGATACGGACGAGTACTTCACGGCGTTCAAGGAGGATATCTTCGAGAACGAGCTGGCGGCTTGGTATACCGATCCGTCCCTCTGGCCCCGCCAGCGAACCAGCGACGTGTTCGATGACTGGTTCGAGGTGACGTATCACTCGATGCTGCTCGATCTCGAGAGCAGTCGTGTGAAGAAGACCGGCCAGTGGCTATGAACTGGGCAGCGGGTAGCCACATGGATGCATGGTGTCCCGAATCTACCCAACACCGCGGCACCGGCCAGTGGCATACTGGTCTGATGCTGTCCCTCATCAAGCGTTCCCTGGAGTTTACGGCTTATCATCTGGTGATCAAGGCGGTGGACAAGATCAGCAAGCTGCCCCGAAACAGCCAGCCGTCGGACCTGGAGCGGTTGTACCGGGAGAACCTGGCGCTCAAGGCGCAGCTGGAGGCGGTGAAGAGGGAGATCAAGCCCGCGGTGGGCGCTGGACGCAGGCTGTCGTTCAGGACGAGGGCGGCCGAGGTGTTTGCGTTCTAGCTGAACCGCGGCAACAAACCGTTTCACAAGTACTACCTGACGTCGTCGAAAGCGACGGTGGAGAACTGGGTGACGAAGCTGCGGCGGTCACCCTGGTTCTGGAGCAAGAAGGTGAAGGGGCGCAAGCCAGGGCGGCCGGCGACGGCGGATCAGGTGCGCACCATCGTCATCTACCTCAAAAAGCAGAACCCCAAGTGGGGAGTGCCGCGGATCCACAGCGCCCTGGCCGAGGTGGGCGTGCAGGTGTCCAAGACCACCATCAGGAGCATTCTCGAGGAGGCGGGGCTGCTGCCTACGAGCCCAGAGCCTGTGAACTGGGACCGGTTTCGGTCTTCGGTGAAGGATGGATTGTGGGCGATGGATTTTCTGGTGGCGCACACGACCAAGGGCGTGAAGCTGCAGGTGATGCTGGTGCTCGACGTGTTCACCCGGGAGCTGATGGAGCTGCGGGTGTATGACGGCTGGGACGTGGACTCCTACTGGACGTCCATGGCGTTCAATGAATGCCAGTGCCGAGAGAAGCGCCAGCCCAAGGCGGTGGTGCACGACCGGGCGACCTATTTCGAGGAGCAGTTCATGCGGCAGATGTCGGTGCTCGACATCGGGCAGCGGCACATCCCGGCCAAGCAGCCCCTGGCGAACATCTTCGCGGAGCGGACCGTGTTGACGGTGCGGTTCGAGCTGCTGAACCACATCCGCTTCGAGGACGCCGAGGAGTTGCAGTGGTACCTGGACGAGTTCAGGGCCTGGTACAATGAATTCCGCGTGCATCAAGGTATTGATGGACGCCCTCCGGCGCGGTACGCTTCGGAGGAGCCGCAGGCTGATGTCGTGTCCATCGAGGAGCTACGACACCGCCGCTTGCGGCGGCACGAGTTCGCACATGGCCTGCTGAACGGCTACGAGCTTGTGCCCATGGGACTGGAAGACGACGACGGGTGTCTGGCCGCAGCCTGATAGACCGCACGACAACCGGGACGGGAGCCTCCCGTCGGCCCGGAGGGCCGGTGTGGGGGGGTGCGTCCGGCGTCGGGGGGCCAGTCCCCTGCCCCGCTGCTCCTCGTGGCACACAGCGCGAGCCAGGGCGTCTTGTGCCTCGGACCGGCTCGCGGCAGCACTTCGAATCCAACGTTTCGAATCCGTCGAATCGTTGGAATGGAGTTTCCGACACCCTGGGATCAGGTCCCCAACGCATCTCCCGGTCCAAGTATCCTACTGCCTTGCCACGGTTAGCGACTGGAATCTCGGAGGCCGCGTATCTGAGAGTCTCCTGAGCCATTGTTACCTCGCCAGCCCCTGCTCTTCCAGCAGGTCGTCCAGCTTCGCTTTCACGTCTCTCGCCCAGCCCTGCCAGCGCGGCAGCTGGGTCACCATTCCGTCTTCATAGTCCGCGGCATGCATCCATCGGATGTCGCCTCGGATGGCTTTCAAGATTACCGATTGTCTGGTCATGGCCCGCTCTTTTCTGACGGCCTCGCGTGCGATGTGCTTGTCCATACACGCTTTTTAGCCGTCTTTGATGAACCGGACATTTCAAAGTGCTTTTGGACCGGACATTTACAGTGCTTGTTACTTAACCGGCCGTTTTTTTCCGGGTGGTCTTGGGCCTCAGGGCTCCTGGGGGTGGGCGAAGGCCTTGGCGATGTCGTGGCGCAGCTTGTGGAGGCGGGTGTTGAGGCGGTCTGCCTGGGGGCGCAGGACGTGGTCGTCTCCGGCGAGGCTGCGCACCATCAGATTGTCAGATTTTTCGGACAGTACGGCAAAGGGTGAGGCGGAGAGTGGAGGTGGAGAGGTCGGGTGCTCGGGCTTGGCTAGAAGACTTTGAAGTAGGTCAGCAGATACAGGATGCCCATGACGATGGCCAGGAAGCCGAGGGGGACCTGGATCTTGGTGAGCTTCTCTCGGATCAGCTGGCCCTTCTCCTTGGCGAGGTCGTTCTTGCTCAGCGCGTACTTGCTGATCATGGAGAAGCCGAGCAAAAAGCCCACCAGGAGGTCGGCGAAGGCCACCCCTGCCCAGAAGGTCCAGGTCAATGGTGCCGTGCCCAGCAGGGACAGGTGCCGCACCACGGCGATGGTCTCCCAGACTCCCCAGAAGAACATCACCATGCCGATCCAGCCCGTGTAGGGCACGAGCTTGTCGATGAGGTCCTTGGCGTTGGGCTTTTTGCTGATGATGAAGCCCGAGGATGCGAGGGTTCCGCCTGCGATGGTAATCAGTCCGCCGATCATGTCGTACCTCCTTGAAGGGTTGTTGGCTGCGTTTCTTGGTTGACAGCGTTTCTTGGTTGGCTGCGTTTCATGGTCGTCTGGCACTGCACTGGCCGTGCCAGGATCGGCGGATCCGTGATTCCACTTGGATCTCCGGCGATTGACCCAATCGACGCGGAGACGGGGGGAGGCGGTCGAGGCGGCGCGCGCGGCAAGAACTTGCCGGGTGCGGCAAGAGATTGCCCTGTCCGGGCGTATGATTGCGCTGCCGGGGCCGGCGCGGTACCCTGCGGCCGGCGCGGTACCCTGCGGCCGGCGCGGTACCCTGCGGCCGGCGCTATCAACGGAGGCTCAGTCGCCCCATGCCCGCTCCCAACAATCCCCCGCCTGCGCTGGTGGGCAGCCATGTGGGCAACTACGTGGTGGAGCGAAAGATCGGCCAGGGGGGCATGGGCGAGGTGTACCTGGCCCGCCACCCGGACCTGGGCCGGGAGGTGGCGGTCAAGATCCTGGGCGGGCTCCTGGCGGCGGACGCGACCGCCATCGGCCGGTTCCGCCAGGAGGCCATGGCGGCCTGCCGCATCGGCCATGACGCCATCGTGGAGATCCTGGACATCGGGCAGCTGGCCGACGGGCGGCACTACTACGTCATGGAGCACCTGAAGGGGCAGTCCCTGCACGAGTACCTCGAGGCCGCCGGACCCCAGCCGCCCCAGACATGCCTGGAGATCATCCGGCCGGTGGTGGCCGCCCTCGCGGCGGCCCACGCGGTTGGCATCGTGCACCGGGACATCAAGCCCGACAACATCTTCCTGGCCGAAAACCGGGACGGCAGCCTCAAGGTGAAGGTGCTGGACTTCGGCATCGCCAAGCTGGTGGACACCACGGTGCCGCCCCTGGTGGCCACGCGGTCGGGGGCGCTCATCGGCACGCCGCTGTTCATGTCCCCAGAGCAGTGCGCGGGCACGGGTGACATCGGGCCCGCCGCGGACGTCTATGCCGTGGGGGCGGTGGTCTTCGACATGGTCACCGGCCGGCCGCCCTTCATCGGCGAGGGCGTGGGCGAGGTCCTGGTGCAGCACATGCAGGCGCCGCCGCCCTCGGTGCGGAACTTCCAGCCGGACCTGTCCGACGCGCTGGACCAGGTGCTCCACTGCGCCCTGGCCAAGCGGCCGGCGGAGCGGTTCCAGAACGTCGCGGCCCTCGGGGCCGCCCTGGAGGCCGCGGTCACCGGGGCCGCGCCGCAGACCGACCCCGGCGGCGCCACCCTGCGGCTGTCGGGCTCGACCGGGGGCGCAGCGCAGCCCTCGGCGGGTGCCCAGACAGCGGCGGATGCCCAGACAGCGGCGGGTGCCCAGACAGCGGCGGATGCCCAGACAGCGGCGCTGCCCCGCGCGCTGAGCCAGACCAGCCTGTCGGCGGCCGCTGCCGAGCGCGTCCCCCTGCCAGCGCCCGCCAGCGCGCCGACGCCGGCCCCGACGCACCTGCGCTTTCTGGTGATCGCCGTGGCGGTGGGGCTGATCATCGGGGCGGGCGCCGTTATCGCCGGGGTCTTCCTCGGGCGGTCGCCGGCGCCCAGGCCGCAGGCGCAGAGCGCGACGCAGACGGAGGGGCAAGCGGAGGGGCAAGCGGAGGGGCAAACTGAGGGGCAAGCTGAGGGGCGGACTGCGGGCCAGGTGCCGCACCCTGTCGACGCCGGAGCGGCGCGGCCCATCGGAGCGGCGCAGCCCGCCGCCATGGCTGCGCCGCGCCCCGCCGCCTTGCCTCACCAGTCCATGCAGGCTGAGCCCATGGCCAGGGTCAAGGCCATAGCCAGGGCAAAGGCCAGGCCCGTCCCTCTGACCCGCGCCGGGGCTACATCGACGCCCCCCGGCGACCCGGTCGGCCCTGCCAGGCCCAACAAGGTGCAGGTGGGCTTCGCGCGCAAATGGCTGAAGATGGCCAAGCAGCTCCACCGCAAGGGGCTCTGCATCCAGGCCCTCGGCAAGGCCCGCATGTCCTATCGGTACCTCAAGTCCACCGCCGCCGTCCGGATCATCGGCCACTGCTCCTGCCGGGTCGGCGGCAGGTACTGGGCTCGGTACGCCCGCTGGGCCTACCGTCTCCTGGGGCGCAAGGACAGGCGCGCCGTCAAAGCCACCTGCGCCCGTCGCAAGATCACCCTGCCCTGAAACGCGCCCCTGCTCACCAAACCCCGAAAAACGCACTTTTTCGCCAGTTCTGACTTCCTTTGGGTTGACAGACCTCCCCGGTGGCGTAAGAAAGCCCGTGATGTTCTGCATCGAAGACAACATGTCGAGGACGAGTGTCGCCCTGGATGCGACCGTTGGGGTGACACGAACCCCGGGTGGTGCAACGTAGCTTTGCGACGACGCCAAGCTCTCTAAGCCGCCCAGGGTAACCTCGGCGGCTTTTTTGTGTCGTATCGGCAGCAGGCAGGTGAGTGGAGAGAGTGGAGAGACGCTGCTGCGGAGCGGCCGACGCGGTCACGGTGCTCACGGCTTATGGCTGGAGCATGCGCCCGCCGGAAAAAAGATCGAGCACGGTCAGCAGTGGTTGCTGCCGGCGCGGTGACGTCAGGTCATCGCGCCGGCAGAAATCGCCTTCGTGGTGGTGTGCCGGAATGGCCAGGGATGGTCGGGGGTGTGGCCGGGGAAAGCTGGGATGGCCGGGGGTGGCTACTTGTGCAGGTTCCAGGCGCAGATCGTGCCGATGCCCGCCCTGGTGAGGGCGGCGGCCGTGCGGCTCACCGAGTCCTGCTTGTCGAGGTAGTTGCGCTCGAGCGCCGGCATGAGGCCCTGGGCCTCGATGTCGGACTTGGCCAGGAAGTACTCCAGGATGTCCGAAGGGTGGTCACGCTTGGCGTCGATCTCCGGCACGGCGCCCTCGTGCTTGGCCGAAATATTGGGCACATCCCTGGCCACGTCCACCAGCTCCTCCAGCCGGTCGTAAGGCTGGATCACGATGGACTTGTAGGTCTCGGTGATGTGGTGCTCGAACCGCACCACGTCCTCGAGGCCGAGCTGCTTCCGGATGACCGACGCCTTGCGGATGGTGTCGGCGTCCACGGAGTTGGCGAAGTTGAAGCCGATGAGGGACGTGGTGCCGTCGGACCGGGCGAAGAGCCGTGCGCCGAGGAGGGTCCACAGCACTGCGAAGGGGTTGTCGTTGCCCATGTACACCGAGATCTTGAACTCGTTGTCGATGCCCAGCTTGTGCATCAGGTAGCCCACCAGCACGGTGCCCGGGTTGACGTTGAGCACCTGTCGGATGCCGTACTCGGTGTAGTGACGAATGAACTCGTCAGCCCACATGAGCGCGTGGTCGTTGGGCTGTCCCACGCCCCCGAAATACCCGGTGATGGTCTCCGGACCGCCCAGGTGGACATTGGACCCGTCTGTGCCCTTGGTGTCCAGGGTCTCGACGTAGCTGGCGCCCACGATCTGCATGGCCGCGGCCACGGCGAGGATGTCGCCGTTGTCCTTGGCCTGCTCGACCATGTTGCGCACCCGGATGTATCGCCCGGGCATGAGCTCCTGTTTCTCGATGGCCTGTTTGGCCTGGGCGATGAGGAACGGGAAGAACTGCAGGGCGCTGATCTCCAGCGTCACGGCGTTGTCCTCGTTGATGGTCGTCGTGGCCGCCGCGTCGCCAAGGATCTTGGCACGGTAGTCGGCCACGGAGATGAAGGCGCCCGCGTCCCGCTGGGCTGTGAGCCACTCCAGGTCCTTGACGTAGGGCGACTTCTCGGCGGCGAGCCGCCCCATGAGATTGTCGAGCTTCCGGGCCTCGGCAGCCTTTTTGTTGATGGCCTCCGGGCCGCCGTACTTGTCCACCAGCGCCAGGAGCTCACCCACCAGGGCGTTGTTCGGATCCAGCAGCAGCGCGTTCACCTCGGCCAGCCGCTCGTCACTGATTCTGAGTTTGTCTTGCAGGCTCATGGGGTCTGTCGCCTCCCTTTTTTGGATTGGGTCCGATGGGGGTTATTTGTACTTCTTCGCCAGATCGACGAACCGATCGTACTGGCCGTCCTTCATCTTGTAGGTGTGCTCGTCGGCCGGGAAGGCCCCGCTGCGCACCTCGGCGGCGTACTCGGCGATGGCGTTGGTCATCACCTCGGCGACGTTGGCGTACTTCTTGACGAACTTGGGCGTAAAGGCCTGGAACTCGCCGATGAGGTCGCTCACGATGAGCAGCTGGCCGTCGCAGTCCACGCCCGCGCCGATGGAGTAGACGGGGATGTCCAGCAAGTCGGTGATGTACTTGGCCACCGGCGGCGTCACCGCCTCGAGCAGCAGAAGCTGGACGCCGGCGTTGGCCAGGGCCACCGCGTCCTTGACCATGTCGGCGCCGGACTCGGCCGTGCGGCCCTGGGCCTTGTACCCACCGAACTGCCCGGTGGACTGCGGTGTCAGGCCGATGTGACCGCAGACGACCATGCCCGCGTCGAGGATGGCCCGCACCTGGGGCACCACCCGCTCCCCGCCCTCGAGCTTGATCGCGTCAACCGCCGCCTCCTTGTAGAACCGGCCGGCGTTGACCACGGCGTCCTCGACCGACCGCTGGTAGCTCATGAAGGGCATGTCGCCGATGATGAACGTGCCCGGAGCCGCCCGCCGCACGCACTCGGAGTGCCAGATGCACTGGTCCATGGTCACCGGCACGGTGGACTCGTACCCGTAGATGCACATGCCCAGGGAGTCGCCCACCAGGATCATGTCCACGCCGGCCTTCTCGGCAAAGGAGGCCGTGGGGTAGTCGTAGGCGGTGATCCAGACGATCTTCTCCCCCTTCTGCTTCATCTGCCTGAATTGTACGATGTTCTTCTTGTTGGATTTCAAGCCCATGGGTACCGCTCCTTTCGCCCCGCGGGCGGACCGCGGAACGCCAAATTTCGGGTTCTTTTGAGTCGCTGCGATCCAAGGCCAATCTATCTTCGATGTCAAGCTAAAGCCACCGAGCAGCCACTGGGAACCCAAAGGGATTGGCTCGGGCTTCTGGCTCGGACTTCTGGCTTGCACTTCCGGCCCCGAGAGGCGACAAACGGCCTACGCCGAAATCAGCCCGGAGCTACAGATGCCCCTGTCCCAGCTTTCCGATCCGGAGGATCCCAAAAAGCGACTGGTCGCCCTGACCAAGGCCACCCCCACGGTCACCGTCATGATGTCCACGCTGTTGGCCTTCAACGCCCTCCAGACGGCCTCCACCGCCCTGATCCCCTTTGCGCCGGGCGCCTTCCGCCGGTTCAACCGCTGGGCCGCCAACCTGTGGTGGGGCTGGTGTGTCACCGGCTCGAGGGTGCTCAACGACGCCGAGCTGGTGGTCACCGGCGACGACATTCCCATGCGCGAGAACGCCATCGTGGTGCTCAACCACCAGAACATGCCCGACATCACCTGGCTCATGGACTTCGCCCGGCAGAAGGATCGCCTGGGCGACATGAAGTGGCTGGTCAAGGACGTCATCAAGTACGTGCCCGGCGTGGGCTGGGGCATGCTCTTCATCGACTGCGTCTTCATCAAGCGGGACTGGGCCAAGGACCGGGACTCCATCCGCCAGACCTTTGCCAAGCTCCGGGACAACGACGTGCCGGTGTGGTTCATCTCCTTCTCCGAGGGCACGCGCATCACCCCCGCCAAGCTCGCCAAGAGCCAGGACTTCGCCCGCGACCACGGCCACCACGTGCCCCGCCACACCCTGGTGCCCCGGTCCAAGGGCTTCGTGGCCACCGTGGACGGGCTGCGGGACCACGTGGACGCCGTGTACGACTGCACCCTCGGCTATGTGGAGGGCGTTCCCACCCTGTGGCAGTTCATCAAGGGATACGCCCCCAAGGCCCACATGCACGTGCGGCGCTACCCCATCGACACCCTGCCCGCCGACGACGAGGGCCTGTCCGACTGGCTCTACGACAGGTTCCGTGAGAAAGACGACCTGCTCGAGGGCTACTACGCCACCGGCGCCTTCCCGGACACGGCGGGCTGAGGGCCCGTCGGCAGGAATCCTCGACGGCCCTGACGCCGGATCGCACGCCTCCCCCCTCCCCTTTCCGGTAGGGCGACCTACATTGGGACCACCGGCGGCGCGCGCGCCGCCGGTCTTCCAGGTGCGACCATGAACGAGCGACCCTTTGGTGAGTTCCTCTTCTCGACGTTGGCAGACCTGTCGGTGCGCCACGTCTTCGGCATCCCCGGCGACTACGTGCTGCCGCTATATGCCGCCCTGGAGGCCACCGACGGCATCGAGGCGGTGGTGGCCACCCACGAGCCCTGCGCCGCCTTCAGCGCCGACGCCTACGGACGCCAGGCCGGCCTCGGCGTGCTGCTGGTAACCTACGGCGTGGGCGGGTTCAACGCCATGAACGGCGTGGCGGGCGCCTACGCGGAGCAGTCCCCGCTGCTGGTGGTAAGCGGCGGGCCGCCCCGGGGCTACACGCAGACGGGCGATCCCCTCCAGCCCATCCCGCACCACGTGTTGCGCACGGCCACCGATCAGCTCGACGCCTACCGCAGGGTCACCGACCTGGCCTTGCGCCTGGAAGACCCGGCCACCGCGGCCCGGGACGTGGTCCGAGCCGCCCGGTGGGCCCGGGATCGCAAGCGGCCGGTGTACCTGGAGGTGCCCACGGATCTGATGACCGCGCCCATCGGGATGGGCGCGATGGACCCGCCCACCGACAGCGACGACCCGGCCGACCTGGATCGCGCCGTGGCCCTGTTCCGCGACCGGCTCGGCCGGGCCGACCGTCCGGTGGTACTGGCGGGCATGGAGGTGGCGCGCCATCGGCTCGGCCAGGAGGTCCGACGGATCATGCACGGCTTCGGCGCCCCAGCGGTGACCACCATCCTGGCCAAGTCAGCCCTGCCCGACGGTGAGCCCGGGGTCCTCGGCGTCTACGGGGGGGTCCTCTCGACCGACCCCGGCGCCCGGAGCCTCGTGGAGTCGGCGGACCTGGTGGTGGCGCTGGGGTCGGTGGCCACCGACGTGAACTGCGGCGTCTTCACGGCGGACCTGCACGCCGACCGGCTCCTCATCGCGCGGTCGGGCTGGATCGGCGACGCCTCCCACCCCTTGACCACCGGGGTCGGCTTCGCCCGGTTCGTGCGCGGGCTGGCCGCCGACCTGCCGCCGCCCGCCGCCGACCTGCCGTCGCCCGCCGCCGACCTGCCGTCGCCCGCCGCCGACCCTTCGATGGCCTGGCCCACGGTCGGACGGTTCGACTACGCGACGAGCCGCTCCCGGATGGACCGGTACCTGGGCGTGGTGGAGGCCCACCTCCGGCCCGGCGACCTGGTGGTGGCCGACACAGGGGACTCCTGCTGCGGCTCGCTGGCCATGCGCATCCCCCGGGAGAACGGCTACCTGGCCAACGCCTTCTACGGCTCCATGGGCTTCGCCGTGCCCGCCGCCCTGGGCGCCCACCTGGCCGAGCCCGATGCCCGCCCCGTGGTGCTGGTAGGGGACGGCGCCTTCCAGATGACCGGCCTGGAGCTGTCCAACTCGGTCCGCCGGGGCCTGGACCCCATCGTGGTGCTGTGGAACAACGACGGCTTCGGCATGCAGCGGATCTTCCAGGACGGCCCCTTCAACGACATCGGCCGCTGGGACTACCAGCAGATCCCGGCGCTCCTGGGGGGCGGCCGCGCCTGGCGAGCCCAGAGCCCCGAGGACCTCGGTGCCGCCCTCGCCCAGGCGCGTGACTACCGGGAGGGGCCCTCGATCATCGAGGCGGTGGTGGAGCGCGGCGAGGTCTCCACGGGCATGGAGATCTTCGGCCGGGCCTTCGGGCGCGAGAAGACCGGCGCCTGCCCAGCAGCCCCGCCCGACGCGCCGCCCTGCGCCCATCACGACACCTGCGCCTACTGCCGCGCGGCCATCTGGAAGTAGCCGCGGCGGCGAGCAGGGCGATTCGGGTTGAGTTTCCGCTCTGATCAGTATAGACGGGATCCAAAACCGTCCACGTGACACGGAGGCTCATCATGTCCAAGAAGGTGCTGCTGGCGACTGTGAAACCCTTCTCCCCCACCGCGCGGGACCAGGTGGTGGCCATCCTCAAGGAGGCCGACTACGATGTGCGGCTCCTGGAGTCCTACGGTGACAAGAGCGAGCTGTTGGCGGCGGTGGCCGACGTCCACGCGATGATCATCCGCAGCGACAAGATCACCGCCGAGGTGCTCGACGCGGCCGCCGAGCTCAAGCTCGTGGTGCGCGCGGGGTCGGGGTACGACAACGTGGACGGCGCCCATGCCAAGGGCAAGGGCGTCCTCGTCATGAACACCCCCGGCCAGAACGCCAACGCCGTGGCCGAGCTGGTGTTGGGCATGATGGTGTACGTGGCCCGGGGCCGGTTCAACGGCAAGCCCGGCCGGGAGGTGCGGGGCAAGACCCTGGGCATCCACGCCTTCGGGGCCGTGGGAAAAGCCGTGACCACCGTGGCCAAGGGGTTCGGCATGAAGGTCTGCGCCTTCGATCCCTACGTGGAGGCCGCGGCCATGGAGGCCGAGGGCGTCACTCCCGTGGCCAGCGCAGAGGACCTGTACCGGCAATGCGACTACGTGTCCATCCACATGCCCGCCACGCCCAAGACCATCGACTCCATCGGCAAGGCGCTCCTGACGCTGATGCCCGAGGGCGGCACCCTGATCAACACCGCCCGGGCCGAGGTGATCAACGACCCGGAGATCCTCGAGGTCATGGCCGCCCGGCCCGACTTCCGCTACATCACCGACATCCAGCCCTCGGCCGAGGTCCAGGCCGCCCTCACCGACAAGTACGGCGACCGCTACTTCTCGACGCCCAAGAAGATGGGCGCCCAGACCCTGGAGGCCAACGTCAACGCAGGCCTCGCCGCCGCCCGCCAGATCGTGGACTTCTTCGACAAGGGCGTCGAGGTCAACGTGGTCAACCGCTAGTCCTCTGGATCCGTGAAGGACGAAGATCTCGCGCGGCGATTCACCGCCGAGACGCGCCGCGGATCCCAGGTACGCGCAACCCCGTCAATCACGGAACCGGCGAAGGCACCCCCAAGGATCTGCACCCACCCCATGGGCGCCTTGACCAGTGACGCATTCTCGGCTTACAGTCACCGCAAATAGTGACGACGCTCCGAGCCCGGTGACCTACGGCATTCGCTACGGACACCGGGCCGATAGGGTGGGGTTGGAAACGGCCTTGCCTCCCGTGTTTGGAAAGGAGCCTTGCCGTGAATTCGTACCCACGCTTCCCCTCCGGGGCAGTGCCTCTCCTCTCATGTAGGGATCCGACGTTTCGGGATGACGTCGACGCTGCGCCCCGTCGCGTTTCCCCCTACCGCAGACCCACATGGTAGGGGCAAAGGACAGAGCGACGGTCTTCTGGGCGCGCGCCGCGGTGTTCGGCGCGCTCTGGGGGTTCGTGGAGATCACCCTGGGTGGGTTCCTGCACAGCCTGCGGATCCCCCTGATTGGAGTGATCCTCGCCGACTGCGAGGCGGGATTTCTGGTGGCGGTCCACCGGCTGCACCCCCACCGGGGCCTCGTTACGGCCGTCGCGCTCGTGGCGGCGCTCTTGCGGGGCCTGACCCCTGTGGGCGCGCTGTTTACGCCTCTGGTGGCCATCTTCATGGAGGGGGTGCTGGTGGAGCTCGCCTTTCTCTTGCTGCCCGGCGTGCGGCTCCCGGCAGCCGTGGGGGGGGCACTGTGCGCGCTGTGGTCGACGGCGCAGATGGTGGTGTCACATGCCATCTTCCTCGGTCTGGACGCCCTGCGGCTCTATGACGCGCTGCTGCTCTCGGGTGCGCGTCTGACCGGGATCGCCCCAGAGAGCCGGTACCTGGCCCTGGTCTTGCCCCTGTCGGTGCTGGCGGGCATCGGAGCGCTGGGTGGCCTGGTGGGTACCCGCCTCGGAGAGCGCACGCGCAAGGCGGGTGCGGTCCCCAGGGAGGTGCCGACGTGAGCGGTCGACGAGCCTTGGCCGCGGTGTCGTTGGCCGCGGTGGTCCTCCAGCTGCCGGGGCGCCTGACATGGGCGGCGATAGCGCTCGGCGCGCAGGTCCTGGCGATGGCCGCCTGGGACCGCGCCGCGTTGCGGAGTCTCGGTCGGTGGCGGCTGTGGGTGCTCGCGTCCGCGGTTGCCCTGATGAGCGGGCTGGTCCTCGCCCCGCCAACGGGGCATCTCGGTCCTCTCCCGTACTCGCTGTCGGGCCTGCGTACCGCGGCGTTGATGCTCTGCCGTGCGGCCACACTCTTTGGTGTGGCCGCGGTGGCGAGCCGGCAGGTCACCGCCGACCAGATGGTCGGGGCAGCCCAGCGACTCGGGATGCGGCAGGTCGGCGTGGCCCTCGGTGTGGCGGTGGAGACCCTCCCGCGGTTGGTAGAAGCCGCCCGTCGCGAGCGGGCGAGCCAAGCCGAGGGCAGCGGCGCCGGCGCTGTCGGGCGTGTCCTACGTCTCGAGGGCCTGGCGATACGGCTCCTGCTGCGCGCCGAGGAGATCGTGGAAGAGGTGACGGCGGACCGCGGCGTGTCGCCCGACGATCCGCCGTCCCGGCCGACCCTCGCCCCGGAGGACGGCACGCAGGGAGGGAGCGTGTGAGCCGATATGGCATCGTCGCCCCGCCGCGGTGGGGAAAGACGTCGGCGCTGCTGGACCTCGCCCGCGGTCTCGCCCAGGCGGGCGTGACGTGCACGGGTGTAGCCCAGCCCGCGTGCCGCGAGGGAGGGCGGGTGATGGGCTACGAGCTGCAGGACATTCCGAGCGGCGAGCGCCAGCCCTTTGCCACGCGACGCCGGCCATTTGGGGCACCAGAGCGGCAGGTTCGCGGCAGGCCACCTGGGAGGGAAGACCTCTCGTTTCACTTCGACTCCGCGGGATTCGCCTGGGCGGCGACCCGGATCCACCGGCGCGCGGAGGTGCTGCTGGTGGACGAGCTGGGCTGGCTCGAGGCCGGCGGTGAAGGCCACCTGCCCGCAGTGGTGACCGCGTTGCGCGAGACGCTGCACCGGGCCGCGGTCTTCGCCATTCGACAGGACGTGCTGCCCGCGCTCGAATCCAGCGTGGGACCGCTCCAGGTGTGCTCGACCTCGACCCCCCCCGAGGCGGCCCTCCTCAATGCGTTGCTCACCGACCTAACAAAGGAGACCAGTTGATGCGCTTCTATCGTCGATCCATCCGTCCGAGAATCGCGCTCCACCGCGCGCTGGCTCTCGCCTTGCTGCTCGCGCCGGCCGGCTGCGGCAGCGAGAGCGACCCGGAGCCCTGCGATCCCGCGCGCGCCGTGACCCTGCAGATCTCCTACGGCAACGGGAGCGAGCCCGTGGATCTGGGCACGCTGAGCGGCACGGAAGAGGGAGATCTGTGCCTGGTCCCGCTGATGGATGTGTTGGAGGAGGTGAGCCTCGGCTTCGACCCATCAACGAGCTACTATGACTTCGTGGCCGCCGACGGGTTCCGTCCCACCCAGGTGGACTGCGTCACGGTGGACGCCACGATCCTCGAGCTCGGGTGGGTGGACCGGGTGACCGGCACCCTGGTGTGGGACGCTTCGCTGGGCATGCGCGGCTGCTACTCGGTGACCGCGGCGGTGGAGATCGCCGCGTACGACGCGCCGTGGCCAGACCTCGAGTGAGGGCTCGTGCAAGAACAGCTCGATCGCCCAGAATGCCGATGCATCCCGCCTCGCTTCGTTGCTTCTCGTTGCATATCAACAAGTGTGCGCCTCGTCGCGCCTCGCGAGCCGGGCGCCTCGACGGTCCGAATCGTCGACCTGTTCCTGCACGAGCCCTAGCCCGCACCGGGATCGGTGTGGCGGTGCTCGCGGCGCTGGTGTCGGTGGTGTGCGCCAGTGGTGACGTCCGGGCCGCGCCCGATCCGGAGAGGGTGCGCGCCGGCTCGGCCCCGGCACGGGCACCCGAAACCGAGGCGGGGCGCCGCCCCCGTCCTCGGCCGGCGTCTCGGCCGTCGTCTCGGCCGTCGCCGCGGAGACGGCCACCGAAACGCCGGCCCCCTGCGGTGGGTCGGTACGAGACCGTGGTGTCCTCGCGGGCGCCGCCACCCTTCGACCAGGCCCGCACCGAGGTGACAGGCCGGCAGCTGCTCCGACGGGGCCAACGCACCGTGGCGGAGGCCCTGGAGACACTCCCCGCGGTGCAGGGGCGCGCCAACGCCCGAGGCGAGCGGCTGCTCGTGGTGCGCGGCTTCAACCAGCGGCAGTTGGTCGTGCTGCTCGATGGCGTGCCACTCCAAATCCCGTACGACGGTCGGCTCGACCTGGGCAAGGTGCCGGTGGGGCTCTTGGGGTCCATCGAGGTGGTCCGGGGGCCCGCGTCGCTGGCGTACGGCCCGACCGGGATGGGAGGGGCGATCCTGTTGCACACGCGCCAGCCAGGCACCGCCCCGCGGCTCGCGCTGGACTGGCGCGGAACCCTCGGCGCGAGCGAGCACCACGTGATCACCAGCCTCGCTGGCGCCCGAGGGGGCGTCGTGATGGCCGGACAGATGGTCTGGCGAGAGCACCTCACCCTGCCGCGCGCCTTTCAGGCAACCGCGCTCGAAGCCGGGCCCCGGCGAAGCAACTCGGATCGGCTGAGCCTTTCGCTGGGGGCCACGGGCCAGTACCGCCCACACCCAGACCACACGCTGCAGCTCCTGATGCTCGGGGGTACCGGCCACCACGGGGTGCCCCCGTTGACCGAGACCCCGAACCCACGGTACTGGAGGTTCGCTCCCTACCAGCTCCTGCTCGTCAGTCTCGCCCATCGCGGGCGCTGGAGCGACCGGGTCCGGCTCAGCGAGGCGATCTACCTTACCTACTACCGGAACACCCTCTACGCCTATGACGATGCCCAGTACCTGACCCGTTTGACAGATCGCGCCTTTCGCTCCGCGTACGACGACCTCAGCGTGGGCGGGCGCCTCTGGCTCCGGGCGGATCTGCCGCGACCTTCGTGGTCCCGCACCCTGCGGCTCCACGCGTGGCTGGAGACTCGCCACGATCGACACGAGGGCCACGATGACTACTCGGGCGGCCAGGAGGAGACGTCCCAGGTGGCGACCACGTTCCTGCGCGGCGCGGTGGAGGTGGATCTGCGCCTGCGGCGGGGTCACGCGGTCCGCCTGCAGGTCGAGCTCCAGTCCGAGCTGCCGGGGCACGTGGAGCCCGAGTCCCCGCGTCCCACCTGGTTTGTCGGGCCGCTGCTGGGGTATGGCTGGCAGGGACGGCTTTTCTCACTCCACGTCACGGTGGCTCGCCGTGCGCGGTTCCCTGCCCTGCGCGAGCGGTTCGCCTCGGCATTTGGTCGGCGCACGCCCAACCCCACCCTGGGACCAGAGTCGGCCTGGATTGGACAGGTCGGGGGCCGTGTCCGCCTCTGGCGCCGCCGTCTCACCATCACGAGCACGGTGTTCACGGCGCTGGTGGACGACCTCATCGACGAGCGGCTGCCCTGCACCGACGATCGCCCCGAGTGTCAGACCCTACAGCAGCAGAACGTGGGCCGCGCGGTACAGGCCGGTCTCGAGGTGGGGGCTCGGCTCCGCGCTCCCTACGGGTTCGTCGTGGGCGCCGGCTACCAGTACCTTTTCTCCCGCGCGCTGGCCCAGACCGACGAGGCCACACTGACGGGGCGCGCGCCGCACCGCGCGTACTTCGAGCTCGTCTACTCTCCGTGGCGGTATCTCGAGATCCGGATGGCGCTACGCGTGCAGGGCCCCACGCCGTCTCGCCACCCCGACACCGGGCTGGTGAAGACCCTCGATCCATACGCCCTATGGGATGCGCGGGTGACGCTCGGCCCCTGGAACAGTGTCAGCCTCTACGTCTCCGCCACGAACCTGCTCGACTCCCTCCACGAGACAGAGGTCGGGCTGCCCGGTGCTGGGCGCATCATCTGGCTGGGCGTTCAATTCGTCAGACGATGACGCAGAATCTGCTGCTTCTGTCCTGCTTCGTTTGGGAGTCAATCCATGGCGTGGTGCCATCCGTGTCGTCCTATTGCGGATCCGTGACGCCGTTGCCATCGCCATCGTTCGATCCGGGGCTGGGCTCGGGGGGCGTCTCCTCGGGGGGGCTTGGCTGGCCGCTGCTTCGGCGGAGCTGCAGCTCCTTGACCGCGGAGTAGAGCACCGGCACCACGACCATGGTGATCATCTGGATGACCATGCCCCCGAACGAAGGGATGGCCATGGGCACCATGATGTCCGCGCCGCGTCCGGTGGACGTGAGCACGGGCAGAAGCGCGAGGATGGTGGTCGCCGTCGTCATGAGGCAGGGCCTGGCTCTCCGCACGCCAGCGGCGAGGGTCTCCTCGCGGATCTGTTGGATGGACTGCGGCGTCCGGCGATCGAATCGATCCCGCAGGTAGGTGCCCATGATCACCCCGTCGTCGGTGGCGATGCCGAACAGCGCGAGGAAGCCCACCCAGACGGCCACGCTCAGGTGGATGGGCCCGACCCCGAACATGTGCCGCATGTTCACGCCGAAGAGGGTGAAGTCCAGGAACCAATCCTGGTGGTAGAGCCAGATCATGATGAAGCCGCCGGCCCAGGCCACCAGGACGCCCGTGAAGACCAGCCCCGTGGCCCAGCTCGAGCGGAACTGCAGATAGAGAATGATGAAGATCACCACCAGGGCCAGCGGTATCACGATCATCAGCCGCTTCTCGGAGCGCACCTGGTTCTCGTAAGCGCCGGCGAAGACGTAGGTGACGCCCTTGGGGACGACGAGCTCGGTGGCCTTGATCTTCTGCTCGAGGAACGCCCGGGCCTCTTTCACGGCGTCCACCTCGGCCACGCCCTCTTTCTTGTCGAAGGTGACATAGCCCGTCAGGAAGGTGTCCTCGCTCTTGATGACCTGTGGGCCACGGACGTACTCGATCCGGGCGACCTGCCGCAGCGGGATCTGGGCGCCGTTGGGCGCCGCCACCAGGATGCCACCGAGGGACTCGATGTTGTCCCGCAGCTCCCGTAGGTAGCGCACCCGGACCGGGTAACGCTCGCGTCGGTGCACCGCGGTGGTCACCGCCATGCCGCCCACGGCCACCTCGATGACCTGCTGCACCGCGTCGAGCTTGATGCCGTGGCGCGCGATGGCCATGCGGTCGATGTGGATCTCGAGGTAGGGCTTGCCCACTATACGATCGGCCACCACCGAGGTGGGCTCGATGATCTTGTTGAGACCCTTGGACTTGAGCAGCCGCTCGAGCTGCATGCCGAACGCTTCAATGGTCCTGAGGTCCGGCCCGAGGATCTTGATGCCCATGGAGGCGCGCATGCCGCTCTGCAGCATGACGATGCGGGCGGCGATGGGCTGCAGGCGAGGCGCGGAGGTCACGCCGGGGACCGTGGCCGCGGCCACTACGCGCTTCCAGATGTCGTCGGGGCGCTGGATGCCGCCCCACGACCTGCGCCCCTTGTTGAGCTTGGGCGACAGGGCGGGCCGCCACAGCCGGAAGGGCTGGCCATCGCCATCGGAGACCAGGCGGCCATTGGGGTCGCGCTCGAACCTGCCGCGAACCCTGTAGGGCTTGCCATCGCGCCTCCACGGCCTCACGGTTGCGCGCGATCCTCTGCAGGCGATCGGCGACATTGCTTTGTGCGAGCTTCGCCTTGAGGAGCAGGGATCACCGCCAGGAGGGTCGCGACCGCGATTGCCATGGACGTTGTCCTCATTCAATCACATCGGCCCCGGGCGCTGTTCGAGGCGGGGTCAACCAGGGACCATGGCCACGCGCTGCAGCAACCGTGCCACGACATCACGATGGGTGATTACATGGAGCTACATGGCCATTGAGAATGTGGCTGGAGACTGTTCTTTGGTCGGTTTGGACAATAGTCTGCGACGCCATGGGACGTCCCCACCTCCAGCGCAGGGGCGCTGCCGATCCACCGCGACCTGCCGCTACCCGCCCACCGGTGACCAGGGTCGTTCACCCGCCTCACGGGTGGACACCCGTCCTGGGCTCAGTCCTGGTGATCGTCTGTACATCACGCCTGGTGGACGGCCTTGAGCACGTGGACGCGGGCGGCGCGCAGGGCGGGCGTCAACGAGGCCACCACCGTGGTGAGAAAGAGCCCCAGGCTGTAGGCGATCAGCGTCCCCAGCTCCAGCTTGGCCTTGATCGCCTGGACGCTGACGCCCGCGGCCTCCAAGGGCTTGGGGTAGACGATGCCGGTGGTCTCCAGGTAGTGGATCAGGGGCAGGCTGATCACCACGCCCAGGATCACGCCGATCGCTCCGAGCAGCGCGCCCTCGGTGAGCACCAACGCGAGGATCCGCCCCGGTCCCGCGCCCAGGGCGCGCATGACGCCGAACTCCCGGACCCGCTCCATCACTGACATGAGCACCGTGTTGAGCACGCCGATGGCCATGATGACCACCACGATCAAGATGAACACGAACCCCGTGGACTTCTTCATCGCGATGAACTCGGCCATCTCGGGCATCGCCTTGTCCCAGGTCAACACGTCCAGGGAGCCGTCCTTGCCGAGGGCCGCTCGGACCGTCCGAGCCGCGGCCGCCGAGCCCTTCTGGCTCGGGAGGATGACCGCCACCTGGTGCACGCCCGTTCCCAGCCGTAGGAGCCGGCGCGCGTCGGTCAGGGTGATGTTCGCGTAGTAGCCGTCCAGGTTCTGGTTGCCGGTGTAGAAGATGCCCACCACCCGGAGCTTGAGCTGCTCCTGGGCGCCGAGTCCCTGGGCCTGGATGGTGATGCCGTCGCACAGGTCGACCCGCAGGGTCTTGGCCAGCTGCGTACCGATGACCACCGGGTGGGGCGCCGCGTCGCCCGCGGCCACCTGCCGCGCGCAGTGCAGCGCGCCCTTCTTTTTCAGCCGCTTCTCGGCGGCGTCGACCTGGTCACCGGTGGCCCCCAGGTACACGCCCCGCTTGAGACGCCGGGCGAGCTCGGAGACGCGCCGCTCCGGCTGGGGCTCGACGCCGGCGAAGCGGATCCCCACCGAGTCCGAGGCGCTGGTGACCAGCCCGCCGCCAAAGGCCCGCAACAGCAGGTGCCCACGCCCGAGCCGCTGGCGGATCTTCTTCCGCACCGCCTCGCCATCCTCTACGATGAGCTCCACCGCGCCGCTTTTTTGGTAACCCTCGGCCTGGACCACGACGTGCCCGGCCGTGCCCTGGCGGATGGCGATCTCGACCATCTCCATCAGCCCCCCTTCGGACAAGGAAACCGAGACCAGCAGAAACAGGTGGCCGAAGGCCACTGCGATCAGCGTGAACAGCGTCCGCATCCGATGCCGCCACAGCCCCCGAAAGGCCAGCTTGAGCGTGAGCATACGTCTACCTCCTGGCCTCGCTAGCTGTGCTTCCTCATGGCCTGGACCGGCTTGAGCCGCCCGGCGCGCAGGGCCGGGTAGAACGAGACGATCAGGCAAACCACCAGAATCATCAGCATCGGCACGACGGTGCCCTTGAGGTTGAACACCGCCTTCCACACCGGGTCGATGAAGGTGCCCTGAACCTGCATCCCGCCGTACAGACCCGACAGGTCCAACCCTTCCACCGACAGGTAGTGGTTCAGCCCTACACCGATCGCCCCGCCGACCGTGGCGGCGACGAGCGCCAAAAACAGGGTCTCGAACAGGATCAGCCCGAAGACCTGGCGGGGACGCATCCCGAGGCTCTTGAGCACCCCGAACTCCCGCGTCCGCTCGAAGACCGCCATGAGCATGGTGTTCATCACCGTCATCGCCGCGATGGCGAAGATCACGAACATCAGGATGCTCATGAACATGTCCTGCATCTGCTCGACGTCCTTCATGCCGGGGTTGATCTGGTCCCAGGTGCGCACCAGGGGCCGGAGCTGCGCGGCGGCGGCCTGCGCGAGCGCTTTGGGTTGGGCATCCTTTTTGGGGATCAGCACCAGCTCGTGGGCCCGGGCGTTGAGCCGTTTGGCGTCCACCTGCTGCGCCTCGAAGTAGGGCAGGACCACCGCCGGCCCCGGGCCCGCCCGGAGCAACCCGGACAGACGCGCGACCTGCCACCGCTTCCGGCCGCTGGCGCTTCGGGTCTCCACCAGCAGCGGCTGGCCCACGGTCACACCGAGGTTTCGTGCCGCTGGCAGGGTCACCAGCGCGGGCCAGTCCTGGGTCTCGGTGGCCTCTGGGTCCCCGGGGATCGTGCCCTTGTGCAGGCGTCTGGTCAGCAGGCCCTGGCGTCGCTCCACCGGGTGCTCCACTCCGACGATGCCGAGGGTGTGCGCGACCCGCCCAACCAGCAATCGAACGGGGCCCTCGGGCAGCCCCTGGGCCAGGTCATCCTCCTCGCTCTCGGGTGGTTGGAGCGCCAGCGCCTCGATCTTTCGGCCCGTGGTGTTCCCCTTGGCGGGCCCCTTCGGAGGGGGCAGGAGCAGCACCCGCGCCGTGCCGCAGGCGCTCTCGTCAGCGGCGGCGATCACGACGGAGGTCCGGGGGGTCAGCTTCTGCGCGCTGGCCCAGCGCGAGTCCAGGTACAGATCGCAGGGGCCGGCCGACGGCTTCCGCCCCAGCCGCCTCGTGAGGGCGGCCGCGTCCACGCGGCGGATGTCCACCTTCAGCCCCCGAGCGGCCTTCACCCGCGCCTTGACATAGACCCGCCGGGCCACGGCCGCCAGCCCGGGCACCCCGTCGAGCGACCGCGTCAACCCGTCGGGCACCAGGAGCGCGACGTCCTTCCCCCTGGGCTCGTAGGCCCTCATCGGTGCGGCCAGCGGCGCGATCCCGTTCCGGGTTCCGAGGCTCCCGATGGTCACGCGAAGCCGTCCCAGGGCGAGGTGCTCGCCGATGGCTTTCTTCACGCCCCCGAGTCGGTACGGGTCCTTGGCCCGGATCACGAGCTCGTGGGCCTGGTGGTCGAGCGCCATGAGCCGCTGGGCGTCGGCGAGGTGCAGAAAAACCTGGGTGCGATCGAGGCCCTCTACCCCGGTGCGGTAGATCCCCACCACCCGGAAGGTGGCGTAGAAGGTCCCAGCGGCCACGTCCACCGAGGCCGTCTGGATGAACACCTGCGCGCCGAGGCCCAGCTTCATGGTGCGCGCCAGGCGATGGCCCACCAGGATCTCGCCCGCCACCCGCGCCGCCAGGTAGCGGCCCTGCACCACCTTGTCGGCCATGAACGTGATGCGTCGCTCCATGGCGGGCATCACCCCGGTGATGGCCACCGGCTCGGCGCCCCGCACCACCGCCGTTGCGGTCTTCGCCGCACCGAAGGCGTGGATCGCGTCGGGCCGGGGCATGCCGATTGCGATGGCGCTGGCCGCCGTACCCGGCGCGAGGGGCGCCCGCAGCACCCCCACCACCCGCAGGCGCTCGCAGCGCTTGCCGCCCGTGGTGGCCGCCGGCGCGAGCACCGTGCCCACGTTGACGCCGTGGTTCCTCACCGCGCGGCGATCCACCACCACCTCACAGGCGTGGGCGAGGTCCCGCCGCCAGGCGGCCGCGCTGGAGATGGCGCGACCGAAGCGGACCGCACCCCTGCGCATCGCCGGATGGTCCCGGCCGAGCGGGACGATCCGGAGGCTCAGCTTCCGGTCGTTGGACACCAGCCCGTAGCCGTGCACCCGCGCGGTCGCCGCCTCGACCCCCTTCGTCTTGCGGATGGTCGTGAGCAGGGCCTCAGGGTGCTTCAGGGTGGCTTGCAGCGCCCGCCCCTCGGCGTACGCCGGGCTGTGCACCTGCAGGTGACCCAGGCTCATGCCGGTGATGGCCGTGACCACCTGCTCGCGGATCCCCAGAATCAGCCCGTAGAAGGGAATGGCCACCGCCAGGCTCAGCGCCATGGCTGACGCCGTGATGGCCGTGCGGCGCCGCTGCCGAAACAGGTTCCGCCAGGCAGTCTTCATCAGTAGCCACATGGCCCGTGCCTCGCTTCCTATACCCGCGTTCGTTTATAGGTTCGATGGTCCATTGTGTCCAGGGCAGCGTGCGCACCAGGGCTCCGTAGGGCGAGGCGGCTTGACCGTCGCGCCGCTGCCGCCGACACTCACGACCAGCCGAGAGAGATCGGACTGCTCTCCATGCGCCCATGACCCAATCCGACGAAGACCTGCGCAAGACCCTGTTGGCGACCTGCGAGGCCCAGGGGATTGACGAGACCCATTCCCTGGGAACGACCATTCGCTGGGAGCCCGGTGTCTTCGGGAAGCCGGTCGGTGCGGAGGCGTCCTGGCGGGCCTGGCTGGAGCGGGAGGTCGGCCGGTTGCCTCCCCCTGTCTCCGAGGACAGCGAAGATCCCGGTGCCGCGGATCTCCACTTCACTGGGCTGCTGGGCGAGGGCGGCATGGGCGTCGTCCGGGCCGCGCATCAGCGCCTCGAGAAGCTCCACCAGGACCAACGGTTCCAGGGCAGAAACTACGGCCGCAGCCTCGTGACCCTGGCAAGCGGCATCCTGTGGACCGGTGCCCTGCTCATCGCGTCCCATCTGCTGCGGACAGGGGTCATCGCGGGGTCCCCGACGGACAATCTGCTCTTCGGGGTGGGGGCCTTCGTGGAGGTGGTGGTCGTCGGACTCATGCTGCGGCGCGTGCTGTTCGACAACCGGATCTTCCGCTCGCTGATGATGGCGGTCTTCTGTGCCTTTGGCGCCATGCTGCTGGGCCGGGTGGTCGCCGTGCTGCAGTCGTGGACCCTGCACCAGGCGCTGATGGTGGACTTCGTGATCTGGGTGGCGTGTCTCGGGATGATGTCTTCCTTTGTGTCGCGCACCCTGTGGTGGGTGACGGCCATCGCCGCGGTGACCTGCGTCGGGGCGGCGTTCTTGCGCGACTTCGCGGTGGACATCATGGCCGGGCTGGTCCTCACCGCCCACCTGATCATCGCATACGTCGTGCGGCCATCGGCCCCGTCGGACCCCGACCCCGACCCCGAACCCGACCCCGAACCCGAACCCGATCTCCGCGGCCGTTGATGCCCCGACTCGGACGATGGTATGGTTGACCATGCGCTGTCGTCTGCGTAAAGGCCGGCAACCCGGGGTTGGGGGTCACCTGGTGTTGATGGCATTGGGACTCCTTTGGGTTTGCGCCGTCGCGGCTTGCGGCGCGTCCGGCTCGGGCCACCGGGATGGGGGCATCGACCCCGACGGGTGGACGCCCCCGCAGCCCTGGCGTTCCATCATCGGGATCCCGGACCCGCCCTTCGGCGTCACCACCACGCACACCCGCTTCGCCGAGGCCGGGCAGACCTACGACTATGGCGCCGGCCCCGAGGCCTACCGCGTGGGTCCCGACGGCCCCTACACCCACTATGTGGACCACGATCACCCGGCGGCGACCGACACCGACAACCCCTTTGGTACGCACACGCAGCCCCGGGTCACGGTCCCGGTCCTCTCGGCGCTGCGGGCCGGGACCGTGGTCGAGATCCACGGCGGGACCTTCGAGGGGCCCGGCGGCGTCAACGGCAGCGGCACCGAAAGCGCTCCGATCTTCATCCGGGGAGTCCCTGGGGACGAGCCCGTGGTCACCGGGGGATTTCGCTTCTACGGGGACTACTATGTCCTGGAGCACCTCGCCTTCGATCTGGAGACCCACGCCAGAAACACCATCACCGTGGGCAAGTACGACCCGGGGGCTCGAGCGCACATCGCCATCCGGTACAACGAGTTTCACGGCGGGGAGCACGTCCCCACGACGAGCTACCAGGCCATCCGGATCCTGCACGACTGGAACAGCGCCGAGGTCGTCGGCGACGTCGTGATCTACGGCAACCACTTCCACCACATCGGCGACGGTCGGGGCGAGGCGCACTACGACGCGGTGGCGGTGTCGGTGGACACCAACGCCGAGCGCGTCTGGATCATCGACAACTACTTCCACCACATCGGCGGCGACGGCATCCAGATCGCCTGCGACGCCCCGGATCTCGGCGACACCTACACCCTGCCCAACCACATCTACGTCGGCCGAAACGTCAGCCACGACAACTACGAGAACTTCCTGGACCTCAAGCTCTGCGAGGACATCATCGTGTCCGAAAACGAGGTCTTCGGCGACACCCCGCTGAACCCATCGATGACGCCCATACGCTACGGCACCGGCGGCCAGGCGGATCCGACCCAGGTCAGACGCAACATCTGGACCCTGTTCAACGTCATCCACGACGTGGCCCCCGAAGACGGCGCCTTCCTGGTCTACGCCGCCGAGGACCTGCCCTATCCCACCGACCATTACTTCATCGGCAACATCGTCTACAACGCGCACAACGCCGACGGCCGCGCCCCGGCCTTCGGCGCCTGGAACGTCCAGACCATGGTCTTTCTCAACAACGTCGCCTACCACTGCGATCTCGGCTTCAGCCTGGCCGGCGACCGGTTCGGCACCGACCCCGGTGAGCAGCTCGTGGCGCTGAACAACATCGTGAGCGCCCCGCACCCCGACACCACCCGCTCGTACCTCCTGTCATTCTACGGCGTCCCCGAATCGCTGGACCGGGCCGTCGTCCACCACAACCTGTACGACAGCGCCACCGGTACCGCGTCGGTCAGATGGGGCGTGCAGACCCCGACAGACGGCCTCCAGTACACCAGCTACTTTGTCGCCGAGTTCCAGACCGCCGTGCCGGGAAAGGGCGTCGGCTCGGTGGAGGCCGACCCGCTGCTCACCGACGCTCCCAACGCAGACTTTCGCGTGGCCGAGGGCAGCCCGGCCATCGACAGCGGCACCACCGCCGCCCACGCCTACCTCGACGCCTTCTACAGCCGCTACGGCATCTCCATCGCCGTGGACCTCGACCAGACGGTCCGCCCCGCGGACGGCACCGGAGACGGCAGCGCGGTCATCGACATGGGCGCCCACGAGTATCTGCCTTGACGTGAGCTCGGGTCTTCCCGGGTGTCTGTGGGGCCAACACGGCGACCATTGTACGCCTTTTCGGATTGACGCATTGACAGGCCCCCACCCCTCTGCCACATCCAGGGCCCATGTCCGCTCCGATCCCCCCAGATGACGCCCCGGCCTCGCCGTCCGCCTTTGAGCGGTTCGACCTGGATCCGCGGTTGCAGCGGACCGCCGCCGGGCTCGGCTTCGAAACGGCGACGCCGATCCAGGCCCGCGCCATGGGCCCGCTCCTCGCCGGGCGGGACGTGGTGGGCCGCGCCCGCACGGGGTCGGGGAAGACCGCGGCCTTCGGGTTCCCGCTGCTGCAGCAGATCACCGACGGCGCGCCGGGTGGGGTGCGGGCGCTGGTCCTCGCCCCGACCCGGGAGCTGGCGCTGCAGGTCACCGAGGCGCTGCGCGACTACGCAGCGGGCCTGACCGTGCGGATGGTGACCGTCTACGGCGGCGCTCCCTATGGCCCACAGGTCAACGGGCTGCGGCACGGCGCGGAGGTGGTGGTGGGGACCCCGGGCCGCCTGCTCGACCTGCAGAGCCGCGCCCTGATCGACCTCTCGTCGGTGCGGCTCGTCGTGATCGATGAGGCCGACGAGATGCTGCGCATGGGGTTCATCGAGGACGTGGAGCGCCTGGTGGGCGCCACGCCGGCCTCCCGACAGGTGGCGCTCTTTTCGGCGACCATGCCCCCGCCGATCCGAAAGGTGGCCGAGGCCTACCTGAAGGACCCCGTGGAGGTCCAGGTGGAGCAGACCGTGCTCACCGTGGACCACATCGACCAGCACTGGATCTGGGTGCCCTACTACCACAAGCCCGAGGCGCTGCAGCGGGTCCTGCGGGCCGCGCCGCGGTCCACAGCGCTGGTGTTCGCGCGGACCCGGGCCGACTGCGCCGAGACCGCCGAGGGGCTGGGCCAGCGGGGCTTCTCGGTGGAGGCCCTCCACGGGGATCTCAGCCAGCCAGCCCGGGAGCGTGTGATGCGCCGGTTTCGCAGCCGCCACATCTCCATCGTGGTGGCCACCGACGTCGCCGCAAGGGGGCTGGACGTCGAGCACATCACGCACGTCATCAACTACGATCTGCCCGACAACGTCGAGTCCTACGTCCACCGCATCGGCCGCACCGGGCGGGCGGGCCGCGAGGGGATGGCCATCAGCTTCGTGACCCCACGGGAGGCGCGACGGGTGCCTGTTTGGGAGCGACTGCTGAAGGTGCGGATCCCCGAGATGCCGGTCCCCTCCGACGCCGAGATTGCCAAGCACCAGCTCGAGGGGCTCGAAAGAGAGCTCGGCGCCGCGCTCGAGGGCGACGAGGCCAAGGCCGCCCGGGCCGGGTTCGCGCGGGTGCTCGCCGCGTCGGGCTGGTCCGACGAGGACCTGGCCACCGCCGCGATGGTGCTGGTCGCCCAGGACCGTGGGGTGAGCCTCGAGGCGAGGCGCGACGATCGCCCGCCCCGGTGGGCGCGGACCCGGCGACCGGCCCGGCGCGAGCCTGGCGGCCGGGCATGGCCGAAGCGCCCCGGGGACGCCGGCCGCACCGCTCGGAGCGCCGGCCAGAGCGCTGACCGAAACGCCGACCAGAGCGCCGACCGAAACGCCGACCGGAGCGCCGACCGGAGCGCCGACCGGAGCGCCGGCAGGAGCGCCCGACCGCCGGGTAGCGTGCGCACCTCGGCGGACTTCGAGGCAGCCAACGAGGTGGAGCTGTATCTGGCCACGGGGCAGCAGCATGGTGTGCGGCCCGCCGACATCGTGGGCCTCCTGGCCAACGAGAAGGGCATCCCGACCCGGCTCATCGGTCGGATCACCCTGCTGGACCGCAAGTCCTTCGTGGGCCTGCCCCGAGACGTCGCCGAGTCCCTGCTGCGCGACGGGTCGACCCTGTGCATCCGTGGCGTGGACGTGCACATGGACCTGGCGCGCCCGCAGGCCCAGGGCGCCGCCGCCTCGCGCCCCGTGCCGCGACCCCAGCCGGAACCGAGGCCCTCTGCACGACCCAAGGCAGGCTCGGACCGCAGGCCCGTCGAGCCCGGCAAGAGCGGCAAGCCCGGCAAGAGCGTCTGGCCCGGCAAGCCCGGCAGGCCCGGCAGTCCCGGCAAGCCCGGCAAGCCCGGCAGGCCCGGCAAGCCCGGCAAGCCCGGCAAGAGCGTCTGGGCGAGGTTTGACAAGAAGGCCCGCCGGGGCCGCCCTGCCTCCCGCCGGGCCGGTCCCAAGGTCGTCCGCAAGACCCCGCGCGGGTGACCCGACTCGCGCGCCCTGGAATGCCAGCGGCTGCTGCTGCGTACAGTACGTAAACGCGCGCCTGGGAGTGACCTCCGACACCGATGCCCTTGACGCCCTTTCACCTGGGTCCGATCCTGCCGCTGAAGGCGGTGCCGTCGCGCTGGTTCAGCCTCGGCGCCTTTGCCGTGGTCCAGGTGGCGATCGATCTGGAGGTCCTGTGGAACCTCGCCACCGAGGCGCCGGTGCTGCACGATCAGGCCCACTCCCTGGCCGGCGCCCTGGTGGTGGGGCTGGCCTGTATCCTGCCGTCGAAGGTGGGGCTCACCGCGGCGTATCGCTGGCTGGCTCGATATCTCGAGCGGAGAGGAGACGTGCCGCGGGGGATCCTCCGGGAGGTCGTTGACGTCACCTGGACCGGCGCAATGTCCGGGGCGCTGATCGGGGCGGTGACGCACGTGGCCCTCGACAGCTTGATGCATCCGGACGTCCACCCCTTCGCCCCGTGGTACCCCCAGACGTCGTTCTGGATCCCGGGGAGCTTCGGCTGGCTGCACCTTGCCTGCGCGGTGATCGGGCTGGCTGGACTGGTCCTGTGGCTGCGACGCGTTACGACGGCGCCAATCCGTACACCTCGCCCATGGCGCGGATCCGACCTGCCACCGCCTGCCGTAGCTCCGCCGGCTCGAGCACCTCGGCGTCGGGGCCGAAGCCGAGGATCCAGCTGTGCAGCTCCACGGTGAGGGCGACGTCCATGGTCAGGTCGATGGCGCCGGGGCCGGGGCCGCCGCCGCGGACCTTGCGGATCTGCTGGCTGGGGTGCCAGAGGGACCGCTGGACGTAGCGGGCGACGCTGCCGGCGAAGCGGACGCGGACGGGCTGCGGCGCGCCGGCGATGAGCCCGAAGGCGCCCTCGATGACCTGGGTCGGGTGGTAGTCGTCCGGGTAGTCGAACCCCTCGCCGCGAAGCCAGTCCACCTCGCCGATGGAGTCGAAGGCAAAGGTGCGGACCTCGCCGTGCCGGTGGCTGTGACCCACAAGGTACAGGCCCTTTTTGTAGACGAGGAGGGTGTAGGGGTCCAACAGGAGCCGACGTGGGCGGCGGGTCGCGCCGGGGGTCGCGCTCACGTGGGTGATCCGGAGCCGCTCCTCGCGGATCAGGGCGGTGAGGATCTCGCCGACGTCCTCGACGCGGTCCTTGTAGACACGGGGCGCCTCGTTGACGTCGAAGATCTTGCGATCGAGGTGGCGCGCGATGAGGGCGTCCTGGCGCTTGAGGGACACCCTGAGCTGCCGGAAGACGTCGTCGAGGTCCTCCTTGAACCCGGTGCCCTCGAGGAAGTCGAAGACGCGGCGGGACAGAAACAGCGAGAGCATCTGGCTCGTCGACAGGCGGACACTGTCCTTTCTGGCGGTGGGCATGAGGCGCCAGATCTTGCGCCTACCCTCCACCTCCTCGTAGAGGGGCTCGCCGGACCGCTCGAGGGTGGCGAGGTAGCGGCGCACGGTCTTGACGCTGACCTCGAGCCGCTCGGCGAGGTCGTAGACAGAGGCGCCCTCGCCGGTGTTGAGGATCGCGCGGACCTCGGCCAGGCGGATGGCCGGGGCGTGGCGGCCGGTGATCTTTGCCATGGGCTGCATGTTGGACCACTTTTGTCCCACTTGCAAGGTATGGTGTTTTTGAAACAGCCAATGGAGGATCGAGACATGAGCACGAAGTCAAAGGGCAGGCCGCGAAGGTCGTCGGCTGCCGGGGCGGAGGGGCCGGGCGGGGCCACGGAGCGCAGGGCCAGCGTCGACCTCGCCATCAGCGCCATCGAGAAGTCCTATGGCAAGGGCGCCATCATGAGGCTGGGGGACGGCTGCCATGGCGCGGTGCCGGTCATCTCCTCCGGATCCCTGGGTCTGGACATCGCCCTGGGCGTGGGCGGGCTGCCCCGGGGCCGGATGGTGGAGATCTACGGGCCAGAGTCCTCCGGCAAGACCACCCTGGCCCTGCACGTGGTGGCCGAGGCCCAGAAGGCGGGCGGGGTCTGCGCGTTCATCGACGCCGAGCACGCCCTGGACGTGACCTATGCCCGGAAGCTCGGTGTGAGCACCGACGAGCTACTGGTGGCCCAGCCGGACTATGGGGAGCAGGCCCTGGAGATCACCGACATGCTGGTGAAGTCGGGCTCGGTGGACGTCATCGTGGTGGACTCGGTGGCGGCGCTGGTGCCCAAGGCGGAGCTGGACGGGGAGATGGGCGACTCCCACATGGGCCTGCACGCGCGGCTCATGAGTCAGGCCCTGCGCAAGCTCACCGGGACCTGCGCCAGCCGCGGCACCATGGTGGTGTTCATCAACCAACTCCGCATGAAGATCGGCGTGATGTTCGGCAGCCCGGAGACCACCACAGGGGGCAACGCGCTGAAGTTCTACGCCTCGGTGCGGCTGGACGTGCGGCGCATCGGCAAGGTGAAAAGCGGCGAGGAGGTGACAGGCAACCGTACGCGGGTGAAGGTGGTGAAGAACAAGGTCTCGGCGCCCTTCCGGCAGACCGAGTTCGATCTCATCCATGGCCGTGGGGTCCTGCTGGCCGGGGAGGTCCTGGACCTGGCGGTGGAGGCCAAGCTCATCGGCAAGCGGGGGAGCTGGTACTCCATGGGCACAGAGTCCATCGGCCAGGGCCGCGAGGTGGCCATGCACCACCTGGAGGAGCACCCCCAGGTGCTCGAGCAGATCCGGGCGGATCTGCTGGCAGACGCGGGCATCGGCGCGCGCCCCGACGACCAGGAGGAAGTGGGGGTGTCTGCCGAGGCGCTCGAGGCGGTCCAATCGGCCCGAGCGATTCAGGCGGCCTGACCTTCGGGCTCCAGGGTTCGTTGACTTCGAATCACTCATGACGTTTTACTGTCGGGCGTGCGTGATCGTGTGGGTCACGCCGACAACCATGGAGACACTGCTTTGACCTGGCAGGTACCGACCATCAATCGCCGATTGACCTGACGGCAAGCGCGGGAGCCAGGTGGGCTCCCATCAACTGGCCGTCGGGGACCTCCTCCCGCCTGATCCCACCCGCCCGCCGCGGGCGATCGGGTGCGCAGGCGCAGCCGATGGCCCCACGGAGGATCGAATGACCGAGACAAGTGACCATCGGCCCATGTGGGTCGACCTGGGCCTGGACGAGCACGACGCCCTCCTGGGCGTCCTGGGACAGGCCTACGGTGACGTGTTCATGGCCCCGGGTTCCTGTCCCAGGAGGGCCGAAGAACGGAAGGAACAACATGAGCAATGAGAAAAAAAGTGGCGGCCGGGGATCCGACGACCCGCGGCCGGAGGTCGGCCCCGGGCAGGTGCCCGACGGTGGTCCCCGCGACCTGGTGGTCTATGTCTCTTCGGAGGACATGGGCCGCGGGGACGATGCGCTCGGCCGGATCCTGATGGCCGTGTTTCTGGACACCCTGGGCCAGCACGGAGGCGAGGTGTCCCACGTGATATTCGTCAACGGTGGGGCAAGGCTCGCCGCCGCCGGCTCCACGGTCCTGCCACAGATCCGTCAGCTCGAGGACCTGGGGGCCGAGGTGCTGGTGTGCGGCACCTGCCTGAAGCACTTCGGCATCACAGACCAGCTCGCCGTGGGGAGCGTCTCGAACATGGTCGCGATCCTGGAGACCCTCTCGGGGGCCGGGCGGATCATTCGACCCTGAGGGCCCGGGCCGACGGTCGGACGCACCCCTGGTCCAGGATGGGGACCCCGAGGCTCACCGGATCCACGAGCGTCGCCAAGTGAGCCTTGACCGGGTGGGCCACGATCACCAGACAGATGCGCCCGACAGGAACCCGGAGCCCGGGTTTTTGGATGCGTCTGGCCGTCCGAGGACTATGATTGAGGAAACCATGCGATGCCGCGCGCTCCACATGCCTCTGCTGTTGGTCGTCCTGTCAGGGGGCGCGTGCGATGACGGGCCGCCCCGGGGGCCGGCCGTGGAGACGGGCTTTGCGGGTGGGAGCCCCCAGGACGTGGATCGGGACGACTTTTTCCCCTCGGGCCACTACCTGGACACCGAGGGCCTCGTGCAGGACACGAGCGAGCCGCTCATCCTGCGGGACGGCCTGTCCTGGGGCGCCGAGCTCCGCTATCTGTGGCACTCGGAGACCGCGCGGAGCTACGCCTTTCGCCTGGACGCCACCGCGCCGGCGCTCCCCCTCGCCCCGGGAATCGTCCACCTCGTGCAGCTCGTGCTCACGGATCGCTCCGACCCTGCCGACCCGAGCCGGATGCTGACCGAAGCCAAGGTGCGGCTCCACCCCGACACCCTCCTGGTCCCGGTGGTGGTGTGGAACCTGGGCGGCGCGGTGGTGGGGCTCGACGAGGCGGCGGCCCGGCTCATGTTGGATCGAGCGGAAGGGACCGGGTTTCCGGCGGAGCTTGACCTGGGATCCTGGGCGCGCCAGCGGGTGGACGAGGTCTGGGCGGCCTGCCACATCCAGTTCCGCCTGGTGGGCTACCGCCAGGAGTGGATCGACGGCGAGTGCTGGCAGCGCCCGCCCGTGTCCAACCAGGATCCCTTCTTCCAGAAGTGCGTCACGAACCGGCCGGCCTGCGCGCCCGACGACCCGGCGACCCAGGACTTTGGCGACTGCGCCCAGCAGGAGGTGAACCGGTGCACCCTGCGGGAGCTGCTGGACTGGTCCATGGTGACCCCCACCTATGACGGCCCGGACCTCTGGGCGCCCGAGGCCGTCAACGTGTACGTCGCCCCGGGTTTTCACCTGTGGGAGAACATGACCGCGGGCATCGGCTGCCGGGGGGACGTGCCCTTCGTGGCCCTGTCTGATGTCTGGGCGGACAACCTGGGCCTGCGGCTGGCCCACGAGCTGGGCCACGTCATGGGCGTCCTGACACACACCCCCGACACGGTCATGGGTGACGCCTCCGAGCGCAACGCCGTGGTGACCACGGACCTGTGCGATTCGACCCGCGCCTACGTGTTGGACCGGTATCCGTGGGTGCGCTCAGGATCGGCGGATCCGGCGGCGGAGCCAGACCAGCGCTAGCGGCGCCAGGAGCCAGAGGAAAGCGCCGGGGCCACCGGGGCCGCCAGGACCGGACGGGGACGAGGCGTTGCAGGCCATGCCCGTGGTGATGCCGTCGCCAGTCATGCCGTCACCATCGGCAGGGGTGTCGGGATCCGCCGGGTCGCCGCTGTAGGGGTCGCCGGGGGAGCCGCCGTAGCCGAGCACCTGGGTCAAGCGGATGGCGTCCACCACCAGGCGGGTGTCGGTCCACCCCGCCTCGCCGGTCAGATCCTCGAGACGCAGCCCCTGGTTCGGTCCGGCGGTGAAGTCGAACTCGCCGATCTCCACCCAGCCGTCCACGGCGGTCTGATCCACCTGGGACGTGGTGGTGGTGGTGCCGTGCGTGACCTGGTACCGCGCCTGGTCGGACTCGGCCCAGGCGGCCGGGGTGTAGGCCTCCAGGCGATAGCGGCCCGGATGCTGGAAGTTGAAGGACCACTGTACCCAGTTGTACACCTGGGAGGACACCGTGTGGGTCCAGACCAGGGAGCCGCCATACCCCTCGGCCTCGGTGCGCCAGTACTGCATGTCCCCACCCCACTGTAGGCAGGGCTCGTTTTCGTCCACCACCCGGCCCGCCAGCGGAATGGACTCGCAGCCCGACGGGTCGGCCACTGGCGTGACGCGGAGCCCGTCGACCACCAGGCGCGTGTCGGTCCACCCGGCCTCGCCGGTGAGGTCCTCCAGCCGCACGAACTGCCCCGCGCCGGCGACAAACTCGAAGACGCCCACCTCGGTCCAGCCGTCCGTCTCGGTCTGGTCCACCTCCACCACGGTGGTGTCTGCGCCGTGGTGCACCTGGTACTTCGCCTGCTCGGACTCGGCATAGGCTGCCGCGGTGTAGGCCTCCAGGCGATACCATCCGGCCTGGTCGAAACCCAGGTCCCAGCGCACGTGGTTGTAGGCCTGGGTGGAGACCGTGTGGGTCCATCGGAGGGAGCCGGCGTGGCCCGCGGCCTCGGTACGCCAGTACTGCATGTCGCCGCCCCACTGGACGCAGACCTCGTTTTCGTCGATGACCCGCCCGGCGGCGGGCACGTTCTCGCAGACGGGACAGTCCCCTGGGCAGGTCTGGTGATCCTCTCCGACGTCACAGACGCCGTCGCCGCAGACCGGGCCCGTGGGGCCTGCGCCCCAGGTGAGGGACTGGAGGTCGGCCAGGGTGCCGTCGAACACGTTCTTGTCCACGCTGGTGGTGCTGATGCCCGCCACGGTGCCGATGTCGGTGTACTGGTGGAACTCCCAGGTTGTCCAGCCGGTGGGCATCCGCGGGCAGGTCACGTAGTAGTGGGCCACCCACAGGGGATAGGCGGAAAAGGCGCTGGAGTTGACGTAGGAGGACCACAGTCCCGGGCTGGTGTAGATGATGGGCGTCACGCCGAGGACGGCCTCGATGCGGCCGATCCACTGCCACACGGCGGCCGCTACGGCGGCATTGGTCATGCCGCTGCTGGCCTCCACGTCGATGACCGGGGGCAGGTCCCCTGGGGTCATGGCGCCGCCGATCTCGGCGATGAGCAGGTCTGCCTGGGCCACCGGGTCCTGGCTCGGCCGGAAGAACTGGTAGACCCCTCGGACGATGCCCACCCGCTGGGCCTCGGACCAGTTGAACTGGAACTTCTCGTCGTAGGTGTACACGCCGTCGGAGACCCGGATGAAGGCGAAGGTGACGCCCGCGCCGGCCACCTGATCCCAGTCGATTGTGCCCTGCCACTTGGAGACATCGATGCCGTCCAGGGTAGGCCCCGAGGCGCAGACATCCAGGCAGCGCGTCATGGATTCGAAGGTGGTCTGCTCCACTGAGCAGGCGCCCTGTGTCACGCCCGCCATGAGAACCAGAATTGTCATTTGGGCCAAGCGTTTCACGGTCTTCCTCCGTGGCTGGTGCGGTTGCCTGTGGGCCGGTGTAAACATCGTGTATACTATACATGGTGTTTACACTTCGGGTCAACGAAATTAGTACCGGAGAGCACATGTGTCTATGTGCTTGTAAACACAATGTATACCGCTCATCTGGCTTGGAAGATCTGGGGTGCGCCGAAAAAAAGTTCTTTGGTTACTGGTAGTTTGCTTGTATACATGTGGGATTGTGTGGTCCTGCTTTGACTCGAATGGTATACAGCGTGTAGGATCGACATGGTGTATACTGATGTCACCAACACCATGACTGACTCTCTCAACAGCTGGAAGGGTGGAACCCTCACGTGGATCGGCTCTACTCGGACGCGGTCGAAGCTCATCGAGGCCACGGCCCGGGTGGCCCTCAAGCTCGGGCTGCGCAACGTGACCGTGCGGCACATCCTGGAGGACGCCGCCCTTTCCCGGCGCACTTTCTACCAGCACTTCAAGAGCAAGGACCAGGCCGCCCTGGCGCTGTACCGCAGCGTGTCCGTCGAGCTGGTGGGCGAGACACACCGCGGGCTCAAGTCCGCCGAAAGCCTGCCCGACCGTTTGGCCGCCGGGGTCCGCGCCTACCTGGGGTTTCAGACCCAGGTGGGCGACCTGCTGACCATGCTCCGGGCCGAGGCGGTGGATCCGGACTCCATCCTCGCGCCCATGCGGGAGCAGAACCTCGACACCCTGGGGCGCCTGCTGGACAACGAGGTCTTCAAGGCCCGGGCCCTGACGCTGGACCCGCTCGTCTATCGGGGACTGCTGGTGGGGCTGGAGGGCATGGCGGCCTTCCAGCGGGTTGACGCCACGCTGGTTCCCCCCAACTACGATCGCGTGGCCGAGGTGGCCACGGCCCTGTTCGTGGCCGCCCTGGCAGGCGAGGGAGAGGTTCCCCGGGCTCAGGAAGAGTGACCCGAAGGCGGATTGTTCACTGGCGGCGGGCGCGGCGGCGGGCGCGGCGGCGGGCCCTGCGCGCGAGGTAGGCCTCGAGCATCTTTTCGTAGCGGGCGCGCTGGTCCGGTCCCAGGGCGGCGCGGATTTTGTCGCGCGCGTGGTTCCGGGCCTTGCGGATGGCTGGGCGGGCCCCCCGCCTGATCTCCCGGGTCTCGGTGAACATCTGGTACACCGCCGCGCGCACGGTCTTTTGTTGGGCGGCGTCCAGGTCCAGCTTTTTCTGGAACCGCTTCATGAGCCGGCTCGTCCGGACCTGGGGGTCCCGAGAGCGCCTGGGGGCTCTTTTTTGTTTCTTCGCGACCACGGCGTCGGACCGCAGCCAGAGCCGGTCCAGACCGATGCCGATGCCCACGCCGCTTCCCAGCACGAGCCCCAGGAGCCCTACGCCAACCAGGCGCATGGATCGATTGGTCATGTCACTCCACCTCCTGGCCGAGCACCTCTGACAGGAGCTCGTCGTCCGAGACCACGTCGTCGTCGGTGGCAAAAAGCGCCGCCATGGAATCGGGGCTCACGCCGACGTCCTGGACAAGATCCGGCGCGCTGGTAAACAGCCCCAGCGCCAGCACCATCGCCGCCGTGGCCGTGCCCAGGGCGGGCCAGCGCAGGGATCCCACGACCTCCCCGAGCCAGTCAGTGGCTCGGGCGGGGTCTGCCGTGAAGGCGGCCCGGACGGCGCGGTCGGCCAGATCGTCGGGGGGCTCGGCCGGCCCCTGGGAGGCCAGGGTCCGGGTTGTCGCCGCCATCAGGTCGTGGGTCTCGCGGCAGCCGGGGCAGGTTTCCAGGTGCTGCTCAACCAACGTTCGTTCCGCCGGCGACAGGCGCCCGTCGACCAGGGGGGTGAGCAGCCTTTTGATCTTCGAGCAACGCATGTCGTCTGCTCCTTATTCGCGCCGAGCGAGGTCGGCCTTCAATCCGCGTACCTTGCGGGTCAGGGCTTTTCGCGCCCGGTGCAGCCGGGACTCCACTGTCCCGATGGAGCAGCCCAGGACGACGGCCAGATCCTCGTAGCTCATGCCATCGATCTCCCGCAGCATGAGCACCAGGCGGTGCTTGTCCTTGAGGGAGGCGATGGCCTCCCGCACCGCCCGGGCCACCTCGGCGTCGCCCACCTGTCCCTCGGGACCGGCGTCGGGATGGGCCAGCAGGTCCACAAGGGGAGACTTGCCTTCTCCCAGGGGCAGGTCCAGGGAGGCGGCCTTCTTCCGGACCCGGGATCGGAGGTGGTCAGTGGCGACATTCCGCGCGATCCGACAGAGCCAGCCGTATGCGGCCAGCGGATCCCTGACCTTGGCCAGCCCCTGCCACGCCCTGACATAGGTCTCCTGGACCACGTCCTCGGCGCCAGCCGGGTCGTCGAGCACGCGCAGGGCCACGCGGTACACCGTGCGGTGCGTCCGGTCCACCAGCGCCCGAAAGGCCCGGCGATCGCCAGCCGCGGCAGCTCGGGCCAGGTCGGCGACTTCATGGTTGGCGGTGTTTTCGCCCATCTCATGTCCGGCTGGTCGAGCCGCGTGACCATTCTATTCCACTTTTTTGGGGAGCAACCCGCGAATACCGGGCCTTCATTTGCTCACCCGAACCAGCGCCACGGCACAGAGGCCGGGGGCCCAGACGCCGGAGCCGTGGTACTTGTACGGCTCGTCGGACAGGTTCTCCACCCGCAGGGTCACGTCCACGTGGCTGCCGATCCGTACGCCGGCGGCCAGGGTCACCACGGCGAAGCCCGACGTGCCGTTGCAGCGATCGGGACCGTCGGGACAAATACGCGCGTCGGCGAGATCCCCGGGGTTGAGCCGGTCCTGGCGGGCCGACCAGCGCAGGCTCAGCTGGGCCCAGTACTTTCGGTGCCGGTAGCCCGCCGCGACGAGGCCCTGCAGCGGAGACATGCGCCGGAAGGGCTGTGGGGCCGGGTCGTACAGGGGCATGCGGATGTCCCCATAGGTGTAGGAGATCCAGGCGGCCAGGTAAAAGTGCCTGGGCAGTCGGACCTTCAGGTCCGCCTCCAGGCCGGCCACGAAGCCGCGGCCCATGTTGGCGCGCTCGGTGGCCGGCTCGCCGTCCACATCGTAGCCGGCCTCCTGACGGGCGATGAAGTCGCGCAGGAGGGTGTAGTGGCCAAAGAGGGAAAGTCCCAGCCGCGCAGACGACCACTTCACGCCGGCCTCGAAGCTGGTGGCCTGCTCGGGCGACAGGTCGGGGCTGGGTACGTCGAAGCCTCCGCCCTCGGAGCCCACGTGGGAGTAATCGTCCAGGTTGGGTGCCCGGAAGGCGTGCTGCACGGCCGTCACCAGCCGCAGGGAGCGATGGGGGATGAACGTGACCGACACCCCGCCTCCGAAGCCGAAGCTGGCGTCGTCGATGCGCCCGGCGGGCAGGCCCAGGTCCGCCGCCAGGGGATCGGACGGGACAAAGGCGCGGGCAAAGGCGAGGCGTCCTCCAGCGCGTACCTCCAGCCACTTCACCGGCCGGATGGTGTCGGCCAGATATGCCCCGCCTTGCAAGAAACCCGAGCCGTCCACGAAGCGGCCCCGGAAGGTGACCGGGACGTTGGGGAGGGTCGCCCCCGTGCTGATGGACTCCCGGCGCTGGCTCGATCGCACCGTGTCGTAGTAGGCGTCGACCCCATAGGTGAGCCGGGACCAGCGCCCCAGGTCCGAGCCCGCCACCAGGGCCAGGCCCACCGTGTGCACGTGGTCGTTCTCGAATTCCAGGCGATCGGGAGTCAGGCGGAAGCGGTCCCGGGCTTCCCGGTATCGCTGGTATGACAGGGTCAGCTCCAGGCGATCGAGCTTCGTCCCGGGGCCCCGGCCGCCGGTGAGCTTGGCGTAGACCAGATCCCTGAACTGCTTGCGGTAGTAGCGAAAGTCCGTGGGCGTGAACTTGTCGGTGCGGGGCACGTCGTACTGCCGGACACCGTGGGTGGCCACCTTGACGGCCCAGCCCGGCCGCGGGTGGTAGGTGACCGCGGCGTCGTAGTCCCCCTCCTGATAGCCGGTGGCCTTCTGCTCGCCGATGCCTCGACCCCCTGTCAGGGCGTTGAAGTCCTTGAAGGAGCCCCCGGCGAAGAAGGTGAACCGGCGGACCTGGGTCCAGGCGCCCACGTTGTAGACCTGGCTCAGATCCGCGGTGCTCCACCGTCCGGTGACGGTGCCACCCCAGCGGTACCGGGCCCCTGGGCGGTAGGGCGCGTTCCGGGTGACCATGTAGATCACGCCCCCTATCGCGTCGGAGCCGTACAGGAGCGAGCCCGGGCCACGCAGCAGCTCCAGCCGCCGGATGGTGAAGGGATCGATGGTGTTGAGGGCCTGGTTCGGGCCGTAGCGGGTGGTGCCGTTGTTGAGCCGAACCCCGTCTGTCAGGTGGAGCACGTGCTGGCCCGTGAAGCCCCGCACGATGGGCGAGCCCCCGCCGTGGTTGGTCTTCTGCACGACCACGCCCGACAGGCTCTCGACCATCTCAGGCGTGGATCGCGGCGCCAGGCGCAGGAGCTCTTTTCCGTTGAGGATGTCCACGGAACGCGGCGTCTCCAGGATGGGCTCGTGCCGCTGGGCCGCCACCACCACCGTCCGGTAGCGCCGCCGCGGGGGAGGGGCCGGTCGCCGCCGCCTGGGAGTGACCTTTCGCCGTGGCACAGGTCGGGACAGGCGCTTCGGGGCCGGTCGCGTGACCGGTCGCGCGGCCGGTTGCGTGGCCGGTTGCGTGGCCGGCGGCCGGACCGGCGGCGGCGCCCCGAGCGCGGGCGTCATCAAGCCGGCCACTAGTATTGGAAGGACAGCCAGGGACACAGGCCCATGATAGACGGACCCCGGCCGCGCCACAATCCGTCCGTCCCAGCGGGTCAATCGAGCTTTTCACCGATACGCCCGGCGGCTCGGTCGGCCATGGCCATGATGGTGAGCTGGGGGTTGACGGCGGTGGCGCCGGGCACGGTGCCGCCGTCCACCACGAAGAGCCCCCTGACGTCGTGGGTCTCGTGGTCGAAGCCCACCACGCTGGTGTTGGGATCCCAGCCCATGCGGATGGTGCCCAGGGGGTGGAAGCTGGTCCACATGATCTCCGAGGGGCTCACCCGCCGCTTACGGAACCGCTCGAAGTCGGCGTCCGTCTCGATGATGGGCATGCGGTGACCCAGGGGGTAGAGCTTGCGCGCGCCCGCGGCCCGGAACACCTCCATGATGTGCACCATGCCCCGGTGCATCTTTTCCAAGTCCTGGCGCTGCAGCCAGTAGGTGATCAGCGGATCGCCCTTGAACCCCGGCCGGACCCGGCCGTTCTGGGTGGCGTCCTTGACGAGGACGCCCAGGGTGGTGATGCGGTCGTAGTCGTCCATGATGTCGGTGAGCCGCTGGCCGGAGAACTGGAACATGTGGGCGGCGAAGTTCAGGCCGCCCTGGGCGCCCAAAAGCAGGATGCCCTGGCGGTGGAACTGGTCGATGCCCACGGACTGGGGCACGGTCTTGTAGCCCTCGATGATCTCGTCGAAGAGCCCCGACACGGCGGCGCCGGGGTGAAGCGACAGGTTCCGGCCCACCTGCCCGCTGCGGTTGCAGATCCCCTGGTCCTGCAGCAGCACCGGCGTGGGAATGGCGCCGCCGGCCAGGACCACCGCCTGGGACCGGATGCGGATCTTGTGGTCGCGCTGGACGGTCCGGGCCTCGATGCCCACGGCCCGTCCGTTCTCGATCAACACGCGGGTGGCCCGGGTTTCGGTGAACAGGATCGCGCCGCGCTCCAGGGCCTTGGGGATGTAGGTCACGTCCATGGAGAGCCGCGCGCCAGAGGGGCAGCCAAAGTCACAGCACCCCTGGGCGTCACAGTCCGGCGCGTTGCGCGGCACCTTGAAGTGGGACCAGCCGAGCTCCTCGCAGCCCCGGGTGACGATGTCGCCGATGGGGCCGATGATCTTGTCGTCCATGGGTCCGATCTGCAGAGCCCGCTCCACGCGCTCGAAGTGCGGCCTGAGCCGGTCGGGGGCAAGGTCGTCGCTCTGCAGGTCCTCGCACCACTGGTTCAGGATCCAGTCCGGCGTGCGGAAGCTGGTGCCGGTGTTGATGGCGGTGGACCCGCCCACGAGCCGCCCCATGAGCACGGGCACCATGGTGTTGCCCCAGGAGGCCACCTTGGCCTGGCCGCGGTAGAACTTCTGGTGGGCCGTCAGGACGCTGCCCTTGAAGGCGTCCCTGCGGTACAGGCGCCCCTCCTCCACGAAGACCACGGCGTGTCCCTGTTCGGCGAGCTCCTTGCCCACGATGGCGCCGCCGGGCCCCGTGCCCACCACCACCACGTCGCACTCCACGGTCTCGTTCTCGTCCCAGTCGTCGCCGCTGTGCACCTGGGCCACCCAGCGGACCTTCTCCGCCGGTCCCCCCTTGACGTGGTCCACGCCGTAGGCGTCGTAGACCTCCTTGTGGTCGAAGTGGGTGGACTTGAAGAGCCCGGCGAGGACGAACAGGGGCCAGCGCAGGACGGAGGACTGCTCCCAGCCGCGCAGCAGCGCCTCGCGCTGGGCCGGGCCGAGCTTCTGGAAGCGGCTGCCCGTTTGCACCGCGGCCAGCCAGTCCAGGGCGGTCACCAGCTGCCGGAACATCATGGCGCCCCCGGCGGACATCTCCTCGGCGAGGCGCTCCGAGGCCTCCACCGCCCTGGGGCCGGCCCCGGGCAGGCGGCGCCCCTGGGGGATGATGGCCCGGGCCAGGGCCACGGCGGCCCGGTACTGGGAGGTGTTGAGCAGGTTCGGGTGGCCGTATGTGTCGGGATCGTCCATGGCCTCCCATAGAAGCGAAGAAAGCCGTTCGAAGGCCAGAAAAAACGTACGTGGGGCGAGAACAACGGTTCAAGGAGCCCTTCCCGGGATAGGGGCTACGGATAGGGGTTGCGGGATAGGGGTTGCGTTCGTACCCGCCATGCGCATCCTTGTGACAGGCCTCGAACCGGTGGCTGGGGGTGAGCCGTGAGCAAAGCCGATCTCGACAGAATCCGTGAGCACTACGGCGCGCTCCGAGACGGCGAGCTGCTTCGAGCGGCCGTCGGTGAGGGCGGCACCCTGGTGGCGTCGGCCCAGGAGGTGGTCAGGGACGTGGTGCAACAGCGGCTGGGCGCCCCGGCCGACCTGGTGCAGAGCGAGCGGAGGCGCACGGGCAGGCTATGGGGGCGGATCGGGCAGGTCCAGACCTTCTCCCGGCTGCGCGGGCCCAACGAGCCGGTCCTGGGAGGCCGGGACGTGCCCCCCTACGACGGCATGATCCTGCTCACCGACCAGGGCCTCGGCTTCGTGCCCTCCTCCCCGCCCGCGCTCACCGAGCTCTTTCCGACGCTGCCAGAGCCCGACCAGGGCCCCATGGGCGACTGGTGGACCAGCCTCCTCGATGCCGCGGCCATCCCCGAAGACCTGCGCACCACCCAGTCCGTGTTCCGGCTGCCCCTCTGTTTGCGCGCCCGGCTGGACCCCTCTTCGGCCTGGATTGCCCTGGGCGACCTGGAGCGGTTGGACCTCCGGGGCCTGGACCTGCGCGTGGTGGTCTCAGGAGCCGGAGACGCGGTGTGCCGAGTGCCAGAGCCCGCGCCGGAGTTCCTCGGCCGGTGGGGTACCCAGCTCGGCGTCACGCTCCAGGATCGCGCCGACGAGGGGGTCCGAAGCCGGGTCCGCGGCTGGCTCCGCCGGGACTGAGCTTTGCGCACAGCTAGACTTCACTCGTCAAGAGCGCCACCCGTATGCAGGACCAGCCGCCCTCCGAGCCAGCCATCCTCAGAGTCGCCGTATACCATTGACGAAATGGCGCTCTGGATGAGACCATGACGCTTTAGCAACAGGTCCGGAGGCAGACAAAACGTGGGGCCGAAAAGGCAGCTCATGTTGTCGTTGGGAATGTTGATTTTGGCGCTGGGCCCGGCTGCTCGGGCGGCGCCGGTCACGATCAAGGTCGCCACGGTCATGCCCCGGGGAGGTCCCTGGACTGGCGCCGTGGCCCGGTTTGCCGCGCGGGTCAAGAAGCTCACCAAGGGGCAGGTCGTCTTCAAGATGTACTACGGCGCGGTGGCCGGGACGGAGCGGCGGGCCGTGGCCCGGATGCGCGCGAACCAGCTCCAGGGCGTAGCCGCCGCCGCCGTGGGGCTCACCTCCCTGGACAAGTCGCTGCGCCTGCTCGAGCTGCCGATGCTCTTTCGACGCGTCAAGGAGTACATCTACGTGTCCCGGAGCATGGCTCCGATCTACACCAAGCGCCTCGACAAGCGCGGGTACCGGCTCCTGGCCACGGCGAGCATGGGCTGGGTCCACCTCTACTCCAAGTCGCCCCTGCGCAGCCTCGCCGACATCAAGGCGCGAAAGCACTGGACCTGGAAGCACGATCCCACGGCCGCCGCCTTCTTCAAGGCCCTGGGAGTCCGTGCCCAGGACCTGCCCCTCGCCGACGTCCAGCCATCCCTCCAGGGCGGCACCATCGACACCGTCTACGGGATGCCCCACGCCGTCCAGGCCCTGCAGTGGTACGCCAGCGTCTCGTATGTGCTCAAGTTCCGGGTCACCATGTCCATCGCCTGCCTGGTGCTGCGCAAGGACGCCTTTGCCAGGCTCACGCCCGATCAGCAAAAGACCGTCATCGCCGAGGCCCAGGACATGCAAAAGCGCCTCAACAAGGCCAGCCGCTCCATCAACCGCAAGGCCATGCGCGCCATGATCAAGTGCGGGCTCAAGCCCCTCACCCCCTCCGCCCGCCTCAAGCGCCGACTCAAGGCCCTCCGCCCGAAGATCTGGCATCTGCTGAAAAACGTCACCTACCGGCCCGACGACCTGAAAAAGGTCAAAGCCCTCCTCACCGTCTGCCGCGCCACCTCCTGCAGCATCTGAACGGTCTCCCGCCGGCCGCCCCCCTCGCCCCGACCCCCTCGCCCAGGGCGGGTTGATGAACTCCTGGCCCCCTCGCCCCGCCCGCCCCCTCGCCTAGGTCTGCTTGGTGATCATTCACGGCCCCGCTTTGCGGGTCCATGAATGATCCCTGCGGAGGATGACGCAGCGCCTCCCAGCCTTGGATTCGCATTCAACCTTCAGAAGTTGCTTGGTTTCCCG